>Ga0265299_10000199_pt1 | contig 80296 bp, 84 predicted proteins | sample AusTroGonzalo_MG_4_FD_193485 | JGI IMG/M metagenome (GOLD analysis project Ga0265299, IMG submission 193485) | Bovine rumen microbial communities from tropical cattle in Woodstock, Queensland, Australia - Gonzalo_02 | ecosystem: Host-associated > Mammals > Digestive system > Stomach > Rumen ... | reverse complement strand
TCATGCAGCAAACAAGAAAGCAGCAGCAAAATAAGGGTAGGTTATCATGACAAGATATGGAATAAAAGACAATCAGGCTCGTGCGTTTAATAAAATGATTCGCATCAGCCACCAGAAATTAAATCTGGTTTGTGATATGGTTCGCGGCTTGCCTGTTGACCGCGCTGTTGATGTTTTGAAATTTTCAAAGAAACGTGTTTCTGACGAAGTTTTGAAAACATTGTTGTCTGCAGTTGCAAACGCCGAACACAATAAAAATTTACCGGTTGATACTTTGTTCGTCAAAGAAATCTGGTGTGGAAAAGCGTTGACTATGAAACGCATTATGCCGGGACCTCGTGGAAGTGCTCGTCCAATTTTGAAACCATTTTCTAATTTGACAATCGTTTTGGAATCTGGTGTGGCACCTCAAAAAAAACAAAGTAAAAAAGAAACAAAATAAAAATGGGGTAAAGAAAAATGGGACAAAAAGTATCACCAATTTCATTACGCGAATTTATAAATAAAATTACTGATTCTCGCTGGATTGCAGGCAAGAAAGATTATGCAATTCTGTTGGCAGAAGATAACAAAATTCGTAAATTCGTTGAAAAGAAATTAAAGAAAGCTGGTTTGGCCAAAATCGTTATCGAACGTTTTGCAAAGAAAGTGGTTGTCACTGTTCATACATCACGTCCGGGTATGATTATTGGTAAAAATGGTGCAGATATCGAAGCGTTGCGCAATGATATTAAAAAATTGGTTAAAAATGACCAAGTTGTTGTAAATATCTATGAAGTGCGTCGCCCAGATTTGAATGCACAATTGGTTGCACAAAACATCGCACAACAAATCGAAGGTCGTGTTTCGTTCAAACGTGCTATGAAAAAGGCTGTTCAAAATGCTTTGAAAGCTGGCGCTCAGGGTGTCAAAGTTATGTGCTCTGGTCGTTTGAATGGTGCTGAAATTGCACGCAGTGAACAAATTCGCGAAGGTCGTATTCCATTGCATACTTTGCGTGCGGATATTGATTATGCTGCGATTCAAGCCAAAACTACATACGGTGTTATCGGTGTGAAAGTTTGGATTTACACTGGTGATGTCGTGAACAAAGAAAAGCTGGCGTCTGAAATGGCGCGTCCGACTGAATATGCCGGCAGCAGCGAAAAGAAAAGCAAAAATAATTAAAATCAAAGGTTTTAATCATGTTAATGCCAAATAAAACAAAATTTCGCAAACAGCACAAAGGTCGTATTCACGGAGTCGCCAAAGGTGGAAGTGAATTGGCGTTTGGTTCGTTTGGATTAAGAGCGATGTCGCCAGAACGTGTGACAGCGCGTCAAATAGAAGCCGCTCGTCGTGCCATCACTCGTCATATGAAACGTATGGGTAAATTGTGGATTCGTATTTTCCCAGATGTTCCAGTGACCAGTAAACCAGGTGGTGTTCGTATGGGTAAAGGTAAAGGTGCCGTTGAATACTGGATTTGCCGCGTTAAACCCGGCCGTATCATGTTCGAATTAGATGGTGTTAAACCTGAGGTCGCATATGAAGCGTTCGCGTTGGCGTCTGCAAAATTGCCAGTTAAAACGAAAATCGTAGAACGCAAAGTAAATTAATTACACAAGTGCAAAAAAGGTTAAAGATATGGCAGAAAAGAAAATGAAGAAAACAGCCGAAAAAGATGCTCTGACCAAAGAAGCTTTGCAGAGTAAATTGGTTGATTTGAAGAAAGAACAAATGAATCAACGCTTTCAACTGGCTGCGGGTCAATTGCCGAAAACTCATGTTTTGCGTAAAACTCGCCGCGAAATTGCACGTGTAAAGACCAAATTGAATGCGGATAAATAACTAAATCTTTGACTTTTGATTTTTTTAGTGTAAAATCAAAGGCCGAAAATAAGAAAAATAAGGACAAAGTTATGCCAAGACGTATACTGCAAGGAACTGTGAAAAGTACAGCAAATGACAAAACTGTCGTTGTAGAAGTTGAACGTCGTTTTCGTCATCCGTTGTATGGCAAGTTTGTGAAGCAGAATAAAAAATACAAGGCACACGATGAAAACAACGAATACAAAGTTGGCGAAATCGTTGCTATTGAAGAACATCGCCCGATTTCCAAGACTAAATCTTGGGTTGTAAAGGGCCGTGTTGGGGTCAGCAAAGATACAACTGTCAATGTTGACTAGTTTTTAAGGTGGGTTTTTTGAGGATTTGGATTTTTATGTGTTATGAATAAATCCAAATCAGTCGGAACCCGTTAACAAAGCGGTGGGGGATTGCCCCATTTGCAGGATGTAAGGAAAAAAGTTATGATACAAAACGAAACTGTTATGAATGTTGCAGATAACTCTGGTGCACGCAAAGCGATGTGCATCAAAGTTTTGGGCGGTTCTCATCGTCGTTATGCAACAGTTGGCGATAAAATTGTTGTCGCTATTAAAGATGCCATTCCGCGTGGCAAAGTTCAGAAAGGAACGGTTCAACGTGCTATTATCGTCAGAACCAAATTCCCTGTGAAACGTCCAGACGGATCAATCATTCGTTTCGATGATAACGCAGTTGTTTTAATCAATAAAAACAATTTTGAACCAATCGGAACACGTATTTTTGGCCCAATCGCACGTGAAGTTCGTCGTAAATACGACGTCCAGAAAATTGTGTCTTTGGCACCAGAAGTCATTTAATGCTTTTGATAAGGGTATGAAAAATGAAAATTAAGAAAGGCGACGAAGTCGTAGTTATTTCGGGAAAATACAAAGGCGTCAAAGGTAAAGTCTTACAGGCACGTCCAGAAGAATCCCGCGTTGTTGTCGAGGGTGTGAACCGTCACAAATGGCACATCAAACCAACACAAGAACAACCAGGTCACATCGTTGATCGCGAAGCGCCAATTCATGTGTCTAATGTTGCTTTGGTAGATCCAAAAACTAAAAAAGCAACACGCGTAGGATACAAAGTGGAAGGCGACAAGAAAGTTCGTGTTTCAAAAAAATCTGGAACAGAAATTTAACCAAAGATGATTCCGCTGTTACGGAATCGATAACGAAAAGGCATAAAAAATGCAAAGCAGATTGCGTGATATTTATGAAAAAAATGTTGTTCCTGAATTGGTCAAAGAATTTGGGTACACAAATAAATTCGCAGTTCCAAAATTGTCCAAAATCGTTTTGAATATGGGCGTTGGGGAAGCTGTGTCTGATAAAAAGAAATTGGATTCTGCAGCCGGTGATTTGACCGCTATTGCTGCGCAAAAATGCATTATTACACATGCAAAAAAATCTATTGCTACATATCGTTTACGCGAAGGTCAAGCGATTGGTGCCAAAGTGACTTTGCGTGGCAAAAGAATGTATGATTTCTTGGATAAATTGATTACAGTGGCTCTGCCACGTGTGAAAGATTTCCGTGGATTGTCGAAATCTAAATTTGATGGTCGTGGAAATTATGCGTTCGGTATCAAAGAACATTTGATATTCCCAGAAATTTCTGTTGATAAAATTGATGCTATCCGTGGTATGGATATTGTCATTGTGACAACAGCAAAAACAGATGATGAAGCCCGCGCATTGCTGACAAAAATCGGCTTGCCATTGGTTTTGAAATAATAATAAGGAATGAAAAATGGCTAAATTAGCGTTGATAAATAAACAAAAAAGACGTGAAGTATTGGTTGCGCGTTATGCAAAGAAACGCGAAGCAATCAAAGCAAAAATGTCTGTTAATGCAACCCCAGAAGAACGTATGGATGCAATGAAAAAATTGGCAAAATTGCCACGTAATGCGAATCCAACTCGGTTGCATAATCGTTGTTCCGTCACTGGCCGTGCACGTGGATATTCAAGAATGTTTGGTTTGTGCCGTCAACAGGTGCGCACCCAAGCGTCCGAAGGAAAATTACCAGGGGTTCGTAAATCCAGTTGGTAATTGTTTAACAAAAATGCAAGCTGTGGACAATGCAGCCCAAGTGCAGGTTTTCCTGCGAAATACGTAAGGAGTAAAATATGTCATTATCACATCCAATCGGAGATATGCTTACCCGCATCCGTAATGGTCAAAATGCAGGTAAAGAATTCGTCACCGTCCCAAACAGCAAATTGCGTGCTGCGGTTTTGACGGTTTTGAAAGACGAAGGTTTCATAACAGATTTTCGCCAAGAACAAATTGATGAAAAACGTTCAAATCTGGTTATTGAATTGAAATATGTAAATGGAAATGGTGCAATCCAAGAAATTAAAACTGTATCTAAACCGGGGCGCCGTGTGTATTCAGGCTGTGCCAAGATGCCACGTGTTTTGAATGGTTTGGGTATTGCGATTGTATCTACACCAAATGGTATTATGACAGATCACAAAGCGCGTTTGATGAATGTCGGCGGCGAAGTGTTGTGCAAAGTTATTTAATCAAAGGAATTTGTTATGTCTCGTGCAGGAAAATATCCAGTAGAAATTAAAGATGGTGTGTCGGTTGAAATGACCGCGGATGCCATCGTTGTAAAAGGGCCCAAAGGCGAAATGAAATTGTCTTTGAATACAAAAAATGCCGGTTTGGTTGATGTGAAAATCGAAGATGGTCATGTCGTTGTAACACCAAAAGATGCAGAAGATAAAACTTCACGTGCAATGTGGGGAACTATGGCGCGTAATATTAAAGCTGCAGTCAAAGGTGTCACAGAAGGTTTTTCAAAATCTATGCGCATGAACGGTGTTGGATACAAAGCATCTGTGAAAGGTAATATTCTGACATTGGTTGTTGGTTTTTCTCATGATGTAGTCATGGAAATCCCAGCAGGTTTGACCGTTACGATGGGTGATGCGCCAACAGAATTTACTATTTCTGGGATTGATAAAAATTTATTGGGGCAATTTGCAGATAAAATTCATAAAATCCGCAAAGCAGACCCATATAAAGGTAAAGGTATCTTCTATAAAGACGAACACGTCCGTCGCAAAGAAGGCAAGAAGAAATAATAAAAATTATTTTCCCGCTGTTACGGGGAATCGCAAAAAAGGAAAAATAAAATGTTAAAACATTTATCTTCTGAAGAAAGACGTACATTGGCAAATCGCGGTGCGTTGAAAAGAAAAAATCCTGGCAAAATTCGTTTGTCAGTGTTCCGTTCGGATCGTCATATTGAAATCCAGGCTATTGATGATGTAAAGGGATGCACCGTATGTGCGGCATCTTCAAAAGAAAAAGATTTCAAAGGCAAAGGCTGGAATATCGCCGGTGCAGAAATGGTTGGCAAAATGTTTGCCCAGCGTGCGGCTAAGGCTGGTATTACAGACAACTGTTATTTTGATCGTGGTTGTTATTTGTATCATGGTCGTGTAAAAGCTTTGGGCGATTCTATGCGCGCAAACGGAATGAAAATTTAACATATGGAGCAAAAAACAATGGCACGTTTTGATGATAAAAAATTACAGACAGATAATTTGGTAGATAAATTGGTTTCTATCAACCGCGTTTCCAAGACAGTGAAGGGCGGCCGTAATATGTCTTTCTCGGCATTGGTTGTTGTTGGGGATAAATCTGGTATGGTCGGTTTTGGTAAAGGTAAAGCTTTGGAAGTCCAAGCCGCTGTTCAGAAAGCAACCAAGGCAGCGAAAGCAAAAATGATTCGCGTTCCTTTGAAAGAAGGTCGCACTTTGCATCACGACAGTTCTGCAAAATATGGCGCCAGCAAATTAGTTGTTCGCAGCGCTGTTCCTGGAACTGGTATCATCGCAGGTGGTGCGTTGCGTGCGGTTTTTGAATGTTTGGGTGTCCAAGACGTTGTGGTTAAATCCCAAGGTTCAAATAATCCAAACAATATGATTCGCGCTGCGTTCATTGCGTTTGAAAAAATGAATTCTCCGAAAACTGTGGCGGCACGTCGTGGCAAAACAGTCGCAGAAATCATTGCAGGTCGTGATGGTAAAAAATTAGAAAATGGAAACGAAGATAATAAATAAGTGTAAGAAAGGAGTGCGGTATGACAGATAAACGCGTCAAAGGTGTTATATTTCACAACGACCCGTTGCCAGAGGTTATGAAATCTTTGGAACAAAATCAAGGGAAAGACCCTGTATTGAATAACACTTTCTATGGTAAATTGGCAACGTCGGTTGTTTTTAATGGCGATATATCTGGAATGTTGGCGATGCTTGTTATGTATGCCAGAGCAGATTTTTTGGTATCAGATATCAGAAATTTGTTGGTTTACAAAATTGTTGACCAGGTGAATGCATCGCGTCAGAGAAAGGTAACGCCTGAACATTTGGCAGAATTGGCTTTGCGCAGAGTTGATGATAAAACTCCGTTGGTGTACAATGGTGGCAAGGCAAGTTTTAAGATCAATCCAAATGATCGTGCTTTGTTGCTGAAAGCGTATCCTGTCTTTGCAAAAGTACAAAATGTTCGTGGATAAAACGAATTAAACCGAGTGCATAATCTTGTATTATGTGCGAAACAGACTATATAATGGTCATAGGACAAAAAGGAAAATAAAATGAAATTAAATGCTTTGATGGATAATTTTGGTGCTCGTAAAGGTATCAAACGTGTTGGACGCGGTATGGCGTCTGGTTATGGTAAAACCGCTGGTCGTGGGACCAAGGGTCAAAAGGCCCGTGCTGGTTCTCGTAAACAGGCTACTTTCCAAGGTGGTCAGATGCCGATTATGCGTCGTTTCCCAAAATTTGGTTTTAACAATCCGTTCGCAAAAGAATATGTGACTATCAATTTGGGCGATATTGAAAAATTTATCGCGTCTGGAAAAATTGATGCAAAAAAAGAAATCAATATCGATTCTTTGTTTGATGCGAAAATCATCAACCGCAAATTAGATGGTTTAAAAGTTTTGGCCAAAGGCGAAATTAAATCAAGCGTGAATATCATTGCAACAAAATGGTCCAAAGCCGCAGAAGCAGCGATTGTGAAAGCCGGTGGAAAAATACAATCTAAATAATTTTTATGCACATCTGGGATTTTATTCCCGGGTGTGCGAACAACAAAAGTTCAAAACCAATGAAATCGTTCAGAAATATTTTTAAGAATTTGTCAGATTTACAAAAACGTATCTTGTTTACTTTGGGTGCGTTGATTGTTTATCGTATCGGTTCTTTCATTCCTTTGCCGGGTGTGAATGCCAGTGCAGTTTTGCATTTGTTTAATGGCGACAACGGTATGATGGGAATGTTTGATATGTTTTCGGGCGGTTCTTTGTCGCGTATGTCTGTGTTGGCTTTGAATATTTTTCCATATATTTCCGCATCAATCGTTATTCAATTGCTAAGTGCGACCAGTAAATCTTTGACTGATTTGCGCAAAGAGGGTGAATCTGGACGTGTAAAAATCAATCAATATACACGTTATTTGGCGGTATTGTTGGCGGTTGTTCAAGGTTGGGCGGTTGTTCGTGGTTTGGAATCCATGGCACCGGTCAATGGAATCGCAGCGGTTGCAAATCCTGGGTTTGCGTTTGAATTATCTGCAATTATTGCTTTGGTTGGGGGAACCGTATTCGTCATGTGGTTGGCGGAACAGGTGACATCTCGTGGCATAGGTCAAGGCGCTTCGTTGTTGATTTTTGCAGGTATTGTTGCTGAAATCCCAGGGGGTGTTGCAAAACTGTTTTCTTTGGCTGGGGTCGGACAAATGTCGCCGGCCATGATTGCGTTGGTGTTGGGATTTGTTGTTGGTATCGTTGCATTGATTGCGTTCATGGAATTGGCGCAACGTCGTATTCAAATTTTATATCCACGCCAAGCAATGGCAAACGGTGTTATGAATACTAATGTTTCTTATTTGCCAATCAAAGTGAATATGTCGGGCGTTATGGGACCTGTGTTCGCCGCGTCTATTATGATGTTGCCAGCTTTCATTCAACGTTTCGTACAAAGTGAAAATTTAGTTGTGCAAAATATTTTGGGATTTTTCACTTATGGGACATGGTCTTATATGATTATGTACACTGTGTTGATTGCGTTTTTTGCGTATTTCCAGACGGCGGTCGTATTTAATTCTGAAGAAACCAGTAATAACTTGAAAAATATGGGTGGTTATATCCCAGGTGTTCGTCCTGGTGAACAGACTATGCATTATTTGGACGATGTTGTGTCCAAAGTGACTGCGATTGGTGTTTTGTATTTAATCGTGGTTTGTGTTGTGCCGATTATATTGAATACTCGTGCAGGAATGCCGGTTATGATTGGCGGAACCAGTGTTTTGATTGTGGCGGGCGTTGTATTGGATACTATGAACCAGATAAAATCTTATTTGGTTGAAAAACAATACACTGGCGTTGTCGCCAAAGCACAAAAGAAAGGTCGTTTCCGCGGTTAAAGTGGAAACATAAAACAAGATTTGATTTTTGTTTTGTTGTGTAATAAAATAAACAAACACAAAAATCAGAAACATTCAAAAACGTGTGGATTTTGAATGTGGGTGTGGGTGGAAACACCTAAATAAAACAAGAAAAAAGGAAAATAAAAGATGGCACGTATAGCAGGTGTTAACATTCCGAATGAAAAACGCATCGAAATTGCGTTGCAATACATTCATGGTATTGGGCCGGCTAAATCTGCACAAATTTGTTCTGCTTTGAAATTAAAGGACGGTTTGCGCGCAAAAGATTTGACCGACGAGGATGTTATCAAAATTTCAAATTATATTGAACAAAATTTCAAAGTAGAAGGTGATGTTCGTCGCGAAGTTGCAATGAATATTAAACGTTTGCAAGATTTGAAAACTTATCGCGGTATTCGTCACCGTAATCGTTTGCCAGTTCGTGGTCAACGCACACAAACTAATGCTCGTACTCGTAAGGGTAAACGCGTTGTTGTTGCGGGTTCTGCGACCAAGGGTAAATAAAGTTTAATTGGGTAGAGATTAACACGATAGTTAATTGAAGACATCTAAAAAGGATAAACACAAATGGCAGTTACAAAATCAAAAAAGAAAGTTGTTAAGAAAGTATCACATGGTATTGCTCATGTGGTTGCAACTAATAATAATACACGTATTACAATCACAGATCAAAGCGGTGCTGTGTTGACATGGGCAACCGCTGGGGCTAATAATTTCAAAGGTGCAAAAAAATCAACACCGTATGCAGCGACAGTTGTTGCAGATGCAGTTGGCAAAAAAGTTGCTGAAATGGGCATGAAAACGGTTGATGTTTTGATGCGTGGTATTGGCCAGGGTCGTGAATCTGCCGTGCGTGGTTTGGCAAATGCAGGATTGGTTGTTCAATCCATTACAGACACGACACGTATTCCACACAATGGGTGCCGTCCAAAGAAAGTTCGTCGTGTGTAATTTTCAAAACCGTCCAAATGGACGGTTTTTTTATAAAAACACTTGACCGGATGTAATCGTTTTTTTTACACTGTTCGTGATGGAAGGATTTATTTTGAAAAGATTTATTTTTTGTTGTTTTTTATGCATGTGTGTGTGTCGTGTTTCTGTCGCGGCGAATTGTCAGCCTGGATACGGTGTGAATTCATCGGGCGAATGTGTGGTTTGTGGACCTGGAAAATATGGTGTGGGTGGTGATAATCCATGTCAAAAATGTCCTGCGGGGACGTGGTCTTCACAATCTGGGGTGTCTGCATGCAGAAATACATGTGCGGCCGGAAAATATTCTTTGGTGGTTGGTGCAACCAGTGATGCAGTATGCAAAGATTGTCCTACGGGGCATTGTTGTGCGTATGGTCATAAATATACCTGTTTAAAGGGAACGTATGGTGATGGCGGGACGGCCTGTCGCGGTGTTTTGAGTTATCAACAAAATGTCGCATCTGGTGGTGGGTGTATGCGTTCTGGTACGTGCCCTGTGGCCAGTGTGTATCAAAAAGGTGTTTGTATAGCTTGTAATCCGGGGTGTACAACGCCGGGATTGGGGTCGATTTCTAATGAAGATTGCACTGTGAAAACCGCTAAGAAATTTTGTGTGGGCAACAGTTGTTTTTCGTGGCCAAACGATGGTTCTGTGTCGGAACAACCTTTGAACAGTGTGATTGAAAATAATAATACCTGTCCGGGGACGACAACCGTTCATTAAATTATTGACATTCAACGTTTTTTATTCTAAAATTCGCGGGCGCGTGGAGAACACGTGTGTACAATGGTGAAAATAATAAACTAAGCCAGGAGTAAAAATATGATTGAAAAAAATTGGATGACTTTGATTAAGCCAAAAAAATTGAATATCAAAGTTGATGAAAATAATCCTAATATTGCGACATTAATCGCGGAACCTTTGGAAAAAGGTTTTGGTTTGACTTTGGGGACGGCTTTGCGTCGTGTTTTGCTGTCTTCATTGCAAGGCTGTGCGCCGATTTATATCAAAATTGATGGTGTGCAACACGAATTCAGCAGTTTGTCCGGTGTTCGCGAAGATATAACGGATATTATTTTGAATTTAAAAGGTGTTTATTTCAAAGCTTTGACAGAAGGTCAACACAAAGCAAATTTGAAAGTAAAAGGTCCGGCGGTTGTGACTGCGGGTATGATTGAAACATCTGGTAATGTTGAAGTCATGAACAAAGATGCAGAAATTTGCACTTTGGATGCGGGTGCGTCTTTGGATATGGAAATCACTTTAGCGTCTGGTCGTGGTTATGTTCCGGCGTCTGTGAATGCGACAGATTTGCCTTTGGGAACAATCCCAGTAGATTCTATTTATTCACCAATTTTGAATGTTGCGTCGAATGTTTCTCAAACTCGTGTTGGGCAATCGACAGATTATGATAAATTGGAATTGACGGTTAAAACAAATGGTTCTGTGACACCAGAGGATGCAATTGCATATGCTGCGCGTATTTTGACAGACCAATTGAATGTCTTTATTAACTTTGAAGATCCGACCCAAGTGAACGCGGTTATCGACGAAGAAAAAACAAAAGATGTTTTGCCGTTCGATCCGAAATTATTAAAGCATGTTGACGAATTAGAATTGTCTGTTCGTGCAACAAATTGCTTGAAAAACGACAAAATCAATTGGTTGGGCGAATTGGTGCAAAAAACTGAAAACGATATGTTGAAAACACCTAATTTCGGTCGTAAATCTTTGAATGAAATCAAAGTCCAATTGGAAGCAATGGGGTTGTCTTTGGGAATGGAAGTTCCAGGTTGGCCACCAGAAAACATTGCGGAATTGTCCAAGAAATACGAAGACCCGTATAAATAAAATTGTGATAATGTGCCATTTGTTGTGTTTGGTGGTTCTTATGTAGGTTTACTACACCGCGAACCGCCAAACACTGCCAACTGGACACGTTCTGACAATTTTCTTGCGTTGTCAGGAGATTTGTCTAAAATAAACAAAAACTTGTGTTGCTGGGGGAATTTCTTTCAGGGCACAGTGTCTCAATAAATCCCCGTTTGTGGGGCAGAAACCAAAGGAGTAATCAATGAGACATATGAAAGCAGGTCGCACTTTTAATCGCGATACAAATGCCAGAAAAGCCTTGTTTATCGGTTTGGCAAAAAACTTGATTGAAAAAGAACAAATTAAAACAACTTTGCCAAAGGCAAAAGATTTACGCGGCGTTGTCGAAAAATTGATTACCCGCGCGAAAGTTGATACGGTCGCAAATCGTCGTTTGACTGCATCAGAATTGGGTAATGCTAGTGCGGCAACTGTGAAAAAATTGTTCACTGTGTTGGGACCACGTTATGCGAAACGTCCGGGTGGTTATACTCGCGTTTTGAAAGCAGGTTTCCGTTATGGTGATGCGGCACCAATGGCGATAATCGAATTGGTTGATCGCGATGAAAATGCCAAGAAAGTAGCACCAAAAACTGTTGCTGCAGAAAGCACAGAACCAGTTGCCAAAGAAGAAAAAGCGGAAGCCAAAAAGCCAGCCGCGCCACGTGCGACAAAAACAACCGCCGCAAAGAAAGAAACTGCACCAAAAGCAACAGGTGCAAAGAAAACTGTCGCGGTTAAACGTCGTGCAACTGGTAAATAATTTTGAAAAAATATATTTCAAATATACCGTCCGATTTCGGGCGGTTTTTTTATTTGGTTTGACTATGTTTTTTTGAAAATACACTTGCGTGGGGTGGGGGATTGTGATAAAATTACCCCATAAGGTAAGGAGTCTTTATATGCGTAAATTGGTGTTTTTACCGGCGATTTTGGCGCTGTGTGTTTGTGATTTTTCTGCTTTTGGTGCGACAAATCGACGTGGCACAACTGGGACGGCTGGGGCGAAAACGGTATCGGCGCCGGTCGCACGTTCTGCAACGCGTTCAACTGCTGTTCGTGGAACGGTACCTGGTACGACGCCCGGGGTGACTGCGGCGCGTGCTGCTTCGACACGTGGGGCCAAGGTTGTAAATTCGCCTGTGACGGCGCGTGCAGGCTCTCAAAAAGTTATCAATATGGGGACCAAGGTTAAATCTGCGACTGGGAATACTGTGGTCAGCCAAGAATGTCAAGATGCTTATTATGGTTGTATGGATGCATTTTGTATGTTGGATAATACGTCGGGCGGACGTTGTCAATGCAGTGACAGAAATGCCGAATTAAATTCTGTTTTGGAAGAAATTATGAAATTAGATGAACAAAGTTTGGCAATGGCGACCGAAGGTGTTGAACGTCTGCAGATGGGCGAAAATGCCGAAGAAATTATGGCGCGTGCCAAGGCGGCGGCTGAAAGTGTCAAAGTGTCCGCTGAAACGTCTGGAACATCAACCAAAAGAAAGTTAGATTTGTCTTTGTGGCGCAGTGGGGATTTATTTTCTGATGCCGAGGTTGATTTTGATGACGACAATATTTTCGAAATGACAGAATCTACGTTGGCAGATAAATCAGGAGATGCATTGGCGGCATCGGCTGCGAAAATTTGTGTGGAACGGATTCCTGCGGAATGCAAGGCGTCGGGATCATTTTTACAATTAACATATGCTCAAAAAATCAAATCTGATTGCAGTGCGTATGAAAACAGTCTGAAACAACAACGCAGTGCCAGTGCTGAAAAATTGCAGACGGCCCAGAAAGCCCTGCGAGATGCTGCTTTGGAAATGTATCAAAATGAAAATAAATATGATTTTGGTCAATGTGTGACTCAATTTAAAATGTGTATGCAGACGACCGGCGAATGTGGCGAAGATTTCAGTGGTTGTATTGCAGATTTGACCATATTGGATAAATTGTACAGCAAAAAATCAAGAAGTAATAATGTGGCGACTACTACTATTAAAACTGGCGTAACGTCTGTCACAATCAGTTCTGCATCGTATGATTTGTTGAATACTAAACGTGTTATGTGTGAATCTGTGACGAAACAATGTGTCAATGCGAACAAGAAAGATGCGGTTTGGCAACAGGTTTTGAAAGATTTAGCACCTGTTGTTTATACTGCGGAATATAATGCAGCGTCAAATAATCGTATGAATTGTATTACTACGGTTGCGAATTGTGTTCGGACCGCATGTGGTTCTAAATGGGACGATAACAGCGACAATTTTGACGCGTGTTTGTCCGACCCAGACAGTATCGATAATTATTGTAAATTAGAATATAATCGTTGTGGTGATGGTGATGCGACGTCTGGTACGGTTGGCAGTGTGCGGACTTATGTTATGGCTAAATTGGCGGCGATGAAGGTTGATGCCTGTACGCGGGAAGTCAAAGAATGTTTGTTATCCGAAGACAGATGTGGCGAAGATTATTCGGGTTGTGTCGGGTTGGATACTGATTCTGTTGTTGATTTATGTCCGGAAGATAAACTGATTGCGTGTCAGAGCAGATCCGGCAAATACGCAAATACATCTGTACGTGAATATATTGCCCAAATTGCCCAGGGTATCGCGTTGAATTTGGATAATCAATTTGCCGTGACGTGCCAAAACGCGATTGACGGTGTGTTGGAACGTGTTTGTGGATTTTCCGAAGATGAAGACGACACGGACGATTGTCCGGGATTGGCATTGTCGAACAATGAAATAGATGGTTCTATGCATTGGCAGTTTTGTGGGCCGGCGAAAGATTCTGTGGAAACGGTTTGTGCCGATGATTTGATACCATTCTCTAATGAATCGATAAAGAACGGATTGGTATATCCGGCAATCACGGGTAAATTGGACGAATTAAGCAAACTTAAATTCGATAAAAAAGGCAAATGTGATGGCGCATCAGCGGATAGTTATTTCTGTGTCGCTGACGATTCAGAACCAACGGGGATATTGGGTACGGTTTTGTCCACTATGAACCGCGATTATGGCAATACTATTGCTCAGATACAGGCCGATACTACGGTTAATCGTTGTATGAGTGGACGTGAAATTCAGGCTGTTTCAACCAGAAAACAAGGTGATGGAACAGAACAATCCAGATTTGGTCGTACAGGCACAACCGAAGGTCGTTTCCCGAATTTGATGGACGAAGCGGAATCATTGGTCGGTAATCAGGTTTTATCGTCAACATTGGACAGTTATTATGCAGAATTAACCAAAGTCAGAGAATCTGGCAAGGGGGAAGAAATGCGTAATGAGATTTCCCAACGCAGACAACAGATTTTGGTTGCTGAATTATCGCAAAAATTGATGAAGGGCAAGGATTTGTGTGATTTGAGTTCTGATGAATTTTCAACGTTGATGTCTAATGAAGAACTAATCAGTCAAATGAAGCAGTCACAGGATGAACAAAACAAAACAGATTGTGAGACTCAATATGGTGAAAACAAGGCAGATTTTGCCACAGGCAGTGGTTGGTTAGGTGCGTTTTTTGCGAATATTTTTGGTACAGGTAATGCAGCCAAAGATGAATTGGTTAGATATGGATATAATAAGGGTGTGTATGACAGCGCCACAAATGAATGTGTGGTTGTAGTTAAAGAATATCACTGCGAAAAAGTTAGAGCAGTTAATAAAAAACGTTGCAAGAAGTGGGATACGGATAATCCTGTAACTTCTGAAAAGAGAATCAAGATGCCAGAATGGAACACTCCTGCTTCGAATAAGTTTTGTCAATAAATAACAGAATATTGCTTTAATGACAAACGTTTATTAGAAAAGTAATATCCCCACCATATGGTGGGGATTATGTTTTTGTTTTATTCTAATTCATCCAGGGATTTGATTACTCGTATGCCGGCGGATTGCTTTAATTCCCCGCCTGGGGCGGGGTGGATTGTGACGAAGTCACAAGACGGGGAGGGTTGGTTTATAAATTTTCAATATTATGTTTTATCCATATCAGTACATTTGTCATGTCTTGTTTTACATCTTTGTCTGATATTCTTAATACGTGTATTCCGAGGTTTTTCATATATTCATCGCGATTTTTATCATATTCATATTTGTTATCATGTGTCCAACCGTCTATTTCTATTACCAATTTTTTTTCACGACAATAAAAATCAGCAATATAATTTCCAATAGGTTTTTGTCTGATAAAACGAACACCCAATTTAGATTGTTGTAATTCATGCCAAAGTAAGACTTCTGATAAATTTCCAGATTTGCGATTTGCGCGTGCTAGATTTTTAAGTTGTTTATTATAAGCATACATAATTCGATTCTAGATAAGAAATATTATTTGTTCAAGGATTTTTGTCCAACCCTCCCCACCGCAAGCGGTCCCCCCCGCCCAGGGCGGGGAATTTTTTAATCTAATTCATCCAGGGATTTGATTACTCGTATCCCGGCGGATTCAAATTTTTCTATTGTGCCGTCCAAATCCATGATGTTTTGCGATTCCAGATATAACACAGGTGTTAAATCGTTTTGTTTTGATAAATCTAATAAATCCGCTATGGGTGATTTGATTTGCTTTTTAGATGCAAACCATGTTTCGTCGTCCATTATCCAAAAATCTTCGTCCCCATGGTCGTATATAACGTATTTTTTTGTCGCAACAAAATTTTGATAGATTTCGTATTCTGTTCCATTTGCATCAAAATATTTTGTTACTGAATTAGATAATTTTTCGTTCGTTTTTGATTCCAGCGGGGTATCGAAATCCAAGTCTTTGAATACTGGGAAATCGTTGGTTGGTTGCGGTGTGGATGGGGCCAGGCTGTCTGAGATATCAAAATCAGATGGTATAGGAAACGATTCGTTTTGCGGTTCGTTTGATTCTGGTTCGGATTGTTTTTGGGCGGGTTGATTAAATGTTGATGTTGTCATATTCAAATGCATATTTTGTTTTGCGCGCATATACGGGATATATAATTCACGTGGCATATCGGTTGGATATTCCGGTGTTTTGTTTTCTGGCTCGTTTTCTTCGGTTGTTTTTTCGGGCGCAGGGGCGGGTTGTTCAGTGGTCGTGGTCAGCAACGTTTTGATTTTTTCAAATAATGATTTTATTTTGTCTGAAAACGGCAGAGTTATGATTGCTGTTTGTTTGCGATATATTATCAATGCGCTTGCGATATAAATAGGAATAGCAGAATACATTATTGCGCCAAAAACCAATCCGCCGAAACCATGTAATGTGGCATGAAAAAATTTCCACCAATGATACGCTGAAAATACATTGAATTTGAATAGAAATTTTAAAATAATCGCCAGAAAAAGGAAATACCCCAGTGTCCAATGCACCAGTAAAATATTAGATTTCAAAAAATCCAAAATCTTTTTCATACTATTATTATAGACAACAGTTTTGATTTGTCAAATTTTTGTATAAAGTTTTATTGTGTAAAAATATATTAAAAAAGTCTTTTTTTTAAGTGGTTGATGTGATATAATCTCCAAGAGAGAATCTGAGAGAAAATACCATGAAAATGACAAAATTTTTTGTAAAATCGTTGATTTATTTTAACGCTTTGGTCGCTGTATGTGTTGCGAATGCGGCGGAAAATGGACGTGGCCGGGCCAGTATGATGCCTTCTTTGACTACTGTAAATGCGTCACGTATGCCGACTATACCGATTGTGACGATGAACACAATTGGTAATCCTGCGGTGAATATTGTTGCTGAACCAAAGGAAATAACGTCGAATGAAATAGTTATTCCGACACCGCCAACTCCGCCAACCCCACCGACCCCGGATCCTGACCCAGATCCCGATCCAGAACCAGAACCAACGCCAGAATGTCCAGATGGTGGCGTGGCAAATACTGATTATACCATTGCGATGTGCATGAATGATTTGCAATTCTGTATCAATGGTGGTGGTGTAGAAGGTGGTCTGCATGGTTTGTTTAATGACGAATATTTTAACAATGTCTTGAATGGTAATTTGCATATTTGCCAATCGACAATTGATAAATGTTTGGCTGTGCGTGTGAATTGCAGAAATCCTTTCAAAAATGTTCATCAGGTTTGGTGGTATTTCAAGACGCATATTTTGTCGCCTGAATATTATAACTTTGTTTTGTATAAAACAGGATTGACCCCGAACCAAGCCAGAAAGACTTGTGCAAATATTGGTGGTAATTGGGATCCTGTGACCGCGGAATGTATAGTGTGTGTGACTGCGTTGAACAAAGATATCCCAATTAAAAACGATTGGTTGTTTGGTATCGCAGGCGATAAACGTGATGCCCAAGCGTGTATGTCCACAGGTACTGCGTTTACTTGCAACAAAGATTTATTTGGATTTTCGTTGCTGAATGATACTGCAACGGTTGCGGCGACTGCAATCCCGGGTGGTGCGATTGTTGGTGGTGTAACCGGTGGTTTGATAGCCAACGCAAAACAAAAGAAATTAACCGCTAATCCGTGCGAATCTAAAGATTTTCGCAGAAATTTAGGCAAACAGATTCAATCCAGTGGCAACAGCAAGGTTGTAAAATCTTATCTGTATGCGGCGGGACGTGATGAGAGTGGTAAATTCGATGAAAATTCAACCAAGGCGTTGATGCAAGGTGATAATTTCTATGATATGGACGAAACAACCTGTAATTTGGTGATGGATTTGTATGCCAAAGCCGCGTTGTATGAAGATGCAATTGATGCATGTAAATCCGATGCAGAATTAATGCGTCTTGCGGGATCTTTGCCGAAAGATTCCACTATGGATATGCAAGATTTGTATATGGATACCAAAGGTAATGTCTGCTATACGCATGGTTCTTTGATATGTACACCGGCAGGTTCTGTGACACAAGAAAATGTTGATGATTTCAACAGTAAATGTATGTTTGTGCCATTGCAGGTGGGATTTGCAGTGAATAATTCTGATAATCCGTTGTGTAATCACAGTGGTGAATGCCGGAATATCAATCAAATCGAAAATGATTTGAAAAGATTGCGTGGTGTTTTGAATGATATTGAGGTTGTGACCGGTAGCAAGAATGCGCCCAGTGTCGGCAAAGGTATTTTGGTAGGTAGTTTAATTGGTGCAACGGCTGGCGGTGCAGCAACAGGTATAACAGCGATATTGGAAAGCAGCAATATTAAATGTCGTGTTGGCGATAATCTGGGGACCGTTGGTTTGGGTAAATCTTATAAGATAGACTCTTTGAAAGATTTCTATGTCAAACGTGGTTTGAATGTACCAGATACTGTGTTGGCGAAAACACCAGTGGTTGATAAAAATTCTTGGGGTGTTGCGTGTTCTGAATTCCTAGGAAAAAAGGATGATTGTCAAAATGCATCTGTGATATACACGCATGATAACAAACGCGAAGTTGTATCGTATGCATGTTCATATGTTGGCAGTATGTGTTTGATGAATGATGATATTGCTGTGTTGTATGGCATAGAATAAAAAAGTTGAATTTTGTTTCACACAGGCCCAGGGGACGAAATGTCCCTTGGTTTTTTTTTGTAAAAAAATATCCCGCAGGAACGCAATTGAATTTATGTCTGATTTTTGTTTGTGGGGTATTTTATGCGGCTTTCTTCATATTTTGTTTTATGTCGCGCAGATATTTACGCAAGTCATCGATTGCTATTAATTTGCCGTCACGTTTTTCCGCCGACCAATAATCCCAGCCATTAAAACTGACACTGTGTTGGATACGTGCTGCCATAACGTGGATAGACGCTTTGCCGTACAAAGTGTGTATCAATTGACCGTCGTGTGTAATCATAACACGGTCGCCACGTGGACCAACCAATGTTTGTCCGACATATAATAATCCTGCATCTATCAATTCGCGGAAAGCAACTTTGATTGCTTCGCGTTTTGGAGTGCTGACTTCTATGTCCGACAAATCAATTGGGGAAATATTTTCAACACGTTTACGCGCTGCATCAACATAGACCGCTTCGCGATCAATGCCGATAAATTGACGATTTAATTCTTTTGCGACCGCCGCGGTTGTACCAGAGCCTACAAACGGGTCCAATATCACATCGCCCGCTTTGGTCGAAGATAAAATAACGCGTCGCAATAAATCCATTGGTTTTTGGGTATTGTGCAGACTTTTGCCGTCTTCGCCTTTGATACGTTCTTCGCCCAGGCATATATTCAAATCCCAATCAGACCGCATTTGTTTGCCACCATTTAATTTTTTCATTGTTTCATAATTAAATGTGTATTTGCCGGTCTTGGTCGGTGTTGCCCAAATCAAAGTTTCATGAGCATTTGTAAAACGCGTGCCACGAAAATTAGGCATCGGATTCGTTTTTACCCAAACAATATCATTTAAAATCCAAAAACCCATATCTTGTAAAATTGCACCGATACGGAAAATATTATGATAAGAACCAATCACCCACATCGCGCCATCTGGTTTTAATACACGTTTACATTGTGCCACCCATTGACGAGTAAATTCGTCATATTCTTTTTGTGATTCAAACGCGTCCCATTCGTCGCGGACTGCGCGGGCAGCAGTTTGGTCTTCGGGGCGATATAGTGTTTTTTCACCCAATTGCAAATTATATGGGGAATCCGCAAAAACCGCGTCAACAGATGCATCGGGCATATCACGCATAATTTCTATGCAATCGCCACATAAAATTTTGTTCAAATATTTTTGCATTGTTGGTTTCTCTTTCGGTTTTCCCAAAAACAAATAATCTTTCCCGAGTATTTTACCATTTTTCGGGGGCAGAAAAAAGTTGTCTGCGAATCGGTTTATGAAAAAAAGGCTTGATTTTTATAAAAAAGTAAATTTTTTAAGATTTGTTGAAAATATAAATGTTATCTTTGGCGTGGAATCGCAAAAAATGTGTTCAAATTTTTATCGAAATCAGCACGAAAACCATTATTATTAAATGTTTCAATCCACCAATCATTTGGTTTGATATTTCTGATTTTATTACATGTTGATAATATTTCACCTATTTCTTGTGCGGCGATTATGTCTTCGGTTGTGTTATGGATTGCACACAGCATACCAACATTTCTGAATTTTGATAAAACATTTGGTAATGTTTTTTCATCAAAATATGTCAAAACACCGTTGCAATATGCGATATCGGTTTCTATTGGATCGCAATCAAGTATAGATTTGATTTCTATGCGTTTTGTATCAAACAGTCTGCGTAATCTGTGACCAGGAATAATGTAACGTCCTGTGCCTTGTGGGTAATGCATACGTAATAAAGATTGAGATTGTTCTGGATATTTATAAGTGTCAATTCCGCAAGCGTCCATACCATAATCCAGAGCCAATTGCACAATCATACCAGTTGCGGCGCCACAATCAAAAAAAGTTTTTGGTTCAGAATGAAAACGTTTTTCGTATTCATCAGCCAGCATTAACGGTGGGACAGAAAACATGATATAACCGCCGTCCGTATCAGTATAGGAATAATTTAAATAAGGATATTTTATATTGTAATAACATTTCATAATGTTGGTAATCATAATGTCTGTTTTTGTATTTGTCAAGATGTGGAATTTCTGCTTTACAATTCAATGAATTTTTTCTATCGTAAGCCATTATGAGATGTCCATATTGTAATTCTACTGACAGCAGGGTCGCGGATTCGCGTCCTGATATTGGTGATGCGGTTATTCGTCGCCGTCGTGTTTGTAATCAATGTGGTGCAAAATTTACTACGGTTGAACGTATCCAAATGCGCGATTTGATTGTTCGGAAAAACAGCGGTAAAACCGAACCTTTTGACCGCGATAAATTATTTCGCAGTATTAAATTGGCGTGTCGTAATCGTGATGTTCGTGACGAACAAATTGACCGGTTGGTTGCTTCGATTCAACGCAGGTTGGAAACCGAAACGGCTGACGATACGGTGACCAGTGCCATGGTCGGGCAAATGGTGTCGGATTCTTTGTTGAATTTGGACCCAATCGCGTTTATCAGATTTGTATCTGTGTATCGTAAATTTTCCAAGGTCGCAGATTTCAAAAAAATAATCAGTCAGATTCCAGAGGCTGATGATGACGCGGTCGTGTGCGATTTGCCAAAAACTTCTTTGTTTTGAGTTTGAGAGAGAATGAAAAAAATATTATTGATGCTTTTGATGGTGTTTGTTGGACTGCGCGGTGCGCTGGCAGCGGAATCGTTTGATGTTTTAACCGATGATGATGCGGCGATATATGTTCAAATTTTCGATTTACAAGACCGGGAAAAAATAGATGCTGCGAAAAAATTAGAAAGTAAATTGACTGATAAATTTTTGATGAATGAAGTTTTATATCAACGATATATATCTAAAACTTATCGGACCAAAGGCAGTGAATTAAAAAACTGGATGGATAAATATTATGATATGCCGGGGGCGGAGCGTTTGTCTAAAATGGCATCTATCAAGAAAGCGTCTGTGCGTAAACCGTCTGTGCCACATATTATATCTGGCAAGGATTACATTGAAACGGCGCAGTCTGAAACATGGACTGAAAAAAATTACAATGACAAAATCACTCAGAATATAAACAAATTCAAAAAGGCTATCCGTTCAGGCAGTTCCAAAACGGCGCGTCAGATATTGGAAGATAAATCTTTGAAATCGAAATTATCAGATGCAGATTATGGTCGTTTGTCGGGTCGATTATCATTTTTGTATTATACAAATGGCGAATATGAATTGGCGAAAAAATGGGGGTTTGTGGCGTCTGATGCGAATTCTGAATATGGATTGTGGGCTATGGGATTGTTGTATTTCAAAGAAGAAAAATACAAAGAAAGCCAAAAATATTTCAGCAAAATTTTAGATTTAACCCAGATAAATAATGCGCGTAAAACCGAAGCTGCTTTCTGGGCGGCGCGGGCTGCGGATATCGCGGGGGATTCATCCAGTACTAAAAAATATTTGAAAATTGCGGCGGCGCATCCGATGTCATTTTATGGTGCGCTGGCAACGGCTATGTTGGGTGATACGCCGGCGTATGATTTTTTTGATCAAGAGTGTTCTGATGAAGATGTGTTGGAATTACGCAAAAATAAATATGGGCGCAAAGCATTGGCTTTGTTGCAGGTTGGACGCAAAGTTCGCGCAGAAGAATATTTGAAATATCTGGTGACATCCAAATCGTCTGATAAAATGTTGCATGCGGTAAATGCATTGTCGTCGATGTATGGTTTGCCCCAAGTGTCTATTTTGGTTTCCGGTGTTATGCGCGACAGGGGTGTTTTGGAAATCAATGATGACATTATTTATTCTGCACAATATCCGTTGCCTAATTGGGAACCGTTGGGTGGCTGGTCTATTGACCGCGCATTGTTGTTGGCGATTACAAAACAAGAAAGTGGTTTCAGACCGACTGCTAAATCGACCGCGGGTGCAAATGGTTTGATGCAATTGATGCCGAATACTGCGAAACGTGTCGCACGAAAAAATTCTGTGAAAATGTCAGAGATAGATATGTCTAAACCCGAACATAATATGTTTTTGGGACAACAATATATTGTTGATTTGCTGTCGCACCAATTGATTCAAAATAATATTATCAAAATGTTGGTCGCGTATAATGCCGGTATGGGGAATCTGGTGAAATTTGAAAAAAGTTTTTCTACGTCTGACCCACTGTTGTATATCGAAAGTTTCCCCGCATATGAAACGCGCAATTATATTAAACGTGTGATGTCTAATTTGTGGCTGTATCGTGCGCGTCTGGAACAACCGTTGACCGCATTGAAAGAATTGGCGGACGGTCAATGGCCTTATTACAACAGCGAAGATGAATATGTGCAATCTCAGATGTTCACTGGGACACCGTCGCTGTAATAATGGTGGCGCGATGCAACAAAATCCAGATTTTGAAATTGAAAAGGGTTGTGGTCATAAAATTATCGCCGGTGTTGATGAAGCAGGGCGTGGCCCGTTGTGTGGGCCGGTGGTTGCCGCGGCGGTTATATTTCCAAATTTTGATTTGGAAATTCCAGTCGTTATTCGGGATTCAAAAAAAATGTCCCCGCGTCAGCGTGCGATAGCGTATGATTGGATTGTGAAAAATACTGTGTGGGCGGTTGGTCAATGCAGTGCCGTCGAAATTGATGAATTGAATATTTTGTGGGCTTCTATGCGGGCGATGGAACGCGCGGTTGAACAATTAAATCAAAAACCAGAATATTGTTTAATTGATGGTAATCGTGTGCCGAAAAATTTAACGGCTCAGGCGGTTGTAAAGGGCGATGCGAAATCTTTGTCCATTGCGGCGGCATCAATTTTGGCCAAAGAAACACGCGATAAAATTATGCATGATTTGGCGAAACAATTTCCACAATACGGGTGGGATAAAAATGCAGGATACCCCACCGTCGAACATTTGGCAGCAATCGAAAAATATGGTGTAAATGAACACTATCGGAAAACATTCGGACCAGTGAAAAGAATCCTTGGAAATCCCGAAAAATCTTGACTTTTTGTGTGTTTTTGATATGATTTTTGATGCAAATGAAACCAGGAGAAAAACAATGAATATTCGTTCTGTATTTGGGCAAGATGTGCGCGGAAAATATGTTTTATTGCGCGATGATTTTAATGTGCAAATCGTTGATGGAAAAATTACTGATGCTTTCCGTATTGATTCTTCTATGGAAACGATTAAATATTTAACTGAAAATGGTGCGCGCGTCGTGGTTTGTTCTCATTTGGGGCGGCCAAAGGGTAAAGTTGTGCCGGAAATGTCTTTGCGGATTGTTGCTGAATATATGAATATTCCGTTTGTTGATGATTGTTTGAACAAAGATTTTATGCCAGATATGCAAGACGGCGATGTAGTGTTGCTGGAAAATTTACGCTTTCATATTGGCGAAGAAGAAAATAGTGATGAATTTGCAGAAAAATTATCGGCGGGTTTTGATATCTATGTGAATGATGCATTTGCTGTGTCGCATCGTGCCGCCGCCAGTGTTGTGGGGGTGACTAAATTTTTGCCTGCGTATGCGGGTATGTTATTGATGAAAGAAATCGAAAATATTTCGCGCGTTATGGAAAATCCGAAACGGCCGTTGGTTTTGTTCTTGGGCGGGTCCAAAGTATCAACAAAAATAGGTGTGTTAAAACGTTTTGTTGAATTGGCTGATAAAATAGTTATTGGTGGCGCGTTGGGGACTACGTTTAATTTTGCAAATGGGTTGCCGGTGGGGGATTCGTTGTATGAATCCGATATGGCGGGTTTTGCCATGGAAATAATGCGGGATGCAGATAAAAATGGATGCGAAATATTTTTGCCACTGGACAAGGGGGTTGGTAAAGAATTTGCCCCGGACACTGAACGCATAAATCGTGATGCAACGCAAATCAAAGACGATGATGTCATAATTGATGATGGTGAAAAAACCGCGCAAAGAAATGTTGATTTGTTGACGGGGGCCGGAACGGTTGTTTGGAATGGGACTTTTGGTATGGCGGAATGGGGCGATAAGTGGGGAATGTCTTCGTTCAAATTGGCGCGTGCGCTGGCGAAATTAACGCGTGAAAAAAAGTTAGAATCCGTCATTGGGGGCGGTGATACGGTGGCTGCATTAGACGCGTGTGGTGTGCATGATGATATGACGTATGTTTCAACCGGTGGTGGCGCTTTTCTCGAATTTATAGAGGGCAAAGATTTGCCGGGTATCAAAGCGTTGGGCAAAGATTAGTCTTGGGTTACATCTTGCAAATTCAGAAAAAATCCCTATTTCTATACTATAAATTGGCGAATCGGGCAAAACCGTGGTATAATTAAGTATTAAAAAAAGGATTTTATATGTCTCTTGTTCCTGTTGTTATCGAAGAATCCCCCAAGGGTGAACGTTCGTTTGATATCTATTCGCGCCTGTTGCGGGATCGTATTGTTATGGTGACCGGGCCGATTGAAACGGCTATGGCAAATACAGTTGTGGCACAATTGTTGTTTTTGGAATCTGAAAATCCAAATGCGGATATTTCTTTGTATATCAATTCGCCGGGTGGTGAAGTATATGCAGGATTGGCAATTCTGGATACTATGCGATACATTAAACCGAATGTTTCGACGATTGGTATGGGATTGGTTGCGTCTATGGCGTCTGTGCTGTTGGCCGGCGGAACCAAGGGTAAACGTTTCGTTTTGCCAAATACTACCGTTATGATTCATCAACCATCTGCCGGGACAGAAGGCAAAGTGACTGATATGGAAATTTTTTTACAAGAAGTACAACGTAATAAAAAGACTTTGATTAAACAGATGGTGGAATTTACAGGGCGCAAAGAAAAAGAAGTCTTTGACGCGATGGAACGCGATAATTGGATGCAGGCAGAAGAAGCCAAAAAATTCGGAATTATCGATGGTGTTTTAACACGTAAATAATTTTTATTATTTCAGGGATTATCAAAATGAGCGACGAAAAAAAACAGAACACACCAGAAAATTCCCAGCAGTTTTGCAGTTTTTGCGGGAAATCTGTTTATGAAGTAAAAAAATTAGTCAGTGGTCGTAATGTCTGTATTTGTGATGAATGCATAAATTTGTGTAATGACATTATGGCAGATGACAAGAAAAATCAGATAAATCATGATGCATCTACGTTGCCTACACCGTCGCAAATTTATAAGTTTTTGAATGATTATGTTATCGGTCAAGATGAAGCAAAACGCACTTTGTCGGTTGCGGTGTATAATCATTATAAACGAAACAGTGCGTCCGTTGCGTCGAATGTTGAAATTCAAAAATCAAATGTTTTGATGATTGGACCAACGGGAACCGGTAAAACTTTGTTCGCACAAACGTTGGCGCGCGTGTTGGACGTGCCGTTTGCGATTGCTGATGCGACTACTTTGACCGAAGCGGGCTATGTTGGTGATGATGTGGAATCGGTGTTGACGCGTTTGTTGCAAAATGCGAATTTTGATGTTGAACGCGCGCAACGCGGAATTATATATATCGACGAAATTGATAAAATTTCACGTAAATCTGAAAATCCGTCATTGACACGTGATGTTTCTGGTGAAGGTGTGCAACAGGCGTTGTTGAAATTAATCGAAGGTACGGTTGCTAATGTTCCTGCCGGTGGTGGTGGGCGTAAACATCCAGGCGAAACGACTGTGCAATTGGATACCAGCAAGATTTTGTTTATCTGTGGCGGTGCGTTTGATGGATTAAGCAAGATTGTTGGTAATCGGACTACGTCGCGTGCTGGAATTGGTTTTGGAGCGACTGTGTTGGATAAACAACAACGCGAAGAAAAAAATAATTTATCGGATGTGCAATCGTCTGATTTGGTTAAATTTGGAATTATTCCTGAATTAATTGGGCGTTTGCCGATTGTGACTGTGTTGGAACCATTGGATGAAAAAGCGTTGGTTAAAATTTTAACTGAACCCAAAAATGCGATTGTGAAGCAATATGCCGCTATGTTGGAAATGGACGGAATCAAATTGACCATTACCAAAGACGGTTTGAATGCAATTGCAAAAATGGCTGTTGAACGTAAGACGGGCGCGCGTGGATTGCGGTCTATATTGGAAAAGGTTTTATTGCAATCTATGTTTGATGCACCAGATAAAAAAGGCCTGCAAGAAATTGTTGTCGATGCTGATGTTGTTGATGGCAAGAAAGCACCAGTTGAAATATTCGCCGAATCTAAGAAAAAAGCAGCATAAAATATTTTGTCATTTAATTAAAAAGTCCGATGTTTTTATCGGACTTTTTTTTATATTATTTTTATGGTCTGCAATATCCCCACAGTTTATTTGTTCCGGTGGCTGAGTAGAAAGATTCCAATAATATATCATTGGTCAAATCGTGGTGTCCGTCGAAATTGTCATCTGTCCATGGTATGTCAATCCATGTCCCGTCGTAAACATCACATTCAGAAGCTAATTCACGAATTAAAACACTTTTTATTGCGTTCATCGCGTTGTTCACATCTGCCAAGATATTTTCAGGCAATACATATGTAGTACTGGACGGGCGGACACAATTTTGCAGTGCATATCGAACCAATTGTTGATATAAACTGCCGATATAATACAAGCCACAAGAATCATATAAATCTTGGTTTGCGTTTTGCGGGGCGTGCAGGCCACCTGGACATATATAACCCGCCGGACAAACATGACATTCGGTTGCGTTTCTGGAACAGAATTTTAATTCTGGATTATATGTTGTTCCTGTTGCGCTTTCAAAACAAGTTTCAGGTGTTCCATTTTCATTATACAAATAATAATTAAATTCACAGCGTTTATACCGCACATTCATATTTGGACACATATAATTTGTTTCTGGGATTATACGATTGACCAAAATGTCTGAACGTGAAAACGGATTTACCAGTGTCATATTGCAAATTGCATTTTGTGCATAAAACGCTTCGCCTGGGGCATAGACACGACAACCATATGGATACGAATGTCCGGAATCATTTGCAGATACTGCACAAATATTTTGCGCGAATGTCGTCAACAATTCAGGACAAGTTTGTGCGATAGTTTCGTCTGTGATGTGCATCATTGTATCAACCAGTATTGCCAGACCTTCGGGCCCACCGCCGTAAAGATTGCTGCATGTGGTCAATTTGTCTGCACATAAATCTTCGGATAATTCCAATGTGTGTCCCAATGTTATAAGCGAAGAATTGTCAGAAAATTCTTTCAATGTATCAGATTTTTTTAAATAACATGTATTTACTACGGCCAAACATTCTGATTTTACTTGCTGGACACGTTGTTGTTGTGCCTGATAAATTTCAACAATGGATTGATGTAAAAATTCATTCCATACCGCGTCTGCGTCATCTGTGCATAAATTCAAAGACTGTTCAGCAAAAGAACGTTTTTTGTTCAACATTGTTATAAATGGTTTATTAGTATTGTTTTTCAAAACGTTTCCGTCCAAAGATAACATATTTTCAATTTGATAAAAATCAGCCGAATATATTGGTTCGCCCGTTGCAAAATTCAAATATTTTCCTGTAAAATCCAGACAGTGTATGTATCCTTCGCCACATGCGGTTGGCGCAGTAATATCTTGGCGGACGCGTGCAATACATTCATTCACAGACAATGAATTATGTGCGTCGTAATTTTCCAATCGTGCGTCTTGCATTTTGTGACGTGTTGAACGAATGTCTGCATTCGCACTGGTTATCTGGGAATCCATTTTTGCCGCCAACACAGAACAATCGTTTTCAATATACATCCCGTATGCAGATACTATCATTTTCAAATCTTGGTTGGTGCAATTTGGTTTTACCATTTCGGAACATTGTGCGTGAACCGCGTTATACAAAGGTTCGCCGGTCAGATTTGCGATGTCTGTGCCAGTAATAAAATCGGTCGTTGTCCATATATTGCGTATATTGCCTGCAACGTCCAGAGTGCCACTGGTTGAAAGAGATTGCTGTTTTGTCTTTTTTAATATTCCCGATATGTTATTTAACATTTTTTGCGATTTGGAAGAGTCTTTCTTTATCGCGTTTTCTCCTTCACTGGCCGAAACCATGGCTTTGACTTCGCCACTGGTTTTTGAAATGACATCAATATTCAAATCATGAAAATCTTGCAGACTTGATTCTGTTTGGGATAAACGTTTTTCACCGTTTTGAATTTCGCTTAATCTGGAAGAACAAACGCATCTGCGATAATCGTCGTTTTGCGTTGCGCAGAATTGATCCATACATGTGAAATAGGCATCGCGACATGAATAATAATTTTCGCCAAACGCTTTGGTTGCGACATTTGAAATCGCCGCGCGCGAAACGCGACGTTGTGTGCCGGCTGTTCGTGATGTTTCTTTTTTTGTTCGTGGATTTATATTTGCAGTGCGCGGCCGCGTAGCAGTTTTTGTTGCGGACGCACGTGATGTTATTTTTTTTGTGCCGGAATCAGAGCGTGTTTGTGTGGACGACGTTGATGTACGCGCAGCGACAGAACGAGACACCGTCGTATTTTTTACATTGTTTGGTTGACGTGTGGAAACGTTCGTGGTGTCAGTGCGTATTGGCGAATTATTTGTGCGCGATGCGGCGTCGGCAAATGCAACGCATAACAACACACTGAGAAATGCAAAATATATTTTTCTCATTCTCTTTTCAGACTTTATAATAATAATACCAAAAACAGCCCCCCACGGGCAAGGATATTTTGAATATCAAAAATAAAAAATCCGTTTTCAAAACGGATTTACATTTTAATTTTTGGATTGTTCATCGGACGACGAAGTGTGCGTTCGTTCTACGAATGTTATGCGACCTTTGTCCAAATCGTATGGGGTCATTTCGACATGAACCTTTTCCCCAGTGTTGACCCAAATGCGTGCTTTGCGCATTTTCCCGCACATTGTTGCCAATATCATATGGCCATTTTCCAAACGAACACGAAACATAGTGTTTGGTAATCTTTCTTCGACCACGCCGGAAAAAACAATCACATCATCTTTTGCCATGTATAAACCTTTTGATTTTTATCACCGAGTAATGATATTCGCCCAAGATTTAAAATGCAAGCAGTTTTTATTTGCTTGCAATGAGTATATGTTTTTGATAAAATATCTTAAGAATGTAGGGTAGTGAAAATGATAAAATTTAAAGTTTTTTCTTCGTTGTTATTGGCTTTGTTTTTATCAACAAATGCGTGGTGTGCGTCGCGGTCTGAGGCGCGTATCGGTGTTGGGCGTCCGTCTGCACGTATGCCGGCTGCAGGCAAAGTTGTTGGTATGAAGGTGGTTGGTAATGTTGTGGGCAAGTCTGAATCTGAAACAACCGAAACCAAGCCTGAAGAGGTTGTGACAGAAGCAGAAAAGACAGAAGAAACATCCAATACGTATGCAGTTGTGACGAAATCTGAAACGACCGGCGATTGTCGCGAAGCTTATCGTTCGTGCATGGATAATTTTTGTTTGTTGGATGAAAGTCAAGGTGAACGTTGTGCGTGTTCTGAAAATATAGATGCTGCAAAATCCAGAATTCAAGAAGTTTTGAAAATCCAAAACGAGGCGGACAAATTGTTTACCGAAGGTGTAGAACGTGAGCAATTGGGGGCCAAAGCACGTTTGGTGTTTGGTGAAAATACATCAAATACACGTATTACAGCGGCTGATTTTATGTCGTGGGTGTCGGGAGATGCCGAAGAAGATGATGACGATGTTGGTGAAGATGTTGTTATGGGTGGCAAATTGTATAAGATGGCTGTGAAATATTGCAAATCCGAATTGGATTCATGTGCGTCAAAATCTGAAATGGAAGAAATGTTATATACGCGTATGATTGCGCAAGATTGCAAAAGTTATGATGCCTATCTGCGTGACCAAAAATTGAATGCTGAATCTAATAAACGTATTGCTGAATCTGCAGTACGCAAAGCGCGTTTGGAAATGCTGGATACAACAAACAAATATAATCGGGGGGAGTGTTTATTGGCGTATCGTTCTTGTATTGCTGACAAAGGTGGATGTGGAACGAATTTTGAAAATTGTTTAGATGCAAAATTGTTGGCGCGTCGTTCAAATGCATGCGAAAATGTTTTGGATCAATGTATGGCTGTGCGTGATTATGTAAAGAAAGATTGGAAAGAAGAATCTGAAACTGTATTGAAAGAAGCAGCGAAATATGCAGATAAAAATTATCGTGCAACGTGTTTGGCGCAAATTCAATATTGTTTGGAAGATGGTTGTGCAACATCGACAAATTCCGAATGTTTAAGCGATGTGAATGTTGCGGCGGGGGTTTGTCCGATTATCACAGAATGTGATGCAAAAATTCCGGGGTTACAGGCGGTCGTGAATGATAAATTGGGGTATTTGCAGACTAAATTCTGTGAAAATGATGTTGATAAATGTTTGCAAGATAAATGCGGAATTGATTTTACTAAACCGGCGTGTGTTGGCAAGAAACCGTATGAAATTGCTGCACTGTGCCCGCAAGATATGTTCCCATCATGCAAAACTGCGAAACAATTTGATATAATCGTCCAGGCGGTATTGTTGCAAATGGATTTCCAATTGATGCAGGGTTGTATAAATTATTTTGATGAACAATTGTCAAAGGTTTGTGGAACGGATATGGCGTGTTTGCCAATCGTGTCTGCGGTTTCAGGATTGACTGAAAATGATGTTCCGAAAACCAAAGACGCGCGTACTGCATTAGAAAAACTGGTTACCGAACAGTCTGAAACGGCGGTTGATGAATTTTTCAAGCAATTTGAAAATGATAAAACGGTTGCGGCATGTGCAGATACTCAATCGACTTCATCGCGCAAATTAAAGGGCAGACAATCATTGGGAACAAATGTTTTCAATACTGCGATGTTGTTGGCAAAAACGTCCGCAGTGCAGCGTAATTTACGTGAAATGGATTTAAAGATTACTAAATTGAAACGGGTAAAGAATTTGGAAGAAGCACGCAAAGAATGTTTGACAACCTATGCGCCGGAAAAACCAGATGAATCCAAGAATAATTACAGTTATATACATACTGTATCATTTGAACCGGATTTGCGTAATTGCCACGTTTGTCGTATTCAACAGGTTTGTGAGACAGGCGGTGAATCTGAATGGACTTCTGCATTAAAATCGGCAGCAGGTGGTTTGTCTGGCGGGGCGTCTGCCGGAACGATGGTAAATGCCGGTTGGGGAACCGCCATTGGTGGTGTCGTTGGTGCGTTGGGTGCCGGTGCGTTGGGATATATGTCTGGTGGAAAACAAGATTTTTGCCAAGAGATTGAATCTTGCGAAGATATAAATATTGGTATCATAGAGGAGATGTAAACATGAAAAAAATATTTGGTTTGTTTGTTGCTTTGTTGGCTGTGTTTGTCGCAGTTGATGATGTGGTTGCCGCTAAACGTCAGGCGGCGATAAATCTGGGAACCAAAGTACGTGGCAGAACAGAAGCGACCGGTGTTTATAACCAAGAATGTTATGATGCTTATTATGGTTGTATGGATCAATTCTGTATTGTCGATAATGAAATGGGTGGGTCGTGCAATTGTAATGACGATATTAAAAAATATGAATCTGCATTAAACGACATCAAAAATATGCTGGCCGAAGCAGAACGTATCAGCACAGAAGAGGTTGAAAAAGTCCAGGCTGGCGCGAACGCTGATATTATATTCAAAGGTACGCGTCAATATGACAAAGACGGTAATGTAATCGCGAATAATGCAACCAAGGACAAAGCCGAAATCAAAAAAAATATGTGGTCTGCGTTTTATGAAAGTGAAGATGAAGAAGAAATAGATGACGATTTGTTGGACACTATTTCTGGAAAAAGCGGAAATGAATTGTACAGTGCTGCTCATACTTTGTGCAAACAGCAAATGGATGCGTCGTGTGCAAAGGATTTGTCTTTGTTGACACAAATGTATTCGCGCCAGATTGCATCTGATTGTCGTGGATTGGCGAACAGTATTGATCAAAAGAAATCAGAGGCCAAGACCGCGTTGAACGAAGCCAACAGGGCGGTACGCAGTGCGTTGAAAGAAAGTTTAGAAGAATCTAATAAATACGATCGTGGAACATGTATGGTCGAATATAAAAAATGTATGAAAAGTGAAGACGCTTGTGGTTCTGATTGGGGACAATGTGTGTTCACTATTGCGTCTGAAAATATGCAGAACAATGCATCAAAAAGTGTGGCAGGAACAAAAGTCGCAACTGTTAAAACTTATGACATCACTCCGTCCACTATGGAAATTTTGGAATCAAAACGTTTCATTTGCGAAAAGGTTTTGGACAGTTGTGTTGCGGTGCGTAATTTAATCTGGGACGATTTCTTACGCGAAGCGGCGCCGACCATAAGATTGGCGGAACAAAATATTGAATCGAAAAAACGTCAATCTTGTTTGGGCGATATTTCGGATTGTATTCAAAAAGCCTGTAAAGACGATATTGTTGGTAAGGGCGAAGCCACTATGGATGCATGTTTGGCACGACCAGATATGGCGCGTTCGTTCTGTAAAATCCAATTGGATCCGTGTGAACGTATGGAACCCCAAATTTGGGATTATGTGAAATCTAAATTGGCCGCTATGCGTGTCGATGCATGTACCCAGGAAGTCAAAGATTGCTTTACGTCCGAAGACAGATGTGGTGCGGATTTTGCGAATTGTATAGGTATGGATTACAATTATATTCATGATATTTGCCCGATTGATAAATTGGTCGTTTGCAAACAGGCCAATCCAGATTTCAAAATGTCTGATTTGGATTCCATGTTAATGGGATTGTATTTGAATATCGATAATAAAGAATTGGAAGTTTGCGAAAATCGTGCCGAAGAAATCATGGTTGAAAATTGTGGTTCAACCAGCGATTGTAATGCATTTGCGTCCAATGAATATATTGGTACATCGTCATTGAGCGCACAAAAAGATGGTTCTCATCATCGTATTGTTGGTTTAATCGCTTTTGGTAAAATTAAAATGGGTGATGCCACAGGCTCTGTGAAAGACAATGGCAAAGTTTTGAAACCGGGTGAAATCGGTGTCCAAGATTACATCAAAGAAATAACCGAGAAAAACAAAGATATAGAAGGTGCAGATGTTATTATTGCTTCGATTTCTGATGAATTAAATAATATTGCCGGGACGATAAATCGGACTATATCGTTGTTGGAATCTGATCAACGGATTCAATATTGTATTAATGGACGTGATTTGTCTCAAATCAAAGGAACGTCCAGAAATGCACGCGGCAAGAAAGTGACCGAAAAAACAGAGGCGCGTTTTCCTAACCTGTTGAATCAATATCGTGTTGATATTGCGATGGCTGCTTTACGCAAAGCCCAGGATAATTATGACAAGAAATGGAGTAATTTGCTTTCAGATGCTACAAAGGCCTCTTCTTTGGATGTTGCTCAGTATATGTGTTATAAACTTGCTGATTTAGGAACAAGAACGACATCTGGCAATGAAATAAACGAAAGTTATCCGTTAACTACACCTTATTCTGTTGTGTACGATTTTGGCTCTGGATTAAGCACCCAAGATTTAGTTAATGCGAATCCGTCCAGTTCTGTGACTGTTGGATGGGAGAATACTTCCAAGGCTGGAATGAAACAAGATGTGACTGCGGTGTTCAGCAGAGAAACCAGAACATGTCACGTATGCAGAACGGTTGCTACGAAAGCATGTAGTGGTTTATTGAAAGTGAAGACTAATGGCAAGATAAAGGATAAAACAGATTGCACTGTGACTGCTGGGACTCCTGAATGTGAAGATATTCAAATGTAATGTTACAATTGTTATCTCAAAAACCGCCGGCTGGCGGTTTTTTTTGTTTTTATGCTTCATAATGGGGGTGGGGTAGAATCTGGATTTGGTAAATCGTTCCTAGATATTTTTGTTTGTTTGTTTGATATAATCTGGTTATGGAAAACAAAATAATTTTTAAGGAGAAACAAAAATGAAAAAAATATCTGTATTGGCGGTGTTGGCGGTTGTTCCGTTATGTGGTGCGGTCGCAGGGCCCGGAATGAAAAGTCGCAGCATGAATAACAACATGAACAACAATATGATGCAACAAAATCAGCCAACGTATTGGTCGGTTATGGAAGTATCTACGTTGCCAGATAACACACCAGTCACTATGCGCGGTCGTATAACAAAAGACATGGGTGATAATATCTATGTGTTCGAAGATTCTTCTGGAACCATCATGATGGAAATTGATGAATCAGATTGGAATGGGAATACTGTGCGTGTGAACGATGTTGTTACGGTGTACGGTAATATCGACAAAAGCGACAATTATGTCGAAGTAGATGTGACTTCAATTGAAAGATAATAAAATGCCCGTTTCGGGCATTTTTTTTTGCTTTGTTCTTTTTTTTATATTTTTTTTGTGTTATAATCATTCTGATTATGAGAGCAAAATTATCTATCTTGTCCGTTCTATGCGCGCTGTGCGTTGCACCTGCATTTGCAGGCTGGGAATATAATGGATATTATACCGGCGATGGATTGTATGATGATGATGGTTCGCGTTTTGTTGTGTCGTTGCGTGGCGGGTTGGCTGTATCGCGCGCGAAAATGAAGAATGATATTGGCAGTTTATACGCAGAATATTTTGTAAACGATGAAACGGGTGTCGTTGTATCTGCGTTATCATTTACTAATGCGTTCGGAACCAATCCGGATGAATGGCCTGCGGGTTATTCATATGCCGGCTATGGTGATTTGGCGACGTTGCCGATGAAAAATGATTTCAGAAAAAACAGTTTTACCGCCGGTGTGGCAATGGGGATAACTTTGCCGGGCAAACCACAATGGCGCATGGAATTGGCATATGATTATATTGGAGAGACAACTTATAACGAAACGCCATTGTTGGAAGGTAATATGAATGTGACAGGTGGTGATTTGGGTGATGATACAATTCATGTGTACAGTACTGGTGCAAAATCTACGGTCAGTACTGACGTCGTTTCGGTTATGGCATATTATGATTTTTTTGATGGCAAGGCAAAAAAATTAAACACTTTCATTCCATACATTGGATTGGGGGTTGGGTATGCGTCGTCCAAGACTGTGTTGGCGTTGTCCGATAGATTTGGCGATCTGTCTTTGGATGAAGATTTGGGAAAATATGGGACTGTGGATCAAACGACAGGTGTGTTGCAATTTGCAAATCCGAATGACAAAGATAAATATCCTTCGTCTACAAATATGGCGTTGGTTGGGGCGATTGGTGCGTCGTATGGAATCGCAGAATCTACATTTATTGATATCAGTGCGCGTTTAATGTATATTCCAAAGATTACTTGGAATATTGTGAATTCGACGGGTTCACAACATCGCGAATGGTTCAGTGCTGAAAATATGATGCATACTAATTTTATGTTGGGATTACGTTTTGAATTTTAATTAAAAAAATGAATTCGGGTTTGGTTCGTTAAACAGGCGTGCCGGGTCGACAGAATTTTTTCCGCGACGAACTTCTAGATACATTTCTGGTTTATCAGGATTCATTCTTCCGATTGGTTCGCCAGCCAAGACTTCTTGACCCACCAATGCATCAATAGAACCCATATTTGTCATCACAGTATTATATCCGTTTTTATGCGACATAATTATTATTTTGCCGAATCCGCGGAAATTGTCAGCAAATTTTACAACCCCGTCGGCGGGCGCCATAACTAATGCGTCATTTCGGGTGCGAATACGCCATCCGTCTGATTTTAATCCCAATGCTGTTTTTTCTCCGTATCTAACAACCAAGCGTCCACGCACAGGGGTATTTAATTTCCGTTTGGAAAATTTAGTGTCTGCTGACATCTCTGATGAACCAACGCCTGCCGACAATTCAGAAATATTTTTCGCGCGTGCAGATAAATCTTTTAATTTTTTCTGCAATGCGATTTGTTGATTTTTTAATTTTTCATTTTGGGCAGAACGAGTCTTTAATAATCTATCCAATGTGTTTTTTTCGTCGGTGTATCGTTTCGCACTGCGGTCTAATTTTTCTTTCTCAATCGCACGTTCGTTGCGGATTTTGTCTAATTCGTTGATTTTATTAGTGGCATCCACAATTTGGTCGTTGAATTTTTCCGCTGCAGAAGATAACAAGACAGACGTTATAATGTAATCGTGCATGTTTTCTGAATCAAAAGACGGGTGAGATGCGATAAATAACATGCCTGCCGCAGAATCAGAAACTGCATCATGACTTTTTGATAATTGTGCGGTGATTATATCGCGTTGATTGTCTAATTCTGCGATTCGTTTTGATAATGCACTGCGTTGTTCTTCGAGTGTGCTGACCTGGGTCGCGGCCTTGACCAGTTTCTTTTTGGTTTGTTCTACATCTTTGGCAGATGTCTTTAATTGTTGTTCGATTTTTTTATTTTGTTGTTCGGTTTGTTTGATTTGTTGTTGGATTTTATCTAATTCAACAGTTGCCAAAGACGGCGATGAAAATACACCACAAATCAAAATGATAAAAAACAGTTTTAATCGATACATCGCTTGGCATTCTATCAAATCACGTTCAAATTGTAAATCATTGAATAATAAAAAAATAGTGTTGCGTGGGGGGCTTTTTTTTATTATGCTGTGCCCGATAATTTAATGGATGAAAGGATTTATTATGTTGAAAAAATTGATAGTGTTTTTGGTTTTATTGACACCGATTATTGCGGATGCTAAACCCAAAGATAAAAAGAAAGACGAACCGATTGTTCATTTAACAGATGAAGAAATTTATTCTGAATTGAAAAAATTGGCGTTGGTGTTTGAAACTGCGCGGGATAAGTTTGTTGAGGAAGTAGATGAACGCAAAATGTTAGAAGGTGCGATGAATGGTATGTTGACTGCGCTGGACCCGCATTCGTCATATTTGTCCAATGAAGATTTCAAAGAATTCAGTGATAAAACGCATGGTGAATTTGGGGGACTGGGGATTCAGATAACCAGCGATAAGGGTGCTATTCGTGTTATTTCACCGATTGATGATACACCTGCGGCCAAGGCCGGAATAGAGGCGGGCGATTACATTACCCATATTGACGGTGAACAGGTTTTTGATTTAACGCTGAATCAAGCGGTTAAAAAAATGAAGGGCAAACCGGGGACCAAGGTTAAATTGACCGTTGTGCATTCTGGGGAAGAACCCAAAGAATTGACTTTGAAACGCGCGATTATCAAAGTGAAATCGGTCAAGTTTTCTGAGAAAGAAGACGCGGCCGCAGCAGACGATGATAAATTGCCAAAGATTGGTTATATTCGTATTTCTGATTTTGGTGCAACAACTACCAAAGATTTAAAGGAAGCCATCAAAGATTTGGAAAAGAAAAAAGTTGCGGGATACGTTCTTGATTTGCGTAATAATCCGGGTGGGTATTTAACCGCCGCGGTAGAGGTGTCTGATGCGTTTTTGAGTGATGGTGAAATTGTATCTACGCGTGGCAAAGAAAAATCAGATATCGAAAGAATGTTTGCCGAACCTGGCGATTTGATAAACGGTAAACCGATAGTTGTTCTGATAAATCATGGTTCTGCATCGGCATCTGAAATTGTTGCGGGGGCATTGCAAGACAATGGTCGTGCGATTATTATGGGGTCGCAAAGTTTCGGCAAAGGCAGTGTGCAACAACAAAAGCCATTGGGTGATGGGTCTGCAATTCATATCACTGTGGCGCGGTATTATACGCCCAGTGGGAAATCTATTCAAAACGAGGGTATAACCCCCGATGTGGAAGTTCTGCAAAGTAAAATCGAAGTTTTGGAAAAAAAAGAAAGTTTATTCACAGAGGCGACTTTCAATAATTCTTTGAAAAACGACGCGTCAAAAAAGAAAGATTCGTCCAAGAAAAAAGACTCTAAAAAATCCAGCAAAGACGATGATGACGAAGATGAAGATTTTCTGAATTTGTCTGATGAAGAAAAAGACGCGCGCGATTATCAATTGCAACGTGCGATGGATATGGTGCGGGCTATGTCGAAAATTGGTAAAAAGAATTTGGAAAAAATCGATGACAAAGATGCAAAAGATGTGAAGAAAGAAGACAAGAAAACTGATGTCAAAAAAGATTCTAAATCTGACGCAAAAAAAGAAGATAAAAAATCCGATGTGAAGAAAGATGATAAAAAATCGGATACCAAAAAAGAAGATAAAAAATCAGAACCCAAGAAAGACAGTAAAAAATAAAAACGGGGCATTTGCCCCGCTTTTTTATCGAATGATTATGTTGATAATAAATCTTGCCTTAAAAATTCAAAAGCGGTAAGATTTTTCCGGTTGCAAGAATAAAGTAATTATCAGGAAGAAAGAAATGGCAAAATTGATTGTTGATGGAAACTGGGCGGCGGCAGATGTCGCGTATCGTTGTGTCGATTGTGCGGCAATTTATCCTATTACCCCCAGCAGTACTATGGGTGAATTATCGGACGAATGGGCGTTCCAGCATAAAAAAAATATTTGGGGCGCGATTCCGCAAATCATTGAAATGCAATCCGAAGCTGGTGCGGCGGGCGCACTGCATGGGGCGTTGCAAATGGGTGCGCTGGCGACGACTTTCACTGCGTCCCAAGGTTTATTATTGATGATTCCGAATATGTATAAAATCGCGGGGGAACAAACACCTTTTGTTATGCATGTTGCTGCGCGCGCATTGGCGACACATGCGTTGTCTATATTTGGTGATCACAGCGATGTTATGGCGGTGCGCCAGACTGGGTTTGCGATGTTATCTTCGCATAATGTCCAGGCGGCACATGATATGGCGGCGATTGCGCATGCAGCGACGTTGAAATCGCGTGTCCCATTTTTGCACTTTTTTGATGGATTCAGAACCAGTCATGAAGAATCTGCGCTGGAACGAATTGATGATGTTGTTTTGCGCGAAATGTTGCCTGCCGATTTAGTGGCGAAAAATCGTGCGCGTGGAATGAATACTGACAGGCCCTGTGTGCGTGGAACGGCGCAAAACCCAGATGTTTATTTCCAGGGTCGCGAAGCGGCAAATTCCCTGTATGATGCGGTGCCAGAGATTGTTCAAAATGAAATGGATAAATTTGGTCGTTTAACCGGACGGCAGTATAATGTTGTTGATTATGTGGGTGATAAAAATGCGAAATATGTAATTGTTTCTATGGGGTCCAGTTGTGAAACAATCGAAGAAACTTTGGCGTTTTTACCAGAAGGCGTTGGTTTGATTCGTGTGCATTTGTTTAATCCTTTTCCTGTGAAGGCGTTTTTACAAGCTTTGCCAGATACGGTCGAACAAATTGCTGTGTTGGACCGCACGAAAGAAGCGGGCAGTATTGGCGAACCGCTGTATCAAAATGTACGCAATATTGTTGATTCAAAAATATCTGTATTTGGTGGGCGGTATGGCCTGGGGTCCAAAGAATTCAAGCCTCGTGATGTCAAAGCGATTGTGGAATATATGATGCGCAAAGCGTTGCACCATAATTTCACGGTTGGTATCGAAGATGATTTAACTAATTTATCTTTGGATACCGATAAAAATTTCACAATTGAAAATCCTGATGTGAAAACTGCTATTTTGTATGGTATCGGCAGTGATGGTACAGTTGGCGCGGTAAAAAATATTGTTAAGATAGTTGGTGAAAATTCAGATTTGTATCCGCAATCGTACGCGGTATATGATTCCAAAAAATCAGGCGGAATGACGGCATCGCATATTCGTTTTTCAAACGCACCGATTAAAAGTGAATATCTGGTGGACAGTGCAGATTTCATCTGTGTTTCTAATTTTGTTATTGCCCAGCGATTTGATGTGTTCGCATCTCTGCGACCGGGTGGAACGGTTATGATAAATACGTCTATGTCGCCGGATGAAGCGTTTATGAATTTGCCTAAATCTGCCCAGGAACATTTAATCCGTATGCGTGCAAATGTATATTTTCTGGATGCGAATCGTGCGGCAACAGAATTGGGATTGGGTAATCGTATAAATACTTTCATAATGTTGAATTTCTTTAATTTAACCAAGGTGATAGACCCAGTGATTGCCAAAGATGCCGCCAAGGTTGCTATTGAAAAAACTTATAAGAAGAAAGGTATGGATGTTGTTGCGGCGAATTGGGCGGCGGTTGATGCGGCGGAATCTTATTTGAATAAATATAATTTGCCGTCGTCGGTATCTGAATTTGCACCCGATTTTATACCGGCTATGACGCTGGACACACCGGCAGAGATAGCAGGTACTTTGGGTGAGATGGCGGCGGGACGCGGGGACGAAATACCTGTGTCGCGTTTCCGAATTGATGGTATTTTTGGTGCGGGGCAATATCCGGTTGGCACTTCAAAATATGAAAAGCGCGCGTTGGCTTCGCGTGTGGCGACGTGTGATTTGTCTAAATGTATTCAATGCGGAAAATGTTCGATGCTGTGTCCCCATGGGGCGATTCGTATTCGTGTTATGAATGAATCAGAAATGGAAAATGCGCGTGCAAATGGCGTAACGGTCGTTCCGATGAAAACGCCTGAATTGGGTGGTGGAATGTATTGGACATTGAATATATCACCGTCTGATTGTACAGGATGCGGATTATGTATGAAAAATTGTCCGGTGTCTGCGATATCTATGGTTCCGATGGCTGAGGGGATAAAGAATCAAAGCGCGTTTGATGCTGCGTTAAAAATCCCAGATTTGGAACGTGAAAAATTAAATCTAAATCTGCCAAAGCATGTTGAATTACTGCCGCATTATTTTGAATTTCCGGGCGCCTGCAGTGGTTGTGGCGAAACGCCTTATGTTCGTTTAATGGCGCATTTGTTTGGCGACCATATGGTTGTTGCGAATGCGACGGGATGTTCGTCTATTTATGGTGGAAATTTGCCAACAACGCCATGGTGCAGTGATGAAAACGGTCGTGGGCCGGCATGGTCAAATTCTTTGTTCGAAGATAATGCAGAATACGGTTTGGGAATGCGAATCGCGTTGAATCAAAAACGGTCCAGTTTGCGCAGTATGTTGTTGGAATTGGGATTTGAAAATGCAGATGAAATATTTGCAACCACAGAAATCGCAAAGCAACGCGAGATTCAGACCGAATTAAAATCGAAATTATCAACAATGGATAACGAACGCGCCCGCATGGCGATGGATTTGTTGGATGCGGTTGTTGATAAATCTGTGTGGATTGTTGGGGGGGACGGTTGGGCCTATGATATCGGATATGGTGGCGTTGACCATATTTTGCACAGTGGTGAAAACGTCAACATTTTGGTTTTGGATACCGAAGGTTATTCGAACACAGGTGGGCAACAATCTAAATCTACTCCGTTTGGGGCGTCCATGAAATTTGCAATTGGTGGCAAAGAACATGCCAAGAAAGATTTGGGATTGATTGCGATGATGTCTGGTGCGTATGTCGCGCAAATTGCGATTGGGGCTAACCCAGTTCAAGCGATTAAAGCTTTCAGAGAGGCCGCAGCATTCAATGGCCCGTCGATTATATTGGCATATGCGCCATGTATCGCACATGGTTTTGCGTTGCAAAATGGTGTTGAACATCAAACGAATCTGGTGAATACAGGTGCTTGGCCACTGTATCGATTTAATCCGGCGAATATATCGGCGGGGCAAAATCCTTTGACAATCGATTCGCATGTTGCGACGCCGTTGCCGTTGGAAGAATTTATGAAATCAGAAACCCGATTCGCAGCTGCGCGTTCGGTCAATCCGAATTTCGATAAATTGGTAGATATGGCGAAAAATAATAATTTATACAGAACAGAATTGAAACAGCATATTGCGAATTTCACTATGCAGATAAACAAAGACAACGGGGAAGGGTGATAGGTGATGAAAAAGATAATCTTGGTTTGTGTGTTGGTTGCATCTTGTGCGTTCCAGACGAAACATCGTGGGTATGTTTTTCCGGACGATTTGGAAACAAAAATGTCGAAAATTTATACAACCCGTCAATTGATTGATGAAATTGGCGACCCACAAACCAAGACTGTTTTGGGGGACGAAGTTTGGATTTATTACGGCGCAGACGAAAATATGCGTGGTCCATTACCCAAGACTTATGATAACAAAACGGTTTTATTGGCGTGGGTGAAAAACGGCAAAATCACAAAAACCAAGGTTTTGCATGATGACGATTTGACCGATGTCAAGATTGCGGATGGTGAGACAGAAATTCCTGCGGCGATTGAATTAAATGCGCTTGAAGAATTATTTAACAACATCGGACGGTTTTCACCTGCGGGGTTGGGGCAATAATTTTTCGTCAAACATTTGTTTTTTCAAATTTTTGTGTTATAATGGGCTCGACAGAGAGAATGGCAACCCAAAGGGTACATGAAATATGCCAACGAAAAAAATGGATTTTAAGACCGGACAATATGTTGTTTATCCGACCCAGGGCGTGGGTAAATTGTTGCGTATCGAAGAACAAACAATCGGTGACCAGAAAATAAAAATGATGGTTATTGATTTTGAACGCAATCATATGACTTTGCGTGTCCCGTTGGAACGGGCTGAATTGTCGGGATTGCGCCCGTTGACCAGTGTCAAAAAATTGGACGAAGCAATCGCATCGGCCAAAGGCAAAGCCGGCGCGAAACGTATGATTTGGGCGCGTCGTGCGGCACAATACGAAGAAAACATAAATTCGGGCGACCCAATGAAATTGGCAGAGGTTGTACGCGACCTGCAACGTCGTTCTGCAACGGACACGATGACATTTTCTGCGCGTCAATTGTACCTGCGTGCGTTGGAACGCATGGCCCAAGAATTTGCAGTTTTACACAAAATGGATTTGGACGCGGCGTCTGATAAAATCGAAGATATTTTGGGTGTCCCGAAAGAGGTTGACCTGAACGCTATCGACGAAGATGACGAAATCGAAGACGAATCGCCCGAAGACGAAGAAGAAGATTAAAAAAACGCATCTCGCAAAAGGTGTGTTTTTTGCTTGTATTTGTATAAAAAATTCGCAATTATATGAATATAGATAACAAAGGAATATACAAATGGCAGGTAGTATAAACAAAGTTATTTTGGTCGGCAATGTCGGTCAAGATCCCCAGATTCGCTCTATGCAGAGCGGACAACGCGTCGTCACGTTTTCTTTGGCGACATCAGACCGTTGGCGCGATCGGCAAACCGGTGAACAGAAAGAACAAACCGAATGGCATCGTGTCGTCATATTTAATCCAAATTTGGTTGATGTGGCGGAACGTATGTTGCAAAAGGGAACAAAATTGTATCTTGAAGGTTCACTGCGTACGCGTAAATGGCAAAACCAACAGGGCGTGGATACTTTCACAACCGAAGTGGTTTTGAATCCTTTCGCGGGGCAAATGGTTATATTGTCAGGCGCCAAGGCCATGGATGGTATGTCAGAGTCTGTTGCTACACAGCCCGTTCAACGTGAAGAGGTTTCGATTGACGAAATCGCAGATGACATTCCATTCTAATCACGATAAAAAAGCCTGTGAACTAAAATCAAACACCCCCAGCACCGCGGGGGTGTTTTTTTGGTTCCCCCGTCCTTTGGACGTATTCCCCCAGGTGGGGGAGAATACCCCCCTCCGGCTGGCGCAGACACTTCCCCATGGGGGCAGAATCTTTGCATTGGGTTGAGAATAAAATTCCCCGCCTGGGGCGGGGGGGACCGCTTGCGGTGGGGAGGGTTGAAAAATTCTCCCCCCAACGGGGGAGGGGACCACGAAGTGGTGAGGGGGGTGAAAGTGTTGTGCCAGTCGTTTGGTAAAAACGTACGAACCAGAATACCCCCTTCGTCTGCTGACGCAGACACTTCCCCACGGGGGCAGAATCTTTGCACTCGATTGAGAATAAAATTCTCCCCCATTGGGGGAGGGGACCACGAAGTGGTGAGGGGGGTGAAAGTATGATGCCATCCGTTCAAAAAAAACGCACGAACCGGAATACCCCCTTCGTCTGCTGACGCAGACACTTCCCCACGGGGGCAGAATCTGCGGACTGGGTCGAGAATTTTTGCGTAATCCAGGGAAAACGGCGTATCAAACACTCTTTGTCATCCTGAGCGAACGCAAGTTCGCGTGAGGATCCAGGTAATAAAGAAGTGTCAGTGCAGGGCACTGACTACTTTGATACACCTGGGTTGCCACGCATACACGACAACAAACGCCTTTGGCTTTTCGTTGGTCGTGTACGCTCGCAATGACCAAGTGGTGTGGGGGATAAAAAATTACATGCATTTTGTTCTTGATTTAATCTATTAGATTTTTCTATGATACAAATGTGAATGAATTGTCGGCGGGTACACCGTCACGATGAGTGAACAAAGGAAGGGAAAACATGAAAATAATCAATCAAATACTTGCTTGTTGCATGGTGGTTGCCGTTATGGCGGTGCCGTCTTTTGCAACTACTATGTGCGTCCAAAACGATAATGTGGCGGTGATTTTGGATCCGTCAACCAATGGAACCACTAATTCGTCCGATAATAACGTCGGAACCTGGTCAACAACGTTCAATTGGGGTACCGTCAGCGGTATCAGCGCGTGTTTAACATCTGCATACGGTAAATCCATGGGTGGCACGGTCAGCCAGTTAACCGATGATGGTGCGCGCGTTATTGGTGGCGAACGTAATACCACGACCAAGAAATATTGTTGGTGTAAAATGACACACCCGGCGGTTTCGCTTTGGGCTTTCAACTGCGCGTACGGCTCAGCGTCCGAGTGCGCGTCGAATTGCGCGGCCGGCTGCGGCCGCATCGTCCAGTCCAACTCCTCGCTCCGCGCGGGTCTGTTTGGTTCGGTCGGCGCAAATTGATGTACGCAAGGGCCGAACAATCGCCGGCCCAATGCGCAACGCGCAACGCGAAATTCGTAAAAAAAACCGCGTCAGCGGTTTTTTTTTACCCACCTCCCGTCCTTTGGACGTACTCCCCGGGTGGGGGAGAATACCCCCCCCCGGCTGGCGCCGCACTCCCCCAGTGGGGGAGAATACCCCCCTCCCGTCCTTTGGACGTACTCCCCCATGTGGGGGAGAATACCCCCCCCTCCGGCTGGCGCCGCACTCCCCCGGGTGGGGGAGAACTTGGTGCTGGGCTGAGAATAAAATTCTCCCCCCAACGGGGGAGGGGACCGCTTGCGGTGTGGGGGGTAAAAGTGTTGTGCCAGTCGTTTGGTAAAAACGTACGAACCAGAATACCCCCTTCGTCTGCTGACGCAGACACTTCCCCACGGGGGCAGAATCTGCGGACTGGGTTGAGAATTTTTGCGTACGGCGTATCAAACACTCTTTGTCATCCTGAGCGAACGCAAGTTCGCGTGAGGATCCAGGTAATAAAGAAGTGTCAGTGCAGGGCACTGACTACTTTGATACACCTGGGTTGCCACGCATACACGACAACAAACGCCTTTGGCTTTTCGTTGGTCGCGTACGCTCGCAATGACCAAGTGAAAAAATACTTGATTATTTACTGATATGAATTACATTCTGTCGTATGAAATATTATTATGAACCACGTGAATATTATGTTTATATTATGGCATCAGGAAAAAATGGTACGTTGTACACTGGGGTCACAAACGATGTCGCCAGACGAGCATATGAACACAAAACCCATTTGAACCCTGACAGTTTTTCTGCACGATACAATGTTGATAAATTGGTATATTTGGAAATACATTCAAATCCAGATTATGCAATCGCGCGTGAAAAACAGATTAAATCCTGGAATCGTAATAAAAAGAAAGATTTAATAGAATCTATAAATCCCAACTGGGACGATTTGTTTTACCGTTTGAACGGATGATGCTTTGTCATTGCGAGTGAAAATTCGTTGAAAAAGGGTTTTTATCATCATGAGCGAACGCAAGTTCGCGTACGCTCGCAATGACCAAGTGGTGTGGGGGTGAAAAAATGATTGCTTAAACTGTTTTCCATGATACAATGAAATGCCTGCGTTTTGCGGGTGTGAATATAAACATACAAAAAAACAACAGGAGTTTTATTATGTCGTTGAATATAGATTACAGTCAAATTAACACTTGGCCGTTCCAAGAGGCTCGCAAAATTTTGGCACGTATTGGTAATAAAACCCCGAAAAAAGGTTATGTTTTATTCCAGACTGGTTTTGGTCCGTCCGGGTTGCCACATATTGGCACGTTTGGCGAAGTTGCGCGGACCAGTATGGTGCGTTGGGCGTTTTCAAAAATTTCTGATATTCCAACGCGGTTGATTGAATTTTCTGATGATATGGACGGTTTCCGCAAAGTGCCAACCAATATCCCAAACCAAGAAGAAATGGCAAAATATCTGGGATGTCCGTTGACTGCGGTGCCTGACCCGTTTGGAAAATATGACAGTTTCGCCGCGCATAATAATGCGATGTTGCGGGATTTCTTGGACGGTTTTGGTTTCGAATATGAATTTGTCAGTTCAACCGAAATGTATAAATCTGGGCGGTTTAATGATGCGTTAATCAAAGTCTTGGAAAATTACGATAAAATTATGGAAATTATGTTGCCAACATTGGGCGAAGAACGTCGTCAGACTTACAGTCCGGTTATGCCGATTTCGCCGTCCACTGGTCATGTGTTGGCGGTGCCATTGTTGTCTGTGAATCCTGAAAAGGGCACAGTCACATTTGTTGATGAAGACGGAACGACGGTTGAACAATCTGTGTTAAACGGTAATGCAAAATTACAATGGAAAGCCGATTGGGCCATGCGTTGGTTGGCGTTGGATGTGGATTATGAAATGTGTGGCGCTGATTTAACCGATTCGTATAAATTGTCTGGGCAAATTGTCCGCGTCATTGGTGGACACCAACCTGATAATTTAACATATCAATTATTCGTTGATGAATTGGGACAAAAGATTTCTAAATCCAAAGGTAATGGTATCACTATCGACGAATGGTTGACCTATGCGAATCCGGAGAGTTTGGCGTTGTTTATGTACACTAAACCGACGACCAGTAAACGTTTGTATTTCGATGTCATTCCGCGCAGTGTTGATGAATATTATCAATATCTGAATGCGTATGATAAACAAAATGATACTGAAAAAATGACTAATCCGGTTGTGTATATTCACCGCGAACATGGTGTGCCGGACGGACGTATGCCGATTACTTACAATTTGTTGCTGAATTTGGCCAGTGCTGCCAATACAGAACGAATCGAAGATATGTGGGGATATATTTCAGCGTATAATCCGGATTTGACACCAGAAAATAATCCTGAATTGAACAAAATGGCGGGGTATGCAGTGCAATATTTTCACGATTTTGTAAAACCGAATAAACAATATCGCGACCCAACCGATGAAGAACGAATCGTTTTGCGCGCGCTGGGCGACGGATTGTCTGGGTTTGTCGGTAAATCCGGTATCGAAAAAGATTTGGAAACGTTCTGTTATGATATTGGTAAACAATATTATGGCGCAGACAGATTACGCGAATTTTTCGGAATGTTTTATCATGTTTTGTTGGGTCAAATCAATGGTCCGCGTTTGCCGAATTTCATCTTGATTTACGGTATTGAAAAAACTCAACAGATGATAAACGAACGTTTGGCAAAATAGGTTCTGTCCGCGACAGCCCCAAATTTTTGGGGCTTTGATTTTTTTCCTTGCCCATAAAAAATATATCTTTTACAATTCAATTGGCTTTTGAGAGCTGAGATAAAAAACACAAGGAGAATTATCATGAAAAAATTATTGTTGGCATTGTTTGCTGTTATGACATTGGCTGCATGTACAGGATCTTATCGTTCTGGAAATTGCGAATATGATTTCTTGTTGCACAAAGATATTTCTATTTCTAAATTGATTGGCAGCTGCAATTAATTTACAGTTTTGAATTGGAAAAAAAAACCGCCGAAAATGGCGGTTTTTATTTTTTCCTTGATTGAATTTTTCGAATCGTGGTATAATTTTTCACGAAGGAAAATTTCCCATTTGGTGAAGCAATTGTGGGGTCACCCTATTAACAGCTTAATCCCTAAGTCAGGTCAGATCCCAGGTTGCTTCACCAAATGGGCAGAATTTCTACCAAGGGGAAAACACTTTTATGATTTTTAATTATCGATTTTTTATCGTCGCTGTTTTTTGTGCAGTCGGTGTTGGGCCAGATTTAATGGCTGCGACGTGCCCGGCGAATCATAACAAAGTCGGCCGTGATTTGGCTTATTCTTTCACACAACCTGTGGGCAGTAAATGTAATATGCCGGGTTATCATTTGACAGAAGTCCCAGATGAATTAGTGCCTATTTATAATGGCGCGACAATCGGGTCTGCGGTCACATTGTGTCCGGGCGGATATAAAAATGGTTCGTCTTGTACGAATTATGCCCAGGGGCATTGTGAATCTGGATATTATGATATGGCGGGGGTGGCACAATCTGCCGTTTCTGCTAAGGTGGGTAATTCTTGTTTGGTGCCGGGATACAGACAGCGTGAAATTCCAGACGAGATGTATGCTATTTATAATGGGTTTGCAGTTGGAACTGCGACGACACTGTGTGGGTCAAATGCATATCGCAGTGGGTCCAGTTGTGTTGCGTTAACTGGGGTTGGGTGCCCGACCGATTATAAAAAATTGCCGGCTGCATCCGGTGTGTTGGCACCTTTGACGGCGCCTGGAACGTGCGGGACGGGAAAACATTCATATGTGTTTAATCAAAGATGTGATGAAAATCCCGATGATGATTCGTGTGTTTTGGTGTGCGAAGATGGTTTGAATTATACAGGTGTCGGGACGTGCGCCGCGCTGTGTGAATACGGTGCAACGGAATTGCGGACCAGTACTGGGGTGGCTTTGCCTCTGTATGCGACCAAAGAAACCACACCGGCGTTGAATGTTGGTATCGGCGAAGGTATTTGCTATATCAATTTGGTCCAAGGTGCTGCGTCGGGCAATGCGTTAATGTTGCGAAATGGCCAGACGCTGTATCATGCCGTTGAATAATTATAAAAAGGGGAAAACAAAATGAAAAAAATCTTGATGACAATGTTGTGTTTGATGCCGATTGTTGCAAATGCAACAACGACTGTGTGCGCTGTGAATAACAGTTATATTGCCGTGTTTAAAAAGACTTTGACCAGTGCGAGTGTTGATGCATCTGCAAATGGGACAACCAAGACTTGGCAGGTGTCAATGGCAGATACGGGAACAAATTACAGCAAGACTGTGACGGGGATTGCCGCGTGTAATGAAGTGACTGGGACACGCGGAACTGCTAAAACGAATTTATATACTACTACTAATGATATTGGGCAATATTGTTGGTGCAAAATGGAACCTGTTGAAGCGTATGGATATGAAACAGGGATTGCATCGTATTGGGTCTTTAACAAAGAATATGCCAGTGCGGATGCGTGCAGGGACGCTTGTTCAACACAATGTGCAACCGATATCGCGTCAACTTCGGATTCTTCGTTCCGCAGTTCAATATTAGAGGCGATTTGGTAAGATTTTATGGTCATTAAAAACCGCCAAATGGCGGTTTTTTGTTTGTGAATAATTTCTTTATTTTTTCGATGCGATGATTAATGCAACCAGCCAGCCAACAACAGACCATCCGAATAACATCACGCCACAACGTACGCGCATTTTATCCAGTTTTTCGCGGTCGTTCATCGCGGCCAGATATGCAGGCGTCAATGCAATTGCAATCAAAATAGATACTGCAATTGCATATTTTATAACCGCCAAGAAATTTATTCCTATCAACATTTATTTACCGTATGTTGCTTTATTACCCAATTCTTCTTCGATGCGAATCAATTGGTTATATTTTGCCATTCTGTCTGTGCGTGACATAGAACCTGTTTTAATTTGACCTGCGTTTGTCGCGACCGCCAAATCTGCAATTGTGGTGTCTTCGGTTTCGCCACTGCGGTGGGAAATCACGACGCCATAGTTTGCTTGTTTTGCCATTTTGATTGCGCGCAGAGTTTCTGTTAATGAACCAATTTGATTCACTTTGATTAATATTGCATTTGCAACGCCATTGTCAATTCCTTTATTCAAGCGAATCGGATTTGTCACAAATAAATCATCTCCGACCAATTGACATTTATTGCCAATTTTTTCAGTCAATTTTTTCCACCCATCCCAGTCTTCTTCGGCCAGGCCATCTTCGATCGAGATAATTGGATATTCGCTGATTAATTTTTCGTAAAATTCAATCATTTCATCAGATGTTTTTGTTGCGCCTTCGAAATGATAGACGCCGTCATGATAAAATTCAGATGATGCGACGTCCAAGCCAATAGAAACTTGTTCGCCTGGTTTATATCCTGTTGCACGAATTGCAGAAATGATAGTGTCCAATGCGGTCCGGCAAGTGTTGAAGTTTGGTGCAAAACCACCTTCGTCGCCGACGTTGGTGCTGTGTTTGTTTTTCTTTAAAATAGATTTCAAATTATGGAATATTTCAGATCCCATACGAATCGCTTCTACTTCATTTTTTGCGCCGTTTGGAATAATCATGAATTCTTGGGCGTCTAATCCGTTGTCTGCGTGTGCGCCACCGTTTATGATGTTCATCATTGGGCGCGGCATAACGTGCGGATTTGTTTCTCCGAATATGTCTGCGATGTATTTATATAACGGGATTTTTTTTGCGTTTGCGCATGCGCGTGCGATTGCCAAAGATACAGACAAAATTGCGTTTGCACCCAATTTGTCTTTGTTTGGTGTGCCGTCCAATTCCAACATTTTTTCATCAATTTCTGTTTGGTTTTCTGCGTTCATACCATGTAGTGCAGGTGCGATAATTTCATTTACATTTTTGACCGCTTTGGAAACGCCTTTGCCCATATAGGTGTTGCCACCGTCACGTAATTCTAATGCTTCAAAAGAACCGGTTGATGCACCCGATGGGACCGAAGCACGACCAAATGCGCCCCCGTTTAAAAAAACATCGCATTCAATGGTTGGATTGCCACGGCTGTCCATGATTTGACGCGCGTGAATTTTATCAACAGCAAACATAACTAATTTCTCCTTTTTTGCTTGTATTTTGTTCTTGTAAAAAAATTTGTGATTTTACATAGTGAAATTTTCGCCCAGATAAACTTTTTTAACATTTTCATCTCTGACGATTTCGTCGGTTGTTCCATGTTTCAGAATCATGCCGTCATGTAAAACATAACTGCGGTCAGTAATGCCCAATGTTTCGCGAACATTATGGTCGGTTATAATCACACCAAGTCCGCGATGTTTTAATTGGGACACCAAAGACCGAATTTCGTTAACTGCAATTGGGTCAATACCTGCGAACGGTTCGTCCAACAAAATAAATTTAGGATCATTTGCCAACGCGCGTGCAATTTCAACACGACGACGTTCGCCACCCGACAGAGATGTAGCAGGACTTTTTCTTAAAAACGCAATTGCAAATTCATCCAACAATGCATTTAATTTTTCAATGCGTTTCTTTTTGTCTGGTTCGACAACTTCCAATATAGCCATAATATTATCTTCGACCGACAAACCCCGGAATACGCTGTTTTCTTGGGGTAAATAACCAATATGCAGACGAGAACGCTGATAAAAAGGCAGGTGAGTTATATCTTGGGAATTCAAAAATATTTGTCCACGAGATGCCGCCAATTGACCAGTAATGCAATAAAACGCAGTTGTTTTTCCTGCACCGTTCGGCCCCAATAATCCAATGGATTCACCCTGGTTCGCAATCATGGAAATATCACGTAATACAACACGTTTGCCATAATTTTTAGATAAATGTTCAACCCGCAGTACAGATTTTTTTATCATAGTTTTATCACCATTTTTTCTGTTAAAATTTTATCGCCATTGCTGGAATCTATGTGCACATTGCCAATCAATGTCAATATTTTTGTTTTATGATTAAATTCGCCACGAACGGATTCCAAGTTATCAGTCACTTTGCCTTGGTCAGTTTTACGAACAACAGTTCCAGATGGTTTTTCAAGAAATATGATGTCTGGTTTGTTGTATTGTTGGTGTCCAGATACGGCGTGTATTTTAAAGGGGTTACCGTCTTTGTCGACGCCAACAAAAGACGCATTTGTCATTTTGAATTGATTAGAAATCACATCTCGCATATTTATCGCAGTAATCGGTGTCCACAAAATTTGTTTGGTGAACAAAGGTGCTGCAATCAATACCGCTATCATAACCAGGCCCCAGCCTGTAAAGAAAAACTGCCACAATCGCATCAAGCGTTTATGTTTGGATATTATTATAAAATGACGATGATCTTGTTTCATATTTTGATAGTGTATATGTTTGAAAATAAAAATGCAATTTTTATATTTATATAATGTTTTTTTTATGGTATAATTAAACGTAATTTGGGAGAGAATGAAAAAGATATTATCTGTCTTTATCGCCTTGGTATTGGTGGCGCCAGTTGTGGCGTGGGGTGAGGTTAGTGTGAAAAAATCTTCATCGGTCAAGAAAAAAACAGAAGCGCCACTGGATTCTGCTGCCAGTTTGGTGCCAACGGTTGTTGGTTTGGTTGGCAGTGTCAAGACTTTGAACGCGCAACAGCAACAATTGACCGCCGATTGTGTCCCGACCAGTGATGAAATCCGCGTTGTAAATGATTTAGTCAAAGAATGGGCAAAAACGGGCGATACAGATGCTGTATCTGCGGCAAATGGTTTGGGCGAACCTTGTTGGGCTTCTGCGGGTGGCTCGGACGATGGTTCGTATCAGAGATTTATGGAAGTTAATATGGGTGGCAAAGAAACGTGCTATGAACGTTTCGTTGGCAGCGGTAATCAAGATATGATTTGGTTTGAATACCCCAAGGCCAGTTTGGCAAATGTTTGTGATCCAGTTACTAACAAAGATTGCAAGAAAGTTTCAAATCTGTATGATATTTTTGAAAGAATACCGTTCACAACCCAAGATTACACCAAAGGTGAAGCAGCCAAGGTCGCAAGATTGGTTGAAAAATCTCAAAAATGTGCACCGTCAAGGATAAATGCTGCGAAACGCGAATTGTGGGGCGGTTTTTTAACCCAAACACTGGGTAATGTTGGAAAAACTAGTGGGGTTTCCGGGACAGACGCTGTTATCCAGGCGGTTTCTTCTGCTGGCGGTGGTGGATTGCAATCTATGTTGCCGTCACTTGGACAAATGGCTACCCAGGCTTTTGATAAATAATCGAAATTTTTCTGATGGTTGCGGTTGTTTTTTTGCTTTACTAGATTTTGAAAAATAGATATAATCATAAGGATTATAATTCAAAGGAAAGGGATTTATCATGAAAAACAAATGTTCTTGGTTTGGGTTTGTTGTATTAGGGACTGTGTTTTTGGCCGGTTGTGCGGGAACTCAAAACGGTGGCGAAAATTCCGGTGTTTATGAAACACCCAGTGTGGATTATGTTGAACGTTTGGATGTGTATTCTGCACCACATCAAGATTCTTTCTTGAATCAATTGGCGATGAATTATCGGTCTTATGCGGTTTATAACGCCAGAACCAGTGGTTATCCTGATGTTGGCGAATTGTTCGCACAAAAGGCGTTGGGTGCGTTTTCGGGTGAACGTCCTTTCCCGGAAAGTTTAGACAATTGGAATATCGGTTCTGAAAATGAACGTTTTGAAATTTATAATGCCTATAACGAATTGATGGATATGTTGAAAAGCGATGCAATTCAATTACAACCTAAATTGGCCGCAGAAAGTCAGGCTAAATTTGATTGCTGGATATCTGCGGCAGCATCCGGTCAAGGTGCAACTGCGAATGAATGCAGGAATCGTTTTTTTGCCACAATCCAGGCGTTGCGTGATTGTATAGAGGGTAAAGTCGTTGAAACCCAAGAAACTATTGTTGCGGAATCTGGGGTTGCGAAAACTTTGCCGCATGCAGCAGAACAATATTATCCTGAAACCGCCAGTTTGTCGGCAATGTCGGGCAGTGCGCGCGCCAGAGAGGGTATGGTTATTATCAATAATGTGAATATACCGTCTAATTTGGTCAGTGTGGTACCTGTTCCTGCGGCACCTGCTGTCCAGGCTCAGGGGGCGTCGGCACAACCAATTGTGTTTAACCAGAATATTTATGGTATGGATAACGGTGCTAGTGGGGCTGCACGTGAAGAATGGGAATACGAAGAAGAAGTTGAAGAACCAGAAACAGACGATTATGTTTCGCGTGATGAATTTATTGAAATGATGACGGCAATGCGTGCGGATTTGGCGGCTATTAATCAGCGGTTGAATTCTATGGAAAAAGCGCCTGTGCCAAATAATGAAAAGACTGTTATCAAAGTGCAACAGGTGCCATTAGAACCAAAACAACACATAATGGAAGAAATTTTCGAAATCAGATTTGATTTTGATAAATCTACTATTAAACCTGAATATGAAAATTTAATCAGAAAGTTGGCATCCACGACCCAGGCGAACAAGAATATCAAAGTGTCTGTGGTTGGACATACTGATACTGCGGGATCCAGTAATTATAATTATGCATTGGGTGGACGCAGGGCAGAGGCTGTTCAAAAAATGCTGATTAAGTATGGAATTCCGTCCAGTCAAATAATTGCTGTTTCGGCCGGGGAAGAAGATTTGAAAGTTCAAACCCCGAATAATACGCCGAATGCTGAAAATCGTCGTGTTCGTGTTGTCAAAGAAGTGCATTATACTGAACCGGCGGTTGCAGGTGCGCCAATCGTGGTTGAAGAATATACTGAATCCGATGACGATTGCGAAGATTGTGAAGAACTGTAAAAAAAATTTGGCAAAGGATTGACAAAAAACACTTGACAAAAAAATAGTTGTCTGTTATGTTGATTCTGTTACCAGAGAGATGTTATTGACCAAAGGTAAACAAAATGGATAAAGTGACAGAAGAAAAAAGAGTACGTGCGTTTGGCAGAGGCCAGGAAAATGTGAGAAAAGTTGATATCAAAAAAGCACTGATTGATAGCGGTGTTTGTTTTGATAATACGCCAGATATGTAATGTGGTACTTTTTTGAAATTTGCATGGTCAAGTTTTCATCGTGTTGGAAACTTGACTTTTTTGTTTGTTTGGGGTATAATGTGTGACAAGGCATCGGGGTTCTCTTGATGTAATTTCCAAAAAAGGTTTTTTATATGCATGTAAATGAATTAAAGACAAAGTCTCCTCAACAATTGTTGAAGATGGCAGAAGATATGGGGATTGAAAATCCTTCGCAATTAAATGTCCAGCAATTACGTTTCGCGGTTATGCGTGTGTATGCTGCAGATGATAAAATTACTTTGATTGGTGATGGGGTTCTGGAACGCATGCCCGACGGGTTCGGTTTTTTGCGTGCACCGGAAAGTAATTATTTGGCTGGGCCTGATGATTTGTATGTATCTCCGAATTTGATTAAAAAATATGGTTTGAAAACTGGCGATTATGTAGAAGGTCAAATCCAAGCGCCCCAAAATGAATCTGAACGGTATTTTGCATTGGAAACCATAGAACGTGTGAATGGGGATAATCCTGAAAAATTGCGCCATCGTGTTTCGTTTGATGATATGACGCCGTTGTATCCAGATGAAAAATTAAAGATGGAGGTTGAATCCGACACTGACAAAGGTCGTAATCTGTCTGCGCGTGTTATCGATTTGATTTCCCCTACGGGCAAGGGTCAACGTTCGCTGATTGTTGCGCCACCGCGTACTGGTAAAACAGTTATGTTGCAAAATATCGCACATTCAATTGCGACGAATTATCCCGATGTTAAATTGATAGTTTTGTTGATTGATGAACGTCCGGAAGAAGTGACCGATATGCAACGCAGTGTTCGTGGCGAAGTGATTTCTTCGACATTTGATGAACCGGCGACGCGCCATATCCAGGTGGCTGAAATGGTTATTGAAAAGGCTAAACGTCTGGTAGAGGCGGGTCAAGATGTTGTGATTTTGTTGGATTCGATTACTCGTTTGGGACGCGCATATAATACTGTTGTTCCGTCCAGCGGCAAAGTGTTAACCGGTGGTGTTGACGCATATGCATTGCAACGTCCAAAACGTTTCTTTGGTGCGGCGCGTAATATCGAAGGTGGCGGTTCGTTGACTATTATCGCGACTGCGTTGATTGATACCGGTTCTAAAATGGACGAAGTTGTTTTCGAAGAATTCAAAGGAACAGGTAACAGCGAAATTATTTTGGACAGAAAATTGTCTGATAAACGTGTGTACCCGGCGATAGATATTACTAAATCCGGCACACGCAAAGAAGATTTGTTGGTGCCAAAAGATGTGTTATCGAAAATGTATGTGTTGCGTCGCATAATCAATCCAATGGGAACATTGGAAGCGATGGAATTTTTGTTAGATAAATTGCGTCTGACAAAAACCAATGCAGATTTCTTTAATTCGATGAATCAATAAGATATCTTGTGGAATAATGGTAAAAACCGCCGTATGGCGGTTTTTTGATTTGCCATTGGGGGAGCGCCGTAGAAGGCGGGAGGTGTCGTTAAATTCTCCCCCATCGGGGGAGTGGCGCAATGCGCCGAGGGGGGTACGGGTATGATGCCATCCGTTCGACAAAATGAACAAACCGGAATACCCCCTTCGTCTGCTGACGCAGACACTTCCCCACGGGGGCAGAATCTTTGTATTGAGCCAAGAATAAAATTCTCCCCCATCGGGGGAGTGCCGTCGAAGACGGGAGGGGGGTACAAAAAAAGCCCAAGGGGAAAACGGTCTTGGGCTCTTTTCTCTCTTGCGTCCAAGAGAAACTCTTTAATTCTCCCCCTTTTGGGGGAGTGCGGCACCAGCCGGAGGGGGGTATCAATTTTGATACTGATTCAATTCCACACTGTCATCGTAAATTGAATACGTAGTGTTATTGTATCGCACTTTTAATTTACGTTGTGTATCGCGCGACATCGGCACATCGAGCGTTGTCATATTTCCAAAATAATCTGCAACGCCGTCATGGTCTAAATCCAAATGCAATGCAGGTGAAGTCTTTTTTGTTGCACGCAGATATACAAACCCATCGCCGACGTGCAGAATACGTCCACATTGGGCGGCCTCCCACATACCGGATGGTGCAAATAAACCAGATGCGCACGACACAATACCCTGGGTCAATGTTTCATTAAAGGTATATGTCCCGCCGGGACAATAAGAATCCGTCAGGCACACTGTGCAAGATATACCATTTGCGGGCAGATAATAACCACTGTCACAGGTATATTCATTTATTATGAATTCGGCCGTCATTGTGGCATAATCGGATGAACACATATTGATTAAATTGTCGGTGACCAAACCTTCGTATGACATACCCTGGGATTCGTCTTCGTTATATTCGAACGTTCCGCCCGGACAAGTTGCGCCAACCGGGCATGCCATACACGACAGGCTGTCTGCGGGCAAAAAATATCCCGATGAACATGTGTATTCGTTAATTTGAAATTCAGCGGTCATTGTAGATTCAAACAATCCACAGCCATTGGAAATATTTTCTGTGAAATATGCAAACCCAGGATTTGCACAACACAATGAAAATAAGCATACGGATAATTTTTTCATTTTCTTGCTCCGTAATTAAATTGCGGGCCCCGCAACAAAATCGCCAGTACCGGCATTATAGAAATATTCGCCCGATACAGTGTCGTACATACACGCAACACCATTTGGATCAAGTACCGGAATAAAATCACGAATTAATGTGCCATCATCATATATTTTGAACGAGTAAAAACGGAAACTTGCATCCGAGCTTACAGCAAATGAACCGCCATTATTCAGTCCAAATAAAAACAAATTACCCGGTGTCTGAAATGTGCTATATGACAATGAAACATCCCAAACCTTTGCCCCAGATTCATTATAAACATCGCAATGATTTTTATTAATATCAACTGTCACTTTTTGGCCGTATATTGCGGCAGGACCAGTATGGCCCGTACTGTAGTTTCCATAATCAAATCGCATATCATCTGCAGAAGAAAACATAAAATCAAAAGTTCTGCTAGTGCTTGTTTGGCGAGAACCGAACGCAGCGCCTCTGCCGGTGGCACTGGTTGGTCCCATATAAGTTGCAATCACTCTGGTGTCTTGATTCGGTGTAAAACCAGTATCAATATATTGTCCACCACCTACGGTATTTTGTAGATATTCAACCATGGTGTATTCTGTTGTGGGGATTGTTGTTGCGGACCAACCCAAAAAAGTATATCCGCGTTTTGTCGGTGTGGTGGGTAAAATTATATCACCCCCGACCGTACATGTTGATGTGTTATACACAGACCCGTCAACCATCCAATTCACATTCATTGTGTCCGGGATTGCTGGGGTGATTATGTTTATGTATATGCAAGTTAAAAATAAAATTTTTTTCATCTTTTCCTCCTGTGGTAGAAATCAATCTACGTTTTCTGCTTAATGGCAAAACAATTTAAATTTGTTATGCCACTGGCAAGATAAAATAAAACCACCGGAAAACATCTATCAGGCGGTTGGAGGATCGAAACAATTCAGTATTAGAAATTGCGCAGTTTATTTTGCAACGACAAAACGCCGGCATTATTCACATGCCCTCCAACCAAATTTGATTGGAGATATTTAACGTCCGCAAAAAAACAGCAGACGAATACTGATAACGGGTTTCGATGCCCCATCGGAAAAATTCTTTCCGACAGAGGTATTTTATTAAAACCCAAATTTTTATGCAAGAATAAAAAATTACACAAAAGGATTTTTTATGACTAAATTATATTTTTTATTGGCTGGGTGTGCTTTGGTAGTTGGTGCGTGGTTTTATGGTGCTGATGTTGCAGATGCCAAATGCCGTGCCCAGGTTGCCAATCAAAACCTGCAAATATTGCAAAATATGCAAAATCAAATCATTCAAAACAAAAGGAAAAATCATGAAATTGTTTATAAAACTGGCGTTGCCGATATTCGTCGCGTCTTGCGCGATAAATACTCTGTCGCCGAATAATTTGACGGTGTCTGATTGCGATATTATTTACGGGACTGTTGCCGATTGGGACGTAATCAGCGACGATTTAGCGCGCAATATATACGAACATAATTTAAACTGTGAAGGGGTGGGGCATTAACCCCCCTCGGCGTTTCACGCCACTCCCCCAATGGGGGAGAATTATTATTGATACCAGTTGAGTGAAGATTGATTAATTTTATTTATTATCATAACTTTCAATAACGCTTTCTGCGGCCAATTGAATCCGTTCTAGACCGCGTTCGTATGTGGAACAATCGCGTTCTATTTCGGATTTATACGCATCGCGCAGGTTGGTTGCCATATATGAACATGCACGCAGAGTGTTTACACAATATGTATGCCCCGCAGAGAAAGCATTTTGTCCGCGAAACCGTGTTTGGGTGTCCGCCCAATCGATGTTTAATGCGTTGTCTATATTAACCCATGGGTTTGTCCCAGTGTATGTACCGACGGTTGCGTCCCAATAAGCCTTAATCTCGGCATCGGTGGCGTCGGTGTTATATTTTAATTTGATGATTTGTTCGATTAAATCGTCAATTCTGGTTTTATATTGTGAATCAATTTGAGCCAGGCGCGCACTGCAAAAACAGCGGTTATACGCGGTATCTTTGCGTTCGCAATACGAATCCATACATTCTTTGTAATTGGCAAAGCATTGTTGCGATGACAAACGATTACTGGTCGTTGTGTTTGTTGTGGTGTTCGTCAAACGTGTTATTGTCCCAGAACGATTGCGATTCACATTTACCGGTGTTCGCGCGACAACACGACGATTTGAATTGTTCGGTGCGGTTGCAGAACGAATGGTTGTTGTATTGGAAGATTTAGTTGCCGCGCGTGCATTGTTGGTTGGCCTTGCAATAACACGTCGTGCGGGGGCAATGTTCGCAGTCCGGGCCATTGGTGTCGTCGCAGCGCGCGCATTTGTTGTTCGTTTTACCACGCGGCGATTTCCCATCGGCGACATAGATGCGGAATTTGCCATGGCAGATGTTTTTTTATTTGATTTTGTCGAATTTTTATTTTGAATATTGTCATTCAAAGTCGATGGGTATATATTTTCATACAATGTTTTGTTTATAAAACGATTCGGCGCCGCGCCATTTGCAGCGATGACGAACAAACATGCGAACATCGAACATATTGAAAATATGTAAAATCTTTTCTCCATATCGAATATTCTATCTGTTTTTATATGAATAAACAAGTGTAAATTTGGTAAGTAAGTGCTTGTTCAACCCAATTGTTTGTCGCGCCCCTTTGCTTGTTCCAAACTTAAATAACATATGTTGGTTCGGGGTGTGACAAATATTTCGAATAAAAAAGTATTGTTATAACATCAGCGAGTGTTCTGTAAATCTAATCCTGTGCTCATAATTTCTTGGTTTGTTTTTTCCAACTGAGGTTGTTTTGGTAATAAGATTTCTCCTAAATCCCAAACAAAATCTATACAAACTTTTACGCAAAACATAGCAGCCGCCCGGGCTGAGTAAACTTTACTCAAATGTATCCATTTCCCGGTTGTTCCATCGATCATTGTAATACGACACCATATGTTTTTTCCATGTTTTCCAGAAGGTTTACCTGGCTTTAAATCAGTACCGCGCGTTTTAGATGTCAAGGCATGTATCTCTTGTACCCCCAGTTTATGTAGGGGGCCTGTAAATGCAGAAACAACATAATCTTTTTTTGTCAGTATTAATTCTGATCGATAACGATCTGCCGGGCGTCCACCGATAAAGCAACCATCTTTGTTTAACGTGATATATTCTGTGTATGTACTCATTTTATACCTTTTTGTTCGTGCAAACTTTTGTTATAAAACCGGCGTCTTGCCGGTTTTTTGTTCATTATTAATAAATCAAATTTATTAACGTTCATTTTTACGCTTGTCTGCCCACAAAATCGCACCCAACATTGCGGCTACACCGGCAAATTCCATTGCGGTAGTGGTACCTTCGCTGGCTAATTCTTTGGCTTGTTCTTTTGGCAATTTCATACGATCATCGTCAGTAGACACGCCAGTGTACAACACTATAAAGCCCAAAGACCCCAATAAAACCGGCCATAAATTGCTTTTCTTTTTTTGTGTTGGTTCTTGTTTTTTATCGTTTGTTTGTGTTGTCATTCTTTCACCTCTTGGTTTGTTTGTTTTATTTTGTATTGATATTATAATACAAACCAACGGTTTGTCAACCATTAAATTAAAAATATTAAAAAAATTTTTTGAGCCAATATTTCAGGAATTTATTGGTTTTATCGGTACAGCGGTTCGGCAGGGCGAACGTGGCAGCCGTTTTTCCGCTTGATTTCAATGGCATTTTTATAAGATTTGTGGATGCTGGGGTTGCCTTGGTATCGTTTGGCGGCGACGCCCTGCAAGAATTCGTCGCGAACATCCATCCAATTATTGTGTATGTCGCCATTATATTTTTTGACCGCATCAACCATTTCGTCATCCACAGCGGACGTTTTATATTTTAATCCCAAGAATTTGCGAAATTGCCCCAGTGCGCTGCCTGGGCCACTGGCCATACAGGCAATCATTATATCGGTACTGATTACGTCTGGCAATTTGTAAAGTTTGTATTTTTGCCAATATCTTTCGTGATAAAAATCTTCCGCTTCGGGGCGAGAGTTTATGACAACGCCGGCACATTTTGGTGACGAACCAATGCCATAGCACGTGTATCCGCACGGATCGTTTTTTATAGTGCCACAGCGACCTTCTTTCCTGAATATGGTAATAAGGGCTTTTTCAAATGCAGGGTATTTGGATTCGTATCTGCCAGTTGTCAGAATTTGATTAGTAAAAACGCGGTCGCGTGCTGCCGGATAACACGAACCGCCAATAACTTGATTGTTTTCCATAACAATGCCGCCACCAATAGTTTGTCCGGCGAATATTACTGATTGTTCTGGTTTTTGTGCCGATTCCGCAGGGGGGGCAGGTTCAGATGGTTTTTCTTCGGGTTGGTCTGGTTCTGGGTGTTCGGCAATAAAATCTTCTTGTATGGCAATCATGTGGTCTGTGTATATTTCTTCGCCCGGGACGATGTTTAATTCCGAATATGCCTGTTTATCCATGAAAGGTTTATATCCAATCGCCATATTGTTTATGCGTTGGGTCAATGTAGTGTCCATATAAGTCTTGGGAAACGGGACCGTTTGCAACTGGGCATATACACACGGCGATAATACAATTATAAAAAAGGCAAAATATTTCTTCATTTCTTTGGTTATTTTATCATAAATTTTAAATTTATAAATAATTTCTTGTCGAATCGAGGATTAAATATGTATTAAAAAAATTTGCGTTATTAATAAAATCCTGCTATAAATAATCCGTCGTGCAGAAATGTGCGTCAGGGCTGTCATAGGCCTTATGTCTTCGGTGCGAAAGCATCGTTAAAAATGATGTCATCGGTGTTTTTGCACCGTTATCATCTCTGACTTATGGTCGGGGAGTCGTGTGTCATAAAATAGGGGCTACCCGAAAACCACGGAATCATTTAAGACATATGATTATGAACTCCCTGACCTCTGTGTTTTTTTTATATTTGCGGTTTTTTGATCCCCATAATTTGAATATGTTCTTTTTGCTAAGTGCACAAAATCTTTATATCATATTATTGTGTTTTTAACCGAAGGAGGGCGTATATGAAAAATAAAAATATGAACAAGTTATTATTGGGGTCAACGCTGTTATTAACCGGATGCAGTGGTTGTCATAATACTGCACATTCAGATGTTTATTTAACAACGACCGCCGGATTGGGGCAAAGAATAGGCGATATATATTTTACTGATACTCCGTCGGGGCTGTTGGTAAATGTAGATTTGCAAAAGCTGCCAAAGGGCGAACATGGTTTTCATATCCATGAAAATCCAGATTGTGGCGCGATGGCTGATGCCCAGGGCAACATGAAACCTGCATTAAAAGCCGGTGGGCATTATGACCCTGATAAAACAGGACATCATTTGGGTCCCAATCAACATGACGGCCACAGGGGCGATTTGCCTGTTTTAACTGTTTTGCCGGATGGGACAGTAAAAACGTCCTTTACAATCAAAAATTTAAAAGTCAAAGAAATAAAAAATCGTTCTGTTATGATTCATGATGGTGGAGATAATTACAGTGATGAACCCGCACCATTAGGCGGTGGCGGTGCCCGCATCGCCTGCGGAGTGATTAAGTGAGATTATCGTTCGCGAAAGTTTGGTATGAGTCCTTTGACATTACCTGTAAAACCAGTGCAGGCTTCATCGTTGCCAAATCCAAAACAACAATCCCCGTACACCTTGTCGCCGATGTTCCGTAGAAGTTTCAAGTCCATTTTACCATAAAAGGATGCGCTGTTAATAAGTTTTCGAAATTTAATTTTTTCAAATTCTACGATATAAACTTTTTGCCAGTATTTATCAAAATTATCAATTGCCACGTCAGCACAAAATGGAAACATTTTTTTATCTACACCAGCCAACAAAGCTACGTAAAACATTTGATTAAAGCATATTATTGCTTCTACAGCATTAAAATGTCCGGAATTTGGTGCCGAATAACAACAATCTTCAATGGAAAAGTTCCCAATTAAACTTATAGTATTAGTATCTGTATCTTTACCAATTTGAGCACTCTTAAGATACCGAGTATCCTTTGCAGAATACATAGCAAGTGCTTTCACTATAATTTCTTCAGGTACGTTCTCAAACATTTTTTACCTTAATAATTTTTATATACAGAAATATTTTATTGCAAAAAGATTCAATGTCAAGGAGTTTGCAATATGATTGGTGTTTAGCTGTCGGGGCGAAAGATTGGCTCGCTCAACACGGTGTGTCGGCTGCGCCGCATTCGTATGATGTTCGCTGCACTTTGTTTGCAAACATCAACTCATAGTCGAACCTGGCAACTTTATCGCGTCACCGTAAGAACGGTGACGGATTCGTTGCAATGTATCGAACCTTGGTCCCACCAAACATAAATTAAAACCGACCATTTTGGTCGGTTTGAATTTATGGTCGGGGCGAAAGGATTCGAACCTTCGACACCTTGGTCCCAAACCAAGTACTCTACCAGACTGAGCTACGCCCCGAAGGTGATTTCAATTATAACCTTTATTTTTCAAAAATCAAATATATTTTCTTTGATATCTTATTTATTCGTCAATTGTAATTCAATACGGCGGTTTTTTTGCAATGCGGATTTAGTGTTTCCAAATGCCACCGGATACAATTCGCCGAACCCAGACGGTATTAAACGCCGTTTTGATACACCGTTGTGGATTAATTCGTTCACCATCGCGGTTGCGCGCAAAAGCGACAATTCCATATTGTTTTTATATCCCACCGTCCCCGCGATAACAGGTTTATTGTCTGTGTGGCCGTCAACGCGGATTATCCAATCGATGTCATCAGGGATTTTTTGTTCAAAATCTTTGATGACTCTGGCCAAGATTTGGATTTGTTTTTTTCCGTCCGCCGAAATTTTATATGATCCAGACGGGAATAAAATATCACTGGATACTATGAATCTGTCGCCGTCTTGTTTGATTCCTAAATCGTCGCCTAATGCGATTTTGACCTGTTTATAAAATTCAGATTGATAATTGCCCAATGCGTTTAATTCTGCGACTTTGTCAGCCAAGGCTTTGTTTAATCGATTCGACATTTCGATGTATTCGATGTCTTGTTGTTTCGCGGTGGCTTCTGCTGCATCCAATGCCGCGGTTAAACGCGCGATTTCAGAATTTAATTCTTCTATCTTTTCGGTCAATTCAGCGTTACGGGTCATCACATCACCTTGGATGTCGCGACGTTCGGATTCTATGCGCATCATTTCAGTTTTTGCATTTGTTGCGATGTTTAACATGTTTGTCAATTCAGCAATTCTGGCCTGCATCTGGTCTTGCATTTGTTCTATTTGCTGGCGCATCAATTGTTGTTCAGACACCATTTGCGCGATTTTTTGTTCGTATGCATTTGCCAGGTTTTCCCGTTGGATTTGACCGTCTGCGATTTGCGCCTGTTGTGTTTCCAATGTGTCCCGCGCCGCCAGTAATAATTGTTCTGCGCGCTGGGAATCCGCGGTCATTTGCGCGATTTGTTCAGATTGTTGTTGCTTTTGACGTTCCAGAATGGCCAATTTGCGTGTGCCAGCATTTTTGTTAAAGACACTGGTAGTTGTCCACAAAAATACAAAGACAATCAACAAAAATATCAAAATGATAACCAGATTAGAAAATAAATCTACGAAGCCCGGCCAAGCATTTGTTTTTTCACGAAATCTGATGTTTAACATTTGTGGTATCCCTCTCGCTTTTGTTTTTTTATTTTTGTGGTCTGAATAAATAATCCATCACAGTTGAAATATATTTGCTGTATGCGCTGAACGTTTCAACATCGTCAGTCGCAGTCGGGCGAACATTCGGTCGTGATGATATATATTTTTTCAATTCAGTGATTGTTTTAAAGTGGGCTATTTTTTCAGATTTGTAAGAATCCGAACCGCCGACGCACAAAATGCGCGCGTCTATGTTGATGCCGTCCAAAGTATCCCTGAAGCACAATTCCATACGTTTCAAAGTGCGATTTAATATTTCATCGTCAACATTGATTGTTCCGATAAATAATTTCTCGTCCGTTCCCAATGCGACCACCCCAGGATATTTACCGTCGATTCGTATTAAATCGCATATCTCGTATCCGTTCGATGTGAATATGTCATAAATATCAGAAATTTTATTATACACATTTTCCGTTACAGGCGCATTTTCAACCAATTCAATCGATTGTTGCGTTGTGTTTGGTTCTGCCAATGTATATTGGGTCATAAAATCAGTCAAATCTGTAAAAACTGTGTTTTGTGCAAATTGAACCTGTTGACCCAAAAAGCCCACAGATAAACTGCCCGCCAGGCCCAGCAGGGAACTGGTAAAAGCAGTTGCCATACCTGACAAAGGCAACGTCATACCGCTTTGCATTGTTTGCAGGACGGCTTCGCTTTCGAAATTGACGTTCATCAATAATTCTGCAAATCCACCAATTGTCAAAATCAATCCCCAAAATGTCCCCAACAATCCCAAAAATACCAGAGTGTTAGAGATATATCGGATTGAATCGCGTTCGTCTTCTATCCGGCCGGATACTAATTCCAATAATTCTGTTAAATTCGCGGTTGTGATGTGTGTGTGGTGATTACGCAAAGCCACCGCAATGGGACGCAATATTGTTGGAACAAAACCATAGGTCGCGCGACCGTCAAAATACGCATGCAACCAACGATATTCCGGCAACAGGCGAAACATCTGGGCAAAACAAATGATAATTCCGAAAACAGTAGTCCCAATTATTATCCCATTTAATACAATATTTGCCACCGCGATATTCAAAAAAGTTTGCCAAAAGAACAATATTACGGCCAAAATTGTGGCTGTGAACATGGACATAATATTAAAATTTCTGTGAAATTTATTCATGTTTTTATCTCTCGTTAAGCAAATCATAGTAAAATTTTAAATAATGTGTCAACAAAGATTTAATCCGTTTTTTAGTAATATTATAAAAAGACTTGATTTTTTATGAAAAAAACGCATAATGGGGGTGTTCCTGCTGATGACATGGGGTTATCGGCTGATTTAAACCAAAGGAAATAAAATGGCTTATTATGAAAGCGTCTTGGTTTTTCGCCAAGATTTGACCGAACCGCAGGTGAAAGAAAAAGCGGCTAAATTCACAGAAATTATCAAAGAATTGGGTGGCGATGTAAAAGCTACTGAATTTTGGGGATTGAAAAATCTGGCATACATCATTCGTAAAAATCGCAAAGCGCACTATGTTTTGTTGAATATCGAATTGCCAGGTGAACAAATCGCCGAATTGGAACGCCGTTCTCGTATCGATGAAGACGTTATTCGTTTCTTGAACGTTCGCGTTGAAGAATTGGCAAAGGGCCCATCTGTGATGATGAAGAAAAATACAGAAGAAGAGGTGGCATAATGGCAGTACGTGCAGCAATTTATCGTAAAAAATCTAATCCGTTAAAGGACAAAGATATCGATTACAAAGATATAAAAATGTTATCACATTATATATCTGAACGTGGAAAAATTGTTCCATCTCGTATTTCTGGGGTATCCCAGAAAGATCAACGTGCATTGGCGACCGCCATTAAACGTGCACGTCATTTGGGGTTGTTGCCTTTTGTTAGAAATAACCTGGGTTAATAATCTCTAACTTTTTAATAAAAAAGGACAGATAAAATGAAAGTTATTTTAACAGAAAAAATTACTAAATTGGGTAATATCGGCGACGCAGTCGAAGTGAAAACAGGTTATGCGCGTAATTATTTGTTGCCAAACAAAAAAGCTATGCGTTATACCAAAGAAAATATCGCATTGTTCGAAGCGCAAAAAGCTGAAATCGTCGCGCGCCATGAAAAGGCTAAGAAAGAAGCTGAATCCAAAGTTGATGCAGTTAAAAATGCTAAATTGCACATGATTCGCCAGGCGGGTGATACGGGCCAATTGTATGGTTCTGTGTCTTCGCGTGATATTGCACGCGAATTGAAAGAAATCGCGGGCGTTTCGATTGAATCGGCCCAGGTTTTATTGGGTTCTCCAATTAAATCTGTGGGTGTGTTTGATACAAAAATTGCTTTGCATCCAGACGTTGTTGTCGATGTGAAAATTTATGTCGCACAATCCCAAGACGAAATTGATGCATTGGTTGCGGGTAAAAAATTGACTTTCGGAACCAAGAAAGTTGAAGAAGGAACCGCAGAACCAGTTGTCGAAAAAGCAGAAGAAAAAACAGAAGAAAAACCTGTCGCGCAAGAAAATAAAGAAGAAGTGGCAGAGTAATTTTCTGGTAATTTTCATATTTATACAAACGCCGACATTTTGCCGGCGTTTGTTTTTTTATTAGAAGTAATATTTTATTGTTTTTTTGTATAATAATCCAGTATATATTCTACGCCATGTGATTGCAGTATAATATAAGAGTCGTAATCGAAAAATTTGTATCCACATTCTTGGGCGCAAGACCAAGGACAATTGTTTGCTCCGCGCGTAAAGTATTTCGCGGGAAGGGCAGGATTATCATCATTTTGTAAATCGTTGTCGCTGATTTGCCAAAATTCTTCAACAAACACCCATGGAAATTGTTGTGTTTTTATGCATTCGGTTAAATCTGTTTTTGTTATTTTACACCAACAATTAAATCCAGTGCCATTGGTGTTTATATTATTTTTTAAATCATATTCGCCATCTTTTCTGTTTGAACCCTGGGTAGTACTGCACATGGAAATACCGCTTATGGATTTTCCATTTTTCAATTTTACTTCCCATTCGCCGTTAGACATATTGGAGAATGGTCTTTGTTTGCAAGTATTTGGATTTTTGTTTCTGTTGTACAAACATTTGCCACCGGTGCAACTTTCACAGAATTGACCGTTGTCAGATTTTGCCCAGTATGTTCTGCCGACACTGTGGCCTACATTAATATTTGCATAACATTGTTGATATTGTTCCCGTGACCATTGCGGGGTATCAAACTCTGATTCTGTGGTGCTGGTTTCCTCAGTGTCATTAGTTATTTTTTTTTTGATAATCCGGAATATATTTTTCTCCGAAAGCATCTATTATATTTTGTCCAGTATCTGATGTTGGAACGCAATCACCGTCTTTCAATGCATATTTAATACCACCGCTATCATCGCATTTGGTGGCGACGCATTTCCATACAACCTTATCGCCAGATGTTGTTTCTTTCACGTCTGCTGCTTTAACGCGTCCTTCCACTTTTGCTTCTTTACAACGCTTCTCCCATTTTGACAATTCTGCGGAAACTTCCGAATAGTTTTTCTCGGTTTGTGTGAAAGATATCTCTCGCCCGTACAGTGAAGCGTTTCCCAATGATTTTTTTATTTCGGATACTTTTGCTTTGATAGTTTCTTGTGTATTTATTGTTGGGTCGGGCTTTTCTGAATCTTCACCTAGTTTGCATTCGCCGTTTTTCAAGGTGCCGCCTTGGGCGGTGCATTCGGATTTAAGGTCTTTCTTGGCTTCTTGGGTGTTTAATGCACGAGTAATCGCCCCAGACGAAATCAAGCCCGCCGCAGTCCCAAGTCCAGAACCCAACATCGCAGATGATGCGCCCGTTTGTGCGCGTGTTTCGCGATACGCGTTTTCTTTGAATGTTGTGACGTTGGTTCCAAACCATTCTTGGGTGCAAATAAATGTATCACCGGCGTATAATTTACGTGATGCCATTGGGGACGATTGGTTTGTTCCAGCAAAGAAATTCACAGTATAAACACAATCAAAACTGCGTTCGTCAAACATTGCGCCAAGATGTTCGCATTGTTTACGCATCAAATTACGCAATTCCAGTAAGCGTTTTTCGTCGTTTGTGACATCTTGTTCTGCATCAAGGCGTAAACCGCCGATTACGTTGCCAAAACGTGCCGCCAGACCGGAATCTTGTTCAGTGCAATTTTTTGCAGTTGTTGCACATTTTTTTACCGCATTATCAGCCGCCGTTTTACCAAGGCATTTTTCAAATGTTTGACCACATTCTTTCTGAATACATGAATTATAATTATTTCCACAATTTATGACCGCATTATAAGATGATAATTTGACATTCATGTCGCGGTCGGCCTTAATCTCGGTTGTGAACAAGCGAAATTCTTCGCCGGTGCAGGTCGTTTCGCGACGGCATTTATTTAATTTGTCGCCAAATAACGTGTCACCGTCTGTCGCGCATTTTGTGAAATCTTCGCCACAGTTTTTTTGCATACATTGACGCAGACCAGCGTCGCAGGTGTTTTTGCCGGATTTGGAAGATTTTTGCAGATTAGATATCGCGATGTTCAAATCATCGCGTGCTTCGGCCGCCGCACGTTGTTTCCGAATTTGTTCTGCCAAATCAGATGTCAAATTATCGCCATCAATTGCAGCAACTTCAGACAAGGCAACATTAAATTGTGCGGTTTTATTTTCAAATACTTCGGGTTCTGGTTCCGGTGCAGGTGCTGTTTCCGGCACAGGTTCGGGCGTAGTTTCTGTCGTTGCGGGTGTTTCCGTTGTCACCGGATTTGTTGTTGTTCCGGTTCTGGTGGTGCTGGCAACCGGTCGTCTGGACGCCACAGATCCGCGAACTGCGGTGCGCGATGCAGCATCAGATGTGTTCAAAACCAACGAACATGTCGCAATTGCAACTGACAATATTCTTATAAAATCTTTACATATTTTTTTATTCATATTGTTTTCTTTATTTTAACCGATTGCATGCGATTTTATGAAATTCACATAATTGTCCCGCCAAAGTTTCTTCGTTATTATGTTTTTCGTCACATTTGTGCGGCATATTGGTGGCACATACAGTTGATACGCATTTTTTCCAGCCTGTATCATCTTTGCACGATTTTTGTGCGCTTTGCAATTTTTGCTGACGCATTGTTTGATATGTACTGACAATCGATTGTAATATTTTATCGGCACTTTTTATCATTGCGTCGCGTGTAGCAATCAAATCAGAACGAATTTGGCCGAGAAAAGATTCACATCCGGTTGCATAAACACCGCATTCTGAAAAATATTTATCAAAATCCGCGTTCGATTCACAATTTCTGTAATCCGCCAGACAACGTTTTTCATTTATTATACATGATTTGATATCGGTCGAACATGCGGACAGACCTTTTTCTTGGTTCACCTTTTGTGCAAGATTTGTAAATTGTGCAGAAATTCCCGCCGCAGTACATGATTTTTCAATCAAAGAATCATAATTATCGTTGACATCTTCGGCGGTGCAACCTGAAACCTTTTGTAAACAAAGTTTGGTTGCCCAAATATAGCGTTCGCCCGGGTCAGATGGTGCTTTTTTTAATTCTTTGTCTGAGATATTATATTTAGCAGACGACCCCGCAGAAATGTTTTTCATCGCGGTTGATTTAGACGGTATTCCCGCCGCAGACGAACCACAATATTGACAACGCGCAGCCGGATTTGCACCAATGTTTATTGCACATGCAGAATCCAAACACCGTGTTAAATTTGAAATAGAACACGCACCAAACGCAAATGTTGGCGTCAACAGCAAGCCAAATAACGAAATCAATACGCGATTTGTCATAATTCTCTCTTGGGGAAATTATAACAAAAAATGATTTTTGACGCAAATAAAAAATGCTGTGTTTTATCGGAATTAAAAAGTCTGGACAGAGCATAATTTTTTATGCTAGAATCGCCGTAAGCAGAGAGAATTTTTTATGAAATTTGTTAGATTTTTGCTGTTTATGACTGTTTTTATTCCGTGCGTATCTTTTGGTGCGGCGTCGTCTGATTTTCAACGATCTGCGAAATTGTTGGCTGCGGCGCGACGTGGCGATATCCAGACGGTGCAGTTTTTAATTAATTCTGGGGCAGATGTAAATTATGTTGATTCTACTGGGGTGTCGATTGTTTGTACTGCGGTAATGAATAATGATGCGCGCGCAATACAAATTTTGCAGATGTATGGTGCGGATGCTTCGAATTGTGATCGACAAATCAAAAATTATAAACGTAAAACTCGCGTTGCCACCAGTGGTGAAGATTACAGTTTTTTCAGTGGATTATCTTCATCGCATGTGTTGGTGTTGTCTGCGGTTGGTGTTGCAGCGGTGCTGGGGGGTGTTGCATTATTGACCGATGTTTTCGACAGCAATAATGGCGGTGGTTCGGGGACTTCGTCTGATACTTCGCATGGTGGGGGCAGTGGCGGCGGTGGCGGAACCAGCGGTTCAACAACGACTTTGTTGCCGTTGAATTTGCCATATGGGCCTGGATGTACGGGTGATGATTGTTCGACTGACTATGCGTTTTGGCAAAATAGACAAGATTTTGAATATATGTCCGAAAATGGTTTTAATTATTTAATGGTGGCGCATGCCTATGATGCGTTTGTGCGTGGTTATTTGGGAATGTCTACGGTCAGAATCAGCAACGATAAATCGCCTTTTGATTTGACTCAATTGCCGTTCGTTCAACCGGAAAGTGGTGATGCAGAACCGATCGGTGGCGGAAAACCGGTAAATGTTGCAATGGTGACAAAAACAGGTGTAAATGCGGTGGGCAGTGCGATTGATGGTTTGATTCCATGGATAGATGTTTCGCAGATTGCGATTGTAAAATCAATATGTAATGCCAGCGGTATTGATTCCACCGCGTGTCAGAATGCTATGGCGGCGGCTACGAATGTATCGCATAAGTATTACAATTATTCGTCGGATGAAGATGGTAATGTGGTTGAAAACACTGTATTTAATTTGACTGGTTCTGGGTCTGTGTTTGGGGGTGCGTCGGACGATGATACTGAATTGGCGAAAATAATTGCAGGTTGGGAACATGGCGGTCGTGGTGTGCCGGATTATTTTGGATTTATCCCAAATGGGCAATTGTTGGTGTATAAAACGGGTGTGGGTGAATCAGGGGTGTCAGATTATAAAAATTATTATGCGATAAATAATGCTTTGACGTTGAAATCAGGTGGTACTCATGTTGCAGACGTGGTTGTGAATTTGTCTTTGCCAGATGCATCGGTCGGTTTGGATTATGTGACGGTGGCGGGTGCAAAATCTTTGAATGATGCGGCAACAACAACCGCTATGAAAAAAAGCACATACAGAGGATTGATAAATAATTATTACAATTTGAATACCGATGATGATGATACTGTTGATACGCCGGGTGATGATGCCGAAAGCGCGTTTAATTATCTGGGAAATCAACAATTGCATATTTTGATTAATTCTGCAGGGCGCAATAAGTATGGGTTTGGAACGGGGGAATCTTTGGACGCGCAATATGCGACGTTCGAAAATTTTGCGCCGGGTGTTTATAATGATTTGGAAAATTTGTTTATGACGGTGGTTGCACTGTCACCAAAGAATGGAACCGAAGACACGACTATCAGTGCTTATAATCCAACCAGTGCGGGTAAATTACAATTATCCCAATGGGGTGTAAGTGATGGTGATGATAATATTACAACTTATTCTTCGCGTATTTGCGGTTTGACGGGAACTGGGAATGGAGGAACATTAAACCCGTGGTGTTTTGCTGCGCCCGGTGCGACAGATATGGAAGCGACTGCGTCCATGGCGGGTGCGGTTGCGCTGGTCAAAAGTGCGTTTAATTATATGTCTGCAGACCAAGTGTTTTTATTGTTGGCTTTGACTGCGGATGGGCCGTATCTGGGAACAAATCCGGAAACGGGTTTATCGTGGACTTCACAAGATGTTTTGATTTCTTATTTGCAGAATATGTACATTTTGCCGGGCAGTTTGGATACATCAACCAGTCAATATCTGGAAACTTTCAAGACTGCGTTTGGATACGGTGTGATAAATTTGGAACGCGCAACACGTCCGAATACAAATGCGTATTTCTTTGATGCAAACAAGCAGAAAATTGTCACAACTGGTGGAACTGCGTATTGGCGTAGTGCGTCGGCGGGGGGAGTACGTGCTTCGAATGTATTGTCTTTGACGGGGCGGGGCGCAATCAAAACTTCGTTTTATGATGTATTGCAAAGTGCAGATGGCACAGTATCTTTGCCACGTGTTTGGAATGGGATTTTAGATACGAATGCGTCATCGCGTCATGGTTTGTATATGGGTGATGTGTTGGGTGAATTTGATATTGGTGGGAATTACAAGAATTCTGAACGTGTGGGGGATTTCGAATTTTCTGTGGCTATGTCGCCGCGCGCGTATGTTGATAATTATAATGGATTAGATAATTTGCATGTTGGTTTTGTTGGTGAAGATTTTGATATTTCGGCCGAATATCAACGGCATTTAACAGATGGTGAAACGCGCTTTGGTGGACGTGCAAATGGTTTGTTGGCGTTGGTTGCGAATGCCGTGGTGACGGATGCAGATTATAAATTTGGTAATTTTGCGTTTGGGGCGCGTGCATTCAGTGGTACGATAACTGATGAATCTTTGTTGGATACAGACCCTGTTGTGTCGTCGCAATATGAACCGGGACGTCTGGGGTTAACTAGTGGTGTTGCCGTTGACGCGAAATACAATAATGATAAATTTGATTTTGATTTGTCGGTTGGTGTTATGAATGAAACAAATACTGTGTTGGGTATGTACAGTGATGGTTTGTTTAACATGCGCGGTGGGAAAACTCAATATTTGGACGCGGTCGCGATTTATAAACCAATTGATAATGTGAAATTGTCTGTTCGTGGAATGTTTGCAGATACAACTGTTGATGAATTTGGTGGTATGATTTCGGGTGTCTCGGATATTAAATCTAATGCGTTCGCGGTTGGTTTAGATGTTGGTGGTTTTGGGTTGACTGTTGCGGCACCTTTGGCGGTTGTTGATGGTCGTATGTCGTACGGATATGCAGATTTCACAGTTGTGGAAAATGACGGTCAATATGATGTTGCGATGAATAATCCGCACACTGAATATGTTGATTTGGCGGCTCAAAAACGTGAGTTGAGATTTTCTTCATCGTATAAAAAATCTTTTGACGAACATACTCTTGGTGGTGTTGAATTTATGTATCGTGTAAATCCGGGACATACAGATGTATTTGGAAATGAATCTTTGTTGATGTTTAAAATTCATCATAAAATCGGAATCTAATTTTTTTATTGACGAATATCGATTTTTGTTTATAATAATTCCAAGTTGTTTAACAAAGGTGTTTTGTTATGAAAATAATAGATAATTTGAAACAAAAATGGCGTACAGCAAAAATGCCTGTGACATTTAATGAAGAAGACATTAAATTGTTGGCGGCTATGAGTGAAACGTATATGACGTTGGGTAACATGAAAATAAACGGTTTGTTTTTGTATTCTTATTATAAGCCCCGGTATGAATCAGATATTGATTTGGCACGACATTTATTTGAAAAAAATGGTGTTAATGTAAAAAAATATACTGGACGTGCGTTTTATTGGGATGAAAAGGGGACTGTTTTGCGTGTCAGGTTTAGGAGAACAGATAAAGGCCGTCAAAAGGTTGATTTTTTTGTGCGGATAGAGGATGCAGATGCCGATTTGTTGCGACCATCGAACGGTGCTGAAGAATGGAATAAATATCAGCAAATGCTGGAAGAAAAAAGAACAGAATTTAATGCACGTTGATGGTGCAACAGATTTATAAATACGCCGTCCGGATTTTTCTGGACGGTATTTTTTTGGAATACGTTCTTATGGTTTTTAAAGGACGAGAAATATAAAATAAAAATGTAAATCACAACCCAGAGAGAGAAACCATGAAACCAAAAATATTTTTGATGATTCTGGCGATTGCTGGAATACATACTAATGCAGACTCTTGCACAGGAATCACTTTGAAATCAAATGACGGTGCAAACATAGTTGCGCGCAGTGTTGAATGGGCAAATGGAGAAAGCCCCAGCGATTATATAATTGTTCCACGCGGATATGCTCAACAATCAATGTTGCCAGACGGTGTGCGCGACGGTATGAAATACAGTGCTTTTTATGGCTATGTCGGTTTAGCGTCTGAAGAATATGTAATTGAAGGATTGAACGAAGCAGGTTTGTCTGCGGGATTGTTTTATTTTCCTGAATTTGGTTCGTATCCTGCATACGATGCCAATGCGAAAGACATCACGATTTCAGACACAGAATTTGTCGCATGGATATTGGGTAATTTCGAAGTCGTAGATGATGTTATTGCGGCATTGGACGGTGTGCGTGTTGTTGCAACTGATCCGCGTGCGCAAACCCTGCATTGGCGCGTTGCAGATAAATATGGTCGGCAAATCGTCATAGAATACATAAATGGTATCCCAATGATTCACGAAAATAAACTGGGCGTTTTGACTAATGCGCCGGCGTATGATTGGCATATCACGAATCTGGACAATTATATCAATTTGACGCCGGGCGGGGCGGAAGAGCATGCGTTTGGAAATATAACGGTTAAACCGTTGGGACATGGAAATGGCTTGTTGGGATTGCCAGGCGACGCGACGCCACCGTCCAGATTTGTTCGTGCTGCATTTTATCAAACCAGTGCGCCAACATTAGACACCGCACAAAAAGCCGTAGAACAAGCTTTCACGATTTTATCAGCGCTGACAATTCCAATTGGTTCGCAATATGCCCCGGGCAAGAAAGTCCCAGATATTCCGTCTGCGACACAATGGACATCTGTGACAGATATGACAAACGGCAAATTATATTACACGACTATGTATAATCCGACAATTCGCAGATTTGATTTGACCAACATAGATTTTGCGAATGTGTCGTATCAAATGCATCCGCTGGACGCGACCAAAGTTCGCCCGATTGTAGATGCGTTTATAAACTAAGTTTTTTTCAAATTGTTTTCTCGTTCCCCCGAATAAAATCTCGTAATTTTTTTGCGAGATTTTTTTCATTCTTCCAGTGGGGGAGAATTTTTGCATTGGGGGCAGAATTTTGAAAAGTCTTTCAAATAAAAAATGGGCCGATGGCCCATTTTTTTCGCTGTATTTTTATGATAATTTGTGGATTACCAAACCACTGCGCAGTTTTGGTTCAAACCATGTCGTTTTTGGTGGCATGATGTTGCCTGTGTCTGCGATGTCTATGATTTGGCGCATTGTGACGGGGTAAAGTGCAAATGCTGCAACCATTTCACCACTGTCTACGCGTTTTTTCAATTCGCCCAGACCGCGGATTCCACCGACGAAATCGATACGTTTGCTGACGCGCAAATCGCCCAAGTTCAATATTTTATCAAATACCAAATTAGACAACACAGTCACGTCCAAAACACCAATCGGGTCGTTGTCGTTGTATGTGCCAGGTTTCGCAGTCAACGAATACCATTTTCCACCAATGTACATTGAAAAATTGTGCAATTTTGATGGTTTATAAATTTCTGTTCCCATTTCGACTACGTCAAAAGATTCACGCAGTTTTTCAATAAATTCGTCCGGGGTCAATCCGTTCAAATCTTTGATAACGCGGTTGTAATCGATGACTTTTAATTGAGATTCTGGGAATATCACAGCCAAGAAATAATTGTATTCTTCTTCGCCTGTGTGATTTGGATTTTGTTCGCGTTTTTCAGCGCCCACGCGTGCCGCGGCAGCGGTTCTGTGGTGGCCGTCCGCAACATAAAACGCCGGAACGTTTGCAAAGATTTCTGTGATGCGTTTGTTTGTCGCTTCATCATCGATTTTCCAGAAAGTATGACCAAAACCGTCAGCGGCAACAAAATCGTATTCTGGTTCGTGCGACGCAACCCAATCTGACACTAATTTGTTCATTTCATCAACATCAGGATATGCGAAAAACACAGGTTCCAAATTTGCATTTTGAATACGAACGTGAATCATGCGGTCGTCTTCTTTTTCTTTGCGAGTCAATTCGTGTTTTTTTATTTTGCCCGTCATGTAATCATCTACGTTCGCAGCAGCAACCAAACCGTATTGTGTCCGGCCGTCCATAGTTTGCGCGTAAATGTAATACATTTCATTTGTGTCTTGGACTAACCAGCCATTTTCCTGCCATTTTTTGAAGTTTTCTACGGCTTTGTCATAAGTTTTTTGTTCGTGTTCATCGGCAATCGGATCAAAATCGATTTCAGGTTTAATGATGTGCAGTAATGATTTTTCGCCGGCTTCTGCTTTGGCTTCGACAGAATTCAAAACGTCGTAAGGACGTGAAGCAACTTGGTCAGCCAATTCACGTGGTGGACGAACCCCAGCAAACGGTTTTATTTTCATGATTTCTTCCTTTGGTTTGTTAAGATTTTTTTTAGTTTTCTTGGAATTTCCGACACCAGTGTATTTAATTTTTTCACGAAAGTCAACAGTGGTGTCCCCGCCCAGGCAAAAAAATACCCGCTCGCAGTTGGTGGGTAAATTTTTTGTTGTGCTCAGTGTGCGGCTTGCGAGCTGAATTGTTAGAAATCGGGCAAGAAATCGATGAAGTAAAAGATTTACTAAATCTACAGAATTTGAATTAAATAAATTTGTATGATATACTAAGTACTAAATCAAGAACAGGAGAAAAACGTGACATTTAAAAATTTCATTATTTTTATTTTTTGCTTTTCTTTTATTTTGCCAACTTACGCATACCTAATTACTGATGAAACACCAGAAAAAATACAGCAAAACACAGAAAACAATCAAGAACAAACATTTTGTCATTATAGTATGGGGGATTGGTATGGCAGTTCAAAATATAACGAACAATCCGACGAAATAATTATCGAAAATTGTTCTTGGGGGATGGGATACGATTGTAATACATATAAAATCCCTAAGTTATCCGAATTTGATAATGTAAAAATATATTATAGTGATAAGCATCCTGAAAACATATTTATAAACAATAGCGGTCATTGGAAATGGAAAAATGCGGGTTGTAGATTTGCTGTTCCTGCTAATGAAGAAAATTAAACATTAAAATTTTTACAACCAGTTCGAAACTATCAAAAATTAGCCATTTTTTTATTTTTAACTTTCGAACTCGCCGAAAGTATTAGAAAATAAATAAAAAACCGCCCTGAAACGCGCGGTTGTCTATCTTGGTTGGGGTACACGGATTGTAATTCCCACTCACAGAGTTCGTGGGCCCCTTTCGGCTGTGCCACGAACCGAACAACTTCGTTGTACGATTGAACTGCGACCGCCCGGACAAAAATTAAACCACCCGCAAGGGTGGTTGAATTTTTGGTTGGGGTACACGGATTCGAACCGCGATATACAGAGTCAGAGTCTGCTGTTCTACCGTTAAACTATACCCCAATATGAATGCCGTTTGATTGTATAATTATATTTTATCAAATGCAATATTTTTATTTTTTTTAATATGACCGGATTTTTTTACATCTTTGGGGCAATATTGTATTTAACCCCCCAAAGGCTTAAGTTTGCTGATTTTGTTCATACCAATCCATTCGTGATATAAAGCGATTTATTGTGGCGGGTTGCACGTGCATAATTTGTGGGATTTTATATCGTGATATGCCAGTGTCAAGTAATTGTTTTATTTTTATTGCGTTTTTTGATAATTTTAATTTCTTTGATTGGGCAGAATAAGGACGGCCTAGTTTTCTGCCTGTTGCGCGGATGTTTTCCAATGATGATTTTGTGCGTTGACTGATTAAATTACGCTCGATTTCCGCAGATAATCCAAACGCAAAAGCCATAACTTTGGATTGTATATCGTTGCCCAGTTTATAATTTTCTTTGATCGTCCAAACCTGACAATTTTTGTTCAGACAATTTTCGAGAATACGCATGACTTCCAACAAAGATCGGCCTAATCGTGAAATTTCTGCAGATATTAAAATGTCATTTGGTTGTAAATCTTCCAGTAATTGGCCCAGTTTTCTTTTGTTCAAAGGCTTTCGAGACGATATAGTTTCCATGACCCATTTTGTTATATTCATATTATTTCGTTTTGCGAAATTTTCAATTTCAAATCGTTGATGTTCAACAGTTTGTTTCATTGAAGATACGCGTACATATCCGATTACAGACATTGTAAATCTCCTGTGGTTTTTTTTATGTGTTATTTTCTTGCATTTTAAAGGAACGTTTAAATCAACAGTTTTTTTTGCAATTTTTTGTTTTTTTTGTTTTGTTCAAAAAATCAGAAAAATCAAGCAGTTTGTTCGATTTTTATTGTTTTTTAGGAATATCGGGTTGTGGTTATTACACAAACGTT
>Ga0265299_10000197_pt1 | contig 80594 bp, 151 predicted proteins | sample AusTroGonzalo_MG_4_FD_193485 | JGI IMG/M metagenome (GOLD analysis project Ga0265299, IMG submission 193485) | Bovine rumen microbial communities from tropical cattle in Woodstock, Queensland, Australia - Gonzalo_02 | ecosystem: Host-associated > Mammals > Digestive system > Stomach > Rumen ... | reverse complement strand
TTGGCAACTGCAATATCATACTCTTGCTTATACTTTTCCTTGTATATGTCTATTTCATTCTGCAAGGTGTCTATATAGGAATCGGCTTCATCTTTATCATAACCAAGATATTTTTCCCTATATTCTTTTTCGGGGGTGTCCTTACTGCATTTAAGTTCTAGTTCGATTGGTTTTAACGGATTCATTATTAAGTTCCTTGAAATGCATCATAAGTTGTTCCCATTTGTCACGCCATCGGGAATAGAAATTGGAATCCTTACTATCGCAGTAGCCGGTTCGTAGCCTTTCTTTTATTTCGGCATCCATATACCGATGCCACATAGCACTACAATACATCCACATATTCTGGCATCGCTTGTACTTTTGATACCGAATATAAGCATTCGCCATAGCCCTATCATACACAAGGCGATTATAATAAACTACCGGTTTTAATTTAGAGACTTTACGCATTTACAAGAAATCCTTTGGATTTGTTTCCGGGGGCAAGTCAAGAATATGGTACGAAACTTGCTTCATATCTCCGCAGGGTGGAACTTGCTGGTCGATAGTTATTTCAAGTTTATCCTTATCTACACCAGAAACGGAAACATAGATAGATATATCATTGCGGACATTATCATCTTCAATTCGTATAATCATATTAAACTAATCAAATGTTGAAAGGTCATCCGTGCCAAATTCTTCATTGAACTTTTCCATTTCACGCTCTCGTTCGTGTTCGGGGCAAAGGTTCTCGATGCGATAAAGTTTCTTTTCCCTTTCGGACATCGTACATTCCCAAGAACCTACGAAATCATAAAGGTCACAAGTTTCCCAATCTTCCATAATTCATTCCTTTGGTTCTAAAACCATAGTTAAGCCATCCGAACCATTCGGGTGCAATACAGTATATTTTACGGATTCCAAGACATCAAAAGAGTTTTCGGGTTTAGGCACATCATCATATCCACGAAGCCACCTATCCACTTCGGGGGGTGTGTCATCCGTGTCAATCGCAACGGCACGGAACAAACCCTTTTCCGATTTAAGATGATTGCGAAAGGCACACCGATTGAGTTCACTTATAGACCGAAACGGAGATACAAGAACGGCAGACAATACATCGTTTTGTTGGATGTATGTACACAAGACGTGCTTATGTGTTTCTTCAACATAACCCTTAATCGTGAATCCGGGGTGCTTAATATCAACTATTGGCATAATCAAATATCTCCGATATTCCCTTTAGCATCTTCAACCTTACCCACTTTTTCTTGGATGGGCAAGCAATCATCGCAAATGAAATTATAATCGGTTATATCCATGATATGGCAGAGCCGAAGCCGTGTGGTCTTCTTTACATCTCCGCAGATGTCACATTCAAATTTCATCCGTAAAACTCCTGGAAACGATATTGTTGTGTAGCATCGGGGTACTTTTCCTTATCCACAAGAGAATTGAACATATCGTAGGGGCGAACATATAATTCAAGGTCTCCATAGAGTTGGCGATACACGACCATCTTCTCTCCGGTTTCCGAATGTGTGGCAAAATCTTCTACGATATATAACTTGCCCTTGAAATGCTTATAGATGCAATGTTTTCTAATGACTCGCATTGGCTTCAAGTTCCTTATTGTATAACTCGATAGCGCACTTCTGGCAGATTTCAACATAGTTCGCTTTCGGTGGTGTAAGAGTATCTGCAAAGCAAATGATACTTTGACATCTATCGCAAATGTGTTGAACTCCCACCATACCGGTGTATTCGGATTTTTCGGATATGCTAATCATTAGATTCCTCGACTACTTGCATACGATAGCGCTTACCACCTTTCGTAAAACAAAAATCTTGTTTATTGTCTAACAACCATTGTGCCGAAGCACCGATAGCCTCATCAGTGACCGGGGATTTTGTTTTCCAAATTCCGTGTCTTGTAAGTACACCTGCATAGATAGCGGAAATTCCGCAACCGACATGGTATTGTGGCATAGTCTTGTTCTCCTTTAATCATTATACATTCAAGATAGACCTTGATAATTTATAGAGCTTTTCATACTCTGCATCTTTAACAACATCGGGAAACCAAATCTTCAAACTTTCTAGGGCTTGATGAATAAACATCTCATAGCCATACACGACTTTGCAACCAATAGATTTGGCATAGGACACCAATTTAGTTTCAATCGGATTATAAACGCAATCGCAAATGACTTGATGCGGATGAATAGCATCTTCGGGAATAGGCAAGTAATTATAACCCGGAAGCTCCATTCCACACGGAGTAGCATTGATGATGATGTCTTGCTTTTCGGATGCTTCATAAGTGAACTTATCAAGAGCAATGTATGTTGCAGGCTTACGGAATTTATAAACCTCGTTTACTTCTGCCGCAAGGGTCATACACGAAAATTCATTTCGGCTAGTAATCAAAACATTTCCGCATTGAGCCATAGCGAATGCCAAGCACCTAGCCACACCACCAGAACCGATAATAGTAATGTTCTTATCGCCAGCCGTAAAGAACGGCCCAAGCCCTCGCATAAAACCAACGGCATCCGTTGTAGTGCCACATAGTTCATTGTCTTCCCAATAAAGAGTGTTTACACTTTCGGACATAAAACTCATTGGAGATAAAGAATCTACACACTTGGAAACTGTTTTCTTCCACGGCATCGTGACATTAGCACCATGGAATCCTTGTTCCTTGAGCATAGAGATGGTATCGGGCAGATTAGTTGTGTCAAGGGGTGTGTAATCCGCATCAATGCCCAAATACTTGAAAAGTGCATTATGGAGTATAGCGGACTTACTATGAGAAATAGGGTGTCCAATTACATAAAGATGCTTTGTCATTAAACAAAATCCTCTTGTTAAATCTTATGAAAACCGAAGCCGGGACCATCCTTGAGAAACTTCTTGCCGTCGTGTTCTTCATACACAAAGTATTGACCGCAATCCCTGCATCTGCAAGAAATCCAAGTCTTGTGTCTGCCGGATGTCGGGCCAAACTTTCCAAGAACATTAAAGTTATTATGGTCACAAAACTTTCGTTTAATTCGTTCAACAATCTTCTTAATAACGAAATTCATTTTGTCTTCTTCTTGCTCTTGTTATTGTTCTTGTATAACATATCTAGGTATGCTTTCTCTGTTCGTCTTACGGCAACATCCCATGTAGTAAGTATGTAATTGCTAATGTCACAAACTTTCAACTTGTCACCACGTTCTTTAACAAGTTTAAAACAATCAATAGACAAATCAACAAGGGCATTAACCGTTGATACACCAAATTCATTTTTATGGGCATCAAGATATTCTTCAAGTTTCTTTTCAGTTGGTGTCATCATACCTTATTCTCCTTTAAAGATTCGTGGGTAATTCGTTTCGGTGTTTGATTATGCATAAACCTATCGGTAAATGCCTTGGCAACATTGATAGCGATGGTATGGAGTTTTTCAATCTCCGCAGGGTCATAGGACACTATCTGGTAGGAATCCAGACCATACGGCAATTTTTGTGTATCGGGCTTTAATTGATTAGCGGCTTTCGCAATCTCATAACTTTCTTCGCGGTTCGCATATTGGTAAGTATCGTCATCAACCTTGACGATAAATCCCTGCCAATTTGGGGGGTACTTGCTATTAAATTTCCAATCGTAATTTAACCGGGCAAGGTTCATCAAGGCAACACCGTGATTAGTTGCCACATCAAAAGGATGCTTCAAATCTTCATAGTATGCTACACAAGCGGCTACAATCTTTTTCATATTACAATTCCTTTTTAAAAACTCCTAAAGCAATCCACTCAAATAAGATGCTACAACATGGGCATTATTATCTACAATACTTTGCAGGGTATAGCAATCCACGGATTGCCAATCAATAAAGATGCCGGTCTCATCGGCAATCTTTACCTTTTGTCCATTAGCAAGGCGATACAATATAGCCATATCACGGGGCTTTTCTATTACGAAATGATTAGGGTATCGGGCTTCAAGTTTTTTATACAAATCAAATACATTGTATCGTGGCATACACAACTCCTTATGCAGTAAAAAACAAGCTCTTATTTTCTGTAATATACTTGTATGCTTCCAAGTCCTTGTTGTAAGGGAATGCATCATCAAGTTCGGCTTGAATTTGTGCTTTTGTCTTTTCATCAAGTTTGGATTTCTTCAAATCTTTCATAAGGCTTTCGCTCAACTTCTTCTTATAAGCCACAGTACCCGTGATATACTCTGGCTTATATAAAGAATTATACACAAGAATACCATTCATAATCCAATCAAGGTGCTGGATGGCATCAATGGATTCCCATTTAATATGCAACCAACCGGTATTGGGTATGTCCATAGAAACCATTTCAACATCGTTGCCAAAATGCAGATAAATTACATTGCCGTGGCTTTGGAATTGCATACCGGATTCTCCCCAGCCATCGCACATAGCACCATCCATATCATCAACAATTTTATTCAAGATGGCCTTGAACTTATCCGTATCATAGAATAATTCATTCTTCACACGATAACTGCAACATAACAAGATACCCTTGTCCTTATCGAACACGATAGTATGCATCGCATTCTCAACACCATCGGGCAGATATTCATTATCCAATGGAGCATTGTTAGCATTAAAGGTATAGATGTATCGGTCAATGATGTCCGGGTAAATAAAACGATGCTTGGCGATGTCATCAATATCCGTTGAATCACTCACACAAACTTTAAAGAAAATCTTAACGATTCTGGAATCATAGTTGTCCATAAGTCTTGAATTTCCTTTACCTTACAGCGGTCATTTCCATAACGAACGCTTCGGTTTTTATAATCTTGCAGAACAATGGGGTCATCGTAGATTGATAGGCTCTGGGTATATCATAAGCATCCTTATGTGCAATACAAGATACCGTGTAGGATTCCCCACTATTATCCAGATTATCCATTGTCTCTTTTATTTGTTCATTGATATAGGCTTGAGCATCTTTCAAGGTATCATAATCGGAATCACATAAATGCTCCGTGACGGCACCTTTCGTGTTCAAAAGTAAATGAACCTTGTACGGATATTTCGTAGCCAATATCTAGTCCTTTGATGCAGGGGCATTAACGATGTCCAAGAGCTTTCGGCAAAGATTACCCTTGGCTTCTTTAAGTTTCGCATTTTCCAAGCGGAGAGATTCAATTTCCTTATTCTTCGCCTTGAGCCTATCCTTAAAAAAGCAATAAGCAAAATAGATACCAAAGGCTTCGCAGATGTAGCATTGTGTAATCGGAAGCCAAGCGTCTTTAATAAAATCAATCATTGTTTTCATTTTCCTTTGTTGATAAGAATACCCAGTTCCAAAGCAATGTTCCGAACTGCGGTATAGTGTACATTAAACTTTCGAGCGGTAGCCCTAATCTTATGTGTGGCTACAAGTTCGTTAATAATCGGCTCTCGCAACTGGGCGATGCGTTCCTTTTGAGACACCTTTTGTTTACGAATCGGGTTGAATGGAATACCAAGAAAATGTGCCTTTTCGTATGCGGCTTGTCTAGTCCGTCCGGGTGGAATTTTCTTCTTATGGAGCATAGCGATTTCATATTTGCTCCAAGTGTTATCTATCTTCGCGGGGGCAACTTCTTTTTGGATGGGTTCTAAATCTTTCTTTATTGGATGGAAAGGTATTCCCAGTTCGTGTGCTTTACATCTAGCACCACTAATAGTTCTGCGGGATGGCATCTCGCCAATCTTGAGCAAGTTTATTTCATTGTCCGTCCAAGTTTTATTGAACATAGGCATTAGTCCTTATTATGATTTAATTCAGCGATAGATACCGGTTCCAGTTTAAATTCGGGTTTCTCCCATCCGTAGCAACGGGCGAGCAGGTCAGCCATTACCAGGCTTGTCTTACCCACTAGCGGATAGCCACATTCGGGTGGGGGTGTGTTCGGCTTGTATCGCATAATGGAATCTCCTTAATAAGTTTAACTATGCCGACTTACTATCCCAAATATAACTAAATATCACAAGGATGTCAAGACAATTTTATAAAAATTATAAGTGGCTTCAATGAACTAACTAGGCATACTTGGATGCGGCAATACCCATAAGTTCCATTGTTGCAGATACTACCGCAATAGTATCTAGGGGGCATTCCCGATGGGCAAGGTAATAATTCTCATAGTATAAATCAATCTTGTAGTGGTCTTTGCCAGAGCGAATATAGGCTTCGTACTCAAGGCGAATATCCGGGAACTTGCGAAAATCCACAACGGAGCCACGGACAACAAACGACCTATCACGATGCATCGTGACTTCAAAAGGTGGGAATGTGCAAGTATCACGGATTCCCTGCGAGATGGCTTGCCATACACACTTTCCCAAATAATCAAGGGAATAGTCCGCTTTATCGGCAAGGTCATATACATCGCAGTCTTCGGGGAGCTTGTCATAAGTAAGTGTAGCCATTGTATTGTTCTCCTACTTGGGGCATATAGTTATAACTCTCTTGATGGGCAATCTCTTATGTGTGCATTGATAGCAACGGTGCATCCACGAAACGGCATCATCATACTTTTCATAAGCAATAGGTCCAGTCAAATCGGGGATTTCCCAAGAACCATTCGCATATTGTTGTACCGAAAATCTGCCATCTTCGAGTTCAACGATTCGGAAATCTCCCGGCTTTGGTGGTGGGAGGATTCCATAGAAACTAGGCAAGGCTTTGGACTTGGAACGGAATATAACGATGACACCCCAAATTATAACACAAAACAAAATGACGATGCAGACAATAACTGGGAGTAGGCAATCTTGATTCACAATGATATTTCCTTTTATTTTGTTGATAAGTTGTGGTTTTTGTTTATAGCGGAATGTTCCGCATAACGAGTCCTAGTAAAACTTCGGTGTGAATGTTCTTTCGTTTCGGGCAGAGTGGATAAATTGCCTAATGGCAGAGTTCCGCTTCTTATCCTTAAAAAGCGAAATCGGCTGGATAGTATAATCTACCGGCTCAATAGATTTTCCGCATCGTTCGTGAAAATCATCGCCATAAGGCATATTGGCTTTCAATGCGTCTTCATCCACAAACACACCGATGATGGCGCCATACTTGTTTCTCAAAATGAACGCTTCGCTAATCGGTTTTTCATCTGCCATTATTCAAACCAAGTTCCTTTATTGATGACAACTGGTCATCAATGGATGCCAACCACGAACACTGGGCTTTAGTTAAGCCGTTATTAAACCAGATGCCACCCGTAATGACAAACAACAAAAATAACAAGACTACCTTGAAGATAATATCAAAATGTTCCTTATTCATAATTACCCCTATGGTAATGTTCCATGTTCACTTTCTTTAAGACCCAATGCGATTAGTTCGGATGCAGTATTTTCAAGCCATTCAATGAAACGAGATTCCGTCATATAGGTAAGACAACAATCGCGGGATGCCACCGATGGATGTGCCGTACTGGGCTTCCAATGTTGCAACTCAAGAGTAGCACCATCTTCGGGTGTGTCCGTTGATAATTCATACCCGATATTCAAATACAAGACAAGTTCGCCAGTAGGTACTTTCACTCTATATTTAGGATTCAGCATAGAATGACCCAAACCCTCTGCCCATCCATTTTCGTGAGCAATGACTTTCGCTTCAAATTTATTCATCACTCTCCCTCTGCAAGAATCTTGAGCAAATCACGAACACCCAAAGTAAGTGTGTTGATGTCGTGATTCAAGATGGCAATACGATTCAATACCGCTTTCTCGTCAATAACCGCACCGGCTTTGGTCATAATCTTGTCGAGCAATGCATAAGCCTTTTCCTTATCAACCTTGGATGGATTGAAAGAACTTACAATCATATCCATCCCGGATTGCCGGGTATTGCACCAGAACCCGATGTGATAGACACTATTGGATTCTTCATTAAGGATTATATAGGCGAACGGCTCACGGGCATAATCGCCAAGAATATCGGATGCCGTGTCAAGAGTGTTTTCATCGACTTCAATGTTCTTTCCGGTGTAAAGGCATTCTTTATTTGTAATCTTGTACGGAACACCCATACGCCATTTTGTTTTTCCAATAAACGGATATGCAGACATATTCTCTCCTATTTAGTTTCCCAATTACCATAAGTAATTGTTCTACATACTTTGACACCATCAAGGGTCTTGCATTCTTCTACCCTATCCAAACAGAAATGTGTGACCACAAATCCAAGGATAGCAAAGGCAATGAACCCCACAACAAACCCAACCCAAAAAGCGGATTTAACTTCTTCATTTTTCATTGGCAATCCTTTTCAAATCATCCCAGACCTTTTCATCACATTCGGGCAACTTTCCCGATGATGGCACAAGCAAACTAGGATAGTCTATAAACTGGGGAGTTTTTTTCGGGTAGCCCCCATCAAGGTCGCTGGCATAGAACCAACACCATTCGGGTTGTATCTTTACCGGATTGAAAGAATACTCTGGAGATACCAACTTACCATCGTGAACCCAACCGGGGAACATTGATGCATCGTCATCGTCTCGTTGCTTCACAAAGATTTTCCATTCTTCGCGTGGTGTATCTTCCGAAAAATAATGCCAAGTAAGTGTGACCGTTCGTTTAAAAGACATAGCACACTCCTAGTAGGTACGAACATAAATGTGGAAGACTTCGTGTTCCTTATCATCGGGGATGTAAAGAACAAAATGATGCTGCCCACTTAAAAATTCGGATTCAATGCCCGCGAACAACGAAACAAAAGTTTCCCACCTATGATGGCAACTGGGCAAGAACTCATTGCGAAGAATAGTTTCTGCCGGGATAGCCTTGCCGTGAATGGACAACTTGGCATTCTTAAATTCAAACGACATTACGGCTCGTTGAAGGTAATTGATTACCTTATCCCCCCAAAAAGCCTTATCGCTACAATCGTCGGTGGGGTACAAGACTTCTTGAAATTCAAGCGGCAGATTAGCATTGCGATTGCTTTTCTCCCAAACACCCGTAATGATTCTAATTTTGAAATCCATAATCGGTTTCTCCTATTTGATTGTTCCTTGATACAATATAACTAAATATCACTAGGTTGTCAAGAGAAATTTGTAAAATTATTTAATTGTGTTTCTGTCTCCGTACATCCAAAAGAAATGACCAGCCCTAAAGATGAGTTTCGTTCCGCATTGTGGGCAAGAATCCGTATCAATAAAAATCTCCTTACGGCAATTAGGATTCGGGCATTCCGTGTGACCGGTCTTATCTAGGTGTGACCACCAACAACAAGCATTCCATCGCTTGCCATCGCGGTAAACGATGTGGGTATTGACTCCGTGGACAAGGCAATTCATTGGTGTACCTTTTCTTTTAGATGTTTAATCTCATCCCCAGCCCATCGCAGGGCATTACGGATATAGAGCTTGTCCTTGGGTGTCAAAACCAATACGGAATTACCGGTCAAGGATTTATAGAGACCGTTCAAGTTCTTACGATGATAGGGTTCTAGGCGGTCGTGCATAACTTCCGTTCCCCCTTTAACCATTCCGCACCTTTCAAGGGTCTGCCACGGCGATGAGTTTCTGCATATTGCTTTTCAAAAGCCATACGAATCTTCATCGTCTCGTTTTCTTTACGGAGTCTTCGGACTTCTGCGGAATCGGTAGTCATCATATCGCCACAAAGCGGACAATAGAAATCGGCATATTCCGAAAGTCCACGGACAACAATTTGCAGGGGCATACCGATGATGTGTTCCTTTTCCTTGGGAATATCGCTAAACTTCACAATGGGTCTCAAGGTGGGATTATCAATAAGATGCTCCATTTGTTCTTCGGGGGGCAATGCCCTAATCTTTTCGCAATAGATACACATAAAGGCTATTTCTCCTTTTTCAAGGTTTCCATAGCCTTACCAGCCATATACAAGACATCGGTCTTCGCCTTGGCATTGATATAAGCCAACTGCGATTCTTTCTTCATAAGCAAGATGTCCATAACTTCATTGAACGACAAAGACACATACAAGTTCGTCTCGTTGTCATACATCGAGAAGATTGCAGATTCATCATAGAACCTATCGGGGTATGCGGCATTGAGTGAATTGATTTCAAGGAATCTGCCATTCTTATCCGCATTGATTGTATGGTCTTTAATATTGTCCAGATTGATGTGTAAGTTCGCATTGTTCTTTACCGATGTAATGTAAAGAAAGTTATCGCACTCCGTAGTTGCCATAATAGTGTCTCCTTATAAGTTAAAATTCTTTTGCTAGTAAATCTCTATATTCCGATTTGTCACGGCTCTTATCCCGCAACATCTTTACACTTTTCTTGTAGCCAATACCATCGGCAAACAGATTATGTGTTCCAGTATGCTGGTGTAGTCTAATTGCTTTATGCCAATCATCTTCCGTAAAACCATATTTTCTATATACGGCTTTACTATCTTCTGCCGTGTATAGTTCTTTCAAGAAGCAATAGAGCTTGTGTTCATAGTTGCTTTTCTTCGTGGTCTTCATTGATTATCCTTAATAATCATTTCAACTTCTTTCTTAATGTCGATTTCAACCGTTTCGCCATAAATCATTGATTTGGCGATAGCACTAGCCAACACTTTCTCTAATGGCGATAGTGGCGGCATATTTTTCAAGACATCCATAAAGGCTTTAGGGAATCGGGTTGAATATCTTTTCATCAGATTTCTCCCACGGCAATGTACAATCGGGTGGCTCCTTGAGCATTTTCCTTACTTCTGCATTAAACTTTTCGGAGCGTTCTTTAGCCACGACATCTAACAACATCTTGAAAGTATCAAGAACTCTTGGGTCATCCGCGCAAAAGTAAGTATAACCCGAACGGCATTTAATATAGGTACAATCTTCGATAGTAAACAATGTACTCTTGAATAATTGTGTACCATCATCAAGCACCAAAGTTTTCTCCGTTTCCTTGACTACCTTATAAGGATGCCATTCATTCTTCCAAAAACTACCCTTACAAGCAACGGATTTCCACCCAAGAACTGGGTATGTGACTTTTGGCTTGAATACTTTCTTCTTGGGAGAATAGTAATCATGGAAGCATCCAGAATATCCTTTTCTGCGGACACAATAGCAATGGCAATCCCACCTATTTTGATGGGTGTGTACACATTCCATCGCCTTGCATTCCTCGAATGTATGCTTCGGCACAAGGTCATCGGCTTCATTCTCCAATTCTTTTATCTTGGCTTTATACTCATCAATCCTAGTTTGAATCGCTAGGAGTTTAGCCCAAGTTTCCGGAGAAATTTGTTCCATCTGGGGCTTCGGTGGTTTCTTATTCATTTTAAATCCCTTATCGGTGTATCTGCGAATAAAACGGCTTGATGCTTATACGAACCATTAGACAAATCGGCGGTAATCAAATATGTGGTCCAGCCAATTCGGGAATCGTGGCAATAGAACTTTGATTTCAAAGTATCTAAATCGTAATAATCATCAAACTTGTCACGGATGTATGCCTTGAGTTCGTCAAGAGTGTGTACTTCCGTGACTTGCTTCATAGCATCATCAATGGACAACATACTTGCCGCAGGTCGAATCTTCATAATCGCTCCTTACTGGAATCCCTCGGAATCTGCAATGCTTGCCACGCAACATAACAAGTCACGCATATCCTTGAACGAACCGATATAAGACTCTAGTTTCTTGTTGAACACACAAGCCGGGATAGAATCGGAATAAGAGTCAATGGCATCTTCAAGGATGCCGGCTTTACTACGATGCCACACGCCAAAGTAATCCTTGGCCCACTCATAAGTAGCCTTACCTAGTTTGAGCCGTTTCGTTATTCGTAGGTATAATGGATTCATAAACTATGCCCCCAACTTCCGCTTCATATTCATAACATCATCAAGGTAGGTGGCGAATTTGTCCATCATTGAAAGCAATTTCTTGGAACTAAAGAGGTCTTGCCGTTGAAGAACGGCAACAAACTTTTCTTCGGTGGCATCCGAAATCTTCAATTCATCATTTACCGTACGAATCTTGTATGGGTCCGGCTCGGCACAAAAATAAAGACCATCTTTTTCTGGAGAGCCGAAATGAATATGCCACGAAATCTTACCAACATAAATATCGGCAAGAAAAAGTTCCTTGCAATCACGTTCGGGATAACCCGGATAGGTCTTAACATTACCTACCCGGATGCCATAGGTTTCTGCCATCTTGAGAAATTCTTCTTCATTCATACTATGCCCCTTGACTTATCTTCTTGAAATTTAACTTATAGGAAACGGAGAATGTTCCAACCTTATTTTCTTCCACCTTATAAGTGGGGGGTTCGGATTCATAATTCGCCAAGATATAGTTTTTCTGTTCGTTTGCAACATAAGCATCCGCAGATTCGTGAGTAGGAAACATACCCGCATCTTTCCACGGATTGTAATTAACACACAAACCCGTAGTCCAAACAGTGATGCTATGTGTCTTTACGAACGAAACCACGAACGAAAAGAACTTGTTCTTTGCGGCTTGGGAGTCCATCGTAAAGAAGAAGCACTTGTTTTTAAGGCAATCCCAAAACTCAACAAGAGTTGTTTTCTCCGCACCGGAAACACGAATGAAACCGGGCTTATCACTTTTCTTGTAAGCCTTATAAAAAGACCAAAAATAGTTATAATAGTTTTTAGTGGAATATGCAAGCATCCGGTGTACCTCGGTTGAATTGTTTTCTATACCACTTAATATAACTAAATATCACTATCTTGTCAATACTTTTTATAAAAATTATTTATTTTTATAGTTAGTAGCGATTCGGGATTGCTCGGCAAGTCTCCGCTTTTGGATAGATACGGATGCTTGCTTGTAATCATTAAGGATTCCAAGCATCTTGGCAGGGTCAATCATATAGGCTTTACCCGGATGTTCTTTCTTGAACTTATGAACATCTGCAATCAAGGCATCAATCTTCTTTGTATCAAGAGCCTTATAAGACATCTGGCGTTCACGATAGGCTTCAATCAAAGCCCGACTATTATGCCTAATAGCATCAACAATCATCCTACCATCTTCCGGGCTATAATGGGTACTCTCGCGTTCCCCCAAGAAACACACAAGAGCCGTGTCCGGCAGAATCTTTACTTCCGTGACCCAAAACTCATTCACGAATGTTTCATCTTTCAATTCAACCATTATTGGATTCCTCAAGGTTAATCATTCTACCACACTTGACTACATTCAAAAGTTCGTCAAGCAACTTGTTAGACTCTGCATGGAGCGTGTCATCGGATGCACCCGACCCATTGGCATCACTTTCGGATTTAAAGGATTCTGCGTACCTTTCTGCGGCACTACGGATGCGATAAAGCCAATGTTCCGTGGATTCCCCGGATGGTTCTTCATCGAGAACATACACATTATTTTTCTTATCGTATGTCAATGCATTATGGATATGATGCATTGCACCATCCGCAGTCTTAAATACAACGGCTTTGTTTCTGGAGAACATACGGTCTCCAAAATCAAAATAACCAAGCAACCCAATCAAAGTATCTCTTTTCATTTGCTACTCCTTTGTTCCATAAAACTCGCCAACAACCGACAATTTCTGGAAACCATTCAAGCGGGCGTGATTGTTGATGAATGCCTTGGCATCTGCCCATTGCTCAAAAACAGCATCCCTGCTAAAGCCATCGCCATCATACTCCGTGAACCTATGCCATCCGAACCATCCCTTGTATTCTGGGTAATATCGGATATTAAGACCACCCCGAAGATTCAAGGTTTCTTCTTTTACGATGCGATACTGCGTCTTATTGTTTTTCATTTATGTCTCCTAGCCTTGATGTGCTTGCACAAGATGGCATTGATTTGGGTTGCATGGGTCTTCAAGTTGTTTCCCACGGCTTCATAAAGATAAACCGATGTATCGGTCTTATAGCCAACGATAGGGCATACAGTGATGTGGTTATCCCGTTCCCGAATATTCGCTATCAATTTACCGGCATAATAGGCATTGTAAGATTCGGGGCAAGTCTCCGTACAAAGCTCCCAAAGAATCGGAGAGTTAAGACCAGTGACATTAAACGATTCGGATTGTGGCATAATCACTCCTTAATACCAAAACTCGCATTGATGAGTTCCAGTAATTGTTCTTTAGTATCAATAATTTTTTCATCGCCCATACCATTAGTAGGTGTCGATACACGAATAATATCTTCGGTAATAGATGACCCCATAGGTGTATAGCTATAATTATGATGACCCCAAGTAATATACACACCAGCATCATTTGATAGTGTAGCAAAGCCTACATCGGGGTATGCGTGCCAATCCCAATCGGCAGGGCAATAATGGCATTCCGGGTGCTTTGATACAAACTCTTTGCAGACCACTTCAAAATCTTGCTCGGAAATATGATGTACATTTATATCCATATTGTCATCCTTAAAAGATTTTGCATTTTTCGTCATCTCTGCAATGGACACGCCTTGGGCATACACCACAATAACGATTATTCTTGTTTCGTTTAAATTTCTTTTCTTCTTTTTCTTTCCTATCACATTCTTCCAGCATAGCACGGACGGCTGGTCCATCCGGTCCCACGATGGCATCAAACAACCACGATAAAATCATACTTTCTACTCCTTTTTAGTTTTCGGGATGCTATACTTTTCAATGAATAACTTTCGTTGCTTTTCAAACTCCGGAGAGTCATGGAGTTTAGTCACGAAATCCACAATTATATCGCGGGTACTTCGTAGTCTGCCGGTTTCTATGTCATTGAAATAGTTGTTAGGGTACTTATCATAGTCATTGCCATAATGAGCCTTGACCTTTTCTACAACCCATTTTTCCATAGCTTCATTAGTACGCTCAAGAGTGACATCCGCAAGGTAAGCCACGGTAGCAATATAAATGGTAGCCGTATCGGAATACGGATTGATTCTATCGCAAAGCATCGTACCCTTTTGACTAAAGGAATGGGGCTTGATGTCCACGTGGATTACTTCATGGCTATCGCTAAAAGTATTCAACTTGTCACGCAACTCCGAAAGATTTGCAGATTGATATGTCTCATAATGAGTCTTAATGATATGATTCGGGTTAGCCTTGCAAAAAGCCTTATACTTTTCGTAAGCAATGACATCAACCAATTCGGGGGTTGCTTCGTCTTTCTTCATAAGAATCTCCGATATAACTGAATTTGAATTGTGTCGCAGAACCGATAACCTTTTCAAGTTCAATGGACTTCACACGGAAATCGTGTGGACGCCACCATTCGTTAGCAATAGGAATATCTTTCGTGGCTTCTTCCGCAGTCGTGTAAAACAAAGCATCCCGCAGATGATGAGTCCACGGCTCTGCATCACAAGAGATTCGACCATTGTAATAGATGGGCGAATCCGCGGTAGAAAACTTTTTAGGCTTGGCTTCTTCAAGATAATATACAAGCATCATCTATCTCCTTATACAATGTAATCCGTGGTAGATGCTTCGGTCACGGCACCCTTTCTACGATAGGCGAAATGTGCCTTGATAAGAACGGTTTTGCCGTGCATCCTAGCATAATGAGCTCTAACGAGCCAACTAGGAACATTAAAGTTTTTATACTCTCTAGTGCTAGTCAAGGCACTCTCATACTTCTTCCAATTATCATCCGTAATATGGATGTAGCGATATGCAATGGAATGTTTCATCGGCTTCTTGCCGTGCAAAATTACCGGCCTATCCGATTCCACTTTAGACCATTCTGGTTCGGGCAGGGGTTCACAAGTCCGCAGAGTTTCGGAAATCCACAAGTTAGCAAGTAATGCTTCCACATCGAAGATAGCCCCGGTCTCTTTATTCTTATAATCGGCATTGTATTCTTGGGCAGGGCCAACGGGCTTTCCATTACGATTGCTAATATGAATAGGAATGTTGAAAAATTCATTCTCTCCGTGCTTTGGATGACGGCGATGGATGACATAACACATCTCGGTAGAAGCAAGCACATAGATGTATTCCGTATGCCCATTGATGGGCAACTCCAAGAGTTCTTCGTGGAATCCACTAGAGATACCGGGTATTACGGATTCTTCGGGATTCTTGGATGCCATATCGCAAAGATAGGTTCGGTAATCGCAACGCAGTTCATCGGACGGCACACCAAGAGAAAGTAAGAACTGGGTAGCCCTTGCAGAGAGTTTGCGAATCTTGCAGTTCGGGCTAGGATAGATATAGGCATCACAAAGATACGAATTGATAGGGCAACCCAAAGCACCATCCAAGTCCACTTTTTCCTTTGTAATCTTTTCGTAAGCATACACGGAAAGTGGGAGAACCTTGAGTCTGCGTTTCGTGTAAAGCGATTTCTCGTCACGGAGAACCTTATGGACACCATTGATGATGAATTGGTCTTTATTACCGATGGTTGCTTCTACACGGCGTTCCGTGAGTTCATTGCAGTTGAATACGATGGGATTCACGGCAACCGGCTCATTCTTCTTGTTCTTGGACATAGAAATAAAAACTCCATTGTGTGTTGTCACAATGGAATATAACTAAATATCACAAGGTTGTCAAGTAATTTTCGTAAAATTTTTAATTATTTTTCAACCCCTAGCACCATTGACCCAAGCCCTCGCAAGAATCGGGATGGCATTCTTCATCGTTTCCGAAATCCTTAATAAGTCTGCCATACTCATCGTACCAATCGGGATGCTTAACTTTCCACGGCTTTCCGTGGGTTTCTTTCATTTCTATAAAGTGGGCAATTCGTTCGGGATGCTTCAAATTATATTCACGATAATAACCCGGTCGGTGTCTATCCTTTCTGCCGGTTCGTTTAGCATACTCCTTGTAGTAGCCGGGTCTATGTCTATCTTTCGCCATTATCAACATCCCTTGCTTTCTTGGTAAAAAGTTGTACGGCTTTCTCCCAGCACTTACAACTCTCAATAGACCATTCATAGGGGTAAGCCCTATGAATCTCTAGTCTAGCTCGTTCTGCCCTAGATAACCACAACGCTTTCTTTAGATACTTTCGTTCGGATTCAAGTTCGTCGATTATCTTTCGGCAAGTATGATATTGTTCTTTCCAAAATTCTGCGTCATCCATACTACTTACCGTGCTTATCGTCTTCAAGTTGTTTAAAGATTTTATAGCCATCTCTTTTGAAGAAAGGAATACAATCCGGAGAGAACATCTTATGATGTGGGGGATTCCGCACATACTGGATTCTGCGGAGAGTTGTATTGTATGTGAATCGTGAGAACAAATCCTTGAGACTAGAAATAACACCACCTTGACGATGATTGATGGCAATTAGTTCATTGATAGCCGCGTAAACTACATCTTTAGGATAATAGGTTTCGTTTCCGTGATGGATGGCATAATCTTTCAAACTTTCATAAATATGCTTCATTTCCATTTCTCCATTTGTTTTAAGCATAAGGTTTCAACATTTTTCCAAGCCACCGCCCAATCATCATAATCCTTTCCGTTCCAAACACCGCAGGGATGTTTACACTTGTAAGATTCAAAATTATCAATGGCTGCCATTGCCTTGGCTCGTTCCATTCTAGTGAACCACAAGGAACGATTAGCCGTATAGATGGCAAAGAATCGCCTAGCCGCTAATGTACCGAAGCGACTCATATTCTTTCGGTAAAACTCATTCAATGCTAATAGTTCATCCAGAGTAGCATCCACGTGTTCCTTGAGATACACTTCTTTATTGAACCAGCCACATCGTTCATCAATGGTTATATGAACGGATGCCTCAAAGCAAGGCAATGGTAATTTTATCATTTAGATTCCTTTTCGGGTTTCTTCTCAAGTTCGGCTTTTAACTTATTGTAGCAAGTATCGCAGACAAACAAGGGTAAACCACCCGGAGCTTCCCTGCAACTACCACAATATAACGGGGCATTACATTTATCGCATCTCAATTTGCACCACCTTGATAAAGGTCAAACTGTTGTTCAAAGGATTGCTCATCGTACACCACAAGAGAATCCCCATCTCTAACAATATACGAACCTACCGGTGCCGTATAGCAACAACCATTGGTTGCAGTAATATAGATGGGGGGCCAAGTAGTATTATACGAACTTGGGGTATGAGCCTTTCCACCACAAAAGCGAATAACTTCTAAAGAGTTATCGCCACGATAGTAAATGCAGTCATACACCTTTCCTTTAGGTATCGCTTTCACGAATAGCCCTCCCACCATACGGATTCGGAAGCCCCATCGCAATAGCATCGGGTTCAATCCATTCGGATGTTCCCCATTTACGAATCATCGTGTCATCACGAATCGGTTCATCTTCTTTGATGTTTGCATCATAATTATAGGCGCTCCAATAAGTATCGCCCGATTGCTTCCATTGACCATTGCCCTTGGCACACCATTCAGAAAGTTCACGATGAGTAGCCCTGCGGGGCTTCGGGATTTCACAACAAATGGCATAATGGTCATCATCGCACACTACCGGAAAATTCGCTCGTTCGGTTGGTGCAAGAATAGCATACACCTTTTTCATTACAAGTTTACCGCGAGTATTAACTAGCATCATCTTCGGTGGGTCGAATACTTGTGGTTTAGTCACTTGTCGGCATTCAACTTCATAGCCATCTACTTTCCAAGTCCACGACATAATTATCTCCTATAAATAGTCTCTAGGTTGAATGACTAAACTATCTTTAGCCCAGCCATAAACATCTTTAAGTTGTATAGTTGTCTTGCCATCCATTAAGAAGAACACGTCATCGTAGCAATGATATGTGACTTCATGGATATAACAATCTTTCATTAAGATTATGTATTTGCCACTATTTCCATGGTCAAATGAATCCATTGTACAAAAAGGATGCTTATATACAACAGTGATAGGATGCTCTAACATTCTTTATCCTTACAACGAATATCCGGTTGGATATGGCAGAAGCAATCGGCAGCCCTTACATACAAGGCATCCGAAATTTCTGCGAGTTTACCGGTACAAGGGGAAACCACTTCGGTATAAGGTGCGTGACCATCTTTCTTGCTATGAATACGGCAAATAACCGCACCCTTATCAATAGACTCGCCCACGTCATAAAGGTATTCAATGACACCTTCGGAATGTGCGAAAATCGGTTGCCACAAAAAACTGGAATCAAAGAACCGATAACTAGGTTCAAACGAACCCGGCTTTGTTGGTGTAAAGACTTTCTTGAGAACATCCTTTGACATACCCTGGAAAGATTCAATTACATCAATGATGAATTGAGTCTGCTCGGTAATAAGATGCTTTTGATGCACGGAGCCACCCATACCACCAAGCTCAATCGTAATGCCCACCTTGTTCATATCTTGAGAATACTTCTTGATGGTGTCCGTATCGGATTCCCATAAAAGGTACGAAAGATTATGGCTAATGCAATGCTGGATATATGCAGGGGCATATCCGTTGTTAGAAATAAGAACACAATTCATACAAGCGGGGGAATTGTGAATATCAATAACGATGTCTGCAAGTTCAATGGTGTCTTCAATATGTTTTGTGATGACATCAATCTTATCCGGTTCCTTATAAATCGTAAACTTACGATTAAGGTCTGTAATTACATCCTTGGAGTGGTCGGCTACTTCACGAACATTGTCACGCAAACCGGGAACATTAACCCCATCCATAAGGCGAATGTCCATAGAGTCATCCTTGATGATTTCCTTTGCACGGATGCTCGAAAGTACGGCACAATGTTCGTTGCCGTGAACACCGGAGAAAAGTTGAACAACTACTTTATTATTTGTCGGCATTGTTAATACCTTCTTTGATATTGTTAAGATATGTGTTAATTAAATTTCTAATGACCGGTTGAATCCCAGACGAGATTTGGTCTTCTATTGTCTGGATTGCAGTAAAAACATCCATTTGAATCTTTTTAGATTCATTCTGCATTTGTTCACGGAGTTCATTCATTTCCTTATCATGGACTTCTTTCAAATGCAAAATCCAGCATTGAACATCATCTGCATTGTACCACTTGTGACGCCCCCAAAAACTAGGATTAGGATAATTATTGGCAAGAGCATCAAAAGTCCATTTACTATTTTCATCGGGCATATATTAGTCTCCTTTAAATGAGAAACCACATTGGTTTGCAATTACCTTTGCGAACAATTCTTCAAGTGGTTTCGTTCGTGTATGTTCCTTTATTTCTTTGACCGTTAAAGTGTCCGTAGCCGTGTATTGGAGTCCGTTGGTTGTAAGCACCGTCGTTTGAATCGCAACATTCTTATTCGACATATCCCATTTAAGCGAAATACCTTGCTTCGCCATATATTCGGAAAGACCCCGCAGTTGAAAAGCAATCTCACGATAGATGTAGCAATCTGGGCATCCGAAGATATACCCAGCCCTGCGTGTCTTATGGCAAAAAGGGCATTCTCGTTTATATGCATTCTTGTTCCAATAATAAAACCGATTAGATACTTTGACCTTCCGATACTTGGATAGGAACTTGAAATTCATTGCATATTCGGGATGTTCTATATTGTACTTCATACATTATCCGTGGACACTACAACATAATCGGATTCAATTTGTTCTTTAGAGATGCAGTCATAATTACCATTAGAATCCCGGATGATGTAATCCCCTACACATACAATGGTTTGCGATTGATAAATACTCAAATCAACTACACAAAGAGAATCATCGGAATGTTGGACATAAGGTAAATCGCCCAAAAAATTGATAACTTCATCTTTATTTTTGCCATCATACTGGATGGCTTGTACCAAATCACTAGACAAAACAAGTGTTTTTGCAACCATAGGTATCTCCTAATATTTATCGGCTTCTTCCATTTCCTTGATTTCATCCGTAGAATATTCGGTTTGACCACTTCGCACATAATCAATCCAATACTTCCATCGGGTTCTATCAGTGTCCAAAATACCATCATCAAGCATTGTACCGAAGCCGAACCAATCGCCATCCGTAGTTCGGGTGTAGTACACCAATTCGTCATCGGGGTCATCCATAACCTTGCAGACCACGATATAATCCGTTGTCTGGGCATAGAGCCAATCGCATTCCTTGATGCAGTCGAGCCATTCGGAATACATCTTATGGCTCTTGAAATCATTGAACGGAATCACTTCCACACAAGTTTCAAGATGATGGCGTGACCAAGTGACCTTACCATCATTGAACACGTGGTAAACCCCACCAACTTTGGGAATAACCGTCATAACGGATTCTACTTCTTTTGCGATTTCATCTTCAAGCGATGACATTATTTGTGCCTCCAATTTTGCATAATTTGAACATCTCTAGGGTCTTCGGGGTCTAGCCGTTTCGCAGTTTCGGTTGCAGGGCAATAAAGCAACCAATATTTACTACTATATGGCATATTGCGATAAGCGTCTCTAGTGAGATGAAAAGGGGCATAATATTCTTCCCTTGACAACACACGCGGATAAAGCATATCAAGAATTTCCGAATCGTTCAATTCCGTTGGCATCGGTCTATCCGTTATTCTTGGATTTCTTTTTCGCTTGCATCTTCAAGAAACGAGCCAAAGCCCTTTCAAATGCCGGATTAGTTTTCAAGCATACACCAAGCATACTACCTACCATCAAATCGTTTATTATATTCTTCTTTACGAAGCCTTTCTTTTTCTTGCCAATGCATACGGCGTTCCGCTGCCCTATCCTTTGCAGTTTCCCTGCAACAAGAATCAATGATGGCATCCACCGGGTAGCCAGAACCCGAAAGAAGACCTAATGTGGCTGCCAAGAAATTTGATGAATTAGACATATAAATCTCCGTTATTGATTACACTAAAATTTTCGTGGTCACGATTAAAGTATGATTCCAAAGCAACCCGAACATCTTCTTCATTCGGGAGCTTTGCATCCTTAAAATCTTCTAGTTTATCCCAAGGAGCCGTGGAACTCAAGATGATTGTCATTTCTTAACCTTTACGATAGAGAACGCCGACATCAATTTAGGTACGGACACTTTCTTGCCGGATTTATTCGCTTCGGAATAAGCCCGTCTAATAAGTTCCAGCATCTCTGGAATCGGGCAGGGAATGCCTTGAAAATAAAAATGCATAGGGAACTCACTTTTTAAATTTGGATGTCTTCTTAACGGCTTTCTTCTTTTCCGACATCCGCTTCTGGATTTCGTCAATTTCAAAAATTGAACACGGAATACCGTTATAATAGCAAAACATAAAAAAAACATCTCCTTGTGTGTTATACTCGCTAGTAATATAACTAATTATCAAGGAGATGTCAATACAATTTTGTAAAAATTTTTAATTTTTATTCTTCTGCCTTAAAGTTATAGATGGGCTTGATAGTCCGTACAATGTCTGCGGAGTCCCGGATGTTCTCAACGATTTCATCCATAGGCTTATAAGCCATTGGGGATTCGTCAAGAGTCTTGGTGCTTACACAAGTCGTGTAGATGCCGGACATTGAAGACTTGAAATCTTCCATCGTCAAAGTTTCCTTTGCCTTTGAACGAGACATCAAACGCCCTGCTCCATGCGGACCAGAGAAATTCCATTCGGGGTTTCCCTTTCCACGGACAATCAAAGAGCCATCGCGCATATTCATCGGGATAATCGCCATTTGGTCTTGTTGCAGGGAAATAGAACCCTTGCGAAGAACCATAGCATCCAAGTCAATGTAGTTATGGATAGTGCAGAATTTACCAAGGATATGGTGGTTCTTAATACCCATAGAATCAATGACAACTTGCATCATCGCTTCACGATTCTTGATGGCGAAATCTTGAGCGATTCGCATATCTGCCAAGTAATCTTGCATATACGAACCCTCAAGGTATGCCAACTCATTAGGAATCGGGGTCTTCGCTTCGTGGAAATCACGGAGTTCCTTTTCAATATCCTTGACCCTGCCCTCGGCTTTGCATCGCAAGATGATGTCCTTTTCAATGTCACGATTGCCCCGATGGTATTCAATCGCTCGGTTCTGGTGGAACTTGCAAACTTCAATACCAAGATGTCTGGACCCCGAATGGATTACAATGTAATAGTTGCCATCGTCATCCACATCCACTTCTCCGAAATGGTTTCCACTACCAAGAGAACCCACCGACAAACGGAGCTTATCGGCATTAACCGGTGTGACCAAATCTTCGAGTGGCACGGTATCTGCGAAACGATGCTTCTTGGTACGATGGTTCATACCCGATGGAATTTCTTGATGCCAAATCTTATCCATTTTCGGCAAATCCATTTTAAACGACTTGTCAATCTTCAAGACCAACATACCGCATCCAATGTCCACGCCTACAAGGTTTGGAACAACCTTATCTACAAGTTTCATCGTCAAACCGATAACACACCCAACCCCTGCATGGGCATCGGGCATAATAGCAAACTTTGAACCCTCCGCAAATTTTTGGTTCATCAAGTTCAAGATTTGCTTATAGGCTTCGGATTCAAGGTTATCGGTAAAAACCTTTGCCACGTTGAATTTACCTTTAATTTCTATCATACCTTATGTTCCTTTTTGAAAATTGTTTTTGCTACATCGTCTAATATTTCCCACGAATCTCGTTCGTCATCGTTAATAATCACATCGTACTCACTTTCTATGGCTACCACCAGCAATACCCTATCCACAAACGCATCACGACCTAATTCAGATAAGGTAGTATTCTTGCCTAGACATTCGGGGCTAGTCATAGTTTCATCAACAAAATAGTTTACAACCCAATGCAAAATGTCATCATAAGAACTCATTCGTGTCTCCTAATCAAACCTTTCATATATGTCTTATTCGTAATCTCTGCGTTATGCCACTCGTCAATGTCTATCGGTTTAAGTGGGGAAACCACGATAATGGAAGCCATATCCTTTCGGGGGTCTGCATTAAACTTTGCGATAGCATCATTTTCATCCACGGCATTGTAGATACACCTATTCTTTATTTTCCCAAAAATGTCTTGAAACCGAATACAATAATTAGACATCGAGCTCTCCTAATTTTCTTCCGCACATAGGACAATTAGTAATCTCAATTTGGGTAGTAGTCCACCCCGAATCATCGGGTGTCTCAAACTCGATGCACCAGCCACTAGCACTAGCCCAAGCATCCGTCTTAACTACTCTAGGACTAATATCATAGCCCCGGACGGAATGCATTGATGTTGTACCATCGCAGAAGCAACACATACATTACTCCAAAGGTCTGCCACACATCGGACAAAATTTGATACCGATAGTAAGGGGTTCTTCTTCATCATAATGGACAACAAGCACAATCTTATTATCCCTTGTTTCATTGTCACGCCACAAATCAACAAGGGGATATTTAAAATTACCCTTGTTATTAGTTGCTAGGGGCTTACCCATTCCGTGATTATTCAATTCGCAGTATTGGCACATACTATCTCCCACTATGCTCAATGTAATCCGATGGTTTAAGGTGTATGCGATGTTTTATGTTTTCCGGTTTAAGTGGTCTCCCACACATCGGGCAAAACTTAATATCAATCGTGATGCTATAATAATCTTCGCACTCATCATCCGGGTACGAAAATCGCAACTGGTCTCCATCCCTAATATCAACATCAACGGAGTCAAACCAACCACCACTATGATACAAGGATTTACCCGATTGACAATAGTCACACTTTTTCATTCGGTCTTATTTTTCCTTTCGGCAATAATATCTCTCAACATTGCAATACAATCTCTGCATATAGGAAACACTCTTGTACCACGAATACGAATAGGATTACCACAAGTAATACAAGCAACTGCGATATTACCGAAATCATCTTTAGGCAACGGAATTGAATCAGCCATCTTTCATCTCCTTTGAATTAGGGAATGCCTTGTAAAGAGCATCCATAAGTTCTTGTTCATAATTGCCGGACATAAGAACTTCGTGTTCTTTCAAATCACAAGAAACTCTGCCAAGAGAATCCTTGAACTTGTCAAAGTCATAATGTTCCTTAAAGTCATCGGGTAATTCAAGTAATATCTTCATCTTTGCTCCAGTGTAGCATAGAGTTTACGGAAACGGATTTCAACTTGCATACTTTCTCAATTTCAGGAATAGCCTTATCCAAGATGGCATCCAAAGCATTCACTTCGGCATCCGTAAGTTTATTAGAATCAATGTTCAATTCAATCTTGTATATCATTTGTCAATCTCCATATTCAAGGCGATTCTACAAGTTCTCTGCAAATCCGCTATCGAAAAGTAGGCAAGAACTTTTTTGTGCGGAACTTCAATAGACCATCGTTGTTTATCGTTATTCCAAACTCGTTTACCGAACTTGAGACCAAAACAACTATCCCAATAGGCAACAACATAGTTTCCGGGTTTCGTGGGTAAGCCATCTTTTTCTACCACGTGCCACATCATCATCTCCGATGCCGTAAATGGTAAAAGAATCCACTAATACGATTCCAAGCATCGCAGATACCATTAAAAATAGCAGCAAGAACAATCAACGGAAATATGATTATGTCATCCCAAGTCCACTTCATACGGTCTTCTTCCATATTCCAGTTTCTTCAAGAAACCATCTGCCATTAAAACGGCATCGTTTCGTTGCATCATCCACATAAGTTTGAACTTGTTCTTGTGTCAAGAATATCGGTTTATCTACCAATTCAACACTATACCCGGTATGATTATAAGCCCGAATAGAAACACTATCAAAATTAGTAGTGTTCAACCCTGCGGCACGGTGGCTGTCATCATCTTTATATTTGATATTGAAGATGGTTGCGTGACACTTTAATGCCCCACACAAAACATAATCCACACTATGAATCTTTGCGATTGTGATGTCATTCGGGTTATTCACGAATGATGCCTTGGTATAAATCTTTCCAAGGGTCAAAATAAACTTACCCTCATACGTCGGGCGATATTCCGTAAGATGCTCGGTAATATCCTTGTCCTTTGCCGCTTGGACAAGACCATCCAAATACTCACGGACGGTTCGTAAGAATGCCACATCGGTTGATTCCGTTATCTGGGTAGGTAGAATTTCCCGGATTTCATCGTTCTGCATAATATCATATTCCTTATTCAAATTTTCTAATGCTTTATCTAGCCCACTAGGAATTATACTCTCGACATAGGCATTTAGGTGGGACCACACATTTTCATAGGTACGAATCCGCTTTCTTACGGCATAGTTCTTCAACACGAATCCAAGCCCTACACTTATCCCGCCAATAACGCCGATATTCCGGCAGGGCTAAAAGACTCCGTTCATTTAAAATCTCCGATTTCTCACAAGCACGGATTGCCCTAGCCAACCACAAAGCTCTTTTAACCATCTTCTCGGTCATCGTATATCTCCGCTTTTTCCCGGCACTTCTTTTCAACTCTCTCAAATATCTTAACCCATTCGTGGGGTGTTCGGAATTGACTAGAATAGCCATCGCCTAATTTCTTCTCAAGACCATCAATATACACATAAGTTTTGTATTCCCGAATCAAGGATGTAAACAATAGAATCTTTTCAAAAGCCCGGTTAGCCCTAGAATGCCACAATGCCATCTTGGTTGCACGGAGTTCTACCCTAGTCTTCTGCAAGTCGGCTTTCTCTTGTTGTTGCAGAGAATAAGCCATATTCGCTAGATTCCTGGATATTCGGTTCTCTTGCTTCCAATAATCAATCTCCGCATCCGCTTCATCTTTCTTATAGCACGCGAAACAAGCGGCTTCGCCAGACCAATCGTTTTCCGCTATGGAACTATTGCTAGACACAATAGCATCCAACTTGACGGGGGCATCGTCTGGGTGGAAATCTACTTCCATGATATAGGCATCATATACTTTCAATTCTTGTCGTTCCATAAGTCACTTCTTTATTTTATGCAACACATAACACTCTGGGCAAACCTTAACTTTTCGGACATCAATAGTTCCAAGTTCATAGATGCGGGCTACCACCTTGATAATATGGGATGATGGCTTCTTGCAACATTCGCAGATACCCATAGTCGCGCCTACTTCGTATAGCCACAAATACGCATAATAAGTAGTTTCCCATCGTCGGTACAATTATAAGCACAGCACTCATCCAACAAGAATTTCTCGCTATGCCGGGTCATAAGACCCTTTTTAACAAGACCCTCGCAGATAACACCATCGGAACTACTCGGTTTCGTCACGAAATGATTACGGAACGAATAGTTGCAATAGTCATACCCTAGAGTATGCTTGATGATTTCAATTTCCGCAAGATTCAAGCTCACTTCTTTTATATTCATATAATGCCTACCTATGCATTGATTCTTTGATTTTATGTGATATATCTCGCCACTTTATAGCGTAGCGAATATATCGTCTGGATTTATTATGCCAATCATCGCTATACTCAAAGCCCCTAGTACCCCTAGCAAGCCCTGCCATCAACTTGGCACGGAGTCGGTACACTTCAATAAGTGCCAAACACCGCTTATACTTTTGCATACAAACATCCGTGTCCATCTTACATCTCCTTAAAAAACCTAGAGAGTTCAAGCCACTTGTTATAATGTTTCAAGTACCTATCCCGCTTTCGTTGATGATAAGCAAGAGTCTTTCTAAATGTTTCTTCCGTAAAGGCATTAGAACTACACGATATTAACCGAACTGCATCTTGAGCATTTTCAACTTGTAATCTATGCTTTTCAATGTACACAAGACACCGCTTATACTTCTGCCGGTACACAAGATAATGGCAATGTACATCACTATCCTTTAACTTCGACTTCAACGAATTAACTTCATCTCTCAAGTAGGAATTGGTGGACATTACGGTTTGAACATTTTGTCGCATTTCGGACATACGATGCTCATAGTTCTGCCAATGAAGATGAGCGTGCTTGGCAATTTCTCCAAGTGGGGTGTTAGGGTCAATGCCCCTGCAAGCACTCCAAGTAAAGAAGAAACTACTAATCTTTTTCACAAGTTCTACTGGCAGATACGCGGATGCATCAATTTTCATATTTCATCTCCTTTTGATATTTGCATATCGCATCATTCAAATTGCGCAACCGGGTATCAAGTTCATCGGGGCTTCCAATGTGCCAACGAGCGCATACATCTTGGTATGCCGACAAGTCTCTCCGCAGTTCATAAAGTTTATTATGTTGTTCCGACAATAAATTGAGGTATAACCTAAAATCATAACCAATGGTTTCCAAGTCCTTTGGATGATGGATAATGAACTACCCACGCACTAAAGATGTGTGGGTTTCCGTGGCTGCTCCCCTAGTGGGGTTCATTGTTTCCACGGCGTAAATTCCGGTCGTCCGGGCCGTATTGTTTTGCTTAAATGCAAACTTCTTTATGTTGTTAGCGGCCAACAAATCCCTTTTGTTGATAGCACCACAACAAGGACAAGTCCATACCCTATCCTTTAGGGTCAGTTCCTTGTATATGTGACCACAAGAACACATCTTGCTAGATGGCTCGAACCGACCTATGCGGATTATGTTCTTACCATACCACTCCGCTTTGTAGTCCATATAGGCATTGAACGTGCCTATGCTTATATCGGACAGTGCTTGTGCAAGTTTATGATTCCGCATCATATTCTTGGCAGAAAGCGTTTCAAGGCAAATAGTATCGTAGTGGTCAATCAACCACTTGCTTGTCTTGTGCAAGAAATCCTTTCTGCGATTGGTCACTTTCTCATATTGTCGGGCAAGCAACTTGACGGTGTTCTTCCGTGAGTTGCTACCTTTGATTTTTCGGGAAATAGACCTTTGCAACCGTTTTAATCGTTTCAAGGATTTCTTTAGGTTCTTGGGGTTCTGTATTTCAGTACCATCGCTCAAGGTAGCAAACGTCTTGATGCCCAAGTCCACACCGACCGCTTTGTTCTCGTCTATCGGTGCTTTGCTAGGAATGGTATCATTGGTTTCTACCAGAATGGATATGTAATACTTTCCTGTTGGGGTTCTACTTACTGTACTTGTCTTAATCTTTCCGCTAAATTGTCTGCCAAACTTACACTTGATTCCTTCCTTGAATTTTGGAATATACACCCGTTTACATTCGTAATCGACTGTTGTATTCTGCGGAACTTGAAATGATTGGTTGTGGTCGTGCTTGGATTTGAACTTGGGGAAGCCTTTCTTTTCCTTGAAGAACCTAGTGAATGCCATATCGAGATTAAGCAACGCCACTTGTAGCGAAAGTGAGTTTACTTCTGCAAGCCACTTTGTTTCTTCGGCTTTCTTCAACTTCGGCAAATCCGATTGAATCGTGAATCTGGAAAGGCTTTTCTTTGTTTCTGCGTAAGACTTTATTTTCCGTTCAAGACCATAATTATAGATGTATCTGGTGCAACCGAAATGCTTAACTAAAAGCACTTCTTGAGTCTTTGTCGGGTATATCCGATATTTATATGCCTTCAACATCATAACTATAATATAGATTAGTTTTTAATGAAATACAAGTATTTTCTCTAAAAGTCTATATGTTTCAATACGGACAATTCATCCCACACACTAAAGATGGGTGGGATTTCTTGCCAATTTCGTTTAAAGAGAATTGCTAGTAGTCTTCGCATAGCCCCATAGCCTTATAATATTGAGCCGTAGCCCGTTCGGTAGGATTCACAATTTGCTCACGAACACCCTTTTCCCAGTTTTTACGCCAATATCTTTCGCGTCTCCAAGAAAACCATTTCTTATTGACATCATCCGCAATTCGTATGCAAGTAAGGGCAGATTGTGCGCCCCAAAATCCATCGGATGCTCTATCATTACACCAACGGCAGAATGACACAAAAGACATATATTTATACTGCATTGCCTTTTTCCTTACAAAGAGTTTCATACTTTTTCAAACAAGCATCGTGAACCCATTTCCAGTTATTTAACTTGGAATTATAAATGGCGGCTTCTGTGGTAATGTTAGAATCCCTAAAGCATTCAACAAGGAATGACAAGTGCTTCATCATAATTTCGGCATTGCGAACTCTGGATTGCCACAAAGCCCTGCGTGCAATACGATAACCCCTAGCATTATTCCCTGCCATACAAATAAGGCGGTCGATTTCCTTATCCGCTTCATCGGCATCGTAAGCTCGTTTCATTTCGTAATTGCAAGCAATGATATAACCCTCATTGCCTTTAACCACCTTATATTCATCAAGAGCCAATGTCATCATATATCATACTCCCTTGCCTTTTTAAGACATAATTCTTCTACCTTTTTCCATTTTTGATACATAATTCGCCAATCAAGTTCATTTCCGTAGTTATCCAACGGTATATACTCACCTTGAAAAGCAAGACAAGAAATATGTGAAGCCCTTAAAGCCCTAGACATCCACAACAACTTCTTGGACTTCCGTTCGGATTCATCCAATACGGCTTTAGCAATTTCGTAATCACAAACCACGCGAACATCAGAAACATCCATTCTGGAATGGAACTCCGTATCATCCGGGTTGATAATACTATATTGAACCGTCACGCCATAAGGTTGCAGGGGATTGTCCATATCCCTTTTTGTCTGGATGACCATTCGCAACTTGTCATAGACTGCATCACTCATACACGACCCCCCAAGACATTACTCAAAGTATCAAGAGATGCTTCCATAGTTGTGGATTCATCTTCCAATTTTTTGAGTTCTTCCGAAGCAATCTGGCTAATCGTCTGGTAATATCGCCGTTCGGCATCCAAAGCCCTGCGATGAAACGATTCCTTTTCAAGAATCAAGTCACGGATAACGGCATCAACTTCAATTTTTCCATATACCACGTCGGGATGGTCGGTGGAATCAGCCAAGTCATATACCTTGAGTTGTGGTAGAATAACGGTATATTTCATATAGTCTCCTTAACAGACACACCAAGATTCGCCATACATAGCATCACACTTGAGTTCTTCATAGAATTGGTCACTCAAGGCTTCAACCTTTTCGGCATGGGGTTCAACAAGCGCCCACAAGTCCTTAACGAACTCTGGGTCATAATATTCCGTTGGTGCCCTAAAGAAAGTCTTCAATACTTCGGGTGTACCATCGGGCCACACAAACTTATCACAAGATGTATGAGCATTCGCAAAGAAATACCCAGTGATAGTATTATTCTCCGGTTTATTCTTTGCTTCAATATATTCCTTTGATACCGTAGCCCCAAAAACTTGTGTAGCAACGGCTTCAAGTTCTTCATAGAAGCGAGGGTAGGAAAGACTACCCGCCCAATTCAAATCTACGCCCATAATAACTCCTTTAACGAATCTCGTTCATATTCCAGTTAATCCTAGACAATTCAATGATACGGCGATAATTCCAATCGCCCACTCTTACATTCAATTCCGTAGATGTATGGTATCGTTCATACACAAGGGAATTATCATCCTTTAAAAACACAAGTACCGGGAAAACACGTGCCCTGCCATCAATATAATGTTCCGAATCATAGAACAACAAGGTAAACACAAGTTTCATACCATCAATCAATGTACCGGTCATATAGATAACATTCACGGACACATCGCCAAACGAAAACGGAAGGTTATCCAGAATAACATTCCATTTCTTTTCCTTATCATCCCAGCACACCAACTTGTTCCGTTGTACACGGACATCATCATCCTTATACGGATTATTATTCACAAGAAGATTCTTTATGGTCGGCATCAAACTATCATCAATAACCGCGCCGTGAGTCCATCGCCCCACATAATCCGATTCCATAAAAGGTCTTTCAAGCATTGGGTCATAGCACCGAATCTCTTGTACGGATGGAACTTTAAAATGCTCCGTGTTCCATACAAACATCAACCGGGGTGGGTCGAATATCTGCGGCTTTTCGGATTCAAAGTCTATGAGTTCTACACCAGCATACTGCATTAGAACAACTCCTCGATTCTTTCTATGGTAGGCATATACAAGTTCAAATAACTCAACACTTCTTGAGCGTCCAAACGAACAATAAACTCCAAAGTATAGGTTGCCGTGGGCTTCGGGTACATCGTGAAATTACGCTTGAACCTATCTAATTCGGACGGCATATCCATCAAATGTTCATCCCACAATTCCACGATAACCGTTTTCTTGTCTTTAGTTAGATGGAAATTACTTTTAGGATTGTTATAGTCATTAGTACATTTCTTGCAAGCCAACCCGATAACAAGTTGCTTAACGATAGCGGCAAAATTGACCCCTAACATATAGGTAGCCATCACATCATTCAACGGCTTCTTTCGCTTATAAATCTTCGTTGCTTCGGGCATTATGCATCTCCCACCGATTGCTTACTACTAGCATTGATGACAACAGTACCATCCTTATAATTGATGTCAAGAGTCGTGATAGAGCCATCCTTTGCGGTAGCCGTAGCAATCATTCGTGTAATCTTTCCATCCATAAGAATAGTGTCAAGCACCTTTCGTTTCTTAATCGGAACTTTGCAGAGTTCTTCGGCGGCACGTGCCGGCACCCATCGTTGTTGGACATTGCAGAACCGGACATACTTATATCCGCTACCATTCATATCCCGAATATGTTTTAACTTCGTGACATAACTTTGAATCACATTGTCATACATCGCAACAAGACGAGCATCGCCCACCCCCAATGCCTTATCCCTTTCAGAATTGAGCATATCAAAGATTTCTTCGCGGGTCAAGCGAATTTCACGATTCTTACCATTGCAGTTATCTGGACGCATCTTTTTCTCCATCATTGTTTGATTATGATGTATCGTTGAATATAACTAAATATCAAAGGGTTGTCAAGTAGTCTCGTAAAAATAATTGATTTTTTTTTTCGGGAATGTCTAATTAAATATTTTTACAAAAATATCTTGACATCTTTGTGATATTTAGTTATATTGGTTAGCGGATAATCATAAGGACACCCGCTATGAAGAAAATAAGCACCTATCTCAAAGTGTTTGACACCATCACAAAGGTAAGCGAATACTTGTCTGCCATCAAAAGAATGGAAACCGATTTTGACCATCTGGATATTGACTGCGGAATGTTCCCGGTGGATTCCGAAACGGAGAGAGCTTGGAAATTTGATATGGGCGAACGACACGATTTCATATCGAAGCATCGTTTCGTTTATGCCCCGAAATCCAAATGCAAAGTTATGATTAACGACCACTATGTTAATGAAGACGGTAGTCCTTGCACTGTCAAGTTCGTTCTTGTACCGAAATGGATTACTCGCAACTGGTAAGGAGACCTATATGATTGAATTGATTCCCTTAAACGAAAGCCCTTTTGAAAAATACAAGGATGTTGAACCCATTGGGAGTATGCTCCGGGATATTAAAGCCCGCAGGGATGCTTTGAATGCCAAGTGGAATATTCTTCCAGATGAAAAAAAGGCTATCGCCTACAACGAAATTTTAGAAAAAGTAAATGCCGTGTCCGAACTCATCGTACAAAGAGAACTTAAAGAACCATTAACATTCATCATAGACAAATCCAAGATAACACCCGAACAACTTAAAAAATTTCTAAACGGAGAAAATACCAATGGCTAAAAAGAAAGAAATCCTCGGTTGCACCGACAAAAGCAAATGCGAAAAATCAAAGTACATCGACGCGATTCACGAACTTGGAAAGGCTCTCAAGAAACTTAAAATCCCGTTTGAATACTTCTATCCGGGTGGAAAGTTCGGAGACATTCTTTTGCCGTGGTGTAAGGGTATGATTCGTTGCAACTCCCAAACTTGGGGAGATGGCAGATACCCTTTCAAACTTGAGGGCAGAAAATTGACGGAACTCAATGAAAGCATTCAATGGTTCGTCACTCAAGAATGTGCCATCAAAACAACCAAAGAAGCCTATAAGCGTGTAAACGATGAATGGACTGGAATTAAACAGTTCATTTCGGACTTGCAGACATTCACAAACAAGCCGAAGACATTCAAGAATATGCAGGGCGATTATAGTCTAAATGCCGTAATTACCGCATATTACAAGGATAGGTCGGATAGAATCTGCAATAAGAATCGGGGAAAGTAATATGCCTACATACAATATTGAAATAACACCACAAGCAAGGTGTGTCATTCAGGTTAAAGCGAACTCCGTTGAAGAAGCTCTTGAAAAGGCGAAAGAATTTGAAATGAATGATAGCATCCCACATACTTGGGAATCTATGTTTCATTGGGTGGATGCTAGGAAAAATGCTAACGATTGGCAGAATGCCTATATACAAGAATGTTGGAAAGACAAAAAAACCAAACAGTTATACTACACCACTATTGAATGCGAGTACAAGCCATCCAAGAGAGAGATTAGGTTCAAGCCCGGTGGGGGCTACTCAAAAAACTTATCTGCATCCTTGATACCCTTTGGAAATTATTTATTGACTCACGGTGGTTCACTCTATCCGATATGCCCGATGTGCAACAAGCGCTACCTAAAAATTGATGCTACGAATGAATATCCTAGAAAGCACCACACGGAACTCTGCGACCATTGCAGAAAAAAATAACCTAGTCCGATTGTATATAATCACGATGAACACATACATAAATTTTTAAAGGAGTTTAATATGCTCAAGTATGGTGTAGTTTGGCTTATTTGCGTTCTGGTTATTCTTGTAGTAATAAATCTCGGCAAAAAGAAACACAAATAACTCAAAAGGATTCAAAATGTTAGGTGATGAATTAAAAGAACATCGTGGGATGCTCGGTTTCGCCGGCCCCTTATACCCAGCGGACATCGTAGATAAAACGGTGGCTAAACTGCAACAAGAACTTTTACGATACAAGATAAAGTTCTGTATGCGAGAAGCAACCATTTGTCATTCCTTGTCTGCGGAATATGGAATGGAAATGGTAGCCGTAAGCAATGATTCCGATAGAGATGAAGAAGATGCTATGGAATCGGAAAGCAATAGAGAAGCGGCAAGAAAACGATGGAGAGAAAAATCCGATAAGTATTATGAACGAAGCAAACGATGGCTCAAAATGGCAGGGAAACTCAAAAATGAAATGCGATAAACTTGAAGCAAAAGATGTGTATTGGTTGAACCGATACATTAACGAAAACTTTGCATCCAAAGATGTGGAAGACTTCTACCCGAAATCCCAGGTAGATGAAGCCATTACCGAAATGAAAGACGAAAATCGGCAACTCAAGCGAACGATATGGATTGTCCGTGCCGAAAATGCTTTTAGTATGTCTTGCTATAACGGAACTCTTGCACATGGTTGGAGATACTTCCGTGGCGATTTACAAAAAGCCAAGGAATATGAAGAACTCAAGCAAAAGTGGAACAAGGTTGAACGGCTATGCAGGGATAAAGCGGATTCATATTTATGCAAAAAGGAATAAACAAATGCGACAAGCAATCCTTGGTGGACTATGCCCATAGCAAATTGGAATCCGAAAAGTTTGCTGGGGAATATTGGGGATGCAATGGGGGTGTCTATGAGATGTACCCGAAAGAAGATACGGATGCAGTCATCGACGAATTAGCCGGTATCTGCCAAAGTAAAGAATATGCCCTATGGAAATCAAGAGCAAAAGTTGCTAGGATAGCCGCATCGTTATGGACAACGCGAGATGCTTTCTACAAAGATGATGGTAAAACCAAATATGACATCAACGGCATCACGGATGGTAGCATCTACACGAATGCATCCAAGACCAAAAGAACTATTAACGAATGGATTGACATTTGGGATAATGTAGAATTTGTTTGTGAATGTAAATTGGAGCATTTATAATATGTACAAGTACAAAAAACTTAAAGCCGAAACCATCGTTCCAAAAGGTGCTGCCATCACATTGCAGATGTATGGAAAGGGCGATGTGGATGAAGCCATTTCGGAATTGACTGTCAAACTGGATTCTGCCGAATCACAAGCATTCCTACACGAGCACCATGCAAAACTGTTCCTTTCCGAAAGGAACTATGCAGAATCAAAATTAGCGGATGCCCATAGAGCTTTGTGTCTTTTGAGAATTGAATATGCCCGGCAGAGGTTTAACTACTACGATACTTTGGATAGAACTTGGAAACAAGAATATATTGAAAAACATTGTGCGTTCTGGGATAAGGTACAAAACTATTGGGAGAATAAATTGGAGGAACAAAAATGAAACAGATAATGACATTTGAAGAAAGATGCCGTAAGGCTAACGAAATCAAATGCTACAAGTGCAAAAGCATTACATATCGCCAGAACTCCATAATAACTAAAACAAAGCGTGGCAAACTTGTTATGGTCTGCAAAGATTGCTACGAAAGGATGGCTAAATGATTTTTGAAGATTTGAAACCGGTCACGATTAGCACCCCCGATGGCGATAAACTTTACTACCCGGCAGAAAAGGTAGATGAAATAATTAAGACTATGAACCACGCCTTGTTTCTCACTAGAGCAAGCAATGCGGATGCTTGGTCTAGGGTATGGATGCATCGCTTGGAATACAAGGATAATTTCAAGTGGGCAGACAAGTTCAACAAGGTAGAAGACATCTGCCATAAGAAAGCCGAAACATACAAGTAGGTACATTATGAAATTCCAAGAATTACATTCAATCACGGCACAATACCAAGTTCCAGCGGAATCAATCAAGAGCGATAAGCCATCCAATGACAATATCGTTGTTGTGACCGGGGAGTTCTATCCAAAGAAAGATGCGGATGAAGCCATCAAGGAACTTGTGGATGACAACCACACATTAGTATCGCAACTTGAGCGATATTATAAATCCGAAAAAATGGCGTATGGTATTGCTTTCCATTATAGACAAAAGATAGATGTAGTGCAACACACACTCTGGATAACAAGAGCAATCCGTGCAAGGGATATGTCTAATCAATATCACAATCTATCTATGACCCACTTGCACAACGGCAATGTGGAGATGTCAAAGAAATGCTATGACTTTGCAGAGAAGATGCGTGTCGTTGAACATAAGTGTAGGGAAAAAGCGAAGAACTACGAATAATGGAAAATCCAATGCTCTGCGATAAACTTGAAATCTACACACCCGAAAGAATCTATTGGTCTTGTGAGCAAGTCGAAAGGGTTGCAGGGGATGTAGATATTCGCCATCTTGACGAATGCGATTACTATACTCGCAATGATGCGGATGCCGCTTTCGCACAACTCAAAAAGATTCTCTTACGATACAAGTACAAGAGATGCCTATACTTAATAGACATTACTAAACGAGCTTGGTTGGTACTAGATTCAAAATGTGCTAGTTATCGTAGAAAGTACCCATCGCTTATGGATTCTTATAGAGAAGCATATCCGGTTCCAAGCGAGACATTAAAAGCATACACGAAGATGCAGACAAAAGTAATGCGACTCAATAAAAGAGAAAGACGATTAACACAAATAGCAACTCACTACAAAAAGGAATTAAACAAATGAAATACAAACGCTATCGCTTCTATACAAATTCCGCAGAAGACCCAAGACCCCTTGTGGACTTGAAGACAATCCAGATGCCGTACTGGATTTCGGGCTACACCGGAGATATGAAGAAAGCCATCATCATCTGCTATCTGCCGGCAGAAGAAAACCTTTTAAAATATTGGGATGATGCCCACAACATTGATACTCAAGACCGGGATGAAATTACCTACACCGATAGATTCCCGAAGCCCGATTGGTTGAACTAGCCACAAATAGTAAAAGACCCCAACCACCATAGGTAGTTGGGGTTTTACTATGCAATGGAAAATCGCTATTCTTCGGATTCAACATCTTCTTCGGTAAAGTAGCCATTATCAACGCAGAAAGAAGCAAAGTCTTCTTTAGAGTTGATGGCTTCACGAACATAGTCATTCTTGTCCGATTCATCTTGAATCGACACAAGATTGGCATATCCGTTCAAGTGGAAGAACTCGTCATTGGGATTAAACGAATCCTGCGGGAAATTATATCTTCCACCGAAGAAAGCACGTGTAATGGCATTAAGGCAATCATCGCCACAAGCGATACGGATGGATTCATCATCCATCGGGAACACTTGGTCATCGGGCTGGTTTTCCTGCAAATATTCTTCGCCATAGGTTTCAACGAGAGAGCCAAAAGCATCTTCGTTATTCACGATGTAATCTTTAAGTTCTTGTTCGGACATATCGTTGTCTCCTATTTAGACTCTTGCAGAGCAAAGAACGCCATCCCCAAACTCATCATTATCCCAGTATTCGCCATCTGGACCGCACACCGGGAATGTAAGAGATGGATTGATGCCCTCGGCTTCAAGTTCCTTTTCAAGTTCTTCCAAAGAATTAAGGTCTTCGTCTTCAAGACCACTTGTATCGCCATTAACAAATGCGGGCAAAAGATAATCGGGAACTCGCGTGACACGAATACCGGAGCCATCGTAAGGGTCTGCCGCGATATTTACTTTCGGGGCATAATTCGTATTGACTTCGATGTAATTATTGCGTTCGCCAGCCGGGATGTCATCTTCAAGATAAACTTCGCCCTTAATAGAAAGACCGTGGTTCAACGAAAATTCGTGATAAGCACTATCAATAGCGGAATCCACATTTTCGGCATTCACATAGAAAGTGTATTCCTTATCGTTTTCGTCACGGAAACTTACTTGGAAATTCGGTTCGTCTTCAATGAAGATGTGGCAAGAATCGCCGTGTTCAATCTGCTCATCGGAGCTTTCGGACTTCTTGGATTCCTTTTGAGAACCACGCTTGATATAATCGCCCACAAATCCGAAAAGTTCCTTTACCATAGTAATAAAGGTGTTCCAATCAGAGCCGACCTTAAATACGAAACTCTTGCCGGCTCTCGGATTGGTCATAGCATCATTGTTATACAAGGATGTGTACACTTCATACTTGTCACCATCGGCATTAAGACCAATAAGAGTGTGTCTGGAACTCTTACCAAAATCGGGATTTGCAGAAATGGTGTATGTATTCTTTGAAGAATCGTTGTTCTTGTTAAAAACAAGACTATTCGGAGCATTATCCACAATCTTGCTCATAAATTCCGCATTGGACATAGAGCCATCCAAGAATGCCGCTTCATTCTTCTTAAAGGATTCCACTCTTTTCTGCATAGAGCATTCAAAGCGCTTCTTGGATTCCCCAAGGATATTTAACACTTTGCTATAATCCTTTCCGTCATCGCCATCAAGCCACTTGACGGAATTGATAAAATCCTTAATCTTCGGGTTGTAGTTGCCGTCATCAATGTAGGCACAAAGTTCACGGCGAATATCTTCTTCTTCGCCACCATCCAAGGCGGTAGAAATTGGATAATCCGTGCCTTCTTCGTATTCCATGACCATATCATAAAATTCTTTAGGGTCATAGGCATCGCCATCATAGCGGTCAAGGATGAGGTCGATAATCATTGTGAAACTCCTTTGTTTAGCATAAATGTAATATATCCAAAAGAAAAAACAAACGCGACTCTCAAGTATTATCGTATAAAACCACTATTTATGTAAACAAAAAGGCGAATTTTGCAGAAATTCTACAAAATCGCCATCTAAAACCGGTAAATTATCCGATTATGCCAAAGACATAAGCCTTGGTACATCTTCGGATGTATGCCCATCATAAGGCTTTGCTCGTTCAAGTTCCTTGCACTTAAACAAATCCCAGTCCTTTTCTTCATAATGATATGAATAGGGTCCGGCAGGGGTTTCAATGCATACCAAGAACCAGCCATCGCCATTGAACCAAGGTTCGCCATTCTCGTCAAGCCAAGACTTCCAAGACTTTTCGGGATAAGCATTCACAAGTGCAGCCGAAAGATAAAGGCGTTGCTTGTACAAATCCTTGAACGAATGAAAGCCATCCGAAAGGTCTTCTACATTGCAATGGCAAGTTTCGGCGGCAACGGCCATAATGTCATTCATCAAACTCTTTTCCATAGGTCAATCCCACTTCTTTGATTGTTCTTCAATCTCAATATAGTTTAATGTCCGATGCTTGTGCAACCGGGAACGATTGTAAGCACCATCTGCCGGATGCAAGTATTCCGTATAAGTTGCTTTCTTTTCCAAGCCCTGCGGAATCTTCGGCTTCAAATCTTCGTATGCTTGTTTAGGAGTTTCGCCAGCACCAATAAATTTCTTTTCAAAGAAAATATGATGACGGACACTAGCGGTAATAAAATAGATATATCCGTGATTCATTTTTTTGTTCCTTTTAGTTTAAGAATCCAGTTAGACAATGTACCCAATGCGTTCCTATGAATGATATAATCGGACTTTCGTTTCCACGGCAATTTCTTTATGCATATTGGGATAGCATCTTTGGCATCATCCCTAGTCTCGAAGATACCTAGAATGCTATCATAACATTGCGATTTATGCAACAAGACATAAAGCCATTTCATAGCCAATCCCTAGATGTATCGTGTCTGCTACCATTGAGCCATCTATTTTCTGCGGCAACAAATACAATGATTACAATACCAACCACGATAACAAACACAACCCAGAATATAACCACACCATACTTTGACGAGAAAGCATCTACTGCGGAATCCAAGCCAACATTATCCTTGAACTCTGGGTCATACAATCCGTGTCCTACGATATTGCCATAGAGAGTGCCGGTATATTGCAGGGGTCTTGCAAAATACACATATCGCTTGTGGTACGCAAAGTTATCGGTAGATACATACATCTCCCCCGGAAGCGATGCGAACTCCGAAAACCTAAATGTCCTACCAAGAAATCGCAGATGACTAACACACCAATCCTTGCTACTGCGATAATCCCAAGTCCAATAACTTTCGGTATGGCATTGCCGATTCTTACCCTCGCCAGAACAAACTGTACGATAATGCTTGGTGTATTCTTCTAGCCTACGATGAATCGACATATATGGACCCACCTTACCATCGGAAACCGAACCAACGGCAGATACCGTGCCATAAGCCAAGGTATGCCCCGCATCTGTTTTAAAGGCATAATTGAATTGAGTGCTATCCGCAAGTTGTACGGCTTGCTGGTATTTGCGATTGCATTCATCCTGGTGGTTTTGAATTGCCGTGGCTATGCAAAACCCGATGATGATAGCGATGCACAAGCCAATAAAGGACACATAGACTTCTCGTTTTGTGACTTCAAAATCCGGTGTGCTACGATATGGGTACATAATTATCTCCTACGAATGTTTCGTCTTTGGGGAATATATTCCATAAAAATCGACCTATACATCTTATGCTCCGTATCATTGCCGGTCGTTCCAATGGTAAGATGCATATTGCGAAAACATTTCTGGGCTTGAGTCTTGAATGCCATAACAGTATCGGTTTCCGTACCAAACTGAAATTGGACATAAGCAAAGCAATGAGATTCTTTAGAATCGGAAGAAACCTTTTCAACAAATGCATAGCCCTTTACCGGGAGCTTGCTAGACTCTGCAAGACCTAGCAAGCGGTCGATACACTTGAAATAATATTGTCTATCCCCAGAGACTTGCATATTACTTATCCTTTTTCAAGAGACCAGTGGGAGCATCAACGGGGGCATTTTTAAATTCAAGGTATGAATAATCTTGAACTTGATAACCCAAAAACGAAAGGAAAATTCGTGTCGGGAAACTGCGGACATATCGGGTATAATCCCTAACCGTTGTATTGTAATACTTACGATGCGAAGATATGCGATTCTCCGTCATCGAAAGCTCCGTCATATACCTATCATAATTCTCAACCGAACGGAGTTGTGGGTATCGTTCCACAACCGCTTTTATGTATGCGGATGCATTAACATCGCCACCATCCGCAGTTGTGCGTGCTTCGGACAACTTCACGATGACTTCGGATTCGTGTTCATCATAAGACTTGACGGCTTCTGCCAAGTTCACAAGAAGACCCGAACGGCGGTTGTATTCCGCGTTCAAATCCGACAAGGAACTTTCCACAAGTTGTTCCTTTGCGATTGCGGAGTTCTGCGAACTCTGGACACCAAAGACGCAGACAAGCGCGGTGAGACCAATAAGGACAAAGATTGCCCCAGTATAAATGATTGCTTTTTTCATTGTTTGTTTTTCCTTTATGTTTATGGGTTGTTTTTGTTTAATGAATAACGACCAGCATTCGTTTTCAAAATCTGCAATAAAGACCTTACGGATGTCTCCATAAAGATAGGTGTATCACTAGATGATGCTTCATACTGGACATACAATTCATGGAGTTGCTTGAATGTAATGGTTTGACCATCTAAAACTTGCTTAATCTTATCAAGAGTAGTAAGTGCATTATCCAAAGCGGTAGCAAAGTCTTCTTCGGTTATATCATCATTAAATCGCCTATCGTCAAAATGAGACCACCTTGATAACCAAGTAGGCATATACACGCAGATTGAAGCGTACTTTGCTTCTAGTGACTTTTGATAATATGTGATAGCAACGGGTTTATCGTTAAAGGGGTCTTTAGCATAACCATAGAACCAATCGGATTCCCCCGATACATCCGTAAGTACAAGACCCTTGGATGCACAAATCTTCTTATAATCTTCAAGTTTAATCATTAGCACCTCAAGGCATTCAATATGGCACTATACTGGTCATACCCATCTTCCCTTTCAACAATCCATTCTTTCTTATAATTTTCCGTCTCGAACGACTTGATGTCATTGCAGGGTATAGTGGTAGAACCAACTTGGATGGAACTCTTACCATCGTCATCAATAGAAATTTGAACAAATATTCCGAAGATTTCCTTATTAGAGAAAGTGGTAATATAGATATACGGCATCATACGCGATTCCCCCTTTCAACCGGTGGGTACTTAACAACCTTATCGTAATCGGGGTCATACTCCGAATAGATGTCAATGGATTCAAAATGCTTATCAAGTTTCAAGAATGCAGTACCATCGGGTTCTTTACCGGAGCCACTAACGATACTAAACATATTGGGCAAGACATAGAGTTTATTAAAGTTCTTATTCAGAACAAGAGACACGCCCATATCTTTAAGAAACTTCTTGAGTTCATTAACCACGAACTTGCTAATATGTTCCGCTTCGGCTTCTGCCCTTGCTTGAATTTCGGTCTTGGACAATACAGACTTAACTTGGGAATCAATCTTTGATTTCAATTCCGAATTTGACTTATAAAAACTGGGGCATCTTTCATTAAGAACAAGTTTGGATTCCCGTTGTTTCAAGGCATCTTTTAATTTTTTTGCCATAACATCTCCTTGATTGTCGTTATACAATATAACTAAATATCAAAGAGATGTCAAGAGAATTTTGTAAAAATTTTAAATATTTTTTTAACTATTCTTTCTTCGGGAAATAAAGCCACTTGGCGGCATCCGAAAGTTTGAACGCCTTGTCATTGGCATCGGTATTTCGGAAAACACCGGTGGCTACGAAAAGCAAGAGTAATGCGAATGTCTGGTCCGGGTAATTGGACAATGGGCCGTGCAAGATAAAGTATTCTGCCGTGACCTTACCCGGCATAGTATCGTTTGCAGTCTGCAAAAATCGTGTCGTGTTGTCGATGGCGATTAGCAATGAAGATTCCGTAGGAAATGCATCATGGAGCATCGGGGAAAACTCTTGTGCCTTTTCGGTTATGAATGCTTCATAGTTGAGCTTTGCAGATTCGGGAGTCACTTTAGGTGCTTTCTTGTGTGCCATAATAGTTGGTTTCCTTTATTTATTGTACCTATCCAATATACGGACTACATCGCCATACGGTACTTATGGATGACCGGCCACTTCTCAAGTCGTTCGGTGGCTAGGTCGATTCTTCTTTGAATTGCATTCTTCCACTTCTTATGGAACTCTGCAAAAATCTTCGGCATCAAGGTATCTTCAACAAGAGTCTTCAAGTCTATCTCGTTTCCACACTTATCGGTATTCGGGATATACACGGCATCAAAGACATTACGAACCTTACAACCAAGAACCTTGCGGAGTTCAAGACAAAGCCTTGTGACCAAGCAAGACTCAAACTCAAATATAACCGAACCAAAAGGAGCGCCCACGGTTTCCACAATAGCATCGTGGATTCCCGAAAGACGCTCTCTTGAAGACCCATTAAAATCAGCCTTGCCCTTGCCCATAAGATTCTCAAGGTTCTTTGCGATGGAATAACTCATAATGAGTCTTTCGCCATCTTCGCAAAAACGGCTTTTAGCCTTTTGAATCAACTTGCCCTTACCCTTGATGCTATGGGGTGCGAATAACTTGTCTCCGTAAACCCAGCCGGCCAAGGATTCCGTAAGAGCATCCACTTCTCTGCGATATGCATAGTTCACGGCTTGGTCAAGTGACAACGGCATATATGATGAAAGAATTTCTTTCTTGAACTTCTTTCGGGCATATCCGTTAGGAATACGGCAGCCGTTCATCTGCATATACAATTCATCGTAGATGTCCGTTGTGGGCTTTGTCCAGATGCCACGATGCACGGCTCTTGTAAGGCTCAAGATACTTGCATGGAAATCGTAAGTTAGGTAATCCCTGCCCAAATCCTTAACAAGTTCCTTATCCCTATCCGAACCTTTCTTCTTACCCCTAGAACCATTGTGGGCTTTCATCCCACAAAGCCTTGTGTTCACACGGAACGACATCCCGGACACGAAATTGCTATTCGTGACCTTGACATTCATATCTCCGCTATAAGCCCATTCGCCTTGGTTCTCATCATAAGAATTAAGGGTACGGATGTCTTTCTCAAGGTCATTATACCAAGGGGATGCTTCGCGGTACAAGCCGTTCACAAGATGCCAAAATTCCTTGGTGTTCAATCCCATACCCCTGCCGTAAGTTCTGCGATAAACCATCACATTCTTGCCGGACACACAATTCTTGCGAAGACGGTTTAAGAACTCCGCAAAGGTCTTTGACTTCTTCGCCATCTTCTCGGCTTTCACAACGGCTTTTCGCCCTTGTTCTTCCGTGACCGGTGTTAAAACCCATCGGCATTCGGGCAAGACACCTTCCTTTTTAGCCAAGGAAATCAAGCTCTTGGCGAACCCATCATCAAGGAAATAACTCCGGGCTTTCGGTTCGTCTTCAAATGGAGAGTGCCACACTCCGTTATCCGCGGCAATAAGCACTCCCAATTCCATCAAATCCCACAATCTGCGATTGATGAGTTGTGCCGCCCAGACGGATTGCAGTTCCATACCGAACCAAGCCGCCAAGGTCTTGTTAGTACAAGAAATAAAAAAAGAATGGGCTACACCATCGGAAGATACACGTGTATGTACCGACCGGGCATAGTCCACCACCATACAAAGTTGCCCAAGAATATTACGGAATTGACCCTTAAACTTGCCTTGCAAGCGTCTCTTGAGAATAGGCAAATTCTGTTTGCCTTTTAGGGGTAATTGCGATATGTTGCAGGAATCTTTAAAAGGTACGCTATAAGGTGTTATGTCCTTGCATCCGCTTCGTGTCGTTGTGATGCCCTTTGGACGCCCTTTCTTTTTTTTGCAAAAAGTTAAACTACAAGAATCCATTGAATCCTCTACGAAATTCGACCCATCATTAGCACTAGCCCTTCATAACTCCGCTAGTGAACTTTATGCCATTCAAAATTCAATGGGTTGGGGTGGACTCCTTTTTAGGGGAATCCACCCCGTCGAATTTTGAAGAGAACCAAATCGCAAATTGCGCAAAGCGATTCGGATTCAAAGTTGATACAAATATAGCACAAAATTTCCGAAATGGCTAGGAATGATTGTAAACTTTTTTAAGCATCTAGGAATCTACACCGCCATCTCGCCTACATACCCCCTATACTTTCTCTTATTTCTATCCTAGTATTCTACCTACTCTAATAACACCCAGCACCTCCCCATACAGCTCCCATTAGTTAAATTGTTTTTTTAAAGAATCCCTTATGGTTGTTGAGATTGAGTTGCCTTTACTAGAAAAATTTATATATTTTTGGTGTATTGATATGTGTTCGTGGTAGTTCGCATATCTCATAGAATCTGCATTTTTGGAATGCCCAGTATTCGTAAACTACCACTTTATGCGGATGCTGGGTATTCTATTTGTAGGCTTTTCGTATGATTGTAAAGAATCATCCATCTTTGAACATTTTAGTTCGCTCCGATGGTGCTGTTAGCCATAATAATGGTAAAAATTGGGCGTTTGGCTCAAATTCAAGGGGTTATAGGTATATCTGCTATAATGGAAAAAAGATTCGTGTCCATCGTCTAGTTGCAGAAACATTTATTGGAGAATGCCCCATAGGGTGTTCTATTGACCATATCAATAGAAATCGTTCGGATAACCGACCCGAAAATTTAAGGTATGCTACACCTAAAGAACAATCGGCTAATTCTAAATCCGTATTGTTCCCCAAGTATGGCCATGTCTCCGATGGTGTCGAATATTGGCGAGCATATAGGGCTGCCAATAGACTTAAATGTAATCGGAAAAGTAGGCTATCTATGCGAAAATATTGCAAGACCCATAAATGTATCAAGGGTCATTGGTATCTTCGTTCCGAATTGACCACGCCAGTTAAAGAAAACCACTCTCCGTAGCCGTTTCGTATGGTGGGGTGCTACCTTTATACCCCTAAACGGAAAAAGAGCCTAGAAAGGCTCTTTTGTGGGTTTATATGGAGTCCAATGTATTTGTCTTTAAACTCTATTCCATTATGCACATAAACGCATAGGGAAATCATCTTCGCTTCGGTTTCTTCGCAGTAATCCCAACGATGTTCTTGTTATCATCAAACACCGGGTAAAACCGGTACTTTGGTTCATTATTGTTTGTTGAGCCGTGAATGTAGTCCTTATATTTTTCTTCAAATTGTGTTTTGGGAACTTTGAGGGCTATTGTAAAGTTGAGAACCACCCAGTAATCTCGTTCACGCTTAACTTGGGAAATGACACCATATTCCGAAAGTTCCTTGTCAAGAAGAACTCTGCGGTTCTTGGGGGTCATATAATCCGTGTTGTAGGTTTCATCGCTGGATTCCCCAATACCCGTATGCTTGGACACATATAGCATACCATAGGCAACACCATACTTTGAAAGTTCTATGATGTTTTCAATCAAGTATTCTGGAATGTCTTTAACGATGACACCATCAAGGCTCACGGTATGGGGTGTTCCGTGCTTGTGAATCATTTCGCAAGTGTCCGGGTCGAAGACCATTTCGCCATCGGAATATTCCGTCCATACTACGGAACGGCTCTTGTAGTCAAAATCAATCTTATCCACTTGTGCAAGCATATTGGTATCAATCGTCTTGTGGATAATATCACTTACTTTGGCTTTGGGGCTTATTATAATTTGATAGACCAAATCAATCCACGGTTTAAGTATAACTTCGTTTTCCTGGGTATTTTCAGCCACGCCACTATTATCCGCAATAATTGTTTCTTTAATCTGCGGATGTGCCTTGAGAATATCATCAACCTTGAACCACTTGTAATTATATGCGATGAGTTTGGCGGCAAGTTCGTAGTCCGTAGCGTATGAAAATCTTTCATTGGACATCGGGCAATATCCGTTTCTACTACCAATCTTGTGCAATATCGAATGGTATTGGAAACTATTATCGTTATCCTTGTTTATGGCTCCGGCGATGTACTCTGCGGACAAGACCGTTTCGGCACATAGGATTTCCCAATAATCAACATATCCGCAACGGGCGTACCCATCGGAATCGCGGTACATAAAATTGGCTATGGATTGGCGTTCATAGCCGTGGTCTTCCCAGTCGCGGTAAAACCAAATCCTATTGCTCACGAAAAGAATAGGGTCGCTACCATTGACCGTAAGTTGCAATTCGTAAGGGTATCTTCCATCTTTAGGTTTTTCGCCCGATATGTCGATGGCACTTGCAGTCCATGTCTTGAGCAACCCTGCGATTCGTTCAACAATCGGAAATGTAGTCACATACAATTTCAATTCTTGAAGGACTTTCAATGATTCAGCCCTTTCGTCTGCCGTTGTACACTTGCTATTCGCTAGAGCTTTACGGAGTTCCATAACTCTATGAAAATCCCACTTTTTTGGTGTGGGCATCGTAAGGATATTGTTGGTAATGTAATCCTTGGCGAACTCAAGTTTCTTGTTGTATATGCGGTTGCGGCATTCGTTTTCCGCAGATTGAACACCCTGCATCTTTGTTTGCAGTTGCTTTGCATCTTCAATGAGGGTGTTCTTCTTATTTATGATTTCGGAGAGTTCCGTGTCGAACGATTCCGTAATATCTTTAAATTTTTCATCAATCATAATCATCCTTTATTTGGTTCTTTTTATGATTTTGAAAAGGTCTTCGGGGAGCAAGCGGATTCCACCCCAAGTACCGGCAATGCTACCCTTGCTATCAATATGGGTCACGACACCGACCTTTCCGATGTATCGCTTTTCCGCTGGGTCTAGTTTACCATCACGATTCGGAACAAGACCTACGATTTTGATTTTGTCACCGATGCTAACCTTGTTCTTGGAGTTCCAATCATCCCGTGGTGCTTTCTTCAAATCGGCGATGGTCTTCGGCAGGGGATGGTATCGGAAATACTTGATGACGATGCACTCATCCGTTTTACGGAGTCTCTGCATTACACTATATTCAACGATGTCTCGCTTTGAGAATACAGTCTTGGCGAGTTTTCGGGTTGTGTCTGCTACTTCCGCATAGTTAGTGCCAGTATGCTCGATTTTAGTGACATCTTGCCATTTTGGACCCTTGCTAGGATAATTGCTTGCACTAATGATGTATTCGTACATATAGACTCCCGATTAGTCGTTGGTGGTAAGTTCTTCTTTATTCATATTGGTTTTCTCCTATTTAATTGGCTTTTTGACTTTGACCACGACAAGTTTTGAGAAGCCCATTACCTTTCCGGTTTTATCCGTAAAGTCATAGTAGTATTGCATCCTACCTTTCTTGTCGGGTTCTTTGTCAATGAATTTTTTTGTTGCCGTCCATCCGTGCAACTTCGCATCCTTGAGAGTGGGAATCTTGCAAGTGTTTCGCATACGGTGGTCTCCTTATTTATGGGCTAAAGAATCGTAGGTCTTCCAGAGAGCATCTTCAATGGATTCGCTATTCTTGTAGTTCAAGTAGGCTCGTTTGCCCTTATCTCCATAGGGGTGTGCTTCGTAAACCTTGAGACATTTCTTTGTTCTATCTTGGAAGACTGTATATGCCGTCCAAATCCGCTTTCTATCAATGGACACTTTGGTATTTCCCGAACCATAGGTTATGCATAACCAAAGATTGTTCCGAATTTCATTGAGTTCGTTATATACGGCAAAAGCCTTGAGTTCTTCAAAAGAACCCTTTTCGGTGGATTCAAATTTAGTATGGTAATGGTTGGCTTTTTTGTCAAAGAACTTGTGGGCTTCAATAAGAGCCGCATCCCTATCAAGAATCCTAGTATCTGCCATATCGGAACTCCTTTTGATTTTCCGATATGAATATAAGTAAATATCACAAACTTGTCAATAGATTTCTTTAAAAATTATTACTTACATTTTACTTACAATTAGATGCAGTAGAAAGCGTTGAGTGGGGTCTGGGAATCCCATTGTTCTTCAACGGCTACGATTATTTTCTTGTCCATCGTCAATGGACTCAATACCGCAGTTCCCAATTCAAGTTCTTCGGGCCAAGTGAACACTTGCAAATCGCTAAACATTTTGGCGATGTCATTGCAGTTGGTCACTAGGTTGTCAAGGGTGTTCTTGTCCATATTATTGAATTGACCGAAAGGTATGATGGCCTGGGCATCATCCGGGAAATAACCACTTGCCGTTTCTTCCCATCCGAAATAACCAGCCATTGGAACTCGGCTATAAATTCTACGGAACGGAACTTGGATGACTTGGGCTTTTTGCTTATAAAGCTCCGAATAATAGACAACTTTTTGCTTGTCAAAGTCTATGAAAGCATTCTTCGCGGTCATATTGGCAAGCATCAATGCATATTGACCCTTGGTCAAGAAAATATTGATTAGATTAGACACCGGCAGACTTGGGCCGTCTTCAATCTCAAGACCCTTGAGCAAGTCTTTGATGTCCGCTTCTTCAACGGATGACGGAACGACTTCAAGCCATTTTTCTTGTTCGGCTTTGATTGCAGAAATCTTAACGGCGGTTTTTGACCCAGATTGCATAAACACTTCGCTACCAACCATCTTGTACTCGGTAGTTTTCTTATCTATCGTAAGAGTGAACTTTGGAGAATCGTTGTAGTTCTCCATCGGCACGGTAATTTGTGCGAATGTGTAGCCCGATAAAGCCTTGCGGATTATCGCTCCGTCAATATGTCCGATACTGCATTCAACCATAATTTAAATCTTGAAATCCTTTATTTCTGCAAGTTCCGTCTTGAGCCAAGTAGGGTCTATGCGGACTTGCATACTGCGGTTTGCCATCCTATGTGGTGTGTCGATGCCGTTGAATATCATATTCCACTTCATCAACCCATCACGGACAAACAACTTGTCCGGGCGATACTTGGTCTTCAAGTCCGCTTGTACAACCGTCCCGGCAGCCGGTCGGGGATTGACACTACTATTGGATTCAAGGAATCTCTCAATGCTTCTTATCTCATCCATAGTTTACTTCTCCGATGATGCCGTGAACAAAGAACCATACATATTGACAAGTTCAATCCGTACTTTCATCTCGGTAGGATATACTTGATTACCAGATGTATCATCTACCACATAGGCTTGTTCCGTGAATGTAGCCTTGGACATAACGGCACTTACACTAGCCCTTGCCACACCACCCTCTATGAGCAATTCTACCGGATGACCAGCGAATCGCCATTTGCCTACGATACCCGAATTAAAGTTAGAACCCATCGCTTCAACACCAGCCGCGATGTTTGCACCGATGCCACCGATAGCCCCTGCCACCGGAACACCAGCCAACTTGCCGGCCATAGACGATTCAGACCTTGCTTTGCCCTCGGCATACATTTGGGAATCGCTAGATATGTAGCCGACAAGCATCTTGGTCTGGTCCATCGAATGTTGCATTGCGGATGTCATCATAGCCATCCCTGCCGCATCCACTGGGTCATCGTTGTAAAGGGCATCCGAACCGTGCTTTGCAGGGCGATAGGTAGAAAGGCTCATACCCAGAGTTTCATTTCTGGACACGACTTGTTCCCAACCTTGGCTAACGATTTCTTTGCGGAGTGACCTTTTGCAATCCACATAGTCGTTATAACTCAAGAAATACATTGTGCCGTCAAGCGTGATAGATTGACTTAATGTACCACCACCATCGTTCCATTGAACACCCGGCAGGGGCTTGGACAACTTGTCCGCAGGGTCGTTGCCGGTTGCTTGAGAACCTAAACTTTGAATCAAGGATAGGAACTTCTCAACGGCACCGGTACTCTCTTTGGATGAGTACGATGGGAAATTATGGTCATCAAGGCTAATAGGATTGTCCGAATACACATAGAGACAACCATACCGATAACAGTTGGCTCTTGCCGCATAGCGAAATTCTTTAGATTCAATCGTAGGCATCGTTTACCCTCAAGCCGGCCACGGCTCCATATAAGGACTAGACACCATAATCGGTGTAGTTCCCGGATTCTTGGATGCCGCGAGTACGGCTTCTCGCATCGCTTGGTTTTGCTCTGTTTGTTGTTTCCAATCGTCCATAGAAAAGTTCTGCTGGGGTTCTTGCGGAGGGGGTGCGGAGACCCTAGCCGCTTCTGCCGGGTTCGTGAGAGTCGTTTCTTGTCTCGTCACAAGGGGCTTTCCAACTTGTGCGAACCCTGCATTAACACCCTTGACGGCAGATGTCGTGTCAAGTGTACCACCACCCAAGGCGGCTTGCTTCTTTGCCGTACTCAATCTGGTTTGCCGTTCGGCTTCTTTATCCCTTTCGGATGCTACGGCTTTCGTGACTTCTCCCGATTCCGTCCATTTTCTACCGAAAAGTGGTGCGTGGTCTAACAAGTTGATAAGACCATTCAAAGCGCCGACACCTTGAGCAAACCCCTCTATGATACTGGAAACGAGTAGGGGCATAATAACTTTTGTTATGTCAAGGATTGCTCCTACACCTTGGCTTATGATAGGAACAAGTCTATCAAAAGACATTACGGCACTAGCCACCATTCCCCAGGGTCCAAGGAACTTGAGAGATGAACTAGCGAGTGTACCAAGTTTGGCAGACATAGAGCCTAGCGCCGAACCGATTGCACCCACATTGATGGCACCGGCTTTGCTACCGAATGCTCCAACCGCCCTTGCTCCCGAAGCAACGGATGCCCCGGTCTTTGTGGCTTTTACACCGACACTTGCCGTCTTGACGGCATTTTTAGTCGCACCCGCTTTCATAGGAGTTGCGGGGGCAATCCTTGTGGTCTGGGGTGTTCGCTTTGTTGCCGGAGTAAGCAAGGATGAACTCTGCCGTGTGGCTTTCTGCATCTTTGCATTCTTCGGAGCTTTCTTTGGTGTCGGTTCTTTCTTTTCCGTAGGTACGGCTTTCGGGGGGTTCGGTTCTATCTTTGCCGTAGGTTCGGTCTTCGGGGGGTTCGGTGCATCCACCTTTGCTTCAACGGTGGGTGGCTCAAAGTCAAGCAACTTATTTATGCTATCCTTTGTGATTTCCGGAATCTCTTGAATCTCGGCAATGTCCGCTTTAGCAATATTGGGTGTGTCTTCGCCCTTGATAGCCTTGGCAACATCGGACATTGCCTTTTCAACCTTGGGCAATGAGAACTTGTACTTGCCAGAAGCCAATCCCTTTTCAATGGATGCCCCCTGCGATGCAAGGCTCTTGACATCGGAATCCCTTTCGGCATAGAGCTTGGATGCAGAGCCGGGGTCTGCGATGTGTTGCTTTGCGGCACGGATGGCAAAATCTTCTTTGATATTGTCCGTCCGGGTAGCAAGCATCTTGTCCGCAAGGTTCTTCTTGTTTTCGGTGATGGTGTTCGCACGTGCTATCTGGGGGTCTTCTTTTCGTTCTTTTACAAAACGACCAAGACCGCTAATCAAGTATTTTGATAGCGAGTCTTGTGCCATATTACCGGCACCTGCGATAGCGGATTCAAAAGTACCATACTTGTCCTTGATAGTGGCTATCTGCCGATTAGCCATATCTTGTGCGGCTTGCTTTTGAACTTCGGCTTTTTTCTTCTCGATGTCAAGGGTGTTCTCAAGTGTCTTTTGGTGTTCCTTAAACAACAACTGTTGCATACGGAATGCCTTGAGTTGTTCTTCCGTCACTTGGGGAACGAGCCTTTCGGCAATGTCCATCATCCTTTTGTTTCGTTCGGATTCAATCTGGTCTTCTGCGATTTTTGCTTGGAGCAATTCACGGATTTGGGATTGAACATCCGATGCCGCACCGGTTAATCGGGCGGTTTGGTTTTGGGCATTCTGGACCTTGATTTGTTCGGAAAGGTTCTTGAGACTATTAGCCACACCATCAAACGACTTGAACGCCCGATTGAAAATATCTTTCAACGGGTTTCCATCTTCTTTGGACTCCGTGGTGCTTCGCATATTTTCAAAAAGTTGTTCAAGCGTCAATGCCATAACTATACCTTTTTCTTATTGTTGTTCCGCTTTTCTTTCTCCAGCATTTCTTCTCTAGCACGGAGATAGTCTTCTATCTCGGCTAGGGAAAGTTGCATATTGAAATCAAAGCCTAAAATTAGTCTTATATCGGCTAGGCGTTTTCTCGTCAAGAAACGGAGTGTATTGAGTGACCTCAATAGCACTCATTGCGACCTTGTAAGTCTTTTCGCATTTGGGGCATTTGAACTCCGCATAGGTTTCGACTTCAAAGTATTTCAAGATGGCTTGGTACATCAAACCAAGAACACCGAAATCTTCAATCTCAAGCAACTTCTTCTTGATGTCATCCGTATTGCCGTCAATGGAAATGATGTGGGCGGCAATGACATCAATGTTTTCGGACTTGCCTACTTCAATTCCGCTAATCGCTTCCACCGATGCATAGCCTAGTTCATAGACGTGTTTACCATCGTCAATAGTAAGTGGGTAGGGGTCATCATCCGAAAGGCTCGGCACTGGGGGAAAGTCTTTCATTTCCACAACCTTTGTGTGATGGTGTCCACATTCGGGGCAAGTCAATTTGAGAGTCCACGATTGCTTTGGATATGCGTGGAATGCAAGCATTGCCACAAGGTACTTCAAGTCGATAGGTACAAGTTTGCTTGCATCAATCTCATCGTTCACAAGAGTTTGGATGAGCTTACGGATGTCCATAAGGGTCGGTTCTGGACCCAAGTTGATGGCTTGTTCCGCATTGATTGCTTTCATCGTAAACGACTTGAAATCATACGGCTTGAAATTGGACGGGAGTTTGTTTACTGGTATGAGCATTATGGTTTCCTCGGTTGAAATTAAATTGCTCTTAAAGTTAAATCTACATCAAGAATTTCCGCTTGTCCATAGTTCACGGAATCGGGAGCTTTATAATTGGACAAGTAGCAATTCAGTTGGATTTTCTTGTCGGGATGACCCCAAGTAAGTAGGATGGGGTATCGTTGGTCAATATAATTCGGATGGACAGTCAATCGGTAAAGTTGTCGGAGCAAGTTTTCTTGCTCTGCGGTCACGATTGCCGTGATAGTGGCTTCTTGAGTCTTCAAAGAACCATCCACGATTACAAACGGAACAAGACCCCCGGCTTCCTTGATTACGATGCTATTCAAGGATTCAAAACCACGGGGGAACTCACACACTGTATCGTAGTGTGCCGTGTCCAAGTAGGTCGTGTCTATTGCTTCTTGTACGGAAAGTGCCATATCTACAATATAAATAAAAACTCCTTGGTGAGCAAACGAGCATCGCCAAGGAGTAGTCTTATTTAAGGCTCGGACACCGATTAGGTCTTGCCGTCCACGATTGCCCATCCGTGTGCGCGGATGTTCAACTTCACGGAGCCGATTTCTGCGGAATCCGATGTGTATTCGGGAGACTGCACGGTGTTAATCTGCACACCAAGGAGTGTATAGACAAGTTCCGAAGACGGTTCGCCACCACCAGACGAGTTGCCAAGAGCTTGAACGGTAATGCCGGAGAAAGTATATTCTTTCTTGTCATTGATGTTCCTATGCTCATAGTAGCCGGCCGTGTTGTTGGCTGCCGTGACGAGAGCCTTGAAGATTCTATGGTCCATGCTTTCATAGATGTCAATGTCTTGGGATTCAATGAATCGGTCTTGCCAAGCGGCTTGAGAGATATGCATACCCTTGACTTCGGCTTCCGCATATTCAACATCCAATTCAAATTGGAAATTGGAATGGCAAGCAAAAGACATCTGCTCCGGCACGGATGCCCCAATGGATGAGTCTCCTTGTGGGGCATTCTTAATCAACTCAACCAACTCACGACAGTTGCTAAAGTCGATTCGCCAGTTAGACGAAACCATATAGTTGTAGGCTTTAAAGTTTTCGCCCAAGAGTTCCGAAAGTCTGACATTCTGCGGCATATTTTAAGCCTCCTCTGCAAGGCTTACGGCAAGAGTTTGAGTCTGGCTGTAAGCGGTGATGTAAACATCCACAAAGCGGGCAACACCCTTGAATCTTACGGCATAGTCAAAGCGGAGAACTTCATCGCCGATGACATTCTTATCGGCAGAGACGATGCCTTCTTCAATGTATTTGCGAGTAATGAATGTTTGGTTCAACTGGTTCAAGACTGCGAGACCACGATTAACCGTTTCTTCATCGTTGTATTCGGCAACGAATGCTTTCATTGCATCGTAGATAGCAAACTTCATCCAGATAAACGAAATGATGCTATGGATGTCCGAAAGCGAGGTGTCGGTAATTTGAGATGTTCTTTCTTCCCAAATAAAGAAGCCACCATCTTCAATGACCGGGTTAATCTTGTACTGACGAGCAAGAATATTACGCTCTGCCCCGGAGTATTGCTGCGACAAGGACAAACAAGTAATTTGTCCGTAGTTGTAGCCAAACGGCGGGCGGGCTTCAATACCCTCGTTGTAGTGGGTGTTGAGCAAGTCCGTGACAAGGCTTGCCATCGTGACTGCGGTTCTCTTACCGGCAAGAGTGCGATAAGCATATTGGGCATAGTCTGCGATGAAGCGGTTGCCGTGACGGCCACCCATATTGCCAGTACCGAAGACATTGGTAGATGCGGCGCGACCGATATTGGAGATACCAAGAGTGGATTCTTCCGCTTTGGTAATGGCTTCAATAAAGTCCGCTTGAATCATCACGTCACCAAGGTTCGGAGTTGCAAGGCAACGCCAACGAACAAGGTTGTCCGCAAGCAAGTTTTGCAGAACAATGGAGTATGCATGGGACTTCTGGGCGATGGCGATTGTATTTTCTTCAATCTCGCCCTCAAAGTAGTGCAACTTCGTTGTGATTTCATCCGTGGCGTAGTCAATTCTGTAATCGCCAAAGGTTTCGCTAGACTTCGGTACAACATAGTTAGAGCCGTTGAGAACGGCATCAGCCTGCATCGTAATGTAGTTTGCATCGTAATCGTCATACGAGAAACTTACAACCGCATCATCCTTGCAATAGGTCTGGTAGTAAGAAGCCCAGTAGGAGTTCTGCGGACCCATATACATATAGTCGGTGCGATTCTTGAGATACAAGTTCGTACTAATGTTGAACTTTGCAGAGTAGGTAATAGAACCTTGGTTGTTCTGCTTGGTCACATTCACGCTACCACACGGATAGCCGTAGAACCCTGCGGAGAGCTTACGATGACCCGGTTCGTCTTCTTCGGAAATCGGAAGAATCGCTTCAATCGTGATAGTGACGGAAAGACCAAAACAGTTGAGTTGCTGGGCATATCCCTTGTCTTCTTCGCGGGAGTCAAGAAGATAGTAGCCACCTTCGCCAAGACCATCGTTTGCGGAACTATCGTTCGGCACATACTGCATCCAGTCTTCTTTGATTATCGGGTTGTTGCTAGAGTCTTCAACTTGGCAAACAACCGTCTTAATCCATTCGTAGATGCCATTAGCATCAATGGAATTGTAATCAAAGATTTTCTGGTAAGAACGACCATTGACGAAAGCCGTGATTTTTACGGGCAGGGTGTCAAGACCCGAACCCGAAACATCTTCCGGGCCAACCTTGTAGCCGTCCAACTTGAACTTGCCATCGGCATCAATAAGGCTACTTACATCCGGGTTGAATGCAAGTTCTGCGTGGGTGTCCTTGTCAATGTGGTTCGCACCATCAAAGTCATAGACTTGCACACGGAGAGTTCTACCGGATGTAGCATAAGCGGACTGGGTAATGGGTTCGCTAAAACGAAGAACGATGTTGGAAGAATTGCGCGGAACAAGTTCACTTTCATCCGGCTGTTTCTTCGGGTATGTACCCTCGCCCTTGAAAAAGAGCAAGGATTCGTTTTCTTCAACCGGTGCCACGATAGCCGTTGCCGGGGACGTGGTGTCAATCTTCAACTTGCCGTCTTCAATAAAGAATTTGACCATGCCGAATACATTGTCATTCGGGGTAAGCATCGGGTTCTTTGCTCTTGTAAGAACCTGCGGAACTTTTCGCTGGGCAAGCATATATGCTTCCATCGCGGCAAGTCCGTGGCGTTCCATACTAGGAGAACCGAAAATCTTTACATAGTCGGCTTCACTGGAAATCAAGGTGGGAGTATTGCAGAGACCCCTATCGGCTTCTATGGCTCCTGCGGAACGGAAGCCGATAGCAACGGAAGCCCTCTGCGACTTGTCAATAAGATATACGCCAACACCAGCGGAATCGTTAATAGGCATTGTTGGTCTCCTTTTTTACATTACATTTTTTTCAACGAGGGATTTCAAATCCGTTCGATGTTCGGGGGCTACCGCCATTGCCGATTCGTGCATCTTGTCAAGCAAGGTCATTTCATCGTCAAGGATGGGAGCCGTTTTCTTACTCTCGGTAATCTTTGAACCCTTGGGAGCGATGAGCAACTGTTCGCAAAGTTTCTTGCCCATATATCGTTCTGCGAGTTCCTTACCCTTTTCAAAATCTTCGGCACACACCGATTTGATAAGGGTTGCGATTTTCTTCTTGTCGTTGCCCACAAAAGATTCGCCCTTGTATGCCAGTTTGCTCACATAGGATTCATCGGGTTCGGCTTCTGCGTAGGCATTGCACCATTCGTCATCTTCGGAGCAAGGTGTGCTTTCAACTTGGTCGATGACATAGTTCACGGCATTAACAAGGAAAGTTCTCAAGAGTTCCATTTCAAGGTCACTTGCGTAGTCGGGAATATCAACGGTAAGGTCTCCCGATTCCGGGTTATAGCCACCCTCAATGGTGTCTCTATCGTAGCCGATAGCCGGCAAATACTTCTGGGTCGGTTTCAAAAGACTTTCCGAACCACGAAGAATGAGTTTCTTTTCGTTGAGTTCAACGGAAACCCCAGTATCTTGCAGAGCTTCATTTGCGAGTTTGACCACATCTTCAAGTCCGTCCTTGGATTCTTTCTTGAACCTAGAACCGGTGGACTTGTTAAGGTTATCTACATACTTGTCGGGGTCTTGAACTTCGGTGGCAGAGCCATCGTTATGTACAACATACTTCTTGCCATCCTTTTCAATGGATGCAAGAGTATTCTTGCCATCGGAATAGAAAGATTCTGCAATGGCAGGGTTAAAGTCAATGTCAATAGCATATACGGATTCATAGCCGTTTGCAATCGGGGTCATACGGACTTTCGTAATTGCGGGAGATGCACTTTCAAGCACCTGGATAGCGGATGCAGTAGCCCCTGCATCCAAGGATTCCGTGAAGCGAACCGAACCGGTCTTGTACTGGTTAATATGGAACGCTTCGCCAATGTCGCAACCGAAAGCCTTGTTCATCCCGGATGCGATGTCCTGCCAAAGTTTGGTCTTTGCGGATTCGGTAAGATTCATAGAGTTTAACTCCTTTTAGATATATCTATTTGTGAATATAATAAAAAACCTTACCGGCTTTATCGGTCGGGGTATAAATTGTTGATAATTATGTAATATCTTTGTGATATTTTGTTATATCTGCAATCATAGTAAAAGAAAAAGCCCTTGGCAACTGGACCAAGGGCTATTTTTGTTTTTTTTATGGCAACTTATCAACAATTTAATCAAACTCAACTAGATATGGAATCGTCTTTCAAATTCCTTGGTCTTGAATGAATTTGGGTTTGCCACCTTTGCCACGATGTAAAGGAACTCTTGCCTATCTTCGGGAATCGGGTTGTCTAGTTTGAAAATTGGGAATGGCGAATCTTTAGGTTCAATCCAAGAATCTACCCTGCTATGCCTTACTTTATCGCCAGCCGTAATACTATTTGTCATAGAACCATCGGGGCATCCGAAACCACTATAAGATGATGTCGTGTACCCGGTAATCTTGCTTGCCGCTTTGTCGATGCATTCACGGAGTTCATTGTAGTAATTAGCATTGCCATCGGTCTTGATATTGAAAGCAAACCCCGGAAATGTAAGTAGCGGATTGATTGATTCCAAGGACTTCTTGAAATCCGTGATGATGTCCGGTGTATGCTCCAATACGATGGTGTACTTGATATTAGCAAAAAACTTCAATTCGTCAATATCCAAGGAAACACGGGGTTTCTCATTAACCTTATCCCAAACCCATTTTTCTGCGGCATCCATATTATCAAAATACTGGATAACACGACCCCCCGTTCCATAAAGAGCATAGATAGCATTATACATTATGGTTTCTCCAATAAAAGATTGTCCTTGACGAAATCCAAGACATATCGGATGATGCTCATACTCAATGCAGGGCAATAGTAGCCGTTTTCGCAACTTGCTTCGTAGGTCTCTCGTTCATTGAGAGCTTTGCCGTAGAATGTGATAGAGAGCCAAGTATCTTGGGGATAGTGTTCTTCAACATCTTTCAAATCCTTGTACAAGTCTTCGTCAAATTGATGGTATAACTTGGTTTTCTGGTTTTTGCTATATACACTCGTTGTGCCGAATGCGTGACAATGGGAGTACACGGCAGATACATCGCGTGGGGCGATGCTATACGATGAATGTCTGCCGGTAATTTCAATAGAATAGAACGGATAATCGACTTTCATTAGGTCTCCTTTAATAATCCTTGACAAGTCTCACGGCAACACCAACCCAGTTGCATTCCTTTTCCCTGCGGATGGTATCGCCAGACATATAGTGGCAATCGTTATAGAAAGTCATCGCTTCATACGAATGCTCGTCAATGCTTGTTCTAGTAGCGAATGTGACGAACTCGCTTTGATATGTGACACCACCGGTTTTTTCTCCGTACCAACTTCCGATTGTGGCAATCTTCAAGTCGTTGCGAATAGCCCTGCCCCCGGTATAGAATCCCTGCTGCCCTTGGTGTGTCGGGTCATCAATCGGATAAGCACCCTTTGCTAGAATGAGTTCGCCCCATTCCTTGTGTGTCGGGATATGCCATCCCTCAAGATTCTTGACGATGCGGAGCATCCCATCCCTTGTGTAATAGCATTCGTGGGTCTTATCGGACCAGTAAGCCCCATCCTTGCTATCCGTGACGGAAAGGTTCTCTGCCATCCACACGACGCCATTGACGGTAATCGTTTCGGGGTTGAAATCATCGGACGGACGGCTAGTTTGCATACCAAGAATCTTGTCCGTCTTATAATCATAGAGAATCGGGGCTAATCCCGATTTGATATTCAAGAAAAGTTTGAGGTTGCTATTAGACATAATGGTTTTCCTTATTCGTTGCATACGGCATAGTTCATTTTTGTTGGGCATCCACGATAGATTTCATCGTCTCAAGAGAACGCATAAGATTATCTTGACAACCGGCTTTCTTAACCGAACCGATAGCCTTATTCATATACTCAATGGAGTTGGGGAACTTTTCGGTGACGAGTGCCATACGGAGAGCGTCAATCGCTACATACCCGGTAGTGTTCCTAGCACCATAATCTTTCGAGGTCATCTCCGATTGGATGTTGGAAAGAATTTCAACAATGAGATTCTTTGTGATGCTTTTTGTAATCTTGTTAGCCATTGGATTATCCCCTTTAGTCGTTGGTTGCATATTGTTTGCCACATTCTTCGCACACGAAATGGAGTCTTGTGAAAATCCAAGCATATCCACCGGAAAAGACTCTTTTCTTGCAGTTGTAGCATCTTTTCTTCGTGACCAAATCAATCTTGCAGAACATATCTTGACTCCTTTTCGTTGTGGTGGCTCTCCCACCTTTCCTACCTAAATATAACTAAATATCACATACTTGTCAATACTTTTCATAAAAATTTTATAAAAAAAATCCCTGTCACCGATATGGCAGGGATTCTCACTCAACCCAAAGGAAATGAATTAAAATTCATCGGGGGCTTCGGCACCGGCAGGGCTAGGGGCTTCGTTTTCTTCGCCATTCGCTTCCGGTTCGTTTTCGGGTTCGTTGCCATATTCCCTTTCAACTTGGTCAATGACACTATCTGCCCCAGCCGTGGCAGCATCGGTTTCATCGCCCTGCTCGTCTGCTACAATCTTGGTAATCGCATCGGACAAGATGCCGATGATTTCCATATTGTCTTCGTTCTTATGGCTTTCAAGAACGGTCTTGAGACGAACGATGGCATCGCCCATAGCATTGAACGATTCAACGGCGTTCTTCACGGCATCTTCTGCATAGATGACTTCATCATCAAATTCCCCTGCGAGAGATGCATCCTTAACGAGTTTATCGCAAGCATGGAGAACGGATTTCGTGAGAACTTCAAAACGGCGGCGAAGAATGTTCTTTACCGGCTTTGCAGATTCTTCGGGCTTCTTGCCCTTGTCATCCTTGCCATCGCCACATTTGGATTCGGGATTCTTGTTCTTGGATTCATCGGGTTCTACTTCCCAGAATCCGTAGTCCGAACCATCACCCGGATGTGCGCCAAAATAAGTTCCTTCCGGTGCGATGTCATTGAGAGCATCAAAAAGTTCTTCAACAATGTAGCCCAAGGTTTCATCGTCAAGACCATCCAAATCCAGAACTTCCGGGTTCGCCTTGACATAAGCATTGTACTTGTCCGGTGCATAAATCTTGAGAACTCCAAGGAACTCCGGTATCAAGTGTTCGGAACGCATCGTACCATGAGAGATAGATTTGTTTCTCAAATCTTCAATGTTCGCTTCATTCTTCATAGATTCTCCTTTCTTGTTGCGGTAAGCATCAATAGCATCCACAAGCGGTTTAAGGTCTTCTTTGAAATCCCTGCCCTTCAACTTGAACCAGTTCTTAACTTGTTCGGATGTAAGGCTCGTTGCATGGGGGAACTCATCATCCCATTCAAGTGTTGCCTTGATTTCACGGATAAGCGTTTCCCAAGCAAGACTATGAGACTTGGTAGCCTTGGACTTGCTTCTTGCCGTCAAGTCACTTTCGTTGCGGAAAGTGGTGTACATCTTGTCGATTGCATCACTTCTCAATGCACCGTTGTTATCGCAGAAATAGTCATCAAGCAACTTGTATGCATCTGCGATGGACTTGCTCACGCGAGATGTGCTATAATCCGCTTCGGACTTCTTGGATTCATCGGCATGGTCGTTCTTGATTTCTTCAACGATGTCCGGCCCATACTTTTCCAAGTAATCATAGTAGTCATCCATCGTTTCAATTTCTTCGTAGGAATCCATATCCTTGTCGATGACCTTGTTCACGGCTTGGTCTGCATACACCTTGAGTTTACCACGCAATTTCTTTGTGAACCAGTCTAAAGCAACTTGGTACATAAAGTCATTGTCTTCTTTGTCAATCGGTTCATCCTTGCCGTAGCCGTAGTAGTTTCGCTTGGCTTCGGACTTATTGGATTCTTTGAGAATTTCACTTGGTCTAATCACGTCGTTAGCCAATTCCCAATCGTGGTCATAGACATCTTCCGATGTGACCTTTTCGCCACTCTGCCAATCGTGTAAGAAATAGAGCAAGTCCTTGTCCGTATTATTGTACAAATCGCCACAAACAAGTGCATAGGTTGTACCAGATGTTCCATTTTCTTTTTCGTTTTCAAAATTAAATTCAAGAAGAACATCACCGTCATCGTTGATTGTGGTCTTATCAACCATTTCAACTTTATCTGGAACGGCATCTTTACCACCAGTAGCAAGGCAATAAGCCTTAACCAATTTGGAAAGTTCCGTTTCGTTTTCTTCATTCTTCTTGGATTCTTCAAAGCGGAGCCACGGCAAATCCAAGTCCACATCGTCGATGTACTTCTGCAAAATTTGCTGGAACGAACGGAGAATGGTTGGGTCTTCATCAAACAAGCCATAGTATGTCTTGACTTTCTTCTTCGGTTCTCCCGTTTTCGTAAAGAGCGTATCACCACCAATGGTAATATCGCAAGTAGGGGCTTTTGTTCCCTTATCGGTCTTGAACAAAAAGTCCACTTGGTCGAAATCGTTTAATACCGTGTAAAGAGTTCCATCGTGGGTCTTCTTTACTTCCACCTTGACATTGCCATTGTTGCCATAGATTTTATCAAGCATCTTGGCAAACGATTGTTCAAAAGAACCGGCATTTTCTTTAACTTTGATGTTCATAATGTATATCTCCGTTTAATTGTCTGCGAGTGGTCCCTTTACCGGGAGAACTCCAAAGTTTTCAACATAAATATAATAAGGTTGCTTCGCACCCATCATCGTGGCATCTTCATAAAGCCAAGTTTCGTCAAAAATTGCGTCGCTCTCGCCAGTTTCAAGGTTATAATGACCATCTTTAGCCATTTCCGCTTCAACTTCGGCAGGGTCGTGTAAAAGTTCTGGGGCTTCTTTTTCAGCCATCACGATTGCCGTGTCAAGGGCATCATAGATGTTTTCCGCACCGCCACGGACATTTACATAGAACTTTGCGGTATCATATCCGCTACCACTCCAAATGTGAACAACGGCATTTGCCATTTGTTCCCTAGATGGATAGAAACTATTGACCGAATAGGTGTTGCCATCTGCGATGTCCACTCGCATCGGGTAGTCATCATCGGGAGTGACATTATCATTTTCCCTTTCAACATCGGCGGCATTGTAAAGGTTATCGGATGCCCACATCTCAAGCAATTTTCTAGCCTTTTCGGGTTCATCGCCACCTACACTGGAATCGTCGATAAGGATATAATCATCCGTGACGATTACGGGCATATCCTCGCCATTGATATGGACGGAACTTTGTGTTCCGTCAAGGATGTCAATGGCGGTGTCGTTTGGGTCTTCTGCATCCGGGAAAAGTTCGGACAAGTCATCGCTAACAAGATAGACTTTTTGTTTATTCGGGTCAATCGCCATAATGGATTCCTTAATAGGTTATTACCATACACTTTTTAAGTGTTTCAAGCAATTCGTTCTTGTAATCTTCATCGTGAAATTCCGATTCTTCCGCATCGGGGTCATTGGAAATCCAGGGTTCATCGCCTTTCACATAGGTTGAATCCCAAGCCCTACCATAGTTCCATCCGCGCATACGAATTGTACCGTTGTCAATGGAAAAATAATAGATGCAGTCATCCGAAAGACCATCCGGGTCCAACGGCATAAAGCCAAAGACACCAAAGAATTTGTCATTGAGTTCAACCGAACCGAATTGATTTTCAAAAAGTGTGGTAATCATAAGTAAAACCCTTTTTTATAAAAAAGCCCATCCGACATCCATTCGGATGGGCTAATCGGTGTGAGTTTCTTTTTAGCCGTTCTTTGCGTCTTCAAGAGCCTTGATGACTTCTTCATCTTCAAGGGCTTCATTGATGGCACTGGCAAGCAAGTAGCAACGAATTGTGACATCGCGCTTTTCGGCTTCGGGGTCAAACTTGTCACCAAATTCTTGCAAGGCTTCGTCATACAAGTCGCCGTTGCCTACAAGGAACAAGTCTGCCATCATACGGCTCATTGTATAAGAGCCACTTCCGTTGCCGGTCACATTGTCATCTGCCCAAGCATTGTCATTGATTGCTTGAGCGAGTTCATCCTTACTATCCTCGTCATTGAGGTCATAGTCTTTGTAGTCTTCTGCATTGTCAATGATGAATTGCTTGACATCATCACGGACGGCTTCTTCGTAGTTGTACTTTTCCCAACTATTTGCGAGTTTTGTGAAATCCATAATGGACTCTCCTTGTTAAATAAAACTTGTTGTGTTGTTGCCGTTAATATAACTAAATATTAACGGCTTGTCAAGAGATTTTTGTAAAAATTTTTATTTTTTAATAAACCCAGAGATAATGGTCTCCGTACTTGGTCACGGTGTTGCCACGGATTTCTCCGTTTTCATCAAGGTAGGCATCAATGACTTCTTCTTTGTCCTTGGTGTCATCCTTGGCTTCATCGGGGAGTTCATCGTAGGTTTCTTCTACATCTTTCCAAGATGTGTACTGGAACAAGTTGTCAAAGAATACAAGGGCATCGTCAATTTCGCCAATGCCGGAATAGTATTCCCAAAGAGCATCCCAGTAGTCTTCATCTTTATCAAGGAATGCGGCAGATTCGCACATTCGCATAAACATCGTGTAGTCTATGCCCATCTTGATTGTATCGGTGGATTCGTTTTTCTTTGATTCACTTTTATTGGATTCTTCCAAAAGACCTAATGCAGACAAAGCGGATGCAAAAGATGAGCCTTCGCCATTCATAATCATATTACCACGGTTGGTAATGACTGTTATGCTTGTATGCTTACCTTCATAAATATCCACGTCCACGGTAATGCCATCATTACCATAAACACCTAACAACTTGTATTCGGCAGACTTGTCATTACTGTTTTCATCGGCATAGACATTCGGCTTTACAGATGCACCTAAAGTTTTCAACTTACGAACAAGTGACTTCAACTTGGATGCATACATAGTGTCGTTAATAGGAACATCCCTACGAATATCCCCTACGGCTTCATTCTTCTTGGATTTGCTAACCTTTCGCTTGCTCTCGAAGGTCTTGACGGATTCCGTATAAGTATTAACCATATAGGTGTTTCCGTCTGCGAAAGCCACATAGTCTTTCCCTGCCAAGTTGTCCTTGGTGTTCGGGGTCGGCTTCAACTGTCCACCACCGAACTTCTTGAGCAACTTCTTTGCTTTGTCAAGAGCATCCCTAGATGCTTCGCCATCGTCAAGTAGGTAGAAAGTATTTTCGGAACGGTCAAATCCCACCGGGATTTCTACACCACCGATGGAAACATAATCTTGCTGCCCTTCCATAGAATCATAGGCGGCATCAATATCTTCGGCTTCGGATGCCAGAAGAACGATTTGGTTGTTAGGCTTAATCATAAGTTTTATTTCCTTTTTGTTATTTGTGGTGGGCATCAAAGAAATCTACGATTTTCTTGACACGCTCAAATTTTTCTTCTTCGGACAAGTCATCCGTGACATATTCCTTGAGGGAATCCATTATGCCGAACTTTGTTCGCATAGTGTCATCGTACATAGGGTCTATGATACCAATACCACCTATTTCGAACAATTCTTTCTCGTTCGGGTTTTCATCTGCATGGGGTTCATACGAATATGCTTCTTTCTTTTTGGATTCGTTAATTGTGTACTTCATACTCGCTCCTTATTAGACAAAGTAGAAAAGATTAGTGCTTCTTGCCGTGATGACATATTTCTTGCCATCGTTATCACGGAGCAATGCACCATTCATTCCGTATGTGCCACGGCTAATACCTACAAGTTCGATGCCCTTGGACTTGAGTTCCTTGGCTTCTGCATCGGAAATTGTCGTGATGTCCGTGGCTTCATCATACTTTGCCATTCGCTTGAGGTCGGACAACTTCAAGGTAAGGCTTTCTTGTTTTTTACGCTTTTCTTCAATAGACCAGAAACCAAAGTCTGCCCCATCGCCCTCGCTACTACCGAAAGTAGTTCCATCGGGTGCGATAGTTTGCATCAAATCGAAAATATCCGATTCAAGCCAAGACAATGTATCGGGGTCGGTGTTTTCAAGGTCATTGACTTCCGGGTTTTCTTTTACGAATGAATCGTATTTATCGGGGGCATAGGTCTTGAGTACATTAAGGAATTTCGGGAGATAGTCGGTACTCTTGAGAGTGCCGGAACTAATAGACTTGTCTTTCAAGTCTTCAATGTTCGCTTCGGACTTATTGCTTTCATCCGGACCCTCTATCACTTCGGCATCTCGCCCATTGAGAGCAAGTTTACGAACACGGATTTCGGGCCAACCTTTATCCTTTGCATCTTGCTTGTGCATTTCAACATATTCGGGCCACGTGACCGTCCATCTTGCCCAAGATTGACCCGGCTTACGAACTTGAATTTCTCTATCGGCGATAGTTTCAAATTCTTCATTCTTCTTGCTTTCGGACTTCTTGGATTCGCTAACCGATTTCATAGCGTTAAGCAATTCCGTCACATTGTTAAATCTGGTGCCCCGTTCATTCCTATCGAACTTACCACCATATACAACAATTTCTTTGGTGTATTCGCCATCGCTTTCAATCATAAAGGTATATGTGACACCATTCTTGGTGGCTTTAGATACTCTGCGATACGGATAAATTTTACCGTTCCGAACATCGGAATCAAGTTCAAAGCCAAGGTCTTTCAAGCCATCGCGCATAGTATCGTAGTCATCTACATCGCGTTCGCCATCTTCTCTTGTTTCGTGTTTCTTTGATTCCGGCATCTTGAATGTATCAATCGCAAAGATTTCAGACGAAATCAATTCTTCAATCTTCTTGTAATCTTCAAGAGTCATACCAACGGTTTCGGGGTTGGAATACCACTTGCAGACATTTTCGGTGCAACCAAGTATCGGAGTTTCATTGTAATAAAGTTCAAACCACAAATCGTATGCACCATCGCAAATACGCCACGGCCCATTCTTTACCGAGCCACCTTTTACATTGTAGGTTCGCAGCATATTCTTGAATCCACCGAAATTCAATGCTTCGGATTTCTTCTCGCCCATCATTGCGATTTCGGCATTAACCATTCGTCGGTCTTCGTCATCAAGAACGGCATCAATACCAGCCTTAACACAAGTGTAATCGTCATCGTATTCACGGAGAGCTTCGCCATAAGCGTGTTCAAACACGGACTTGTGGTCTGCAAGCCATTCGGCTACTTCATCCGTAGTAGATGCAGTCCACCCATATTCATCCTTGAGAATCTTGTGTGCAACATCTACAAGATACGGAGACACCCTGCCTTCGGATTTCTTGGATTCGCTATTGGGCTTATTCGGTACGAAAAGAATCACACCCTTTCCCATAGTGTCATCTACAAAATAATCGGGGTCATTGTCCTTAATCCAATTATAAAGGAAATGTGCCGCACGGTTTTCTTTATCGTATTGGTCATAGCAAGTAGCAAGCATATTGATAAAGGCATTACCATCTGCATCCTTTACGATGTTGCCACGTTGCTTAATCCAATCCGTGATATTCGTAATGTAATTATTTCGGATTAACTGTTTAACTTTATTCTTGTATGCATCCCATTCGGGGTCTTTTTCTTTATCGGCTTCACTAATATGGGATTCCATCTTCTTGGATTCATCTATCGCAAAGAACTTCTTCAAGACATTCTTCAATTCTTCAATGGTCTCAATGCCTTCCGTGAATCCGTTGTTTCGGGGGTTTCTATCCGTGTACCATACACGGGCTTCGTAGGGTGGTTCAAGACGGACACTAACAGTCTCGCCCATCTCATCAAGGCTATCCCTGCAATCAAACACCGGAATAGTATTATCGCCATCGAACCACTTATTGTCCACGACAAGGTTGAGTTCATCAAATAATTCGCAAACGGCTTCTTCGGTCATCTCCTTGGATTCATTCTTGGATTCTTCGCAGAGACCAATCCATTCCTTTGCCATTTCGTTTCCCTTGTCCGTGAGATTCATACTACCGGGTTCAAGCAAGCCCCGGCGTTCCAATTCGTCAAGGACTTCGCCCCTACGATTGACCGGGTAATTGGACAAAGCCTTACCCGGCTTACCAAGGCATTTGATGTTTGCTACGATAGTCTGCAATGTCTTATCGGGAATAGCCCTGCCCTCGTTCTTTGCTCCGAACTTCTGGGCAATTCGCTTTTCACTTGTGCCGGATTCGCCCACCTTGCTTTCAACATAGGCAATCTTGCATCGCATCATCTTTCCGTTGTAGTCCACGATGATGGTGGACGGACTATCCTTTTGTACAAAGGTCACTATCGCACCATTTGCGACGGTAGGAATTAACTTAATCTTGTCTCCCTTTTGCAGAGAGTTAATCATTGATTTCTTATTCTTTCTCTGGTCATCAATACCAAGGCACTTGTTAATCCAAACCCATTCCGTGTTAGTTTCGTGGTCGGTAATCTTGTTGTTGTCTATTTCCCACTTTTCAAGTCGGGGCTTGAGCCACTTTGCTACTGCGGTATTCGTTTCAAACGGACCAGCCGTGACATCTACATCCTTGTAGCCGTATTGACCACCATCATTTCTAATGAGAATTTCAACGGCGGTCGGTTTGTTGTTATTGTAGGGTTCTTCTATGCAGAACCAATTTCCGAATTGCTTGATGACCTTGCAGTTCTTCTCAAGTTCTCGCTTTACATCTGCAAGCAAGTCTTCTCTGGAAGACCAATTAAAGAGCCAACCTTCGTTCTTCTTGGATTCGGATATTGCCGAGCCGTTAGTAATAATCATCGTGGAACTCCTATGACTTTTGTTTGGAGGATATTATTCAATATGTAATATAATAAAAAAGTTTGTTCTTCCAAAATCCTACATATAAAAAAACACCCCACATCTTGCGATGGGGATGTTTTCAACACGGGGAAACCCTACGGATTAGCCGTTAGAGCCACCATTGCTTCCGCTACCGCTACCACCCACCGGGCGGTTAGCAAGGTAAACATTCACATCGGCAGCCGGGCCATCATCCTTGGTAATCACGATGCGCTGGACAAATTCGCCCACGACCGGTTCAATCGCCTTCCAAGAAGCGATAGCACGCTGGGTCTGGAACGGATTGTCTGCAACCGGCATAGTGTCGGTCAAGAAGACCGGCATATAGGTTGCACACACAACCGGGGCTTCAAACGGAGAGTTATCGGAGCTATAAGCCGCGATGACTTCGTTCGGTGCAACGATGGTGTTGCTACGGATGACCGTGATACCTTCGTTCTTGAGAGTGCCATACACGTGCGGGCCAACAAGGTTGGTCTGCGGAGCCGGAGTGAAGCCGGGGAGAGATGCGATGTACTGGCAAGCAACATAACCCGCAACGAGTTTGTTTGCATAGCCCTTACCCGCACGGCTACCGATGGCAGCCGATGCTTCCTGAATGGCATAAAGGAACGAGATACGATGTTCCATTTCGGAGATGCCAGCCGGACGGTTGAGACTCCAAGTGACCGGAGCCCAGCGGTCGGCACACTTCTTGTAAGCAAGAAGAACCTTTTCGCTTTCTGCCATAGCCATGTGGCCGGTAAGGTCTGCGAGAACTTCGTCACTTGCTGCCTTGCCGAAGCGCTTGTTGAACTGGAACGACTTGAAAGTACCGAGCATTTCCTTGAGACCGATGATTTCGGCAGAAACCACCTTGGAGTCAAGGGCATATTCGATAGCCGGAACATCCGGTGCCTTTTCAAAGTCCACATCGTATGCGACACCACCCTGGTAGTTGCCATCAACGGTAAGTTCAATGTCACCACCATTCTGCGATGCAGTCACATTTACCTTGCCATAGAACACCGGCAACTGACCCGGACCAGAACACTGACCGAGAACATCAACCACATTGCCACTTGCATCAACAAGGCGAATGTTGATGGGAGTGTTCCAGCGGAGATTGCCAACACCATACTTGATGGTAGCCTTGCCACCCTTGATAGCGGCAAACTGGCGTTCGCTCATATAAGCGGTCGGGGAACTCTGCCAACCCTTGAGAGCCGCGAAAGTCACGGCATCAAAGTTCTTGGCGGCGAGCTGTGCCGGGTCAATCGGTTCTTCACCCGGACGAGAACGGACATCAAGGAATTGCTTCCAAGCACCATTCATCGAGGTTTCGCCTTCCATCTTGCCATCCGCACCCATCCAGCGTTCTTCCGGGAGAGCCGGCAGACCATTCTGGGCGGTCAAAGGATAGCCGTGGGTAAAGGTCTTCTTAAAGTAGATGAGACCCTGGGCTTCGTCAAGAGTCTGCACGGATGCCAACTGCGGAGCAATGGAGAGTGCATAGGTTGCAGAGATGAGGTCAAGAGCCACACGCGGAAGAACACCAAGGCTAGATGCACTGGAGTTTTCCTGCACATAGGCTTCGTACTTCTTGTAGTTGTCCAACTGCGCACCAAGATTGAACATATCATTCTTGGAGAGACTACCCTTGAAAGTAGAGCTCTTTGCGAGGGCTTCAAACTGCTTGCCATAGCGGGCTTCGTAGGATTCTACGATGCGGTCGTACTTGGCATTAGAGAGTTCTTCAATAGATGTTTTCATTGTTTGTTTCTCCTATTGATTAGGCTTTCTTGCCGAGTTTAGACTTGAATTTCGCACGGGCTTCGGCAATATCCTTTTGGCGGGATTCCTGCTTTCTTGCAGTGCGACGTGCTTCAAGGCGCTTCTTGAATGCTTCGCGGCGTTCACTTGCCGTGCCGTTGGAACGGCGGGCTTCGAGACGCTTGCGGAATGCTTCACGGCGAGCCTTTTTCTTTGCTTCTTCGGCACCATCGCCCTTCTTGTCTTCGCCCTCAACGGTGGCAGAGCCGAGGACTTCTTCATCTTCGACTTCTTCGTTAGAGTTGGACAACACGGCTACAATGCCAACGTTCGGGTCTTCTGGGTCATCGGAAACGACAACCTGGATGTCCTTTTCCTTGTCCGCATAAATGACTTCTGCTGTGCCGGCATCAAGTTTGATGTCACCGACTTTCACAACACCGTCATCTTCACGGAGCTTTCGGGATTTGATTGTTTTAACCATTGTTATGGTCTCCTTGATAGGGTTCGGTGCATTTTTAAAGTGACTGTGGGTCACTCTCCTACAAGGGTAGTTATTGCACGCACGGCAGGGATTGCCGGCCCTCTAACAACGAAATGTATTAAATAAAATGCAAAATCTTGAGATTATGTTGAAAAAACTTGAACTTTTTGTTAATTTGTTGTGATATTCTATTATATACAAATGATATTCTATTATATTTTATATGATATTTTATTAGTTTGTTGATAAAGTGTTATATTTAGTTTGTATATAAAAAGAAAGCCACCCGGAAAAATCGGGTGGCTCGTTTTAATTTTTGGATGGATTTTATTCCTTGCCGATGTAGGGCTTTCCCTTCGGAATGTATGCCGTAAGGTTGGTCACTTCTTTAGTTGGCATCTTATCAATATCCATAGAAGATTCCGTGAAGAACTTCTTCATAGAATTAACGAGTTCTTGGTCACACTTATCCGTACCAGATTTGCAAGTCTTGAGGAATCCACGGTTAAATTCTTCAAAACTGAAATTACCAAAATTATCCGACGGAGCAAGACCCTCATAGAACCAACCACGGTCATTGTAATTGATACTAACGAGAATAGGCAACCATTCCTTTGTTTCTTCGTCACGATACTGCATCATACCATAGGGGAGTTCATCGCCAATGACATCTTTCGGATTTTCGGCTTCGGACTTCTTGGATTCGCCTTTAATAGCCTTATGAATCTTGGTAGCAAACGGCATAAGGTTCTTATCCACTTCTGCCATTGCAGAATCAATCGCTTGCTTGATATTTTCGGATTCGCCCTTGCCCAAGGTTTCCCAATGGTAGCCGGTAGTTTCGTCAAGACCATCAACACTTACGATGAACTTGCCATCTTCGCGTTCGACTTCAACACGAATCTTAACATCACTTCCATAAGAGCCATTCATTTTGTAATAGCCCATATCCGAAGAATCTGCCATTGAAACAAGATTCGGTTCGCAGTTAAAACGCTTCTTGCAAGCATCGTACACTTGCTTCAATTCGTTCGGGATTTCCGTGTGCTTGAACAAAATCTTTTCTTCGCCAATAAAACTTTCAATGGGTCGCTTGGTTCGGGCTTCGCCTTTCTTCAAGGATTCTTCTGGGTCATTGTCTTCGTGTTCATAATCGTAGGCAAGGTCATTAACCAAGTCACGGAACTTGTATGTAATACCGAAAGTTCCAAAAGCCTTAAAGAACCAGTCGATAGCCCAAGTAGAAAATTCATTGGTGTCCGCATCGTCAATGCCGTTAAGCAACTTATTACGGAGTTCGTTAAACTTGATACCATCCTTATGGTCTTCATCCCAAGACCAGTTGATTCGTTCAAAGTTGCCGGGAATCTTGTAATCGCCACCATTGACATACTTGTACATATCATCTTGGATGCGTTCGCACAAATCGCCATAGTACCCGGAATCCTTAACCGTCTCAAGGGCAAGTTCCGTAAAGTAGGGGTCATCGCCACTACCCTCAACATCTTTCTTGATGTCTTCGCCTTCGGAATCCAAGATGCTCGTTATTTCTTTTTCCAAAGTTTCGGCGTCAAGCCAATCGTGTTTTGGAAGAGCTTTAGAGATAGATTCCTTTTTCTTCTGCATTGAGCATTCATACCTTTTCATAGGTTGTCTCCTTTTGTTCATTAAACTTTCGTTGTTGAGATACTTGTAATATTGGTCAAGCAATTTCTTGATGTCCGGGCATTCGGGTGGATAGCCTTTTGCAGTATCGCTTACATAGCGATTATTCTCTTTGGAGAATATAGAGACGTGCATAGCCGGGTTGCCACCATAAGCAACTTCCAATGTGAACTTGTTCCCATCCCTATCTTGTAAGTCAATAAGGACATTGTACCCATTTGGTGTCGATTCTGTAATAGCATCCGAAATAACTTTAACACCCGGTAATCTTTTAGTAATTGCTTGTGGAATGTAATCCAAAAGTATTTGTATTAGTTCGGGGTGTTTATCCAATCCGCGTAATGCCGTGAATGCATCTTCAAGCTCAAAATTATAATTTTGATGGCGTGATTGTGCATCGTAAATGTCGTTATAGTAAGGCTTTGCTTTCGGGTGGTACTTGAAAAGAGTATCTTTTAAATTCTTTTCCGCTTCGCCCATAGTTCTGCCAATACCAAGTGAATCGGCATACTTAATGTTTCTGCCGTCTTGATACGATACCGTTGCATACACATAGTTCATAGTAAAAACCTTAAACTTGCTTTATCTGGTTAAGGGCTTTTATATACAACTTCGCCGCTTTTTCTGCCGCGGAAAGCATACCTTTAGCCATTTCAACGGACATATTGTTTATGCCGGGGTCATTACCGATGAACGTGCAATAAAGGTCTTTTGGACTACCATTCTCCGTGCAGACTTTTTCGCAATCGCCAATCAAAACTTCCGTAGAAAATTGACCATCTTTGTAATAGTATGTTGCCACAACGGAAATGTTAGATGGCGTTTCTATACCGGTGCTTAACAGAATATATGCAATAATCCTATCGTCATCGGATGCTTCCATTGGTGTATAACCTTTGGCATACAATAAGTCCGGGATAGTTTCAATGGCTTCATTCTTTTTGTGAGATTCTTTTACTTTAATCTGCATAAGAATTACTCCTTACCCAAAGAGTCGGGTTAAGAACGAATCGTCATCTTTCTTGTTAATCTTGGTTTCCACGACCTTGAATGTCTGCGGAGTGGAATATTCCTTTTCAATGCTTTCAAATGTAGCACCGGCCTTTCTGCGTTTTTCCACAAAGTCTTCGTTGAGACCTTGCTTGTTAGCGAATCGCAGGGTCTTTACAAGTTCGTGGGATTCCTTGATTTCCTTACTCAAACTTTCGCAATGCAAAACGATAGACCTACGGATGTCTTCGGTCACTTCCGTAAAATCTTCCAACTTGTAATTGTCACTGGACCCAGAGGTGCAGTCGGACATTATTACGGCATCCTTTTCAACGCTTTCAACCATATAGGTGTTGCCGTCAAGTTCAAGTTCTGCCCCGATTTCCTTGGCGGTCTTGAGAAGCGATTCGGCTACGGCGATTTCAATGGATTCATCCTTTTCTTGCTTGGATTCCGTAATCATCTTGGGGTGGGCGTCCAAGAATCCGGGGTCTTGAACAAAGTCAAATCGTTCGAGCTTGTAGGTCTTCGGGTCAAGAATATCGTTGCCGTCTTCATCCTTGCCATTATAATCGCCATCGGCTCTGGAAGACACATACATCACGACACCCGAACGGAGCAATGTATAAAGAGAATTGCCCATCGGTGTATTAAGAATGACATCTTCGGCTTCGCCAGTTTCCCAGTTGATGTTTCGGGTATAGTGGCTATAACGACCCTCGCCAAGGTCTTCATCCGTGATTTCGGCTTCGTGACCGACACGACCAATCATTTGGTTATTCTTGACCTTGCGTTGAACTTCTTCGTCTTTCCCTGCCGCTTGCCAAAGTTCTTCGGTGTACTTACGGCGGTTGCGAGATACACCACCCGGTACAAAATGTTTACCCTTGACGATGGCAAGAATAGTACCATTGCTATTGGCTACTTCGGACTGTGCAGATTCATTGACTTGCGAAATGTCATCAACGAACTCGCACTTGAATGGAATGAAATCTTCTGCAATCTGCATAGTAATTAACCTCGATTGGAAATGGCTTTTTCAATTTCGCCAACATATTCGTTGGGCTTTGCATCCTTTGTGACTGTGGCTTTAACCGTAATCATTTCCTCATAAGTAGAACTACCGGTGCCCCAATCAAATATAATGAATACACGATAATCGTTGTTATCGGTTGTAATCTTCAAGGTCTGCTGGTCTTTCTTTCCCAAGCGGAGTTTTTTAAGTACATAGTCGATTAGGTCTTCCGGGCTACGGAATTGCTTATTTGCTAGACCACCAATTCCGCTATAACCACCATAGACATTGCGCTTAACACCATTTTCAATGTGATACCCCATCGCATTTTCTAGGGTATAGACAAGCGATGTCTCATTAGCCTCACGGACTTTGTGTTCTTTAACTGTAATCTGCATAAATGCTACTCCGATTGAGTTTCTTATGGAGAATATAATAAAAAAGCACCCATTGTGGATAAATGGGCGCTTGAAATTTTATGGGAATAGGTCTAATATACCCTTATTTCAAGAAATCTTCAAGATTCTTAATCGGGTCGGGATGTTCGGCATCAATGAAATCCTCATCGCCAAGATAGTTAATCTTCAAGTCTTCATCGTCACCGATGCCGTTTCGAACATTATCAAGCAACTTCTTGATGAGAGCCTTGTCATACCCTGCGTGGATAGCATTGTTAAAGTCAATAGAAGCAACGATGAAACCACTATCGTATTCAAGCATTTGCTTCAAGGCTTCTTGGTTATTCGTCTTGCCGATGACTCGTTCCCAATCTTCATAGAACTCCATATCATAGGCATTATCCCAATTAAACTTCCACACATCGTCATCTTCTTCATACCACCCTGCCGTTCGGTCGGGATTATTCGGTGTAGATGGGTTGCCGTTCTTGAGAGCCTTGAGACCTTCAACATCGTTGTTCAAGATGGCATAACCGATAGGTTCGTATTCGTTTGCGAACGAGCCATCTGCGGAATTAACGTGTGTGACAATCTTGCCATCTCCATAAATTTTGGAAATTGGGTTTTCCGATTCATTCTTGGATTCCGCTACATCATTTGAAAAGTCTGCGAATTGGACACTACCGTTGTTCACATCGCCCTCAAGCCACGGATAGACATTCGCAATGACTTCATCCTTGATGTCTTGGTCATAGACGATAGTTGCAGACGGATAATCCGCAAGCAAATCATCTTCAAGGTTGTCATAAAGCGGAACGGTATCAATGAAGCCGTATGGTTCGCCAAGAACTTTGTCCGTGATAATGAGTTCGTATTGACCCACATAGACATTGTATTCTTTTTTATTGGCTTCGGAGCGATAGGTCTTATCGCCATACAACTTGCGGATGAGCTTGGTGTCACCGGCTTCAAGATGCTGGATAGTTTTCAAATCCTTGTCCGATTTAATATCGCCGACGATGTACTTGATGATATTGTCCGCATCCATATACACGGAAATCATCGTGTGCGTTTCCGGTATAATGTGATTAGGTACGAACTTTAATATTTTGTAGCCATCCGCAAGGGGGCGTGCTAATTGAACCGGTGGCAACTTCCAATACGATGGAATGTCTTTTCTCAAGTCATCGTATTTCTTTCCGATAGCACCATCCACGGCAGAAATGGTAGTATCTATATCCTTTTGATACTTGGAGAAATCAATACCCTCGTTCTTACGGACTCTGCTACCACCGGTAGGGATTGCACCAAGAGAAGCCGCGGATGCTCCGCAGTCTTCGGATTTGGATTTTACACTAATCTTCATATATTATTCCCCACAAATCATAAGGATGTAATCGTTCACGATGTCGATGTCCTTTTCCATCATAATCGTAAAGTAATTGTGGCACGTCCAAGATTGGACGCATTCATTGCCAAGACCCCAGCATATCGCCCTTATCAAAGGCATCCCACACGGAACGATAGCACTGGACGGCTTCACCAGGTGTGCTAAACTCCGCAAGGATTGTACCGGAGCCGTTATTGTTTCCAAGGCTATGGGTGTCCATCAACAAATTCTTGAGAGTCATAGCACCATTCCTTTATTAGTCGTTGTCTTCTGGTTCTTCCGTGTTGATGCCGGCTTCTTTGGCTTCGTCTTCAAGATTATAAAGGTCGGAGTCATCAATGTCATCGTTATCAACATCCACCTTGTAGGTTTCGTTATCAACGAGAATCTTATCCATCTTCTTGAGTTGTTCATCCGTATAGGACCAGCCCTCGCCATCAAGATATTCCTTGAGTTTTTCAAGACGGAGTTCTTCGGGGAGGTCTTCTACACTACGGACAACCTTACCATCAATGTAGGCATAGCCAAGTGCGTGGCAGATGGTTTCAAATTCCATCCAGAACATATCATTGATGTCCGTGTCACTTGGGGGTTCTTCGCCAAAGTATTCCGGCAAGATGTCATCCAACTGTTGCATCTCGTCATAGGTAAGTTCCTGGGCATTACTTACGGCACCACTCCAAAACTTGAAATTGTTAAGGCTGTCATCGACATAGTATTTCATTGGAAACTCCTTTTTGTTTATCAATAAAAGTAATAAAAATCTTGACCAATAGTCTTGGAATGCTTACGATTTTCATTCTTTTCCGTCTCCATCCCCTAATATAACTAATTGTCAATGAGTTGTCAAGAGTTTTATTGAAAATTATTTGGTTATGTCCTTTTCAAAGAAAGCCTTTTCCGGGACAATCACTTCCGTTCCGTCCGTGGCAATATGGGTCTTCCACATCGGGTTTCCTTTATAGTCAAGAGAACCAAGCGGAATGCCATTCGGATTATACAAATCCACGACCACTTTCTTCAAGGGGGCCATCTTCCAATCTGCGAACTCGCTTACCAAGTTAAAATGGATTATAACTTCCCACATATAGGCAAACAAGTTGCCAGTGTGGAATGACACTAATTCATCTTTTCCCAACTCTTGAATAGCCGTAAGTGCTAATCCGATGGTATTAAATGTTTCTTTGTCATCGTACCCATACTTGAGATTGACCGGAACATTGTGGATATTCTGGTATTCGGCGGCGAATGCTTCGGAAAAGTCTTCTATGAGATTCGCTTTGTTGCTTACGATAGTGCAAGCCATCGGGAACGATGCGGACACTGTTTTCTTGTATTTCGCCTTACCATCGGGAGAAAAGCCATCTTGGAGATATACCGGTCTGCGGATGATGTTTTGCAGAGAACCTTTTGTCCAGAATAGATAGGTGTACGGCTTACTCCTAACGGTATCTTTGTCCGTTCCTTGTTTCCTATCCATTTCCTTGTTCGCCATATCTTGCTCAAGGAGTCTCTGCGGACCCTCGGCATCTCCGCTATAAACAACTTTCATAGACCCATCAAAACCTTGGCGGGTAAAGAAATGTCTCATTTGAGCAAAGTAAGATTGTATGGCGATAGATTGAATCATTGGTGGTTATTCCCTTGCATTCTCTGCCGCATTTTTAATGGCATCAAAGAAACTATCGTAATCCGAACCGAATACATCAAGTTTGTCCATAACATCTTCTGCAAGATTCAAAAGGATGTCGGGCATCCAACCCTTGAGAGACTTGCCGACTTCGTAGCCCATATCGCTTGCGGTAGTTTCGGCATAGCCATCTTCGATTCGCTTCTTAACTTCTTTTGCAATTTCGCCAGCAATTTCGTCAAGCGAAATATCGGAGAGCCTTTCATTCTTCTTGGATTCGTGAACTTTGATGTTCATAGCATCCCCCTAGTGGGATTCGTTGTATGCCTTGATTTCTTCTGCGAGACTATCGGTAAAGTCTTCGGCAGAATTGATTTTCCATCGTTCGTTTTCATCCTTGGAATAGATGAAACCATCGGTGTTGCCTATTGTGTTAAACTTAATTTCAATACCGAATGGTCGGGTCATAAACACAATGTAGCCATAGCCACCCGAACCGATGCTACCCCTATCAAGTTTAAGGGGTATATCCGTTCCGTGAATCTTATTCACGAAATCGCTCAACTTGAGAATGTTTTCTTTAGCCAAATCAAAGTTAAACTTGGCCTTATCGCTATCAATGATGTCCGTATTTACGGATTCCATCTTCTTGGATTCGTGAACTTTGATATTCATAGTATTCTCCGTTTACAAGAAACATTTTTGCTGCGATGACCCATGCATACCGGCAAGTGGGCAGGGGGTCATCATATTTAAGGCTAGACCCATAGCATCCGCAATCATAACCATATCGCCAGTAAGAGTCAATATGCCCTTGGTCTCTACGGTGGTCCCGGATATGGTATGCTCTATTTTGAAATTGCCGTCTCCCCCATCAAATGAGAACTGCGTGCCATCCTTTCTGCCCTTGAGAATATTTTTACCCAAGCGGATGTGAAATTCTTCTTCAATGTTAGTACCCGCTAGTTCTACGGCAAGCCCCAAAACAAAGGCTTCGCAGAGCGAACGAACTTCCACGATGACTTCATCATCAACTTCGTAAGATACCGACTGGGACAATAATGGCTTCGCCCAGAAATCCAAGTGGACTTCTTCTTTGGCATTGAGAATGGCTTGAACCTTGATGGCTGGTGCGGTCACTTCAAGAACCTTACACCGTAGGGTGTAAGGTTTCGGGGTCAATGCCTTTCGCAAGGCGTGTGTGCCAAGGTCGAACTTCATTTAGAGTCTTCTAGTCGTTAGAACTTGTCCGTGGTGTTCTTGTACTACCTAAATATATATAAAATCTATCCAAAGACTTAATCAATGTTGTAGGACTCGCCCTTATAATAGATGCAATCGCCAAATACGGAGTGACGGATTTTTCTAGCGATTGCATGGTTATTTACAATAAGGATGAACTTGAGAGCATTATCGCTATACCCTACCGTGCGTTCATAGCCGGGGATTTCGTGGATGGTCTTTCGGATATACGGCATATTGACACCTTTAAAATTGGTTGATTTTGTTGTGTGGTCACTTTTGTTCCCATACCGAATATAATAAAATATCTTGTGCTTGTCAAGAGATTTCTTGACAATTTTTATGCGGAATCGGAATACACGGCAATTATTGTTTTTTATAGATACTTTTTAGTCGGTTCAATATGGCTTTTCTGCGATTATGGGGAGTTTCTTTTTGTAATGGTTTTGGTTTTATATTTTTAGGGGTATATGTCAAATTATGTACGATATGTTTATTTAAGCAATAACTTTTCTCA
>Ga0265299_10000196_pt1 | contig 80811 bp, 72 predicted proteins | sample AusTroGonzalo_MG_4_FD_193485 | JGI IMG/M metagenome (GOLD analysis project Ga0265299, IMG submission 193485) | Bovine rumen microbial communities from tropical cattle in Woodstock, Queensland, Australia - Gonzalo_02 | ecosystem: Host-associated > Mammals > Digestive system > Stomach > Rumen ... | reverse complement strand
ATACTGAAAGTATTTCTCATTTTTTCATTTTTCACCACAAAATTACTTGAAAAATAAAATTTTTTCTTTATATTAGCCGCCGCGTGGGGCAATAGCTCAGCTGGGAGAGCGCGTGCTTCGCATGTACGAGGTCGCCGGTCCGAATCCGGTTTGCTCCACCATTCTTCTGTTTATCCCGCAATTTTGGAGAGTTTATGGCAAAAAAAGCGGTCGATTTGCTTCAAGACAAGCCCTCAAAGGCGATAATCGCCCTTTCGCTGCCGATAATCCTGCTCAACATTCTGAAAGGCGGTTTCAACATTGTCGACATGCTCTGGCTAGGTATGCTCGGCAAGGAATTTCTGGCTGGTGTCAGCGCGTCAGTTTTTTTAGTCTGGGCAGTAAACGGCCTCACAGCACTCGTCACAGTCGGAATAGTTGCCGGAATTTCGAGAAATATCGGTGAAAACAGGCTCGAAACGGCGAAAAGCAATACAATGAGGGCGATAGAACTCACAATTATTCTCGGAATAGCCTGCACGGCACTTCTGTTTCCGACGATAGAGCCGCTCACCGGCATGATAAAACTCGAGGAAACTGCCCATAAGGCCGGTGTCGAATATTTGCAGATCATGGCCGGTGCGTGCGTCGTAACATTTCTTATGAGTTCGCTTCACTCGGTTCTGATTGCCTGGGGCGATACAAAAACACCGGTATTTGTCGAGATCGCAGCTTTTGCGCTTAACATCGCTCTGAGTCCGCTCCTTATATTCGGCTGGAAATTTATTCCGCGAATGGAGACACGCGGAGCTGCGATCGCCACGATAGCGAGTTACTTTGCCGCATCGCTGATGTATGCTTTCGTGATAATCAGAAACACGTGGATCCAGTGGCGCAGGACCGGAGAAGAAATTAAATTTTCACGATATATTTCAATAGGTTACCCTGTTGCTTTGTCGAGTATGTTCTTCTCTTTTATCTACTTTTTCATAGCAAAGATCACAGCTGATTTCGGCTCCGGAGCAATCGGCGCGATGGGGATCGGACACAAAATCGAATCGGTCACATATTTCATCGCTCACGGATTCGCAGCCGGACTTTCGACTTTTGTCGGGAGAAACATCGGCGCAAAACAGGAGGAAAGAACTCTCGAAGCCTCTGTTTTCGCATTTAAGAGCGTCTGCCTGATAACCGCACTTTTCTCGCTTGTTTCAATCGTTTTCGCGAAAGAATTCGTCTCATTTTTCAACGCAGACCCCGATCTTGTCTACCACGGAATGCGCTACCTATGGTTCGTAATGCCGGCAGAAATAATCCAATGCGGCGGAATAATCTTTGAAAACGGCACATTCGCAGGTTCCGGCTACACAAAACCATCGTTTTATGTCGCTTTGCCGATAACTTTCGCAAGGATCCCGCTTTCATGGTTTTTAGCAATCAAAATGGGGCTCGGCGCAAACGGGATCTGGCTCACTATAGCACTCACCATGCTTCTTACAAACGTGATATTCTGCGTTTTGTACAGACAGAAAAAGTGGATAAAAACAAAGATCTGATCTCTTTATTTATATGAAATGGGCGACACAGGAATGTACTGCCGCTTCAGTTCTGATGATCCTGTTTCCAAGTGAAACCGGCTTGAAACCTGCTGTTATGAATTGATTTGCTTCGTATTTTGTGAAGCCTCTTTCCGGACCGATTGCAATAATATTTGATTTTCCTTTCTCTATTTCACCGATTTTAGGGAAATCTCCAGGCAAAGCAATGTAACAGCCTGATTTTGCTGTATATTCAGGAAGAATATCGTTTGAATAAGGGCCGAACCGCTTGATCAGACTTATTTCCGGAGGAATTGTGTCCATGCTCTGTTCAAGCCCTTTCCCCACGACCTCGGCCATACCTTTTTCTGTAAACAATTCGTTTTCCCAATATCCTTTGTCTCCAAAATAAGTCTGAATAATTTCGATCTTGGAAACGCCGTATGAAACAAGGTCTGAAATGAGGCGAGAAAGAACCTTCGGCCTGGCAAGCGCAACTATGACAGAAAGCGGGATTTTAGGCAAAGGATCTTCATTCAGCTCAAAAGCAAGAATCGCTCTTTCTGTTTCAATTTTTTCAATAACGGCTTTTCCTTTTTTTCCGTTTAAAATTCCTACTCTGACCTCATTTCCGGGATTCAGCTTCAAAATTTCGTTCAAATGACGGACTTTTTCGCCGAAAATTTCAGCCTTATTTTCGGCAATCAGATCACTTCGATTGAGTAAAAGCAGATTCATAGAACTTCCAAAACAACAAATTATTCGTCTTTCTTTTTCTGGGCTTCTTTTTCAGCCTTTTCCTTCATTCGCATTTCGCGGTATTCTTCGGCCGTCATCAGCGGATCGTCAGTTTTTTTGTCGATGAAAAGAATACCATCTAAATGATCCGTTTCGTGTTGAAAAATGACAGCAGTAAAACCTTGGATACGCTCGACTTTGCGCTCTAGTTTGTCACCGTTCATCACATCGTATTCGATATCGATATCCTGCCATCTTGCGACCTGTCCGAACCCTGCCGGAATTGAGAGGCACCCTTCCCAGCCGACGACCTTTTCTCCTCTTCTTTCTTTAATCATAATGTTGTAATAAAATTCAAACGGTTTTCCTTCTTTGTCGAACCTCTGAACCATTATCAGACGCCTGTTTATTCCGACTTGCGGAGCCGCGATCCCTACTCCGGTTCCGATAGCTTCTTTCATATAATTTTCAAGGACATCGTAACCTTCACCGCCGAGTTTTGCAGGAATCGAAACCTTTCTCAAAATCTCGTTATCCTTTTCGACATCATTCTGGAGAAGATGCCTTTCCTCAGGATTATTGATGTAGGCGATCTCTTCGGCAGTCATCGAACCGTCATCGCTTCCCTGCACGGCAGCCTTTTCCTCTTTTACAGAAGCTGTCGCACAAGCAGCCAAAACCAATGCACTGACCATGAACAAAAAATAATTTTTCAACAAATTCATAATGTTACCTCACAAAACAGTTAAAAGCGGGATATTTTAAAGAAAAGTGAAAAGAAAACAAGCATTAAATTGCTCTTTTTCATTAAATCACTATAATTCATCGGCAAAATTTTAGGATCTTTATCAAAACGGGGATGTTATGAAAAAACTATTTCTGCTGTTCAGCGTTTTTATTCTTGCTTTTTCGGTTTCATGCGGCAGTGCCGACAAAAAAAAGGATTCGGAAAAAAATTATCACCTTGCCGATTACAAAGATTCGGCTTTGCGCTATTTTCCGCTTGCTGTCGGCAACACATGGAAATATAAAGTCAACTACTTCGGGCAGAGCGGAGAACAGGAGATCAGCATAGTCGGAACCGACGGAGAATGGTTCATTGACAATACAGGAGCAAAATTAAAGGCCGACAGGCACGGGATCCGCGATGAAGGTCGTTATATCATGAAATTCCCGCTTCAGCTTGAATCCTGGCTTACAATAACAAAGGAAAAAACCCGCGAAATCAGAAAAACGGAAGGAGTTGACGAAACAGTCACCGTCCCGGCAGGCACTTTCGAGGGAACGATCAAAGTTCACACCTATGTCGAACACCGCAACAAAAAAGTAGTGCTCCATTCATACCATTACTTTGCTCTGAAAGTCGGTATCGTAAAAATCGTAACCGTTCTCGAAGATCTCAAGGAAGACAAGGTTTATCCGCAGACGACACTTGAACTTGTAAGTTACAATGTGGAGTAAAAATGATTTACAGCAATAAAAAAATGATCATTTTCGATTGGAACGGAACTTTGATCGATGATGTCTGGCTGAATCTGAATGCGATAAACGGTGTTTTGGAAAAGAGAAAAATCAATCCGATAACAATCGAATATTACAGAGAAAATTTTTTGTTTCCGGTTTCTGTCTTCTACAAAGAGCTGGGACTTGACATTGAAAAAGAATGGGAAGAGATAACTCGTGAATTCGGGGATCTTTATCTCGCCGGAATTGACAAAGTCAAACTTTTCCCGGATGTCGTTCCCTCACTTGAGGAACTCAAAAAAGCCGGAATCGAAGTCGGAATATTTTCGGCAATGGAACACCATCTGTTGAACAAACATGTCAAAGCGCTCAGAATTTCACAATATTTCCGTTTCATTGAAGGAATAGAAAACTTCTATGCCGGTGGAAAGACCCATCTTTGCAAAAAAATTCTTGAAAAATCAGGATATTCGGAAAGGGAAATCCTTTTTGTCGGGGACACATGCCACGACTATGAAACTGCAAAAGCTTTGGGTTGTAATGCAGCACTTGTTTCGCGCGGGCACAACACTGCTGAAATATTGAGAAATACCGGTGCGCCGGTCTTCGGATCAATTAGTGAACTTATAAATCTTTCAAGGGGTTGACTTTGAAACACTTATTCTTTGTTTTATCAATTATATCAATCATTTTCACACTTTCCTGTTCATCGGGGAAAGATTCTGCTTCAAGAAAAGCAGAGCGGAAAGTCAATAATTCAGAAATCGGCACCGTAGAAACGGAAGGCGGTGAACTGCTAAACATTTCAGGCTATTCCAAAGACAACGAAGTTATGCGGAAAATGAAGATGCTTGACGAGGATTTCATCGACTGCTACAAAAATGTGATAAAAATAGGCAAGGCTGAAAATATTGACATTCATTTCAGTTTTGAAATAGACAGCGAAGGCTTTTTCGACGGCATAGACATCGTCAAAGTTCCGTCAAAAGAAGCCAACAAAATCGCCAGATGTATCAAAAAAGAGATGGAATCGGTCGGTGTAAGACCTGGCAATCAAAGAACAGCCGATTACCGCCTTTCATACAAACTCGTCAAAGGCACGAAAAAGACAGAAACTAAAAAATCAAAAATGAACGATCTGCGCTCGAAGAAACTTGCATCGCTTGCACAGATGCAGAAATTTAAGGAATGTTACGAATCGCGCAAAGCCAAGAACCCGAAAATACAGGGAAAATTCACATTGAAATTCACAGTTGCACAAGACGGTGAAGTTTACGACATCAAACTCAGAAACAACACTTTGACAGACAAATATGTAATAAACTGCGTCATTACAGAACTCGAGGACACTGTTTTTCCGCAAGGCGAAAGCGATGACGAAGTTGAAGTCAACTTCAATTTTACAGCAACATCTGCAAATCCCAGACCCGATAAACCAAGAAAATCGCTGAGTTTGTAAAAATTCAGAAAAAATCCGTAAAAATCCGAATTGTTTTTTTTTGAAACTATCCTTTCGTTACCAGATGGTAATTTTTCTTGCCGCAGCGCAGTACCAGCATCGAGCCGTGAAGAAGATCGGCTGTTTTGAGCATCATATCGGCGTTGTCGGCTTTTTCGTTGTTGATATAACAGCCGCCCTGCGCGATCATTGCTCTCGCCTTTCCTTTCGAAGGCTGCATTTTGGTTAAAACAAGAAGATCTGTAATATTTACGCCGCTTTCGAAGTCACCTGCCGGAACAGTTGTCGAAGGAACATCTTTAAAAATGCTGAGAAGGTCTTTTTCGCTGAGTCCGTGGAGATCGCCGCCGAAAAGTGCAGCGCTCGCCGCCTGTGCGCTTTTGAGTCCTTCTTCGCCATGCATGATACGCGTCGCTTCGGTCGCAAGAAGGATCTGGGCTTTTCTCAAATGCGGCTCTTTCTTGTGCTCTTCAACAACTTTCTCGATCTCGTCAACATCCAAAAATGTGAATATTTTCAACATCTTTTCAACATCTTCATCGGTTACGTTGATCCAGTACTGGTAGTATTGGTAAGGCGAAGTCTTTTCCGCGTCAAGCCAGACAGCGTTGCCTGCGCTTTTACCGAATTTTTCGCCCGTTGAAGTCGTCATGAGCGGGAAAGTCATGCCGAAAGCCTTCCCTGCGTCGTCGGGATTCATTCTTCTGATGAGCTCAAGTCCCGCCGTGATGTTACCCCACTGGTCGTTTCCGCCGAACTCGACTGTGCAGTTTTTTTCCTTGAAAAGATGAAGAAAATCGTGCGCCTGAAGCGTCATGTAGCTGAATTCGGTGAAAGAAATTCCGTTTTCCGAAGCAATCCTTGTTTTTACCGAATCTTTTGTCAGCATGTAGTTGATCGTGAAGAATTTGCCGACTTCGCGAAGCCAGTCGAGGATCGACATATTCGCCGTCCAGTCGTAGTTGTTGACGATCTCAGCAGGATTTTCACCGTCGAATTTAAGAACAGTTCCCATCTGCTTTTTTATGGCTTCAACGTTTTCCTTAACCTTTTCAATGGTTTGCAGATTTCTTTCGGTCGATCTTCCGCTCGGATCGCCTATCATGCCGGTAGCTCCGCCGACAAGTGCCAGAACTTTGTTCCCGCACCTCTGGAAATGAGCCAGCCCCATGATCGGAACAAGGTTTCCGATGTGAAGACTGTTTGCCGTCGGGTCAAAACCGCAATAGACCGTGACTTTGTTATTTTTCAAATGCTCAATAATTCCTTCATCCGTGACCTGAGCGATGAAACCGCGTCTTTTAAGTTCGTCAAAAACAGACATTTTTTCCTCCAAAAATCAAAAAACGGAGAATATTATTTAAGAAGATAAAAAAATCAATGATGCAGAAATTTCTTTTCAGTCTTTTTTGATCCTAATACTCCAGAACAAATAGGCCAGATTGGAAAGAACTTTGGGCACTCTTTTTATAAGGTTTATGGAAGGAGCCCGTTTTTCGTCAAGAGAAACCGGGACTTCGGCTATTTTTATTCCTGCACGCTCGGCACGGATAACAAATTCGCTCGCAAAGATGTCCTTCCCGACAAGACATTTGTCCATAACAGGCATGAGAGGCTCTTTCACAAAAGCTTTCACACCGTGCGTGTCAGTTCCTTTAAGCCCTAAAAGAATTTTGAGCATCATGTTGAGAATAAATGTTGCCATCCTGCGTCCGAACGGTCTCTGGTCATTCGCCCCTTTCGCCCTTTTCGAGCCGACGACCATCTCGGCTTCACCGGCTTTGAAAATCGCAAGCGCATCCCTGTAAAATTCCGGAAGGCAGAGATCGATTTCGTCACATACCACGATTTCGCCTTTCGCACGGCGTATCCCTGCCTGAAGAGCAAGCCCGTAATCAGGTTCCGGATGATGGAAAATCGTTACAAAAGGATCTTTTTTTGAAAGTTCCTCCCCTTTTTTCAGCGTATTGTCCCTGCTTCCGTTTTCAGCAAGAATCAGCTCAAAATCAAAATTTTCGGAAAAAGCCTGAAGTTCTTTTTTTAAGTTTGAAACCGCTGTTTCCAAAATATTTTCCTCGTTATAAACGGGGATCACAATTGAAACCAATTTTTTTGACATCGTCCTTAACCTCCGAAAAAATACGAGAGATAAATATATTTTTCGACTAAAAGAGTCAAATTTTATCGAAATCCATTGAAAAAAAATACAGCCAACAAAAACAGTCAAACAATTTCAGTACTTTGCAGCAAACAAATATTTGATTTGACAACACCATAAAAAATAAAAAATCGTTATAGCTATTTTTTGTTTACTTTTTATTTTTTTACATTAAATTATTTGTGTTAATGTTTTTTACAAGTTGCTGTTCTTTGTCACAAAAAGTTTTATAGAAATATTGCTAAACATGTTCGGCTTTATCAACATTGGAGGGAAAAATGAAAGAAAGCATCAAAAACAAGATCATTGAAAAGGCAAGAGATCTTCTTTTCAAGACTTCGGAAGACGACATCACTATGAATCTCATTGCAAAGGAACTCGGCATCACGGCTCCGACGCTTTACCATTATTTCAAAGGCAAAGACGAGCTCATCGCCGCAGCTCAGGCACTGGTAACCGATGAAATCAACAGCATCGTCTCGCTCAAATACCCGCCGTCAATTCCGGTCGAAATGAAAATTTTGACAACCACAGGCCAGATCGCGGAATACTTTATGAAAACAAATGTTCCGCCGCACTACCTCATCGGCGATCCTAAGGACAGACCTGAAATTCTTAAAGGATTCATGGAAAAATTCATCGCTATGTTTGAATCTTATGTAAAAAGCAAAAAGAATTTCAAACTTTCTCCGCAGCATGCAATGTTCCGCTACCTCGCACTTATGGCTGCAGAAATTCTCAACTGCAAAAACAACGGAACCAAACTTCCGGAAGATTTTTCCGAAATTATCTTCGGATTAGTTTTCAATAATTAATTTTTCACCTATTTCTTCACGCTATTTTCATCAAAATTTCTAAATTGAATTTTCAAATCAAAAAACTTGGCTATAATCTTCTGTTTTTTTTGTTGTTAAGGATTGCACTTGAAAAGTTACCGCTTCATACTAATTGCTTTTGCGCTTTCGATCTTGCTTCATGTTTTAATCTTCATTTTTGCGCCAGAACTAAAAAGTGAAATAAATTCAAATGATTATCTCAAGAAAATCACCAAAATCTCGATTTTTCGGGACGACGTGACGACGGAACGACATGACGAAACAAAACGTGACGACGTGACGACGAAACGCCGTAACGAAAAAAAACGTGACGCCGTAACGCCGAAACGCCGTGACGAAAAAAAACGTGACGCCGTAACGCCGAAACGCCGTGACGAAAAAAAACGTGACGCCGAGACGACGGAACGCCGTGACGACGACAACCGTGACGATGGGACGACGGAACGCCGTGACGACAACAACCGTGACGCCGTAACGCCGGGACGACATGACGACAACAATCGTGACGCCGTGACGACGGGACGACGGAACGACAACAGCAACACCCCTAAAACCGCAGGTGAGCTTGCTGTCATCCCGAAAGCACTCAACCCGAAAACCCCGGATTATCCAGAAGTTCTTGAAGATGAAGGCATCGAAGGAACAGTCACTCTCGAGCTTCTGATTTCAAAAGAAGGAAAAGTTCTGAAAGCCAAAGTAATAAAAAGCGACCACGAACTTTTTTCAGAATCGGCTTTGAAGGCTGTAAAAAAATACAAATTCTCACCGGGAAAACTCGCTGACGGTTCTGAGGCCGTCTCTCTTATAGAATTTGTCGTAAAATTTGAAATTTCGCTCTAAAACAATATAAAAGCAGCTTGTTTTTCGCTTTTTTGAATTTTTTGGAGGATTTTATGACAAAAACAAGAGATGAATTAAAAGATTCTATATTTTTCACTGATACTCTGGACGAGAAATCGTCGCTTTTCGAGCGTGATCTCCTTGAAACGCTTGAATACAACCAGGTAAAAGACAAAACAACGGTCAAGGCGAGAGACGTTTACATTGCCCTTGCAACGACGATCAGGCACAAACTTATCAGAAACTGGCTTAGGACCCAGCACGAATACCGCCGCAATAAGGCGAAAAGGGTTTACTACCTTTCGATGGAATTCCTCATGGGACGCCTTATGGGAAACACTCTCATCAATCTTGACTGCCACGACGAAATTTCGCGTCTCGCCGAAAAACTGGGCTACAATATGGAAGAGCTCCGCGACATGGAACCAGACATGGGGCTCGGGAACGGCGGTCTGGGAAGACTTGCGGCGTGTTTCCTCGACTCAATGGCGACTTTGGGACTTCCCGCTTACGGATACGGCATCAGATACGAATACGGAATTTTCCGCCAGGGCATCGAAAACGGCTATCAGGTCGAAGTTCCCGACAACTGGCTCAAATACACCTGCCCATGGGAGATCTGCCGCCCTGACCTTGAATACAGAGTCCGTTTCGGCGGCAAAGTCGTTTCATACCGTGACGATAACGGCGAAGAGAGATACAAACTCGTCGATACTGAGGATGTTCTGGCGCAGGCTTACGACGTTCCGGTTCCTGGCTACAAGACTCCGACCGTCAACAATCTCCGTCTGTGGCAGGCAAAAAGCACGAACGAATTCGACTTTCACTACTTCAATAGCGGAGATTATCTTGCTGCAGTAAACGACAAAAACAGAAGCGAAAACATCTCGAAAGTCCTCTACCCCAACGACAACATGCACCAGGGCAAGGTTCTGAGATTGAAACAGCAGTATTTCTTCGTTTCGGCAACGCTTCAGGACATCATCCGCCATTACAAAAAGAACTACGGAACTGAAAAGTTCGATGATTTCCCGTCAAAAGTCGCGATCCAGCTCAACGACACCCATCCGAGCATCGCGATCCCGGAACTTATGAGGATCCTCATCGACGAGGAGAAACTCGGCTGGAACGAAGCGTGGGAAATCACTCGCAACACTTTCGCCTACACGAACCACACGGTTCTTCCCGAAGCTGTAGAAAAATGGGATGTCGAAATCATGGGACCGCTCCTTCCAAGACAGCTCCAGATAATCTACGAGATAAACCGCAGATTCATAAATGAGGCGCGCGATTTCCGCAATTTCGACGTGAAACGCATCAAGGATGTCTCTATCTTCGAGGAATCGGGCTGCAAATTCGTCAGAATGGCAAACCTTGCGATAATCGGAAGCCACAAGGTGAACGGTGTCAGCGCACTTCACACGAAAATCCTTAAGGAGAGTATGTTCAAAGATTTCGACGAGCTTTATCCAGGCAAAATCGTCAATAAAACCAACGGCATAACTCCGAGAAGATGGCTTGAAAAATCTAATATTCCCCTTGCCGACCTCATCACTTCAAAAATCGGAAACGGCTGGGTCGCAAACCTTGACGAACTTAAAAAACTCGAGGAGTTCGCTGACGACAAAGATTTCCAGGCTGCATGGGCTGACGCTAAGGCTCAGGCGAAAGAAAAGCTTAAAGTTTACGCTCACGACAAACTCGGTTTTGATCTCAACACCGATATGATGTTCGATGTTCAGGTCAAAAGAATGCACGAATACAAGAGACAGCTTCTCAATGTCCTCCACACTATCACGCTTTACAACAGGATAAAGAGCAATCCGAACGGAAACTTCGTCCCGAGAACAAAGATTTTCGGCGGCAAGGCGGCTCCAGGCTACTACATTTCAAAAATGATAATAAAACTAATAAATTCAGTAGCTTCCGTGGTCAACAACGATCCACAGGTCAACAAGTATCTCAACGTTTTCTTCTTCCCCAACTACTCAGTCTCGATGGCTGAAAAAGTCATTCCGGCAAGTGACCTTTCGGAGCAGATTTCGACCGCGGGATTCGAGGCGAGCGGCACCGGCAACATGAAATTCATGCTCAACGGCGCTATGACGATCGGAACTCTCGACGGCGCGAACGTTGAAATGCTCGAAGAAGTCGGTGCAAACAACATCTTTATTTTCGGCCTCAAGGCGAACGAAGTCAGCGAAATGAAGGTAACTGGCTACAATCCGCGTAACTACTACGATTCGGATCCCGAGCTGAAACAAGTTCTCGACATGATCAAAAACGATCACTTCAACTCGGAACCCGGAATATTTTCAAGGCTTTACGATGATCTCGTCAACTACGGCGACAACTACATGCTTCTCGCCGACTACCGTTCGTATGTCGATATGCAGGACAAGGTCGAAAAAGTTTATCTCGACAAAACCGCATGGACGAAAATGTCGATCCTCAACACCGCGAGAAGCGGCAAATTCTCGTCAGACAGAACGATCCGCGAATATGCCGAGGATATCTGGGACATCAAACCTGTAAAATTCGAAATCGACTGATTTTATTAGATTTCTTTCTTAGAAACGAGTTCTGAGACCGCTTTGTTGACTGCTTTGAATAATGCAGCAGTTTTCGGATTTTCTTTGCTTAAAGCTTCATATTCATTTAGCAGGATTTCTTTTTCGCCGCGGGCGGCAGGACCTGTTATCCCTTCAATTCCCGATTGGAAAATGTTGTCAAGCGATGAATTGACAAGCTGGCGCACGAGCTTTTCCGAATTTTCTTTGGAAAAGCCAGATTTCTCAAGCAGTTTCAAAGCATTGAGAACAAAAAACTGGGTAAAATTTCCGCTCATAACCGCCGCGGAATGGTAAAACAGACCGGGAAAATCGCCGCAAAAAACAAAATTCAGCCCTGTTTTCTCAAGAATCTCCTCGAAATCATGATTTTTGCCGCCCCAAAGAGTGAAAAGGATCTGCGAAAAATCACTTTTCACACTTACCGAAGAAAACGGATGAAGCAGAAAAACGCGCTCGTGCTCAAATTTTGTCGCAGCCGAGAAATGAACTGCAAAAAGTTCCGGATTTTTTTCAACGACCTCGCTTAAAAGCGGACACACAGCCGAATCCGAAACTGCAAGAAAAAGAATTCCTTTTGTGTTTTCTGGCACATTTTGCAGAATTTTGTGTTCGACATTATGTTTTTTCAGAAAATTCGAGAGAGCAGTTCCTACTTTACCCAGACCAATCAGAAAAATATCCATTCTTCGGATCACATTCCCTGAAGTTTTCCTTTGAGATCCTCGCCGCCGAGAACATGGGCATGGAAATGAGGAACAGCCTGACCTGAATCTTTGCCTGAATTTACAACTACGCGGTAGCCGCTTTCAGCCATGTTTTCCATAGCAGCGATCTTTTTAGCGACTGTGAAAAGCGACGCAAATATTTTTTCATCCTCTTTTTCGATCTCGTTCACCGACTTGATGTGCTTTTTCGTGATGATGAGGTCGTGGACCTTGCACAGCGGATTTATGTCGCGAATAACGATAAAATTTTCGTCTTCGTAAAGACGAGGCGTTGGAATGTCGCCTTTTACGATTTTGCAGAAAATGCAGTCACACATTTTTTTCTCCCTGATATTGTTATCTACTTTGAAGAGTCAGCACTTGAAACAACGAATTCCCTGGTTTCACCGAGTTTTTTGTAAACTCCCGAGCAGTTGTTCTCTGCAGCCGGAATATCGACCGCAAAAACAGCCGCACTGTGAGTTCCTTCACCCAGAATGTTTTTAAGTCCGTCATCAAAAGGCATCTCAAAACCGTGGTTGCTCGTCTCGCTGCATCCTGCAAGAACAGCCGGGTCGCCAGGTCTCTGGAGTTTTGCGTAAGCCCAGCGTAGAGCCGCAGCAGCCGATTCGTCCTTGTTTTTGTAGTATTCGATTTTTACAAGAACATTTTTCGAATTTGCATCAAGATCGCAAGCCCAGCCTTTTATATTGCCGCCTTCAGCCGATTCAATTTCGCCGTTCGGAACAAATTCCGTCGCCGCAGGAGCAATCGTGAGATCATCAACGACAAGACCGAGATAATTGTGGTCTGTCACATAACTTATGCTGCCGTTGCTACTGAATCTGAGACCGAAAACAAACTGGCTGGTTCTGCAGGCTTTCGGAAGCTCCCATTCCGATTTTGTCCATGCGACAGTCGAATAGCTGTTGACTTTCTGATAATAAGCATCCGCCATTTCCCAGATATCCCATGGGGACTGAGGTGCCAAAGTCTGTGTCCCGCCCGTTGAATTTCTGGCGGTCGTCGTTCCGATTCCGTTGCATGTAGGATGAATAAAATCGTATCCGTTTTCGGCGTATGGAACTTTTCCTTTTGCAAAATAGAGAACATTGACTTTGCATGCCGAGCAAAGAGACAGATCAACAGGCTGGAGAACTGAAGTATAATCCATATTGTCAGTATATCCGGAATACTGTCCGAAAGAATATTTTCCGTTTGAAACCGTGGTATTATTGACGACATCCCAGTAAACATTCGTTGAAAATCCCTGAGTCTTGCCGTCTTCCCAGTCGAATTTTCCGCCGTGCGGCATTTTCTCGATAGCAGCGGCGCATGTTTTATTTGAAACGCACTCGTGAGTCGTCAGATCGCAGCTCTGCCCGTAAACCGCAAGACAGTCGTCATCAGAAATACACATTACGCATTTGCCTGAATTAGCGTCGCAGCGGATATTGTTCGGGTTAGAAAGGCAGTCTTCGTTTTTTGTGCAGTTTTCAACAGTAGCCGGATCGTCATCGCCGCCGTTATCTGCATCATTGCCGTTTTCACCGTCAGTGTCGTCATTATTTTCCCCGTCATTGCCTTCGTCGGGAATTTCGCCGTCATGACCCTCGCTATTGTCGGCATCGTTTGTATCGTCATTCTGACCGTTGTCGGTATCTGAATCATTGCCGTCAGGTTCGAACGGATCATAATCATCATCCGTTTCAGAACCTTCTCCATTCTGATTGCCGCCCTCTTCTGAACCGCCGTTCTGATTATTGTCTTCGGAGCCTGAACCGCCTCCGTTTTCATTAGAGGAACCTTTTCCGCTGTCAGTATCGGAATCAGTGACTTCAGCCGTAGCAATTGTGCACTCGCCGTCAACGCACGACAAATTGTCAGGACAGTCTGAAGAAACCACGCAAGGTAAATAATCATCTGAACTAGAACATGAAACAGCAAACAAAGCAGCAAAAACAAACCAAAACAGATTTTTTTTCATATCTCACCTCCTAAAAAGCGATAGATTTTACTCAAACAAAATTTTTTGACAAAAAAATCAGAATATATGTCGGGGAAAATCAGTAAGAGCTGTCTGCTCGGCAGTTTTTAAAGGATTTTTTTAGAGCCAGCCTTCAATCTTTTCGTCATATTTAAGTGTCGTATTAGAGACTTTAAGGCATGCGCCGCCGTTAACGGGTGACGATTCGTTGCTGCTCTCGTCAATCATGACTTGCTCAAGCACGACATCCGTAAGGGTCGCGGAAATCGTTGCAGAGCCGTTTAAACCCAACCATCCGTCGTCATAATTGTCTTCCACATTGACAGTACCTGATCTCTGGAAATAAATTGTTGCGTCGCCGTCTTCCTTTACATAAATGAGTAATCCTTCCTTATTACTCATGTTCTTTCCTTCAAGGTTGAATTCTCCTTCAAAAGAGGAAAGCCCTACAAACTTTACATAGAAAGTATCTGCCTCGGAAGAACCGGTGTTCGGAGTGTAGCTTGTATAAAATACACTGTTGTCAGGATGGTCGATACCGCCGTCTCCTTCGATATTTATATTTTTGGTAAGAGTAATTTGCGTGCATTCCTCCGGGGTCTCGCCTGTGTCAGGCTCATCAATGTCATCGTCAGGTTCGTTGTCACCTGTGTCGGGCTCATCAATGTCATCGTCAGGTTCGTTGTCACCTGTGTCAGGTTCATCAATGTCGTCGTCAGGTTCGTTGTCACCTGTGTCAGGTTCATCAATGTCGTCGTCAGGTTCGTTGTCACCTGTGTCAGGTTCATCAATGTCGTCATCAGGTTCGTTATCGCCTGTGTCGGGCTCATCAATGTCGTCGTCAGGTTCGTTGTCACCTGTGTCAGGCTCATCAATGTCGTCGTCAGGTTTGGTGTCGCCTTCGTCAGGTGTTGTATCACCTTCATCAGGCTCGGTATCACCGCTGTCAGGAGCAGTATCAGCGTCGTCGTCAGGTTCGTTGTCACCTGTGTCAGGCTCGGAATCGCCGTCGTCGTCAGGTTTGGTGTCGCCTTCGTCAGGTGTTGTATCACCTTCATCAGGCTCGGTATCACCGCTGTCAGGAGCAGTATCAGCGTCGTCAGGTGCTGTATCAACAGGTTCGCCTGAATCAGTTACATCTGATGTGTCTGCCGAATCAGCTGAATCAGTGTTTCCTGAATCTCCGGTGTTTGCAGAATCAGTGTCACCAGTATCCGTCGGTTCCGCATCGTTTTGCGCTTCACTGTCGGCATCAGGATAGTCATCACCCGGTTGGTCATACCAACGATCGTTATCCAGTCTTGAACATGACGCAAGTACCGCAAAAGCAATCACTGTAAACAAAATCATAAAATTCTTCATAAAACACCTCCAAAAAGTAAAGAACCAATCGCTATATTTTATTGATAATTTTTATAAAAAAAAGTTTTTTTATAAGTATGTCGGCGCAAAGCGGTATTTTCAGGGTCGGACAAAGTTAAAACATTCGGTTTTCTGCCGACAGAAAAAGCTGCTATTGATTTAAAAGAGGTTATAAATATAATTTTCCGTCAGTTTTTTTAACGGGTGCAACCACTCAGGAGGAAAATTTGCAAGTTACTGAAATCATTACTTACTCACTCATTGTCGGCGCAGTTCTCGCGTTCGGCGGGATCATCTGGAGCTACGCGAAAGGTCTGCGCAAAAGCCCGCGCGACATGTGGCTTCTTTTCATCTACAACATAATCGAATACACCGCCTACATGGCGATGAACCTCACTCTCACGCTCTGGCTCACGGCAGACTGCGGGATCAGCGATTTAGGTGCCGGTTCATACATCATGGTGTGGTCGATACTCCTTTCGATTATCGGCATGCTGACAGGTGCTGTCGTCGACACGATAGGAATCAGGAAAACGCTTCTCATAAGCATATTTTTCCTTCTTTTCTCGCGCTTTTTCATGGCGTTCGTCACAAATCCGGCACTTATTTTCATCCTCGGTTTCATCCCGATGGCAATAGGTTTCGCCGTTGTCGGCCCGCTCGTTTCGATCGCTATCAAAAAATATACGACGAAAGACACAGCGGCGATGGGTTTCGGCCTTTTCTATGTTCTCATGAACTTAGGCTACGCGATAGGTTCGATGCTTTTTGACAAAATCAGAGGCTTTTTCTCTGTCACCGACGCTGCCGGAGCTGTCAATGAGAACGCCGGAACGATGTTTTTAGGAATGCATTTCACGACTTACCAGATGGTTTTCGTCATCGGTTTCGGCTTCACCATCGTAAGCCTCATCGTCGCATTCTTTATCCGCGGCAACATCGAGCTCAACGATGAAGGCGAAGTCGTCAAAACGCCGAAAAAAGAACTCGGAAGCGGCCTCGAATCGGTCAAAAACTCGGCTATCGATGTCGCGACGATGCTTAAAAACGTCGTTGTCGAAAAAACTTTCTGGATCTACATCGGAATTCTCGCCCTCACCCTTTTCGTCCGCTGCGTATTCTTCCACTTCTCCTACACTTTCCCGAAATACGGCATCAGCGTCCTCGGCGAAGGTGCCCCGATCGGCAATATCTACGGCTTTCTGAACTCGGTCCTCATCATTTTCGCGGTTCCGATAGTCTCCTACATCACGAAGAAAACTTCCTCCTACAAAATGATGATCATCGGATCCATCGTTTCTTCACTTGCATGCTTTATCGCGGTCATCCCGCCATCATTCTTTGAAGGTCTGACAAATACTCCGCTCGGTGAACTAGTCTTCATAAAGTGGCTGGGACTTGTTGATTCGCCTGAAAAAATGTCGGGGATCACGGCAGTTGCAGAATACTGGCCGCTTATTTTCTTCATCTTCATCTTCACGATAGGTGAATCGATATGGTCGCCGAGACTCATGCAGTTCACAGCCGAGATCGCACCGAAAGGAAAGGAAGGAACATACATCGCCCTTTCGATCCTGCCGTGGTTTGCGGCGAAATTCTTTGTCGGACCGATGTCGGGACTTCTTATCAAAATCTACACTCCGTTTGAGAACGGACATCCCCTTCCCGCTTCGCCTGACCACGCGATGATATGGTTCTGGATAGGCGCAATGGCGCTTCTCACTCCGGTAACGCTTTTCTGTTTCGGCAAATTCTTTATGAGAAAGCTGTCAGCGGAAACTGAAAATTCTTCCGCAGACAAATAAGCAATTTTCCGCTTTGCGTTGACAATAAAAAAATATTATATAAATTTCTGCGTCAAAAAGGAGGGAGCTATGACACAGAAAAAGATCCTCATTATCCACACGGGCGGCACTTTCGTGATGGAATCAAATGAAAAAGGGCTTCTAACGCCCGGCAATTATGCACTGGAATACATTTCAGACAGAATAAAACCGCTTTTCGACGCCGAAATTGTCCAGCATCAGCTCTGCAACCTCGATTCTTCGCTTTTCAGGCCTGTTCATTGGGTAAAAATAGCGGAACACATCGCGCAGAACTACGATTTATACGACGGTTTTGTCGTGATTCACGGCACCGACACGATGGCTTACACCGCTTCGGCTCTCTCTTTTATGCTGAAGAATCTTGGTAAACCTGTTGTTATGACAGGCGCGCAGCTTCCGCTCATTGACCGCCGCAGTGATGCTTTCATGAATCTGGTCGATGCGATGGAAGTCGCGATAAACAGCGACCTCAACGAAGTCGTTGTCCTTTTCAACCACACGGTTTTCAGAGGGAACAGGACAAAAAAGAAAGATGCCTGGGATTTTGACGCATTTTACAGTCCGAACTATAATGCTCTGATAAAGCTCGGGATCGGCATGGAAAGCAAAAAGCACCGTTTTCTTCCGAAGCCGTCAGAAGAATTCGCAATCGACACACGGCTTATGGAAGATGTTGTAATTATTCCGTTTTTCCCAGGAATCGATTTTTCTTCCTTTTCTGTCATGGTCAAAAACAAAAAGGTCAAGGGAATCGTCATCGAAGCTTACGGCAGCGGCAATATTCCTAGCGACAACCCTGGTCTTGAAGAACTTTTCAAGGATGCTGCCGAAGAATGTGTTCCGATCGCCGTCTGCAGCCAGTCACCCATCGGAAAAGTCAATCTCCGTCTTTACGATGTAGCTTCAAAAGCCGAATTTTACGGGCTCATCAGCGCAGTCGACATGACACGCGAAGCGACTTTGGTAAAAATGATGGTCGCCTTGGGAAGATACTCCGACATCAACGAAATCAAACGCTTCATGATGAAAAACTGCGCCGGCGAAAAGGAAAACGAAAATGTTGGGTAACGAGCTTAAATACTCGGGATTCGCGGCTATAATCGGTGTTCCCAACTCGGGAAAATCGACCTTTGTGAACACAGTCGTCAAATCGAAAATCTCGATCGTGACTCCGAAGGCGCAGACGACGCGCAACAAGATCCGCGGGATCTACAACGCACCCGATACGCAGATCGTTTTCACCGACACGCCCGGAATTACATCGACCGATTTCGGAAAACTCCTCAACAACTGGATGAACAAATACAGTTTTTCGGCCGCGCAGGATGCCGATTTCACAATGTTTTTCGTTGATGTTTCGACCCAGCACCCCGAAAAAGGGATCGGAGAGGAAGAAGCGCATATCCTCAAAAACCTTGCAGTTAAAACGCCCGTGATCCTCGTTGCCAACAAAGCTGACGCCGTCAAACCGATGCGTGTCGACGATACGATCGCAGTTTACAAAAAGCATTTCAAATTCGCCGCAGCTTATGCGATCTCGGCCAAAACAGGAGCAGGAACAGAAGAACTTCTCGAAGGGCTGAAGCATTTCTGCAAACCGGGTCCGCAGCTTTTTCCGGAAGATATGGAGACCGATCAGGAGGACAATTTCCTCGTTTCTGAAATAATCAGAGAAAAACTTTTTCTCGAACTTTCGCAGGAACTTCCCTATTCCGTCGTAGTCACAGTCGAAAGGATGCATGACCACAGAACAAAAGACATCCTTATGATCGACGCCACGATCCACGTCGCGAGAGACAGCCAGAAAGGGATCGTCCTCGGCAAAAAAGGGGCGACTTTGGGTAAAATCGGCTCTTTGGCAAGGCACGATATCGAAGAAATCTACGGATGTCAGGTGGGGCTCCGCCTCTTCGTCAGGGTCGAGGAAAAGTGGTTTGACAAAGAGCGTCTGCTCCAGAAAGTCGGTTTCGAAAAGGATTTCGACAGATGATCAAAGGTCTGAAAGCAGGCCGTAATAATATAAAATCGGATAAACTCCAGTACTATCTAATGAAATTTCACTCGCAGAACCGCTTAAAACAATGACTCTCGGCATCGCCTCGGTTTTTTCAAGCGCAAGTTCGGCAGGCGACGAAACTATTACCATTTCAGGAACGACATCGCGGTATTCTTTATCTTCCTGAATATCGTCAGGCTGATAAAGCCGAACAAAACTGACCTTTCCTTCGAAGTAGCCGAGAAGTTTCGTCGTCGTCGCCTTCATTTCGGGACAAGCCTTGCACCATGAAGCAGAAAGCTCGATAAAAACGATGCCGTGCGTTGCGATCCTGCTCAGAGGATACTCCTCATTCGAATAAATATCGCGGACGATTATGTCATCTGCAATCGATTTTTTCTTTTTCAGTTCAAGCGGTTTCGGCTCATTCCTATCAACAGTTTGAAGCGGCTTTGGATCGTTTTCCTTTTTTGTTTCAACGGAAGAACAGGCCGCAGCGTTAAAGAAAACACAAAAGAGAAAGTATAAAATCAGATATTTATTCATTTATTGGAATACATTGAGGCTCTTGGCAGACTTGAACTTCGCTTCCTTCCGTTTCAGAAACTACGGCACAATATAAAGAAGCGCACTGTTCGTTTTTGGTGCATACAGTTCCCGCACTTTTCGGCCACTGGCAGGTATGCGAAGAAGAATCACAGTAAAGCCCTCTGTCGGTATCGCATGATTCCGAGCACTGAAGATTGGAATCCGCAGGCATTTTCTGGCAGACATGTGCAGGACCACATTCAAGTTTGGAAAAACGGTTGCACTCGAGAACTATCTCGTTGCCGTTCTCGTCTTTGTCAGGCTGGACACCGCACGGAGCACCTACCTGGTCGCTTATTCTCGAACGCGAGCACGCATTGTTGACACAGCTTAAGCCGACAACACATTCATTTGTGTCAGCACACGGCATTCCCTCTCCTTTTCTTTTGAGGCATACACCGTTATAATCACCCTCTTTGGCAAAGTAACAGAACAAAAATGTCGTACAGTCGCTGTTGCTTACACACGGATCATTCAATGCGCCTGTGCTGGACTGCGAACAGCCGGAAGAACGGCATTCATAGCCGGTTATGCACTTGTCAAAAGAAGCATTGCAGTTCTGGTTGGGCATTTTGTAATCGACACAGGTTCCCGGGCACAGAGTACCGCGCAGGTTGCACCAGCCGTTTCTGCACTCCTCGTCCTGATTGCACTCTTGTTTCAAAGTTTTAGTTCCCTGAAAAACAAGGGCACACTGTGGAATATCAAGAAGCTGGACATCAAGAGGATTGCACGGCTCCATCTGCGAAATAAGAAGAAAACATTCTTCCGCCTGAAGCATATCCACCGTGATCCAGCCCATTTCCTCGGCATTTTTCAGCATTTCGTATTTATGTTTGAATATAATATTCTCACCCTTGTGGAAACCTTCGAAAGGGGTCGTTGAATTCATTATGACTTTCGGACAGAACGAAAAGTTTTCAGCGTTGACGAAGCCTGAAGCACATTTAGACGAAGCGGTACAGAGAGTGTCTAAATATCTCTCAAAAAAATTGGCCATATTCATCTCGCCGTTTTCCGACTTTGATTCTCCGCCGCATGATGAAAAAATAACGGCCGCAAGAACGACCAAAAAGATTTTTCTCATATAAACCTCCGAATTTATTTAAAAAACTTTCTTGTTGTAATTTTCTGGCATGTCGGACATACCGGCATAAGACCGTCTATCCTTTTTCCACACTCGCCGCATACGAACAGTGATTTGTCCGGAACAACAGCTTCCAGAGAAACACTACCTTCAGGAAGTGCGTTTCTTATCAGAAGTTTGTGTTCGATCTGCGTGTTTCCTGCTTCATCCGCGTTTTTTGCCTCGTATTTAAGGTTTTTATTCATCAAAACATGAAAGATTTCCTTGAAAACACCTTCTGCAGAATAGTTGATTTCGCTGCCGTTATGAAAATTCAGAAGCATCGAACGTGCGAAGATCTCCCAACCATCACCTGCCTCAATCAGTTTTTTCAGACAGTTGACCGCTTTTTTCGCATTCGATTCAATTAGAAAGACCATATAGTCTGCGGCAAGCAACTGATTCGAATCTCCGCATTTCTTCGAATAGATTCCGAGCCATTTCAAAACGGATTCCTTATCCGTTTCCAAAGATTTAAAAAAATGGTTCACTGCTCTCGCCGAATAACGCTGCAACGGAACATCACTTTTCGAACCTGAAACGGAAAGATATTTTTTCATTTCATCCATTCCGGCATCAAAATTGCCGTCAGATTCGTAAACTTCGGAAAGAAGAAGCGAAGCAGCAGGATAATCAGAGCATTTCGACGCCTCTTTCAGCACGGAAACCGCTTTCTGATTCTGCTTGAGAACAATATAGTCGTATGCGACATGCTCAAGAACCATCGAACGGAAGACCCCGGAAGTCCCGGTTCTGAAAAGCACGTCACGATGAAGCTCCAAAGCCTTTTCAGGATTTTTGTCCCTCAGAATATCGCCTGCAAAAAGCCAGAAAACAGGTTCTTCCGGATAAAGTCCGGCAAGTTTTTTCAGTTCGTTGAAATACTCTGCATGATTACCTAAATGGCAGTCGCGCAGAGCGTTGAAAAAATCCTGAATATCGGCAGGGAATTTATAAGTCGAGGAATACGGCTTATTTTTTTTCCTAAAATTAAAAAACCACAAAACAAGCTCCTAATTCTGCCCGTTATCAGCCTGATCCGATGCCGTTGCAGGAAGAGTTTCTTCTTTTGAAAAAGTTTCTTCGTCAATATCTGCAAACTTCTCGTTACGCACAGCTACAAGCTCTGATTTAAGCTTGTTAAGCTCTTTTTTCATCTTTCTCTCGTGATTGGACAGAAAAATAATATCAAGAAAAACAGCCATGACCGAAAAAATAACACCGGTCAGGAAGCAGAGAAGCGAAAGAAGCCAGAGCTGGATATCCTTAATGGATGTAAAAATAAGGTTCAGTGTAACATAAGTATCGTTTACTCTGGCAAAATAGGCAATCATGACAGCTATCAAAGCTATAAGAAAAATAAAAAAAAGTTTTTTGACAAGTTTCATAAACACCTTCCCTGTTTGTTGTTTTTATCTGTGATCGACATTAAACCACCATTCCGCGCTAAGACCGAAATAATGGAGAAGCGAATGCTTCGCCCTCGGATCTTCCTTGTTGTAGGAAAGACGCGCGTCATCGTTCTGGTAAGCCATCGTATAGACCAGTCGCAGCTGCGGCCTGCCGTAGTTGCCGCCGCCGTAAGTAACGATCGGAATAAGCGAGAATTTCGTAACCTGAGGAAGAATACTTTTCGTCTCGCCGTTGTTCAGCCGCGTCAGACCGTTCATGTCCTTGAGCTGATGCGAAATCTCGAAAGCGAGATAGAAATTTTCGTGGATGAAAAAATGAGGACGGATTGAAAAAGTATACTCTACAAAATCGTCGTTGTCGTATTTGTTGCCGTCCGAATCCTTGAAAGAACGGACATAACCGCCGAAAATCGCGCCGAACCAGCCGATTTCGAGATTAGAGGAAACTGCAAAAAGCAGTTCTCTCGCTTCCTTTGTTTTATAATCCGAATCGAACCCCCACGGAACAGTTGTCAGACCGTAAGCCGCCAAACCGCCGGAATATTTGAAAAAGATATTGGTAAAACTGTTTTTTGCATATTTAAACAGACCGAATTCAGCTCCGACAGACCAGCCGAAATCTTCGGGATAAACGATCGAATTGTCTTCGTCAAGAGGGTCATTGCTCTTTTCGCCTGCGCTTATCCTCTGGAATTCGCCGACGAGCTTCCATTTAAGCCCCAGCTTATCGGAAACATTATAGTTTTGCGCATATTTAAGACCTGTAACGATGCGCTGTCTGTCCATCCAGGTTATGCTTTCCGAACCGAAAGTCTCGGAAACGACATCTATTGACTGATACTGCCAGTCGACTTCGAGACGGTTGAAACCGAAATAATATTCGAGAGACCAGTTGTCGAAGTTGAGAGTCACTCCGCCGCCGTATATGTTGTCATCGTCAAGCGGCCAGAAGTCAAGAAGATATATGTCGTCACCGCGGTACATTCTGCTTCCTACCCAGAAACCGAGCGGCTTCCAGAAAACATTTTCGGCACGGACGAACAGATTCCTTATCGTATTCAAAGCTATCCATTTGCCGTTGTTGTGGAAAAGCGATTCGGAAAAAGCCAAAGTCGAGACGAAATCGAAAAGCGGCCCGTTGTCCCCGACTTTTTTGAAAAGATATACGAAATCAAGTTCGACATAACTTTCCTGTTCAAGCCTGCCGCCGTGACTGACTATGTTCACCCATTTCGGAGAACCGCCGTTCATATCGGTCGCCGGCTGGACTCTGCCGTAGGAACCGAAAACGAAACCGCGGCCGTCATCTTCGTTTTTTTCCGCCTTGACTTCTTTATTTTCAGATTCCTGATCCTGAGCCTGCACTTCAGCAGAGGCATCGGGCTTCACCTCTCCGTTCCCGTGCGCTTCTTCAGGAAGAGCAGAAAGCTGAATGGAAAACACAAAAACAACAAAAAAAACTGTCAGACACTTGATAAATTTGCTCATAATATGTCAACCTCGCAAAAAAACCGCTTATTTTAACAGTATTTGTAAGGTTGTCAAAACAAATCGAAATAAATTACATGACAGTTACAGTTGTAACCATCTTTCCCAGGATCCTGAAATCGTCACGACAGGTCACGTCAATAGGTGAATATTTCTCGTTTTCAGGAAGCAGAAGCACCGCTCCGTTGTTCAGCGAAAGGCGTTTCAGCGTGGCATCACTGTCAATCAGAGCGGCGATTATGTCTCCGTTTTCAGCCAGAGGCTGCCGTCTGATTATGACCAGATCGCCGTTCATTATTCCGGCGTTTATCATACTGTCGCCGCGAACTCTCAAAGCGAAGAATCTCCCCTTTCCTATGTTGCTCTCGTCGACCAGGATCTCACCTTCCATGTTTTCGTCGGCAAAAATCGGAACACCGGCTGCGATCGTTCCGAGCAGCGGAACTTTTACAAGTTTCACCGACTCGTTTTTCACCTGTTTTTCAGTTGACTGTGAATTGAGTATGCCGATCGTTCTAGCAGCACCTTTCTGGCGAGTTATATACCTCTTTTTTTCAAGCCTTGAAAGCTGCTCAAAAACCGAAGTCTGCGTAATATGCAGGATTTCGGCGATCTCTTTTGCAGTCGGAGAATAGCCGTTTTCAGCAATAAAACCGGAAATCGTTTTCAAAACTTTAGCCTGAGATTCCGTAAGTCCGTCCCTGTTTGATGTCTTCATATTCCACCTCTAAAAAAACATAAAACACCTTTATTATATACCTTTATTTTTCAAGGTCAAGAAAAAAGCGAGCATTTTCAAAGATAAATTTTTATATTTTCAGGTTGCTGTGGTTGAAAAAAGCCGGTGGATTTATTTTTTGAATTCACATTCAGTTATGCTTGACTGAATGCTGTCGATGTCGTTCTTTTTAGATCTGGTACGGAATGTTGCGGCGTTTCTGCCGTTGACATCCAGATCCGGCTCGGGAAGAAGAACGGCATCATAACGATGGTACTGTTTCGTTTCCTTGACCTTCACGCTGACCGGATTCAAAGAATCGTTTTTCGCGGCAGGAGCAATAATATCTTCATTGATGAGCGGCATGCTCTGGACTTCGATCACGATGTCCTCCTGAGTTTTACGTGCTGCTGCGGACTCGACTTCAAAAATTCTGCCCTGCGAAAAAGTTTCTTCGGTCTTCTTAGTCTCTTTCAAAGTATCTGGATCGACTTCGTGCGCATCTGTAACGATAAGGACCGAGACATTTGTTTCGGCATCATCGGCAAACACGCCGTATTTGCAGTCGGCATTTTTTGCCATCAGTTTCTTGAGATAATCTCCGGCAACAACGAACTCTCTCATTTTCGTTCTTGCTCCGCTTACATAAACGAGCATTTTTTTCGAGCCGTTTATCGCGAAATTCTTCAAAAGCGGATTGTTGAGAGCGTCTTTTATCGCATTGAGCATTGCGTTGTCACCTGTCGCACTGCCGAAACCGATGACTGCAAGTCCCATATTGCTCATCGTAGCCTTGACATCGGCGAAATCGACATTTATGTAACCTGTATTCATTATCAGTTCAGAGATGCTGCGCACAGCATAAATCAGGATCTCGTTAGGCTTTTTGAACATATCGATGGTATCGTCATCGTCACCGGCGATCTCAAGAAGGCGGTCGTTGGGGATAACGACAAGCGAATCTACATTATCGATAAGTTCTTTGATCCCGTTTTCGGCAAGCTCCATTTTTTTGTCACCCTCGAAAAAGAGCGGTTTAGTGACTATTCCGACTGTCAGAATGTCGGCTTCCTTGGCTATTTTTGCAATGACAGGCGCCGCTCCGGTACCGGTTCCGCCGCCCATTCCGGCCGTGATAAAAACCATATCGCATCCGTCGATCGCCGAAGCTATGGCCATTCTGCTCTCTTCCGCAGCATTCCTGCCGCATTCGGGAATTCCGCCAGCTCCCTGCCCTTTTGTAAGCCTTGGACCGAGCTGCAGCAATTCCGCGCCCTTAATTTTTTCCAGGACCTGAATATCGGTATTAGCTGCTATGATTTTTATATTTGTATCATTGAAAACAGATTTTGCATTGTTGTTTTTTTCTTCGCATATCATCTCTATCGCATTTCCGCCGCCGCCGCCGACACCGATGACTGCTATTTTGACAGGTTTGGGACGCTCATATCCCGCACTGCCGTTCTCGAACTTGACATTCACACCCTGCTCGCTCATCTTTCCGACTCCCTACTCAACAAATTTCCTTAAAATTTCCGCTATCCTTGCAAAGAAACCCGCAATTCCCTCTTTTTTACCGAACTTTATATTGTTGTGGACGGCAAAATAATTGACGATGCCCACAGCTGTCGCAAACGACGGAGAACTCAGAACCTTCTGAAAACCGCTGTCGGTATCATCGATTTTCGGCTGCCCTATCCTGACAGGCTGTTCAAAAATATCCTCCGCGACGAACTTTATGTCTTTCAGGCTGGCAGTTCCGCCCGTAAGAACGACATTCGTCTGTATGTAACTCTCTTTCTGACTTTCCTGCAGCCTCTGTTTAACCGCAATCAGAATCTCTTCTATTGTCGGAGTCATGACGGAAGCGAGCTGCTTGGCTTTTTTTGTAGTCGCGGCATTTGTACCGATAACTATCGTATCGATCTCCTCCGTATCCGAAACATATTCGGGACGCGCGCTGCCGTGTTCGCGTTTTATCCTTTCAGCTTCTGTCGGCGGAATCTTCATAACCTTGCTGATACAGTCAGTTATGAAACGGCCTCCTGTCGGAACGGCAGAAACATAAACCGGATCGCCGTTGCGGTAGACCGCGACATCAACAACTCCGTCTCCGATATCAATCATCGCGACTCCGAGTTTTTTCTCATCCTCGTCAAGGACCGCCCAGCTCGAAGCTATGCCGCTCACAAGAACATCGTCAAGCCTGAGTCCTGAATCCTCGACCGCCTTTATGAGATTTTTAAGCATCGTCCTTGATGCAGTTACGACCAGGACATCGACTTCCAGCTTGCGGCCTGCCATCCCTTTCGGATTTCTGATCCCGGCTCTGCCGTCAACGGTAAACTCGCCTATTTCGACATTGATCACATCGCTGTCGTCAGACATAGTGACTGTTTTCGCCTGATAAATGACGCTGTCGATATCGGCCTGTGAGATCTCTCCGCCGCGGACAAGAACGACTCCATGGCTGTTGATCGAGGTGACACGCTCGCCTGAAATTCCGACAAACACCGATTTTATGTGTTTCGATGAAATTTTTTCCGCTTCAGCCACAGAAGCCTGGATTGTCTTCGCGGTAGCCTGAACATCGACCACATCTCCGGCAATGAGCCCCGTGCTGTTTTCCGCAACTCCCTTGCCTATGAAAGAAATCTTGCCGCCGTCCTTCACCTGGGCAACAAGAGTCGTCACTTTCTGCGTTCCAACATCGAGAGCAGCAATTATACTATCTCTAACCATCAACGATCCCCTTTTATATTTTTTACAATCTGTCCAACAAACATCTCGTATTTCTTTCCGTCAGCACTGTTTTCTATTTTATCGAATTCGTATTCTCCGATCCACTGGTTTTTTGCCAGCTGCGAATCAACCGCTTTCGCTACATCGTTCATCATATCCGTCCACTCGGAATCCAAATCCTCGTTAAGCCGAACGACAGCCTTCAGACCGCTTTTTCCCGAACATTCCACCGAATAGCCGGAAAGGACTTCGTAATTTATCATATTGAGCTTACAAAATGAAGAAATTACATCCCATTTTTTGGAAATAAAAACAGCTTTTTTTATTCTCTCCGTCCGCTTTCTGTCCTCTTCGGCAGTCGAATAATTCAAAAAAAGGACAGGCATATTTTCAGTCATCTCGCCGGGAATCGCTCGCTTGAACACAATGCCGTCGGAATCTGCGAACCACATCGTGAAAATCTCCAGATTCGAATCCTGCGATTTTTTTCTGCTGTTCACTACAATGACAGGCTCGAATTCTTCAATGTGTATCTTTACGGAATTCGGGAAAAACTTCTCGGCAGACGCCGTTTTCACCCAACCGCACGTCGTTAAATTCAACATTATTTTTTTCTTGTCCACATCAAAAAAGCTCACTTTCCTGTCAAGACCTGCGACAAACAGGATCTCCTTGCGCGAAAGCCTTTTGTTTCCGCTTATTTCGACATTTTCCGGGACAACAAGCATCGTGTCGCTGTTTTTGAATCTGACGAAAGCCTCTTCCGTAAGACAGAAGGCCGAAGAGAACAGCGAAACAAGAAGATAAGTGCAGAGCACATATCCAATACCGCTCAATATCCCCAGAAATTTCTTCATTTTGCGGCCAGACACTCCGAAATAAGGGTTTCTATGAGCTCGAGATAACCTATCCCGCGGTATTTCGCGATCATCGGAACAAGCGAATGTCCTGTCATTCCCGGAAGAGTATTGATCTCAAGCATTATGTAGTCGTCACCGCTGACTATAAAATCGCTTCTCGTGACACCTTTGCAGCCGAGCGCGACATGCAGTTTCAGAGCGGCGTCGGAAATTTTCTCTCTCGCGATTTCTCTGATATCGGGATGAACAGTATATATCGTTTTGTCGCTGTTGTATTTCGCGTCGTAATCGTAGAACTCGTTTGCCGGAGTGATCTCGACATCGCCGAGTACCTTGTTCTCAAGCACCGCGACATTGACTTCGCGCCCTTTGAAGAACTGCTCGCAGAGATAGCGTTTTCCCGCTTTGAGCTCTTTTTTAGCCTCTTCCCACTCTTTTTCGTTTTTAACGATGTAGACACCGCGGCTCGAACCGTTGACAGGATCCTTGACAACAAACGGGAAATCGTAAGGTTTTTCCATATCCGCAGCAGCTTCGATGTGTTTTCCTTCCGCGACTTTGATCCCGCATTCCTTCATAACGGCGCGGCAGATAAGCTTGTCCATTCCGACAGCGCTTGCCGTAACACCTGAATTCGTGTAAGGAATCTTCATCATTTCAAGAAGTCCCTGCACTGTTCCGTCCTCGCCGTATCTTCCGTGAAGGCCGTTTACGACCACATCAGGCATGAATTCGCGAAGTTCCTTGTCAAGATCAAAACCTACATCAATGAATTTAACATTGGTGTAGCCGCCATCACACAGCGTTTTGTAAAGCATGTTGCCCGTAACGAGGCTGACTTCGCGCTCATCCGACATTCCGCCGGCTATAACCGCGATCTTCATATTTTTGTCCAGTTTCATTTTTATCTCCTTAAAAAATCAGTCATACCAGAACTGCACTTCGGGTTCCAGAGTCACGCCGAATTTTTCGCGCACCCTTTCGACCGCAATATCTTTCAGGCGGCAGAAGTCATCGAAAGTCCCTTCGCCTGTATTCATTATTATATTCGCATGATTCTCGCTCAGTTTCGCGCCGCCGACCGAAAAACCTTTCATCCCGCACTGCTCAAGCATATATCCCGCCTTTCCGTCTTTCGGATTTTTGAAAAGAGAACCGGCACTCGGACCTTTTATATCCAGCCTTTTTGCAAGAAAATCCTTTATTCTCGAACGCACATTCTCAGGCGAATCCTTTGTCAGGATCAGTTCCGCGCCGTAGATCACAAAACAGCCGTCAGGTTTGTTGTCAAGCGAACGGTAACTGTATTCCGGAACAAGCGGAAAAATTTTGCCGTCCTGCACAATATAGATTATCGTCGCGACATCGTCCCATGAATAGCCGGCAGGAGCAGCGTTTCCGTATAGCGCGCCGCCGAGATTTCCAGGGATCCCGGCAAGGAACTCTACACCGGAAAGCCCGTTCTTCACCGAATAATCAAGCAAAGCGGTATTGCTTACCCATGACGGCATGAAAGTTCTGACCAGAAACTCGTTTACATCGTCCGTATCGCTCGTAGAAATCGCCTTTCCCATGTAAAGAACAGGCTTTTTCACATCGCCCGCAATTATGTTGCTACCGCCAGAAAGGATCCTGAAATCTTCGAATTCCGAAGTAAAACGCACGAGATCATCAATAATCTCAGGGAAATAAAGGTCGCATACCGCGTCTTTCACTCTGATAGAAAGAAATTTTCCTATGTCAGCGCGTTTTTTGAATTTCATTTCGCGCCGCCATTTTCTGAAAGTTTCGCAAAAATCGTATTGACATCGCCGGCACCTGCCGAAACTATTGCCGAAGCACGGAAGCTGTTTTCGTTTTCTTTAATAATTTCAACCGCTTTATCAATATTTTCCGCATAAAACACAAATTTGCCGCCGTTTTTAAGTTCTTCGTAAAGCTCTTTTGACGCTCTTCCTTCGAACTTTTCTCCGGCCGAATAGACCGGAAGAATTATGAGAATTCCGACATTTTTAAGAACTTCCCTGAATTTGTCATAAAAAGCGGTGAATCTCGAAATCCTGTGCGGCTGGAAAATAAGGCAGAAATTCCTGAACTCATGTCCTGCCTGCTCGATGAGGGCGTTTACTTCACTCGGATGGTGGGCGTAATCGTCAATCATAACCATTCCGTGCCATGTTCCGACATTCTGAAATCTGCGGTCGACTTTCGGCACACTTTTCCAGAATTCCGAATCGATTTCCGGCAGAACGCGCCCGCTTTTGGCAAGATATTCCGAAGCTGCAAGCAGTGCAGCAGAGCGGTTCTGAAGAATATGAGCCGGCTCGGTGACATCTCCGACATAAATCTCTCTCTCAGTCGAAATGAAGAAAAGTTTACCGTTTTTTATGCAGAAATTGCGGCCGTCACTGTTTTTAAAAGCTTCCCCCCGCCTTATTTCATCGTGAGTCGGGAAAGAAAGCGGAGAAAACATCCCGAAAAGTTTGTCACTAAGGTCGTAGCCGCGTCCGATTATCAGGTTTTCCGGTCTTTCCGAAACAAAATAATGTTCGAAAGATTTCAGCATATTGTCAGGAGTCTTGTAGAAATCGGCATGCTCGAACTCGAGATTCGTGATTACAAGCGATTCCGGCTTCATTTTGAAAATAGAACCGTCGCTTTCGTCAAGTTCGACGACATAAGGCTCGCCTGAGGAAACGCTCGACCGGCCGCTGCTTTTTCCGCCGGCATAAACCGAAGCATCAACGCCTGCAGCTTTAAGGATCGCGTAAATCATCCATGTCGTCGAAGTTTTTCCGTGGCTTCCGCCGACACCGATCTTGTGCTTGTTTTCAAGGAGAATCGCCAGAAATTCGCCGCGGGTCACGACCTTTATTCCTTTTTTAACAGCGGCCATGACTTCAGGATTATCAAGCGGAACGGCACTTGAACGGACGAGAATGTCTACTCCTTCAAGATGTGAAGCGTCATGCCCTGGCATGCATTCGATTCCCTGAGCGCGAACCATCTTGAGGAACGAACTTTCCTTCAGGTCACAGCCGCTTACCGTGTAGCCGAACGACTTCGCTGCCGTAGCAAGACCGCTGACACCGCTTCCGCCTATTCCCATAAAATGAATGTGCATTCTATTTTCCGCTCTTTAAAATTTTTTCAATATCGTCCGCGAGCCTATTAGCCGAGTTTTCAAAGTCAAGCTCAGCCATATTTTTTTTCATATTGAAATCGTTTTTAACATATGAATTGAGAAAAGAATAAAGTTTTCTGAGTCTGACACCCGGATTTGCGCTTTTTACGTCTTCGACGATATACCCCATACTCTTTTTAGCCATAAAAACAGCGTTATGCTTCTGATAAGGATCTTTGTCCTCGGGCAGAGGCAGATAAATCGCCGGCTTTTTCAATGCGATGAGTTCAGAAATAACGTCGCTGTCCGGTCTGGCAATGACCATGTCGGCTGCTTTGAAGTAGACGCCGCGGTTTTCGAAGAACATTTCGCAGGTGTGGTCGATCTTGTTAGCGTCATAAAATCTCTGTACCGCCGCGATCTCACGGTCGCCGGTTTCCTGGATGATATAAAAATCTCTCGTAAGCTCGGGATACTTAGTAACAAGTTCACGGACAGTCGAATTGATGTCCTTGGGATCTTTTTTACAGGAAAGAACTACAAGCTTGCGTTTTGTCGTCTGAAATTCGGCAGGCTCCGCTTTCAGAACTTCTCTGTCAACAGGAATCCCGGCAACAAAAGACTTTTTATAAAATTCATAGTCGATATGTTCCTGCATCGCCTCGAAAGGAAAATAAATCCTGTCGGCCTTCTTCATAAAATTGGTGTTGCATTTTGAAACAACAAGGTTTTCGTCGATGAGAAAAAGTTTGACTTTGCTCATTTTCGTTGCGGCATCAAGGATAGGATAAGCCGACATTCCGCCGAAGCCTATAACAGCGCTTATGCTCTTGATTTCCAAGATTTTCATCACTTCCTGCACATAGGACTGGAGTTTCAGAGTGCGGATGATATTCGCAAAAAAACTGTTTGATTCAGGAAAACTGGGAACATTGAGGACTTCATAGCCTCTTTCAGTAAAAATTTTGGTGAAAAGCGAACCGGTTCTGAGCGCAAAAACACTCATTGTTCCGCGCAACCTCAACGCATTGGCCAGAGAAAGTGCAGCTTTCTGCTGCTCCCTTGTGTTGATTCCTGTCATCATCACCATAAATTTCGTTCCGATTGCGTTCTCCATATATCCCTCCAAAATATCATCTGCGGCTTTCGCTTGAAACTGTGTTCAGAATAAGACCGACCATCGTAGAATAGGTCAGAAGCGCGCTTCCTCCGTAACTTATAAACGGCAACGGTACCCCTTTGTTCGGCGAAAGCGACGAAACGACCAGCAGATTGAACACAGCCTGCCCGGCAAGCATCAGGACAAAGCCTGAAACCATATAAAAATCAAATGTTTCGTGGACATGCAGCACAAAATAAGTGCCTGTAACAAACATCGTGATGAACAGCAGGATCAGAACAAGCACACCGGCGAATCCGAATTCCTCGCCTATGACAGGGAAAATAAAGTCTGTGTGCGATTCAGGAAGATGCCTGATCTTTCTGGTGGAATTTCCGAATCCGACACCAGTTGCGCCACCGACTCCGAGCGCGATCTGAGCCTCGCACTGCTGATATCCGAAAGTCGTCCTGTGCTCTTCGGCACAAGGATCGACAAAAGAAGCGAAACGGCTGACACGGTAACCTTTTCCGGGCATGAAAACCATAAGACAGAAACCGATTATAGCCAGAGGAAAAAGCGGCATCAGATGTTTCTTGTCCATTCCTCCGAGAAGAAGCATCACTATGGATGTAGCGAAAATTACGCTCGCTGTTCCCAGATCCTCGATCGCTATCAGGAAAGAAATCACAAAAACCAGTCCAAGCGGATAAAGAAGGTCTTTTACAAGCCTTATCTTCTCCCCTTTTTTGGTCATGACCTCACTCAAATAGATAACTACGACGATCTTTGCGAATTCAGACGGCTGGATCATCATAAAATAAAGGTTTATCCAACGCTTCGAGCCGTTGACTTTCGTTCCGAAAGCCAAAGTCAGAAGAATCAAAAAAATTATTATCGGTATCAGATACTTGGATGAATTTTTCAACCATGTGAGATTTATGAAATAAGCGATAATGAAACCTGCTCCTGCACATGCGAAATTTACAACCAATGCGCGTATCTGCTGAAAAAGCACGGCTTCGGCAGAAGGAACATTGAACATTCTGATATTGAAAACCATCACCATTCCGAAAACGACGAGAAGAAAAAAAGTGGAGAAATAAAGCTTTACCGCCTTTTCCATCTAACCCTCCACTTTTGCCTTCAGATCTTTGACTTTATTGACAAAATCGTCTCCGCGTTCCTTATAGTTCTTATACCAGTCGAAACTTGAACAGGCCGGTGAAAAGAGAACGACACCGTCATTTTCAGCCAATTTGAACGATTTTTCTACCGCTTCCGCCATCGAATCCGCACTTTCGACATTGGCAAAACCCTTGAAATAAGGACGGATTATCTCTTTAGAAGCACCGATGAGAACGACGCCTTTGCACTTTTTGTCGGCCAGGACTCTGACTGGTTCGTAACTTCCCCCTTTGTCGACTCCGCCGAGAATAAGGACGACCTTTCCGTCCGCAAATCCTGCGAGCGACTTCTCGACAGCTCCGACGTTTGTTCCTTTTGAATCATCAATAAATTCAACACCTTGGAATTTATCGACGAAAGCGGTCCTGTGAGCCAGAGGATTAAATTCAAGAAGCGATCTTCTCAGAATTTCCGTGTCGGAGACCCATCTTCTGACACCGAGAACAGCCGCCATGATGTTTTCGACATTGTGGTGACCGCGGATTCTTAGGTCGTCGACTTTAAGCTTTTTTCCGTCAAAATATACAAACTCTTCATCGCATGTTATGTCGTCAGTCCCTTCGACCGAGAAAAGCTTAAGTTCAAAACCTGGATGCCTGAAATCATCGGCGACGATTCCCGTCCCGAGAACTGCAACGCCGTCTTTTTTAAGCAAATTCAACAGGTTGAGCTTTGTATTTTTGTAATCTTCAAAGTCTTTGTATCTGTCGAGATGATCCGGAGTGACATTCAGAACCATAGCGACATCGACTTTAAGGCTCTTCAAAGTCTCAAGCTGAAAGGAACTAAGTTCGATTACAAAGAAATCGTAGCCTTTCCCTATTCCGTTGATGACAGGTTCGCCGATGTTGCCGCAGAGAAACGACTTGAATCCGGCATTTTTAAGAAAAGCGTGGACAAGTGAAACGGTCGTTGATTTTCCGTTCGTTCCGGTGACAGCGATGACTTTTTCATCTTTGACATATCTTCCGGCAAGTTCAAGTTCACCAATGATTTCAGTACCTTGAGCATTCAATTTTTGAATGACTTTATGGGTTGCGGGAACACCGGGGCTGATTATCGCGAGATCATATTTAATATTTTCGTCATATTCTGAATATTCAGCTGAGTATTTTTCAAGTTGAGACGCGTTGTCGTCGTAGATGAAAATTTGATTTCCTTTGTCTTTCAAAAAACGGGCGGAAGATATTCCAGAAATTCCAAGTCCAACTATCAGCACTTTCATTTCATAACCTCCAAGAAATCAAAAATCCGCTCCAGTTTATTGCCTCTGGAACCCTTAACGAGGAAGACTCCCTCTTCCGGCAACCTGCCTTTAATTTCAGCAATATCACCCAAAAAAACAAGCTTTTCGCAGTTCCAAAAATCCGATTTTATTTTATCGAACTCGCAACCTATCAAAAAAACCGCCTTTAGCAGTTTAAAATTTTTTAAAGAATTTACAAGTTCTTTGTGCATTTTTTCAGAAAAATTTCCAAGTTCGAACATGCTGCCCAAAATCAGCGTGCATTCCTTCGATTCTTTTTCGGCATATTTTTTGTAAAAGTTTTCTATCGACTTCTGCATCGACTGCGGGTTGGCGTTGTAGCAGTCAACGACAAAAGTCCGTTTTCCGACAACTTTTATCTCCCCTCTCATGCTCGGAAGAACACATTTTTCGACCGCTTTTTTCAGATCGGGCAGACTCCCAAGAGCTGCTTGAACGACATTTGAGGCGCAGAGAATATTTTCAACCATAAAACCGGCCATATCTTCAAAATCCCTGCCGAGCCCTTCAAGGCTTTCGTTTGAATAAGTCCGTATTTTTCTTGAAGTTTTATGCTCTTCGACCCATTTTTTCATATAAGGATCCGAAACGTTTGCCGAAACCACCGCGTCTGTAAAGTTGAAAATCTCGAGTTTTGCAGCCGCAAGATCGGCGTGACTTGCGAAATTTCCGATGTGGGCGTTTCCGATATTCGTGATCGTCACAAAACCGGGCTCTGCGATTTCGACGAGTTTTCTGATTTCTCCGCTGTGGTTCATCCCCATTTCAAGAACGAGAACTTCTGTGCCAAGCGGCATATTGAGAATGACGAGCGGCATTCCGAGGTGGTTGTTGAGATTTCCTGTCGTAGCCCAGACGATTTTCCCGGAAACGGCAGCCATTGAAGCAATAAGCTGGCGCGTTGAAGTCTTTCCGCTCGACCCAGTGACAGCAATCACTTTCCCGTGGAAGAGTTTTCTTCTTTCGTGTGCCAGAATGCTCATAAAATCAAGCACATCAGGCACTTTGATGTAATTTTCGTCTTCCGTGATTTCTTCAGAACCGACGCATATTACACCTTTTTTCAGAAGGTCGGGAATGTAGTTGTGACCGTCGGTTTTCTCGCCTTTGAAGGCAAAAAAGAGCGAATTTTCACCGCATTCGCGTGAATCGATAGAACATTTTGAAATTACTGCGTTTTTAAGCTTTTTTTTTAAGCCGGCTTTTTCCAAAGCCCTTTCAAGAAGCAAAGTCGTGAACATTTATCTCTCCCCAAGTGATTTTTCAGCTTCCAGTCTGTCTGAAAAAAATTTTTTTCCGCTTTTTGTTATCTGATAGTCCTCGGCCCCTTTTCCGGCAATGAGAACGACATCTTTTTCCCCTTTCATTTCAATAGCCTTTTTTATCGCTAAAGCTCTGTCGTTTACCACTGTGACATCGGCGTCCTTGTCGCAGCCTGCAAGAATTTCTCTAATTATTTCAGCAGGTTCTTCAGTACGCGGATTGTCGTCGGTAACGATTATCCTGTCGGCGAACTTACATGCGGTCTCCCCCATAAGCGGCCGTTTTCCTTTGTCCCTGTCGCCGCCCGCACCGAAAACGATGATGATTTTTTCGTAAATCCCGACTTCGCGCAAAGTTTTGAGAACATTTTCCATCGCGTCAGGAGTATGGGCGTAATCGATATAAACGGCGTGTTTCCCCACTTTTTCAAGCCTTCCGGGAACAGAAACGCTGTTTCCGATCCTTTCGAAAGCCTTTTCTATGCCGATGATCCGGCTTGCAGCTGCGAAAGCACCCGCCGTATTGTAGATATTGAATTTGCCGACAAGGGGAATATCGACCGTTTTTGAAAATCCGCCGATATTGAAAACGACTCTGCTTCCGAAATCGTGGATATCGACGATTTCCATAAATAATTCAGCAGACTTGTCGTTTGCTGAAATACGGATCTGCCTAACATTTTCAAGCTCGGAAGCCAGTCTTTTTCCCGCATCGTCGTCAATGTTTATGACTGCCGTTCCGCCATTTTTAAGGTGTTCGGTGAAAAGTTTTTTCTTCGCCTGATAGTAGTTTTCGAAAGTTTTGTGAAAATCGAGATGATCGCGCGTCAGATTCGTGAAGATCGCGACATCGAACTTTGTTTCTTCGATCCTGTTTTCGGCGAGAGCGTGGCTGCTCACTTCCGAAATGACTGCATCCACACCCGATTTTTTCATATCGTCAAGAAGAGAATACCACTTCCAGTTGAGCGGCGTCGTATTCTGCGCCGGAACGACTTTTCCGGCATATTTGTAGTTCAAAGTGCCGATCACGCCGCAGCTCATCTCCTCTTTCAGGACATTTTCGATGATAAAAGTGGTCGAAGTTTTTCCGTTCGTTCCGGTGACACCGATCATTTTCATGATTCTGTCAGGGTAACCGTAAAAAGCGGGAAGAACACTTTTCAAAGCCTCTTTCACCGATTTTACGCGGATATACTCTGCCTTTCCGCACTCTTTTTCACCGACAACGAGCGTTGCCCCTTTCTCAAAAGCGGCGTCAATAAAATCGTGACCGTCGCTGTTCAGCCCTTTTATGCAGAAAAATACGCTGCCGGGCATAACTTCACGCGAATCAGCGGTAATTTTCACCAATTCCGCATCGCTGTCGAAAGATCCGCATTCAAGCGTAAGATCCGACAAAGATGCAACGAAATCACTTGTTTTCATCATTTTCCTCTTCAGTGTAAAGAGTTATCATAGTGCCGGTAAGGACTGTTTCGCCCGATTTCGGCGATTGATTCAGGATCTGTTTTTTACCAGCCGGATTTCCTACAAAAACGATATCGAGATTTTTCATTCCGGCAATTTTCAAAGCCTCCGGAACACCCTTTTTCACAAAATCAGGCACTTTGACATAACCTGATTCCGTCTCAGAGACATCGATTTCCATGACATTGCCTGTGACATCGGCAGTGTAGTTGGGAATAACATCCTTCTCCTTTTCGCTTTTGTCGACAAAGACACCGAATTTAGGCAGTATTCTTGCCGCAATGTTCCTGAAGACTGGTGCCGCCGCCGTTCCGCCGAATTCCCTACCCTGCGGTTCGTTGACAACGACGATCATAACGAACTTCGGATCGTTGTTCGGAGCAGCGCCTATAAAAGAGCAGACGACCTTGTTCCATGAAAATTTCTTGGCGACCGGATCGTAAATCTGCGAAGTTCCGGTCTTTCCGCCTATTTCGACACCTTTGAGGCGAGCGGTCCTGGCCGTTCCGTGTTCGTCCGAAACGACTCCGCCAAGCATGTCTATTATTTTCTTGTCTGATTTGTATTCGAAATTTATCCTTTTTGGTTCCGGGACAAAAACTTTTTCGAAATTTTTGCCGACGACCTTATTGACAAGAACCGGTTTCCAGAGAATTCCGCCGTTGTAGATCGCAGAGTAAGCACGTGCCATTTGCACCATATTTACTGAGATCCCCTGTCCGAAAGAGATGTTTCCCTTGTCGATCGGATACCATTTTTTGTAGTCGCGGATAGGTCTGTTTGCTTCACCTGAAATGTTTATTCCGCTCTTCTGTCCGAAACCGAGCATGGAAAAATAGTTGTAAAGCTGTTCGTTCGAAAGCCTGTCGGCGAACTTTATCGTACCGATATTGCTGGAACTTACTATGACATCCCTGATTGTCATCCACTGGTTCGGATGCGAATCATGAATAACCCTTTTTCCGAAAACGAAACTGCCGTTCTCGCCGTAAACCATTTCTCCCGGTTTGGCCAGATTTTCATTGAGAACAGCAAGAATCGAAAACGACTTGAAAATCGAACCAGGCTCAAAAAGATCGCTGACAGCATGATTCCTCTTGTTTTCAGCCGGATATTTTCCGTAAAGCTCAGGCTCGAAAGTCGGATAGTTCGCCATTGCGAGAATCTGCCCTGAATACGGATCCATAATGACGACCCCGCCCCATTTTGCATGGACTTTCTCCATCATTTTAGCGAGTTCTTCCTCAGCTATGAACTGGATTTCAGAGTCTATCGTGAGGTATACATCGGCTCCTTTGTTCGAACCCAGCTCCTCTTCGATATCAATATCGCCCGAAACTTTTTTAGAATTGCTTTTTCTTATTTCCTTTTTGGCTCCAGCCAGATAATCATCGTATTTCCGCTCGATCCCCTCAAGCCCTTCAGGCCCTTCCTCTTCAGGATTTTTGTTTGCCTGAATAAATCCGATGACATTTGCAAGAAGTTTTCCCTGCGGATAAACACGTTTGAAACCTTCTTCATAAATTATGTTTGAGAGATCATTCTGCCTTACAGCAGCATTTTTTTTCTCCTCAGAATCGGTTTCTTTGCTTTTTATTATTTTTTCTTCCTTGTTATAAGCTTCCTTTACAGCACCTTTGAGCGCCATGACCTCATCATAAGAAGCGTCTTTCTTCAAATACCTGAAGTTGCTGGGTTTTTTAAGGATTTCAACGACATTCCTTTTATCCATTTCAAGTTTTCCGGCAATAATGTCGGCAACGAACTCCTTGTTTTTGACCCCTTTCGGATCGACAGCGATGTTGATTTTCTGCTCGCTTACGGCAAGCGGATTTCCGTTTCTGTCATAAATATTGCCACGTCTGCCGCGGACGACCGAAATTTTCACAGGCCCTTCGGCCTCTTTCAGACACTCTTCGTGCCTTATAACCTGAAGATAGTAGAACCTGACGATAAGAAGCAGAAAAAGAAGAAAAATAACGGAAGCAAAAAACAGATAGATTTTACGCCCTTTATCCATTTTTTCCTCACATAGAGACTGCCTCTAGTCGAATTTTACGAATTTATCGGAAGTAGCTACGGAAAGCTTCATTTCCTTTGCTTTTTTCATAAGTTCGTCCGAAGATGTCATTTTAAGATAAGTGCGCTCTGAAACGCTTTTTTCCCATTCCATTTCCTTAGCGTCATTGAGCATCCTTACGATTTTGACCTCAAGATTCGTTTTGTACGCCTTATAGTAGCTGTCGGCAAGCATCAGTGATGCCGCGGCGAGAATCATGCAGATGTAAACCACAAGTTCTCCTGAAAAAAGTGTCTGGATTTTTGTGCGAATCATTCTGGAATTGCTGAAAATTCCGATTCTTTCCTTTTTGATGTTCTCGGAATCTGCATGAACATAAGCCGCCATTGTTTCTGCCTCCTTCTGGGTTAATATAAAAACTGCCGTTTTCTCAGTATTCTTAATTTTGCGCTCCTCGAACGCGGGTTTCTCTGGCATTCCTCCTCGCCTGGAACGATCAGATCCGAGGAAGCCGCGCCTGCTGTTACCGGAACGGAATCATTGTCGACCGCGTAATACGGAACAGAATTTTTGCGGTCGCGGAAAAAATTTTTTACGATCCTGTCCTCAGTCGAATGGAAAGTGATGATCCCCATGATCCCTTTTTCGGACAAAAGCGGAAAAGATTTTTTCAGAGCCATTTCAAGCTCACCGAGCTCGTCGTTGACCGCCATACGAAGCGCCATGAAGACCTGCGTCGAAGGGTCGATTCCCTTTTTTGCGTATTTTTTCGCCTTTCTTATCGCCTCGGCAAATTCCAAAGTTGTCGTCATCCCCTCTTCGGCACATCTTTTCAACGTTCTGGCGACTGTTCCGGCCTCTCGTTCCTGCGCATATTCGCTCAAAATGTTTCTGAGTTTTCCCTCGGTCGTATCCTTTATAAAATCGAGAGCCGTCATATTTGCGGAAGCGTCCATTCTCATATCCATAGGACCTTCTTTCTGCATTGAAAAACCGCGGTGAGGAGTATCGAACTGAAAACTGCTTACGCCCAGATCGGCAAAAATGATATCGACCTCAGGGATCTGCATCAGAAACAAAACCTTATCGATCTCACTGAATCTGGAATGAACAACGGTGACATTCTCTAAACCTGCGAATTTTTCCTTAAGATGGGAAACCGCATCAGGATCCCTGTCGATAAGAACAGCCCTTGCATTCGGATATTTTTCAAGGATCCCTGCATCATGGCCGCCGCCGCCCGAAGTCAGGTCGACAAAGATCCTGGGTTCATTGTCAAAAGAAGAGACAACTTCGTCAAAGAGAACGGGAACATGAACGAAATCCATTATTTGTTCCCTCTTTCGTCATAAAGTTTGCGTGCCGCGTTCATCTTTTCACGGCGGCTTTCCATCGAACTTTTCGATACCTGAGAATATTTGTCGAGTTCTTCTTTCGACCAGATGCAGAGGGTTCTGATAGCGCCGACAAAAACGACATCTTTCACTATATCAGCGTAATCAATGAAAGATTTCGGCAGTCTGATTCTGTTCTGATTGTCTAGTTCAGCCAGGACCGCTGTGCCGACATAATTCATCACGAGCCAATCCTTGTCGTCGTCGTCTTCCATCAAATCAATGATCGAGAGTTTTTCCTCCCACTGTTTTTTTGAAAAAACTTCTAGGAATTTGTATTCGCCGTTGGAATTTCTGGCAATAACGACAGCATTGTTGTCGGCAAGATCAAGCTGAGAGTAATATTCTGCAGAAAGCGGAATCCTTCCTTTCGGATCTATTCTGTATTCCTTGCTGCCGAAAAATGTTTGCTTAAGTGTCGACATTTTTTACCACTCAATACAACCAAAACACCACTTTTTACCACCAGAATTACAAAAATCAACTTTTTTTTGGATTTTTTTCATATTTTTTGAATATCTCAGCAGAAAAGCTGCCGGCGTTATAAAATTGTCACTTCAAACAGAAAGTCTAAGAGACAAATCTGTGAAAATTTTCCTGATTAAAACAAAGATCTATCTGAAAATGCTGTCGCCGATAAATTCGCGCAGGATCGAGTTCGGAGGAATCGTCGAATCGTCCATCTCTTCGAAAAAAGAGAGGAATTTGAGAAGCCGTTTCACTTCGCGGTATTCCGGAATATCGGCAGGGACCTGGCGCAGAAGCGGTTCCGCGTATTTTTTGAGGATACTGAACTCGCAGACGAATGTGGAATTGAACATCGCATCGGCGTTTTCCTGATACGGGAAAATGTTGTTGTCCTCGCCGTTTCTGACCGAAGCCCAGCGTTTAAGCGTATCGACAGGCGAATGTCCGCGGTACTGGAAATCGCGCACCATCCGGCGCAGGAGTCTGCCGTCAGTTGTCGGTATCCTGTTGTGATTGTCGATATTCAGAGCCGTAAGCGCACTCACATAGATCTTGTAGATGTTGTATTTCGGAACATCGGCGTAAAGGTTGGGGTTGAGCCCGTGGATCCCTTCGATCACAAGCACTCCGTTTTCGGGAAGGACCATCGTTTTGCCGTCACGGCAGCTTTTTCCCGTTTTGAAATCGTAGCGCGGCAGCGTCACTTCGCGCCCGTTCATCAGATCGTTCAGATTTTTATTGAAAAGTTCGATGTTTATTGCCGAAAGCGACTCGAAATCGTGTTCTCCTTTCTCGTCGCGCGGAGTTTTGTCGCGGTCGATGAAGTAGTCGTCAAGCGAGATCAGGAAAGGTTTCAGTCCGTTCACGCGGAGCTGGACGCAGAGCCTGTTTGCCGTCGTCGTCTTTCCGCTCGAACTCGGCCCCGCTATCGAAACGATCTTCACCATTTTGCGGCGGCGGTAGATCTCGTCTGCGATCTTCGCAAGTTTCTTTTCGTGCAGAGCTTCGCAGAGAAGGATGATTTTGTTGCTGAAACCGCGTCTTATCAGGTCGTTGAGTTTCGCGCAGTTGTCCATTTCAAGGACATCCAGCCACTCGTTGTGTTCCTGAATGATGTTGAAATATTTCGGACTGTCCTGAAACGCAGGGACGACATCGGGTTCAGCTACGGTCGGAACAAGCAGGACTATGCCGTTTTTGTAGTGGATGAGCTGGAATTTGTCGCAGTATGAAGTCGAAGGAAGAAGATAGCCGGAAAAATAACCGACGGTCTGACCGAGCCAGTAAATGTTCGTGCGCGGCTGTTTTCTGATTTTGAAAAGGGAAACTTTGTCAAGAAGATCCTGCTTTCTGAATTCTTCGATCGCCTGTTCGGTCGGAACATTCTGACGGATGAAAGGAATGTCGGCTTCGACCGTTTCTCTCATTTTTGCCGAAAGTTTCTCGACATCGCCAGCCTCGAGCCATTCAAGCCCCTCGAACCAGCAGTAATAGCCGTTTCCGATGTTGTATTCGACATGCAGGATCGCGTGCGGAAAAAGTTCTTTCGAAGCTTTTATTAAAATAAAAAGGATGCTGCGCAGATAAAAAAGCGCGCCGTCCTTGTTCTCCATCGTGAAAAATTCAACGCTACCGTCGCCGGGGATCTCTTTGCCGAGATCGCAAAGTTCGTTGTTAAAAATCGCGCCTATTATCCTGCATTTATAATATTCCTGATATTTCGGTGCGATGTCGCCGAATTTCGTTCCTGCGGCAACTGATTCGGAGGAATTTCCGTTAGGAACAGAAATTTTCAAATTAAACAAATCAGCCATAATTCCACCTTCTCAAAAAATTAAAACAAAAGACCGGAAAGTTTATTTGCAGTGACGAGAATGTCAACCTCACTGAACACCGGCCGTTCTGACGCAGCGGACATTGTATTTTGACTCTTTCGTGTGGTTGGTCACCGCGGCGTTCCCGAAACCTACTCCCCACGCCGCCGCGGAACTGCCGGACATTTCAGACGAAGACCAGAACCACTCCGTATCACCTGTTCTGCTGTAAATGACTTCATCGTTTTTTGTGCATGCACAGCTGCTTGAATAGTCACTTGAACGGAGATGGTCAGGTGCAACGACTCCGCATTCGCCTCCGGTAACTGTTCCGGCGCAGTTCTGAATCAAAGTACGCAGTTCGTTTATATCCGGAAGATGCCAGCCGGAAAAACCGTTTTCCTTTAAATCCGCGCAATATGAGACAGCCTCCCCAAAAGGCTTTTTATCGGAAGCTTTAGCCGACCAGACAAGGCCGCTTGACGGATCGAAACACGGAGTCGCGCTTTCCGGCGAACATTCAGGCCAGTCTGTTTCTCCGCCGGAATTTTCTTCAGGCGTTTCTTCTGTCGTTTCGTCCGCATTTTCTTCAGGCGTCACGTCAGAAACTTCATCAGGCGTTTCATCTGCGTTTTCATCAGGTGTTTCTGAACCTCCACCGCCAGCCGGATCGGGATCACAGAAACCTTCCTCTGTTTTACAGACAAATCCGGCAGGACACTCGGACTGCGAACTGCATTCGGGCCTATGTTTGCACTGATTGTCGAAATCGCAGTAAAAGCCTTTTTCACAATCGTCATGCGATGTGCAGGCATTTCTGAATGTTTCTTTTATTTCGTCACTGTAATCGGCAATACCGCAGGCTGTCAGAAGCAACAAAATTGAAAAGAGAGAAAAAAACGAATTAAATCTATTCATGCGACCTCCTAAAACCCGAAACCGAGCGCGGCATAAAATCCGTCATCCGAAGGGACGACCGAAACAGTCTGAAGCACCACATCTGAATTTTTTTCCTTTTTAATCAGCGCGAGAACTGTTCCGCCTATGACAAGCGATCCGCCGAGAATTCCCGCGGTGATCTCAAGTCCGCGGAATGTTTTCGCCTTCTTGCGGTGATTGTCCGCTTTCTCCAGATATTCAGCTTCAGTCATATTTTCAGCTTTGGCATCGGCAGCTGCCTTGAAATCGTTCATATCTTTGTATCTGCCGTACTCTCTGTCTGAAAGGACATGGAATGCCGTTACTCCGCCGACAACAACCGCAGCTCCTATCGCCGCCAGAGAGATTCCCAAAGCCTTGTAAGGACGGTATGTTTCTTTGTCCCGCGATTTTTTACCTTCCGGAAGCGGCTTTTCCTGAGAAGACTCTTCCTCTGCTCCGTTTTCGTCCTGAGCCGGCTGCAAAGATTCAAGCTTTGCGTTCACATCTTTTTCTTTCCGTTCCTTCAATGAAAGATTTTCGACAAAATCCTTTTTGCCTTCGGCTTTGATCTTCAGGACTTTACTGCACAGCGGAACTTTGAACGAATTCGGCGTTTTGCCGACTAATCTGTCGTCTACCCAGACATCCGCCTTCAAGTCATTTCCTTTTTCATCTTTCGCACGGACTTTGACAGCCGATTCGCGCAGATCAGTTTTAAGGTTTATCTGCCTTTTTTCTCCGCGTTTTACACTAAAATTCTCGCCGGAATTAAAAAAGCATCTGTCGTCGACCTCTATTTTATGGTCTCCGGGAGCTATCATTTTTTCTTTTACTGGAATTCTGCCTATTTTTTTACCGTCGAGCTTGAGCTCAGCTTCGTGTTTTCCCGAGACGGTAAGCAGTGCAAAATCGGCTTCAAGCCTGTATTCTATCTTCGTCTCCCTGAAGATCTTAACTTTTTTCACAAGTGGCAGGTAGTTTTCTTTCTGCATCTCTATCTCATGCTCGCCTTTTTTCAGAGATTTGTCACACGGGGTCGTCTGACATATCATCTGACCGTCGACAATAACCGCGGCTCCAGCCGGATTGCAGCCGAACTTTATGATCACCTCGTCCACTCCGCCGACTTCCCAATTGTCTTTTCTGCCGCCGAACTGTCCGGGCATGCCGCCTTTTCTTCCTCTCCTCGTCCCGATGATCTGCGCAACGATACTGTCTATGGCTTCTTTCAAACCCTTTTCCGAACCGTCGAAAGCCGCTTCTCCGCCTCTCTCAGACACTTCTGTTTCCAGATTGATGAGTTCAGATCTTATACTATAATCATTGGCGAAATAAACTATTGTAGTACTGAGGACCATTTCCGCCGACAAAGCCTGACCAAGCTGGATCCGGCAGCTTTGATCGCTGCACCCATTATATCTCGGGTCAGTATTGTATTTTTTTCTGAGAGAACTGATCTCTTTCTGCTGACGATCCTTGGGAACAACGCTAAACATGTTGGAACTTGTAAATTTGCCACGCATATATTCAGTGGCTCTTTGGAGCATTTCTTTGGACTGCTTCTGTCCCGTTTTTCTGGCTAAATAACCATTTGAATCTTCGATTTCTGTTACTGCAATTATCGTTTTTTCCTTTTTTTCCTCTTCCGCAGTCACCTGAAACACAAGCAGAAAAGTAAGAACAGCAAAAAAAATTTTCATAAAAATCTCCGGATATATTTCAAAAAAAAACAACAACACGGAAACATCAAAAGCGGAGAATAGTATAAATTTCAAAGATAAAGGCAAAGTTTTTGGCATCGGCACAAAAAATCGCTTTGAAAGAACTAATAAATTGCTTTTAAAATAAATCCTGCTAAACTTTTCGGCTTTTTTTAATTTGTTTTTTTGGAGGAAAAATGAAAAAGGTTATCTGCTGCATGGTTATGGCAGCTTCAATGTTTTTCTGCGCATGCGGAAACTGCAGTGAAAGCGAAGTCACAAAAGAAAAAATCGACGGAAACAAACAGGTAAAGTACGGCTATGCGCTCGGCAGTGATGTAGGCAGAAATTTCAAAAAACAGGGATTTGATATTGATGTCAATGCGTTCCTTGCCGGTTTCAAGGCGGCTCAGAACGGTTCAACACTTCTCAGCGACGAGGAAATCACGACTGCTCTTCAGGAATTCCAGACCGAAATGATTACGAAAATGGTTGAGCAGAGAAGCAAAAAAGCTGCCGAGAACAAAGAAGCCGGTGAAAAATTCCTTGCAGAAAACAAAACCAAGGAAGGAGTAAAAACAACAGAATCCGGCCTGCAGTATATTGTTGAAAAAGAAGGTGAAGGTGAAAATCCCGCTGCGGAAGACACCGTAGAAGTCCACTATCGCGGAACACTTCTCGACGGAACTGAGTTCGACAGCTCTTACAAACGCGAAGAGCCGGCGAAATTCCCTCTCAACAGAGTCATCAAAGGCTGGACTGAAGGTGTTCAGCTTATGAAGAAAGGTGCAAAATACAAATTCTTCATTCCGTCAGAACTTGCTTACGGCGAAGCAGGTGCCGGCGAAACCATACCGCCGAATGCAACACTTATTTTCGAAGTCGAGCTTCTCTCTTTCGAAAAAGCTCCCGCAAAATAGGATGATTTCTATTTTCTAGACACTGCTTCCGTTGATATAACCGACAACAATTTCTTTCAAACTTGCTTTCCTGCCGACTTCTTCAGATGTCTGGAGCAGTCTTTCGTCAAAAACAGGACCTACTGCTTTGTAATCCGGCGATATCGTGGTCGCTCCCGGAAACAGCCTGTGATTTGCGATCAGTTCTTCAGTTTTACCGGAAACAACAACCGTTCCGTTGTTTATGACAGCAAGATAATCCGCAATATTCTCGAACTCGCCAGTCTCATGCGTACTTACAATCACCGTCTTCCCTTTCCCTGCCGCTTCAGTCAAAGTCTCGAGCAGTTTCGGACGCATAACAGGGTCAAGATGCTGCAGAGGTTCGTCGAAAATCATCACATCTGCACCGCTGGCCGCGACAAGTGAATTGTTAAACCATGTTTTCGCCCCTTTAGACATTCTGGCGACCGAAGTTTCGGCCGAATCGGCTTCATCAAGAAGCGAATAAAAAAGTTTTTCGTCGAAATCAGGATAAAGCAGAGACCACATTCCGACATAATCCGCTGTTTTGAATTCCGCGAAGAAAGACCTGTCTTCATCCGAAAAGGCGCATAGAACACCTTTTTTCTTTATCACTTTGCCGTAATCCGGCTTCAGATCGCCGCACAAAAGCCTGAGAAGCGTCGTCTTGCCGGCTCCGTTCGGTCCTGCGAGAAGAGAAACCGCAGAAGACGGAAAAGTCACGTCTGCACCGTCAAGGACCCTCTTTTTCTTGAAAATCTTTGTCACGTTTTCAAGAGCAATCACCATTTTTCCCTCCTTCCGAACACAAATACCAGTGCCGAAATCAAAAGAAGGGCAACGGCAAGAAGAAGCGAAAGCGGCTGATTATGCTGATAAACAGGGCTGTACTGTGACAAAACGCCGTAAACATCCGGTGCAATAAAAGACGAGAGAAGATCGAACGCCAGAAAAATCATCGGAATATTCAGCCTGTCGCCGATTTTCAAAGAGTTTATGAGGGTAAAACCGAAATAAAAAGCGTAAAACACAAAATATTTTGTCAGCTCGAACGGAGTTTCACGCCCCAGCAAAGCCCATCCGATAACCGAAGCAAAAAATATGACGGAAAAACCGAACAAAAATGTGTAAACAAAAATTTCCGTCCTCGAAAAAGGCAGCGAAAGCAGCGGCTTTATCCGCCTGTCAGAAAAATCAGCTGGAAGAAGTTTCAAGACAAGGACAAAAATAAATAAAAATTTCAATGGACCCGGAATCATCAAAGCCATGAAGAGAAACGCCATGTTTTTCTTCTTCACCAGAGTTTCATACATCAGAAACGCTTCGAAACGCCTGAGCGGTGAAAATCTTAAAAAATCCATAAGAACCTGCCGCCAAAAACAAAAACGGCAGATTATTGCCGCGGAAAAAAACTAAATCAAGAAAAGAGTGCCCAGAAACAAAAAACTACCCTCTTATGCCTCTTTTCCGCCATGAACAGCCATATTGCAAAAGCCAAAAGAGCCTGAGTTGTTTCGGATAAACGGGATCTTGACCACGCTAACTGGTAAAAATTGCAAAAAATAAAAAAATCGGCAGAATTCTGCGGCTGGAATTCCTGCGCGGAATCGTTAATTTATATCTTAATATCTGGAGTGTTATATGTGCGGAGTTGTTTCAATCGTCTATGCCGGCGATATAGTTAATCTTGGAAACGAAGCATCAAATCTGTTGAAAAAACTGGAATACCGCGGCTATGATTCGACGGGCGCGGCTTTTATAAAAAACGACGGCTCGGTCGCTCTGAGAAAAAAAGTCGGGGCACCTTCGAAAGTCGTCGAAGAACTTGAACTCGCAAAATACAGCGGTTTCAAATTCATCGGCCAGGTCCGCTGGGCGACTTACGGCGCGGTCACAGATGTCAACGCCCAGCCGCACGAAGTCAACTGCCTTGTCCACATGGTCGGAGCGCACAACGGAAATGTCAGCAACACCGACAAACTGAAGGTTTTTCTCAATGAAAACGGACACAATGTCCTTTCCGACAACGACGGCGAGATGGTCGTTCACCTTGTAGAGCATTTTTATTCGGCTCTCACCGCTAAAAAAGCTCCGGCGACAACCGATGAAAAAATCGCAGTCATGATAAAGGCTATCAGAAAAGCTCAGAAAATGATCGAGGGAAGCTACGCGGCATGTGTGACTCTGCCTGAAATCCCTGGCGTTTTCGCGATCAAAGCCGGTTCTTCGCTCTACGCCGGCAAAGGTTCCGACGCATCCGGCAACTTCATAGTCGTTTCGAGTGACCTCACTTCGATACTTTCGAAAACACGCTTCCTCATTCCGATGTCGGAAGGCGAAGGGATCTATTTCGACAGCGAAAACTACAAACTTTTCTCGCTTAAAGAAAACCGCGAATGGGTCCCCAAACTCAGCAGAAGCAGGCTAAACATCGCCGATATCCAGCTCCAGCCGAAATACCATTTCTTCATGGAGCAGGAAATATGTTCATCGCCGAAAAACATCGAAAATATGATGCTTTACTACTTCAATTCGAAAGATGACAAAGAACTTTATTCCGTTTTTGAGGAAAATGCCGACAACTCAGGCGAAATCCTCTACTCTCTTCTTTCGTTATACGATCTCTACGACAAAAAAGAGCTTTCTAAGGAATTCGAAAAGATCTGCGACAATCCAGTTTTCAAGGAAATTTTTGAAAAAACGAAAAAATTCGCGCCGAAACCGCTTCATTTTATCTTCAGGTCAGAAGAAAAGACCCTTCTTGAAGAACTTAACGGGATAAACGACAACTATTTCCAGAAACTCTGGCTGATCGATTCGATGCTCATCTGGAAAAAGAAAAGAATGATAATCAAATACCGCAACCAGCTTGTTTCGGCACTCAAGGCGACGAAGAAAAACGGCGGAAGGGTCTTCCTTATCGCAAGCGGAACTTCCTATCACGCATCTCTTACTGCAGCGTATTTTTTCAACAACATGACAGACATTTCGCTCATCACATCGAATCCCGGCGCTTTCAGGTCGTGCTACATCAATTCGATTTCCGAAAAAGACATAATCATCGGAGTTAGCCAGAGCGGCGAAACCAAGGATCTGGTCGACATCTTCAATGAAATCAGAAAATCAAATGAAAAAGTAACACTGATTACTATCGTCAACAACGAAAACTCGACTCTTCCGCAGGAAAAAAGCGATTTTTATCTTCCGATCATGTGCGGTTCTGAGATCGCGGTCGCAGCTACAAAATCGTTTATAAGCCAGATCGCCCTTTTCTACATTCTCGCGGCACTCATTAAAAACAGCGAGGAAAAAGTGTTCAGCAACCTCGGCAGGATCAAATATTTCCTCGATTTCACCCTGAAAAACATCGATGTTTCCGTCACAGATGTTGCATATAAACTTTTCCTGAAGCCTTCGATCCACATTCTGGGAACTTCGCTTACCGGTGTCGCGAAAGAAGGAGCGCTGAAAATCAGGGAAGTCGTCCTCAACCACACTGAAGGCTACGATGCTGCGGAATTCAAGCACGGCCCGAACACGATCCTGGGTAAAAACACAATTTTTTCACTCACAGACATGGAAAAACTTCTCGGAAACATGGTCAAAATGGGTGAAAAAATGTTCGTTAAAGGCTTCTTTTCTGATTCCGACGGCAATGCCGAAATCATTACAAATGTCGTAAACATGATGAAAAACCTGAAATTCAGGAAAATCAGCGACGATTTTATCGAAAAATCGTTCCCTGCTGAAGAGGAACACTCACGCACGAAACAAATTGCAGACCTCTTCAACAAAAGTGTCGATATTGAAGGATTTTTCTCGAACTATCCGCTTGTTTTCGTCTGCCCGCCCGAAGAAAGGGACAAACGAATCACTATTTCGCAGATCCACACACACAAAATCCGCGGCGCAGACATAATTCTTATAGCGGAAGATGACGAAGATCTTAAAAACGCTGCAATCGGTGTTCCGGCAAATGCAGAAAATTACTGGGCAAAAGTCATTGAACTTCCGAGAACCGGCGACAAAAACCTTTTTGTTTTCGAAGCTGCTGTCGCATTACAGCTTTTAGCACTAAAAATGAGTGTCGCAAAGATGAAATATCTCAACCGCTATGAAATCCAGAACCACGGCGTTCACCCCGATGTTCCGAAAAATGTCAGCAAATCAATAACTGTCGATTAATTTCACGGCGTGACGATTAACAGCGTGACAATGTGACAATGTGACGATGTGACGATGAATTTTTATTTGACGGCTTCGTAGCAACTTTCGCAGATTCCGGTGATTTCTTCGGTATAGTCGTGAAGTTTTCTCTTTTTCCAGCAGCGCGGACATTTTTCTCCTTCAGCCGTTTTTACGCCGATCCAGAGATCCATGTCTTCGACTTTTTCAAGCCCTTCCGCTGAAGCCGCTTTCTTGAACTCCGAAACTATGAAAATCGATTCAAGGTTGTTGAGCTCGCTATCGAGAACAGGATTGTTTTCGTAGTAGATCTGAACACTTGCATCAAGCGAATGACCGATGGTCTTGTCAGCTCTCAGAACTTCAAGCTTTTTCTGAACCGCGTTTTTCGCGTCAAGAACAGTCTGCCACGATTCAAGGAATTTCGCGTCATCGTCGTTGAAATTTGATTCAGGGAACTGCTCAAGGAAAACGCTTTCCTTCTTTGCGCCCTTCAAATATCCGTAAGCCTCTTCGCAGGTGAAACTGAGGATCGGCGCAAGAGCCTTGACAACGTCAGAAAGTATCGAATAAACGACGCTCTGCGTCATTCTGCGTCTTCTGTCGTCGGCACGCATCGTGTAGCGGTCTTTGATGATGTCGAGGTAAACCGCGCTCATCGGGATCGTGAAGAAGTCGAGCATTTCGTGATGGACGCGGTGGAACTCGTAGTTTTCATAGTATTCGCGGATGTCTTTGAGTCTTTCCTGCCAGGTGAGATAAGCCCATCTGTCGAGCGAAGTAAGTTCCTCTTTCTTGAAACTCATCGTTTCTGGGTCGAAATCGTTGACGAAACCGAACATGAATCTGATCGTGTTTCTGATTTTTCTGTATGCCGTAGCGCAGCTTTCGATGATCGAATCGCCGATCCTGTTGTCGTCGCTGTAGTCTTCGCAAGCAACCCAAAGTCTCAGGATTTCTGCGCCGTATTTGTTGATCTTGACCTGCGGATCGATGAAGTTGCCTTTGCTCTTCGAGATCTTTTCGCCTTTCTCGTCAACGATGAATCCGTGCGTGATGAGGTTTTTGTAGGGAGCTTTTCCGTTGATGAGAACGCTCATTTTAAGCGAAGACTGGAACCATCCGCGGTGCTGGTCGCTTCCTTCGAGGTAAAGGTCTGCCGGGAAAGTAAAGCCTTTTCTGCCGTCAAGCACTTTCGCCCAGCTTACACCGCTGTCGAACCATACGTCGAGAATGTCGTTTTCCTTGCTGATGTGCGTGCCGCCGCATTTCGGGCATTTGAAACCTTCCGGAAGGAATTCCGCAGCGGTTTTGTCATGCCAAACCTGAATGCCTTTCTCGGAAATTTCGTCGGCAACTTTATGTGCGATAGCTCCGTCAACGATCTTTTCGCCGCAGTCGTCGCAGGAGAATGCGATTATCGGAACGCCCCAGCTTCTCTGACGCGAAATGCACCAGTTCGGAGCTTTTTCGAGCATCGGGACGATTCTCTTTCTTCCCCACTCCGGGAACATGCGGACTTTCGCGATCTCGTCAAGGCATTTCTTGCGAAGCCCCGTGTCGTCCATCGAAATGAACCACTGTTCGGTCGCTCTGAAAATGACCGGTTTGTGGCATCTCCAGCAGTGCGGATAGCTGTGGTCGATCATTTCGCCCGGCTTGTTGAGAAGGTATCCGGTGTTGTAAAGGTGTTCCGTGATGACGGGATTTGCCTTGAAAACGTGCATTCCGCCGATTACGGGAATGTTTTCGTCGATGATTCCGCTTCCGTTGACAGGAGCGTAAGGCTCAAGGCCGTATCTGAGACCGGTGACATAGTCGTCCGCACCGTGTCCCGGAGCCGTGTGAACGCAGCCGGTACCTGCATCGGCAGTAACGTAGTCTGCATAAACGATTATCGATTCGCGGTCGATGAATGGATGTTTCGCCTTCATTCCTTCGAATCTCATAGCGTCGAATTCCGCGACAACTTCGGGATTTTCGGCTCTGACAGCGTGGACGAACGAATCTTTGAGAACGCTTGCGACGATGAAAACTTCGCCGTTGTATTTGACTGCCGAATACTTGAATTCTGGGTTAAGCGCGATCGCAAGGTTTGCCGGAAGAGTCCACGGAGTCGTCGTCCAGATAACGAAGTTCACCTTCTCCCCTTCAAGCTCTTCGAGTTTGTCGATAAGCGGGAATTTTACATAGATCGAAGGCGACTGATGGTTGTCGTATTCAATTTCCGCTTCGGCAAGCGCAGTTTCGCAACTCGTACACCAGTAAACAGGTTTTTTCGCCTTGAAAAGCGCGCCCGATTCAACGACTTTCGCAAATTGATGAGCGATGCAGCCTTCATATTTCGGGTCGAGAGTGATATACGGATGATCCCAGTCAGCAAGAACGCCTATGCGCTTGAAGCCTTCGCGCTGAGTGTTTACCCAGTTCATCGCGAACTTCTTGCACTCTTCCAGAAACTGGCTTTTAGTCATCTCTTTGCGCTTTGAACCGAGCTTTTCAGCCGTTTTGAGTTCGATCGGAAGACCGTGGCAGTCCCAGCCGGGAATAAGGGCGGTGTAAAGCCCCGTCATATTTTTGAACTTTACGACAAAATCCTTGAGAGTTTTATTGAGAATATGGCCGTTGTGCAGGTTTCCGTTGGCGTAAGGCGGGCCGTCGTGAAGGACAAACGTCGGTTTTCCATCATTCTGCTCCAGAATTTTGGAATAAATTTTATTTTCTTCCCATTTTTTCAAAATTTCGACTTCCTTGACCGGAAGGTTCGCCTTCATCGGGAAATCGGTCTGCGGCAGATTGAGCGTCTTGCTGTAATCCATAATAAAAACTCCTTATTAAATAAGCATAAAAAAAACGCGGAATATTAGTCTTTTTCGTTTTAAAGTCAAGGTTTGTGCAATATCCTGACGATGAAAAAGTTCAGCTGAAAGTTCTGAAATTCGGATGGTTTGCGATTTTCAGCATTTCATAATCGCCTGCCGAATCGCCGTAAGCATAAATATCTGAATAATTTTCAAGGTCGTAAATTTCTTTGACTCTCCTTACCTTCTCAGCTTTACGGCAGTTTTCTCCGACGATTTTTCCAGTGTAAATCCCGTCTTTTGTCTCAAGTTTAGTGCCGATAAGATTGATCCCGAATTCTTCGGTAAACGGCCATAGCCACTCCTCAGGCGAAGCCGACACAAGCGAAACATCCGTATTGTTTTCAAGATGCCGCTTTATCTCGTCGATCGCTGTTTTTCTCAGCCAGTTTCGCATTTTTTTCTGATAAAAATCAAATGCAGTATCGTGAAACTTTTCTTTTGTCCACCCTTTTATCGTCTTGCCGAAAATCAGTTCCTTGAATCTTTTCCGCGACATAAAACCAGCAAGGCAAAGCAGTGCCTGCGGCGAAAACAGGATCAGAACACAAAGTGTCTTCATCCAGCCGAAAGCGAAAACCATGAACGGCATAAACGAATCGCGGTCGGTAATCGTCAAATCAAAATCAAAAAGTGCAAGTGCTTTTTTCTGTTCCATATTTTTCATCTCCAAAAAAACAGCGGCGGAAATTATAGCCGAAAAAGCGTTTAAAAAAAATTTTTCTTTTGTTCACGAATAAGCTTCTTTCAAAAAAATTTGGCTTTTTTCCGTCATGTTTTATAAATCCGCGGTTTGTCTGGAGGATTTATCATGGACGCAAGAACAGCGCAGTATTTAAGGGATTTCATAAAACACGATTCAGAATTTCTCGACACTCTCGAAAAATCGAACAGAAGCCGCAACGACATCCAGCCTATGATCGAGCTCGAAGTCGGAAAATTCCTCGTTTTTCTGATTCAGGCGAAGAAAATAAAATCTGTCCTCGAACTCGGTACGAGCAACGGCTACTCTGCAATATGGATAGCTTCGGCACTGAGAAAAACAGGCGGAAAAATCATCACAGTCGAAGGTCACGACAGAATTTTCGCAGAAGCGGAAAAAAATATCGCGGCATCGGGCTACGGCGATATAATCGAGCTTTATCACGGCAAAGCCGAAGCAAAAGTTGCGGAACTTCTTGAAAATGGGGAAAAATTTGATCTGATTTTTCAGGACTGCGGAAAATATTTATATCCGATGCTCTTGGATTCGACGGTAAAACTCTGCAAAAAAGGAGGGATAATCGCAGCCGACGACTCACTTTTCAGAGTCACCGAAACAGTCCGCAGCGGGCTTGGCGACTACACACATGACTACAACCGCGCCGTTTTCGCCCACAAAAAACTTTTCAGCACTATCCTGCCCATAGGCCACGGCCTGACGATCAGTCTGAAACTGTGATTGCAGGATTATTTCGCAAATCACTTCCAAAATATTGACTAGGACACGCTTTTTTTCTAAATTTCGACGGTTTTTTTAATTTTGGAGGAATAAATGTCAGAAAATCAGGAACAGATCAAAGGAATTCCGGAGAATGCGTTCAGAGAACTCAAGGAAGGCGAAGTTTTCGAACCGCTGATGTCTCCGCAGAAAGTTTACCCTGAAATCACTCCGTGGTCAGTAATCTGGGGACTTGTAATGGCTGTCGTTTTTTCGGCGGCTGCGGCTTACTTAGGCCTTAAAATCGGTCAGGTTTTCGAAGCGGCGATCCCGATTGCCATCATCGCAGTCGGCGCATCGACCCTTTTCAAAAGGAAAAACGCTCTCGGCGAAAACGTCATTATCCAGTCGATAGGCGCGTGCTCCGGCGTTATTGTCGCAGGTGCGATCTTCACCCTTCCCGCTCTTTACATCCTTCAGTCGAAATATCCCGACATCGAAGTCGATTTCATGCAGATTTTCCTTTCATCGCTTCTCGGCGGCTTCCTCGGAATACTTTTCCTCATTCCGTTCCGCAAATACTTCGTTGCCGAAATGCACGGAAAATATCCGTTCCCTGAAGCGACCGCTACGACTCAGGTCCTTGTCAGCGGCGCAAAAGGCGGCAACCAGGCGAAAGTTCTCCTTATCGCAGGTCTTGTCGGCGGTATTTACGATTTCATAATCGCAACTTTCGGCGCATGGGCTGAAACGGTAACGACCAGAATTTTCGGATTCGGCGAAACACTTGCAGACAAATACAAACTCATCTTCAAATTCAATACCGGCGCTGCTGTAATGGGTCTCGGTTACATCGTCGGTCTCAAATATGCGGCAATAATCTGCGCAGGCTCGTTCGTCGGCTGGTTCTTCATAATTCCGATAATCGCCTACTTCGCTCCCGGCATGACTCAGCCCGTAGGTGCGAACATCACGGCACTTATCGGCAACATGTCACCCGAGCAGATCTTCGCGAACTATGTCCGTCCGGTCGGTATCGGAGGCATCGCAATGGCCGGAATGATCGGTATCTGGCGCTCGAAAGGTATCATCCTTCAGGCTTTCGGCCTTGCAGTAAAAGAGCTCGGCGGCAAAGGCGGCGACAAAAAAGCTGAAGTTTTGAGAACCCAGAAAGATATTTCGATGAAAATCATAGCTTTCGGCGTTCTGGCTCTCACGATACTCGTTTTCGTATTCTTCCAGTTCGGCGTCGTTCACAACATCGTCCATGCTATCGTCGGTCTTGCAATCGTTATGATTATTGCATTCCTCTTCACAACTGTCGCAGCTAACGCGATCGCGATCGTCGGTTCGAACCCAGTTTCCGGCATGACGCTGATGACTCTCATCATAGCTTCGCTCATCATGGTTTCTGTCGGCCTTAAAGGTACTGCCGGAATGGTTGCCGCACTTGTAATCGGCGGCGTTGTCTGCACGGCACTTTCGACTGCCGGCGGTTTCATCACCGACCTCAAGATCGGCTACTGGCTCGGCAACTCTCCTTACAAACAGGAAACATGGAAGTTCCTCGGCGTTCTCGTTTCTGCTGCGACTGTAGGCGGAGTAATCATGGTCCTCAACAAAACTTACGGCTTCACCGGAGATAACGCTCTCGTCGCTCCGCAGGCAAACGCTATGGCTGCCGTAATCGAGCCGATGATGTCAGGTCAGGCTGCTCCGTGGATGCTTTACGGCGCAGGCGCCGCTTTAGCACTCATTCTCACGATGATCGGCGTTCCTGCACTCGCTTTCGCACTCGGTATGTTCATTCCGCTCGACCTCAACGTTCCGATACTTTTCGGCGGACTCATCGCCCACTTTGTAACAACACGTTCGAAAGACGAAAAACTCAACAACGCACGTCAGGAACAGGGAACTCTTATCGCTTCCGGCTTCATCGCAGGCGGTGCTTTGATGGGCGTTGCGGCTGCGATACTCAAATTCGTCGGAATCGACCTTTTCATGGGCAGCTGGGCTGAATCAAACGGCGCACAGTGGCTCGCGATCGTAATGTTCCTCGTTCTCTGCGCTTACATGATCTGGCACACACTCAAAGCAAAAGTCGAAGAATAACGCTTCATAAATCCTTTCGGGGGAAGAATCCTATGCTCAAGAAACGAAGATTTTTCTTCGCTCTTCTTTTTTCACTTCTTGTCTTGATCCTACTTGCAGCAGGACTTGTTTTTTTTAAAGAAAAAACGAGACCACTTCCCCTGAAAGACATCGCGATAATCTACACTAACGACATCCACACCTACATCAGGAACATCACCCCTGACGACAAAAGCGGTGCTGAAAGCCTTTCTTACGCGGCTCTTTCGGCATTAAAGAACGATCTTGAAGCGCAAGGGAAAGATGTCATTCTCGCCGATGCCGGAGATCACATTCAGGGAACTGCTTACGGCGATATGGACAAAGGAGCGACAATAATCAGGATCATGAACGAGACCGGTTACATGCTCGCCACGCCCGGCAACCATGAGTTCGATTACGGCATTTCACGGATCTTCGAGCTTATGGGACAGGCACGTTTCCCCTATATTTCGTGTAATTTTTACAAAACCGATGACGGCAAACTCGTCCTTCCGCCTTATAAAATCATAGAGAAAGGAGGAATAAAAATCGCTTTTATAGGCATTTCGACTCCGGAAAGCATCACCAAATCTACTCCGACATTTTTCATGGATGAAAAAACAGGAAATCTGCTTTACGATTTTTACTCAGGCAACGACGGAAGTGCGCTTTATAATGCGGTACAGAAAGCCATAGACGAAGCGAAACCGCATGCCGACTATATCATCGCGCTCGGTCATCTCGGTGTCGACATCTCCTCAGCACCATACACAAGCCGCGAGGTCATTCAGCACACGCACGGACTTGACGCGTTTATTGACGGACATTCGCACACGCTCATTGAACACGAATATGTCGCCGATGCTGAAGGGAAAAACGTTCTTCTGACCCAGACAGGTGCATATTTACAAGGTGCCGGCATAATGACCATCGCAAAAGACGGCAGCATTTCGACCGAAATCCTGCACAAATACGCAAATCATGACAAAAAAATCGCCGGAATCGAAAACAGCTGGATGAAGACGATCGACGAGAAACTCGGTGAAAAAATCGCCGTTCTCGACACAAAAATGTTCATTTCTGATCCTAAAAATCCGGCACAGAGAATTATCCGCTGCCACGAGACCAATCTCGGCGATCTCACAGCCGACGCATTTTATCACTATTTCAATGAAAAACTGAAACTTGACTGCGACATCGCGATCTCAAACGGCGGAGGAGTAAGAAACGGCATGGAACCGGGAGATCTCTCCTATTTTTCGGCAAAAACGGTCCTTCCTTTCGGCAACCAGGTCTGCCTTGCCGAAACAACAGGCCAGCAGATCCTGGACGCTCTCGAAAAAGGAGCTATCTTCACAGGCCTCAGCGACCTGGCAACAGCCGCACCTGCCGAATCGGGCGGATTTCTCCATGTCGCCGGCATAAAATACGAAATCGACACTTCCGTTGAATCGACAGTCAGCACCGATGAAAACGCGATATGGCTCAACGCGCCGTCAGGGAAATACAAAGTCGGCAATGTTCAGGTCTATAACCGCCGGACAGGCAAATATGAACCGCTCGACCCGGCAGGAAAATACTATACAGCAGGCACCGATTACATTCTGAAAAATCTCGGAGACGGAATGGCTATGTTCAAAAATGCAGTTCCCGTTCTGGATTTTGTCGGCGAAGACTACATCATCCTTGCCGACTACTTAAAATCATTCAAAAAAGGAACAGACGGACACCCGCACATCTCTACCGGCAATAGTCCGCTGAAATCCTACAAAAATTACCTTCTCGATTACGAGAATCCGTTCGGTTCGGGAAGAATCAAAATCAAAAATCAGACAACTCATTAGAGGCTTTTATGAGAAAAACGGCACTCTTTTTGATTTCCATGATATTTTTCGCGATTTTTTCAGGCTGTGAACACACAAAATATGTCGATTCGATGGAATATGTCAAAGAGAATGAACCGAACGAATCGACTTTTCAGGCTCTCGAAATAGAGGAAGGCACCCCCTACTCAGGCGAAATCGCGAAACCGGAAAACGACACTGCCGATACAGATCTTTACAAAATATGGCTTCCGTCAGGAACCCTTATCTCTTTCGAATTTGAAAGCCGCGAGGAAAATTTCGAGCCGTATATCGGCCATACCGACAATCTGGGGAACTATTCGTTCGTAATTTTCAGTCAGAATGTCAACAAGCACAGAGCTACTTTCGTGACGACGGCCGACGGCTGGCAATATTTTGAAATCGGCGACAAACGGAATACCTACGACACAGAAGATCCCGCCGCAAAAACACTATTCGGCGGTTTCAAATACTGGTTCAGAGTGATTTCATCTCACATCTGCAACAAGGAAGACTACAATAAAATCAAATCAAATTCGACACTTAAACGAAATTTTGCACAAAACGGCGAGCATATTGACATTCTTGAGGCCGAACTTGACAGCAACGGGATCTATCAGTTCAACATTGACACCGAAAACACGCTGAGCGATAAATTTTCGTTTATTATGAACTGCGGCAGCCGTGAAATCGTTGCCGGCAACGACGACGAGGACTATTACCGAAACAAAATCGACCCGCTGATTTACACTCGGCTTGAGAAAAACCTGCGTCATCTTCTTGTTACAGGCAGGATTCTCCTTGATCTCGACGAAACAGAGACCGAAAATTTTACTGTTTCAATGAAAAAGCAGGATGACTCGGCCGAACTCGAACCGAACGACACCTACAATTATGCCAATATCGTCGGCACGTCGGCTGTTTCCGGTTATCTGGAAACTGAAAAAACCGACATCATGGGCGAAATCACAGACGACGAGGACTGGTTCAGGTTCGAAGTCGAAAAAGGTGAAATCATGAACATCAAAATAACACCGGAGAACGCTGAGGCGTTCATCGCGGAGATCTGGGCTTCTTCATACACGATCACAGGAAGCGGTCTGATCCCTATGCGTGCAAGCAGACTGAGCGGCATTGAAACCCACATGATGAACATGCTTGTGCCGTTCAACGGGCAGCTTTATCTGGATCTGATCGGAAGCGGCATCCGTTACAGCTTCGAAACCGAAAAAAGCAGCAGACCTGACAGTTTCGATTCCGAAGAAAGCCCTCTGGAAACCGAAATTCCCGACTGCGGCTGGAAATTTTATAAATGGAAGTTCAGCGGCGAAGAAAACGATTTAGCCGAAATCACCGTTTCAATTCCTGAAAATATTGCCGGACTTTACATTTTCGACAGCGACTACCTTCCTTACGCTGAACCGGAACCTGCCGGAACGACCCGCTTCTTTGTCAGAAAATACGAAAAGACAGAAAGTCTTGTTTTCGGGATTTATATCGGCAAATGCGAACAGAATTCGGGCGAAAAACTTACGCTTTCTGTGACTGAAAGCCAAAATCAGCCGGAAAAATGGACTCACGGAACAGACAAAAATCCGATAAAAATCGAAGCAGGCAAGGCATATCAGGGTTTTTTCGACACGAACAGCGGTTTTTACGAAAACTTTTTCGAATTTACCCCGGAAAAGGACGGAACTGCATACATTATGACATCACCGCACCGAGAATCGACATGGTTCAATATCGACACGGTTATGACTCTGCTGCATGACGGTGCAGAGACGGCATCTTCCGACGATATGCTTAAATCGGTCCACTTCAACAAATACAGCTTTATTTCGCACGAAGTGAAAAAAGGAGAAAAATATACAATAAAAATCACCCCTTTTATGAGCGAAAGCTCCGAAATTTCGGCTATGAACATCAAAGGTTCGTATATTCTTGACTTATATTTAAAGTGATAATAATGTTCGCGCAACATTGTTTTTTTACTTTCTCAGGAGGAATTATGAAAAAATTAGTGCTTTTCTTGCTGGCAGTTCTGATGATTGCCGGCTGCGGTTCGAAGTCCAAATCCCTTCAGGATCAGGTCGATTCGTTTATTCAGAGCTATCTTTACGCTGTCCGCGACGCTTCCGACGGCAAACAGGGAACTTTGCAGGACATTTACGACAACTGGCTTTCAACCGAAATGAAAAAAGTCGTAACATTCGAAGATTTTAAAGATTTCGCAACGACGACATACAAAGGCAAAATCGGAACCGAAATCAGGACTTCCAGAGCCAACATCGTTATTGATGCTGAAACCAAGGCTTTCATCGAAGCAACAGGCCAAACAGCGAATATGGGCCGTATGGCAGGCGTAATGAACGCTGATGCATCACTCATTTTCACAGTCAGAGTCGTAAAGGAAGGCGAGGCTTTCAAAGTCGAGCTTCAGACACTCATGGCTGAAATCACCGAGCGCAACAACGAGCAGAACAGGCTTGCAAATCTTCTTAAAAATTACAAAGGACTCATCAAAATCGACGACATTACCGGCAAAAAATTCCCGGATCGCCCTGGTTTTGCTGAACTTACCGGAACTATCCTCAACGGCAGCAGCGACCTTGACATGATCAGAGTCGGCATCAGAGTCCGTTTCAAAGACAAAAACGGCGATGTAATCTACGCTGAAAATTTCCTGCCCGTAACAGATATGAGATACGAAGGACTCAGGACTTCCCTTCTTCCGAACTCGGTAAAAGTTTTCAAGGCAGTCGTAAAGGATATTCCTGAAGAGTGGGATCCCGATCAGCCGCTTTCCTTCAACTTCTACCTCATTGACGGCGTTCACATCACTCCTGAAGAGCTCGTTGCAGAAAACAAGGAGAGAGACAGACTTAAAAAACTCATCGAAGACACCAAAAAGGCTGACGAAGAAGCAAGAAAACAGCTCAAAGAGATCTGGGAAAGAGAAAAAGCTCTCAAAGAAAAGATCAAAGAGCTCCAGAATCAGGGCGAATAGGGCTCAAACGGAGATTTTTTCGTGAAAATGAATTTTTTTCTTGACTTTCAAAAAAATTGTGGCTATAAAGCCGCCGTTTTGATTGTTCTTTCATTTTTGAGTTTTGGAATTTTTGCAAAAGACCTTAATTTGGCCTACCTTCCGCCTCAGGCTTCGAAAACAGGCGACAACAAGTATCAGCTTGTAAAAGACTTCGATACTTCGGTCAAACAGATCAAAGGGCTTTTTGTAGGAGACGATTCGGTAAAGGACGAGTTGATGACCAACGAGGAAAATTATCGGGTCCATGTTTTCTACAATCTGAAAAAATCGGCTCCATGGCATAAGATCTATGTTATTGCATGGGACGACAAGGTCTTCGCAAGAATTTACAAATAAAGCATGAGGTTCCCGGATCGTCCAATGGCAGGACTACGGATTCTGGCTCCGTCAATCAAGGTTCGAATCCTTGTTCGGGATCCATTTATTCATGCAATGACCCCTTCGTCTAGCGGTTAGGACGGCGGCCTCTCACGCCGCTAACAGCGGTTCGAATCCGCTAGGGGTCGCCAGAGTTTTCGAGAGGCTTCCTTTTCTTTTCCCTTATTTTTAAGATTCAAGTTTTGATTTGAGGCTTGGATTTTTTCTGTTTTTTGAGCTTTTATATGCGTTGTCTTGACTTGCAGCGCTTTATTCCTATAATTATCCGTTTTTGTTTTTTTACTGATTTATGGAGATAAAAATGAGCGAAAATCTGGCTTGGAAAGAAAAAGTTAAAGAGGTTATTGAAGATGTCCGTCCCGCTTTGCAGAGAGACGGAGGCGATGTAGAAATCATGGAAATCACCGATGACGGCATAGTAAAAGTTGCTCTTCAAGGTCATTGCGCCGGCTGCCCGATGAGTCAGATGACTCTTAAAATGGGTATCGAACAGCATCTTAAAAGGCTTGTTCCCGAAGTAAAGGAAGTCATCAACATTTAGTTTCTCCTGCTTTTTTAACATCAAATGAACAGACAGATAATAGTAAACAACACATATGGGGAAAAAAGGGTCGCGATACTTGAAGACAGAAAACTCGTCGAACTTCATGTGATCCACTCCGAAGAAGGAAGATGCCTTTCAAACATCTATTCCGGAATAATCCGGCGCGTACTGCCAGGAATGCAGTCGGCTTTCGTCGAATTCGGAGGAACAAGGACTGGCTTCATCCACGCCAACGATCTGAAACTTGACATAACCTACGAAGAATACCAGAAAAATCTGGACAGCGACGAGTGTGAATCCGATCCTGAAGAAGGTGACAGTGAAAAACACGAAAGCAGAAAAACGCCCGACATAACTCAATACGCTAAAGAAGGCAGCCGTATCCTTGTACAGGTAGTGAAAGAACCGATCGGACAGAAAGGAGCCAAGCTCACGACTCACATTTCCCTTGCCGGAAGATACTGCGTCCTGCTGCCGACGATCACTCACATCGGCGTGAGCAGAAAAATCGGCGACCGCGAAAAACGCGAAGAACTCAAGGAATTCGGACAGAAAGTCCAGAAAAAGGGGTACGGCATAATATTGCGTACACTCGCTGCCGAAACCGACATAAAAATCATTGAAAAAGAAGTCGTTTTCCTGATAAAAAAATGGCTTTCAATACAAAACACCTTCCAGAAAAGCAAAGGAACCGCGCTTATTGAACCGGCAATAGACCCGATGCTTGACTTCGTGCAGAATACTTCGATGGACGAACTTTCCGAAATCGTAGTCGACAACAAAAACGACGAGAAAGCCGCGAGGAACTACCTCGCTTTCTACGGCGAGAATCCGGACGACAAAGTGAAATTTCACAATCTTGTCTACCCTATTTTCGACTACTATTCGATAGAACAGGAGATAAACAGCCTTATAAACAAAAAAATCTGGCTGAAAAGCGGCGGTTTTCTCATAATCGAGCAGACGGAAGCGCTGACTGTAATAGATGTAAACACAGGAAAATTCGTCGGGAAAGGTGATCTTGAAACCACTGTATTCAAAACGAACTGCGAGGCCGCCGAAGAAATCGCATACCACATGAGACTAAGAAATCTGGCAGGAATCATCGTCGTTGATTTCATCGACATGCGCAATCAGGTCAACAAGAAAAAAGTTATCGCAAAACTCGAAAAAGAGCTTGAAAAAGATTCGGCAAAATGCACTGTTTTTTATTTCACACGGCTCGGTCTGATACAGATCACGCGTAAAAGAACGACCGAAAGCAACATATCATCACTCACAGAACCATGCCCGCACTGCCACGGCAACGGCATTATCCGTTCTAAGGAAACTGTGGTATTCCAGATTTTCCGCGAAATAAAAAAGCAGGTCGAACTTTACGGAACTAAAACTGTGACTGTAATATCGCATCCTGACATTTCTTCAGCACTTGAACTCACCTACTCCGATGAATTCGCAAAACTCAAAAAGGATCTCGGGGTAATCGTTAAGACCGAAACGAACAACATGTTCCAGAGAGACTTTTTTTCAGTTGAAAGAAAATAGTCTGTCTCAGATTTCCTTTGAAAATACTGTAACCTGATCGCGTCCGTGCTCTTTAGAATAATAAAGAGCCTTATCCGCATCCTTGACAAGGTCACCGGCACTCATAGAAGGCTCAGGATAGGATGAAACACCGAAAGAAGCAGTAACAGAAAGAAGGACTCCGTCAGCATTAACTGACGAATCCCTGACAAGATTTCTTATTTTTTCGGCTATTTTTTCGGCGGAATCAATTGTCGTGTTATTGAGAAGAACAACAAACTCCTCTCCGCCGTAACGAGCCGCAAAATCGACTTTTCTGACAGAACTTTTTATCGTTTTGGATATAAATCTGATGACATCGTCGCCAGCCTTGTGACCGTAAGTGTCGTTTACGCGCTTGAAATGGTCGATGTCAAGCATTATCATCGAAAGCGGAACTTTCATTCTGCTCGCTTCACTCGCCTTGCGCTCTATCATATTGTTGAAACAGCGCCTGTTGTAAAGTCCTGTGAGCCCGTCGATATTGGAGAGATCCTCCATTTTTTTGAACAAATCTATGTTGTTGACAGCCGATGTTACGACTTTCGAAATCATCCTTATCGAATCGGCATGACCTTTGAGTTTCTCAAAATCCTTGTTCGTATCTGTCAGTACGGAAATAGTCCCTTTAATATCGTTTTTGAAGACCATGAGACGTATTGCAATACAGCTTTTTTTGTTGAAAAAATCAAATTCCGGCTGAAACAAAGGCTCTTGTTTCCTTTTGTCAATGTCTGAAGCTTCATAATAGTCGTCGATTTTTCCTTCGACCATCATAAAATGGATAGACTGCGGATCCTTGATCTCGCCTCTGGCGATCTCAAAAATGTCTTCCATTGCGAGAGGCCACTTCGCCTTGACCGATTCATTCACGCCGAACGCATAGCCGAAAAGCTGGTCCCCTTCCTTTTTCGCCACAAAAACTCCGCCAGCCTCAGGGGCAAGATTGAAAATGGCAAGCGCGGCCGCCTTCATCAGATTTTCGTGGTCAAAAGAATCGACGATATTAGACGTTTCGCGATACAAAGCGGCATTTCTCTGCTTTTCTATTGAAATTTGGCTGAAAGTCTCCGACTGTTTGAGCTGCTCGACGACATCGTCCTTGATTTCGGAAAATTTTTCGATCAGAGCGTCTTTGTCGCCTACCGCTCCCTTCAGATCTATATCTACTACGAGAACATATTCAGGCTCGAAAAGCGCAGGATCGTCAAAATCAAGCAGAGAAATTGGATAATAAATCCTGTAGTTGTATTCAGGCATCATCGGAATGTCTTCCATCTCTGCAAGAAGGGTTTTCGCCGCGACGGCGGTCTTGTCATGCACTACTCTGAAAAGAAGCCCTTTCTGCGAAAATTCGCTCTCAGAATCGTAAATCCTCGCGTTTCCGCCGGGCAGAAGCTCGATCAGGCGGAGTGAAAGCGGAATATTGTCGAAATTTTTCGTGCGGACAAGATATTTTTTAAGCGGTCTGAACGGATCCTCCACCAGCGAAGAGCTTATTTTCCTTTTTTTCAAAGGCTTGGGAGGTTGCGCCGTTCCGACAAAAAACGAAAAACTTTTGCCTGAAAACAACCAGACAGCCGCCGTGACAAGAACAAATATGAAACAGTCTATGAAATCGACAGGTTTCGAAAAATCGCCAGAAAAAACCATAACGGCGAATGAAATCGCCGCAAAAACAAAATATGCAACCGTATCCTGCTTTTTGAATACAAAAGGCAGCATGAGGAAAAGCAGCGGAAGCGCCGGATTGTTTATCGTTCCGAAAAATGCGGTCGAAATCACAAAAACCGGAAGAATAAACAGAAAAAACGGCATTTTTTCCTTGTAGACACACCAGATGTATACAAGAAAAACAACAAAAACGCTCCAGAGCATAACGAGAAAAATCTTCTCGTCGCCGACATAGACCGAAACGATCGAAAAAACGAACGTCAGAAGATGCCAAAAAAATGGGAATTCAAATAAAGCAGTCATTTTTCAGGAATATACTTATATTGATCTTTACGCAACATTTTATATTTAAGCCTCAGGATTTTCTCCGCGGCCTTAGGATCTTTGGAAAAGCGGTCTATTTTCTGGCGTATGCGGTCGTTGTCGCGTCTTATACCGCGCTGAACTTCTTCTATTTTGTCAATTTTTGCCTTATTTTCGTTAAGTTCGCTGTAAGAAACAAAAGTGTCGTAGGCAAAAAAAGCCGATATAGCGAGAAAGAAAAAACCGAAAACCATGATTTTCTGCTTTTTTTTCATTCTTTTGACCTCGTCGCAACCGCGATATTCTCGAATTTCAAAGACTTCAAAATATCAAGGACTTCAGTCACCCTGCCGTGCGGAGTCGTCACATCAGCCTTGATGACCATAACATATTTCAATCTCATGTCAGTGTCAAATTTTGAAAGAAAATCCTTTACTTCATCGAGAGAAGAAATTTCCTTTCCGCCAAGAGCGATCCTGCCGTCCGAACTTATGGCAATTTCAAACTTTTCAGCCGAAACAAGCGGTGTGTCGGAACTCGCTTTCGGCAAATCGACCTTAAGTCCCGATTCCTTTACGAAAGTGCTGGTCAGCGAAAAAAATATCAGCAACGTGAAAAGAACATCGACAAGCGAACTGATGTCGATGGAAAAATCCTTGTTCCCCCGCCTGCGCAACTCCATCAGTTCCTCTCGTCATAAAAAAAAGGCGAAAAAATGAAGTATGCAAACGGAACAAAACCGATCAGCCATTCAGGAAGAACGAAAATCAGAACCGTATAAGCCATCCAGAAAAACGACGGGGCAAGGAATGTATTCGAAACCGTTGCCGGAACATCAGGAAGCTCTTCGCGCTGCCTTAGCAGAAAATCCAAGAATCCCAGATGTTTCGCCAAAGCGACCGCAAACATAGCGACAACAAGCGGCAAACCGACAAAAACTGTGCCGCAGGCCGACAAAACCGCAGGCAAAACCGAAAGAATAAAGCCGAATTTCCACGAAAGAAGAAAATTATCGTTTTTCAGCGGAACAGTCCTGACATTGTTCCTGATTTTATCAATGTAAAACAGGAATGTCGTGAAAAAAAGCGGCAGAACCGAAAGCTGCGGCAGATCTTTGAAAAGCACGACCGCAGTTATTATAAGAGAGACGACAAAAAACGCCGTGTGAAAAAAATCCCAGTCGAAATGCTCGTTCTTAAAAAAATGGAGAACTGTTTCTTTCGCAATTTTTAAAAAGAACCTGTTCGAAAAAAAGAAAGAGGAGCGGTTTTTCCCGAGACAGTTGTCTATCAGACGCTCTTCGGCTTCGTTTTTCATTGAAGGTGTATCGACATCCTGCCAGAGATGCCCGGTCATCTCGGCACACGCAAATTTCTTGTCAAGTGCCTCCATCCCCATCACATCGGATATCGACACATCACCTTTGGTGTCGTAAATCTCCTGAAGTTTCGGAAAAACAGCCGGTTTGCAGAGGAAAAGCCCCGTATCGACCGCATCGTAGGAAGGAATTTCTTTGCCGATCGTCGTGATCTCACCGTTTTCCGTAACTACTTTCGTTGCATCGTCAAGGTCAAAAACCCCTTCTATGTTTCTGTCGACCGAAAGAACGACTTCGTATTTTTCAAGCTTTGGCTCAGCCTTCGCAAGAAAATCGGCAAAAAAATCGTTCGAAAAAATATGATCCGACATCGAAAGCATGAAAGGCTCGTCATCAAGGCAATCCTTGGCACGGAGCAGCGAAATTCCGTTTTTCTTGTTGTATTCGGTATTCTCCGCAAAAACGACACCATGAATATTGTTTTTCGCGATATATTCCCTGATCTGGTCGCCTCGGTAACCGACAACAACTACTATTTTTTCGATTCCGGCACTCTGCATCAAAGTAATGACGCGCTCGATCAAAGCCATTCCGCCGACAGGCATGAGCGGCTTTGGCTCGTTGCGTCCTTCGCTGTTGAGCCTGCTTCCAAGCCCGCTCGCAAGAATAACACCCTGCTTTATCATTGAAACACCTACTCTTTAGGTTTCATATCGTTCGCGATTTCTGCTTTTTTTGCAGCGACATACTCCTTGTAGCCGTCAAGATCGTCAGGATCGTAGCAAACCGGAGACAAAAACGTGTATACAAGCATGTGGAAAAGGAGACAGTCAAGCAACCACGGTTCACCTGTAACAGCCGTAGCAACTCCGCTTGCGACAAGCATCACAACCGCGATACTCATAAAAAATTTAAATTTTTTGTTGAATTTACGTCCGTGATGGCTTACGAACGGTCTGAATGAAAGATTGTTCCAGCCTATCCATAAGAACAGCGGAATCAGGAAATATTTGTAGAAAGGAAGATATTCAGCCGGAAGATACTTGCTGATATGCGTTCCTGCACCTATCAAACTCATAAGATAAAACGCCGAAACCGGGCGCGGAGTTCCAAGGAAAAAACGCCTGAAATCGATGTCGTAGACCTCGTTTCTCGCATGCCTGATGCAACCGAAAACAAGCGGGACCATTCCCATACAGTATGCGACGAATGCATTCAGAAAACCGCCGTTTTCAGTGCGGAAAAAAGCATAGACGACGAAAGCAGGACAGACAGCGTAAGTGACATGATCGGCAATAAGGTCAAGTTCCTTTCCGAACTCGTTGCTCATTTTCGTAAGTCTTGCAACGATTCCGTCACAAAAATCAAAGACATATGCGACCATAACAAGATAGCAGGCCTGCTGGATATCACCCTCTATCGCCAGAACGGCTGAAAAAAAACCGATCGCAACATTAGCCAGCGTAACAACATCTTTCAGATGAATGAGTCCCATTTTTTTCTCCATAAAAAACAAAAAACGGGACATAATACGGATTTTTGTTAAAAAATCACTATTTAAAAGATATTTTTTTCAGATTTCGTCAAAAAAATTTCAGGAAGAGAGAGAATTCGACAGAAAATTCAGGAAGAACTTATTCGCCGCCGGCAGCATTCTGATCAGTGTTTTCTTCTTCCTCATCTTCAGGAGCTTCAGGAGCCGAACCAGGACAGCATGCGTATGTGCCGTTGTCGTCAGCCGATTTCTTTCTGGTGTTGTAAACCATTGCAACTACGCCGGCTGCCGCATATCCCGGAATATAAGGTTCTTCGCCGTATGTTTCTGTGATGTATCTTTCCCAGGGAGTGTCACCTGCATAGCAGTTTGACTGTGATGAATCCTGACCTTCGAAACAGCCGCCGATTATAGGATCGTTGAAAGCGCACTGAGCCATGATCGCGTTGTATTCATTTTTAGCTGCCGAAACTTTCTTTCCGTTTTCTTCTGTATCCTGGAATCCGCCTTCCGGAATATAATATGTAGAACCCATCTGGATGGATTCGCCGAAATTCGGTCTGATGTTGAAATTCATTTTGTTTGTTTCAACAGTAGTTCCGTCTGCGACTTCACCGATAATTTTGACTTTGATTACAAGCGGGCTTGCAATCCAGTCGATGTCGTTAACATGGTCAAGAAGATCCTTGATCTGAACTTCCTCGAAAATATGAAGCGAACCTGCAGCCTGACCGCCGTTCGGAGAAACAACGATACCGTGCAGAGATTCTCTTTTCTTCTTGTTCCAGAGTTCCTGCTTGAGAGTAAGCTTTCTTCCGTCAGCCTGCGGTTTCGGATCCCATTCATACTCTATTTCCGCTTCTTTTGCATAGAAATAGTTGGTTTCGTTGGTCGTCAAAGACGAATCGCCTCCGTCGCTCGACGGAATGTAGTTCGTCATCTGGAAACCAAGCAGATAATCGGATGTGAACGCAAGGTCAATCGTTCCGTCCGTGTAATACTTGTCGCCGCCGACTTTAAGCTCGCAGTTGTCAGACGCCAGAATAGGAATAAACTTTTCAAGGATGACTTGATTACGCCTTTCGACGCAGGATACCATCATCAAAGAAGCAGCCATCAGGGCAAGAATGAAAAACTTTCTCATCTTAATTCCTCCAAATCTCTCAATATGTCATTAGAATTCCTGTAAATTATCCCGGGAACCCCCGTTTTTTTCAGGTAAACCATCGAAATTCTGTCCAAATTCCTTTTTTTATCCAACATTATAAATTTACGCCATTTTTCTTCATTTTTATACTTCTGCAAATCGTTTTTAACTCCGTGTTTTTGCAGTAATTTTTCAAGTTCTTTCGCCGGAAAGACCTCTTTTGCCCCCGCAATTTCAGCCCATTCCTGCGTAAGAACCATACCGGCGGCAACAGCCAGACCGTGCGGCAGAGAGTAATAAAGCTCTATCGCGTGGCCGAATGTGTGCCCCCAGTTCAAAACAATTCTTTTTTCAAGGGTATCCGTAAAATCGTCGCGGACGATCTCGTATTTGCCGAGAATCGCGAGCGTCAGAGCCTCTTCCGAAAGTAGATCCTCCGACTTGGAAACCATCTCCGCAAGCCTGCCGCCTTTAATCAGCGCAAGCTTGATGATCTCAGCTTTTCCTGAAGCGATCTGCTGCTCACTCAGCGTTTTGAAGAAATCTCTCACGATCACGACTTCATCTGCCGGATAGAAAGTGCCGACAATGTTTTTCGCCACGAAATTCACCGCCGTTTTTCCGCCTATCGCGCTGTCCACAGCCGAAAGCAGCGTCGTAGGAAGAAGAACAAGCCTCATTCCGCGCTTGTAAACCGAAGCAGCAAAAGCCGCAAAATCGGTCGTAGCACCGCCGCCTACCGCCACAAGAGTCGTTTTGCGCCCGGCATTGAGATCGATCAGCCATTCAAGACAACTTTCGACATGGTTCAGATCCTTCTCTTTTTCCGCGTCAATGTGAAAAACCCGTTCGCCCGGAAGCGTTTTTTCAACAAAATCCAGCGAACTGTCGATCACAAAGCAGCTGTCCTGCCCCAACGAAGCGGCAAAACCGGAAAAAGATCCCGCAAAGCTGACTTTCGTCGTGTGCGTTACTGAAAAAGTGAGTTCCATATCTCAAAAACCTCCGACCAAATTTCACTCAAACCACGTCCGTCGGTGTCGACAACAAACGCCGCCGCCTTTTCGTAAAGCGGACATCTCGATTTGAAGAGCCTTTCGTAGCCCTCCAGCCCGAGTTTTCTGCAAAGCGGCCTTTCCTCGAACCTTCCGGCAAGATTTTCAAAAGAACTTCTCAAATAAACAAGTTTGAGAGAACTTTCATAAATCTCTTTCCAAGCCGGATGGGCGAAGTGAACGCCGCCGCCGAAAGCGGCAAAATCGAAATCCGATTTCAAAACTTTGCTTATAACCGAAGTTTCAAGCGTTCTGAAATCGTCTTCCCTGCCGTTTTCAAGCAATCTGAACGCTTCCGGACTCTGCTTTTCGATCAGAGAATCGGTGTCAACCGTTCTAAAACCATTCTGTGAAGCAAAAGCCAAAAGCGAACTTTTTCCGCTTCCCGAAAACCCGATCAGACCGAGCCGCTTCATCTCTGCTTCTCCAGATATGCCGCGTAAGCCGATTTTACATCACTCAGACTGTCAGAGCCGAACTTCTCGCAGAAAGCACCTGCGACAACAAGCATCGCCATGCTTTCGGCAATCACTCCGGCACGCTCGATGCACCAGAGATCGTTCATTCCGGGCTGACACTTTCCTGTTTTGCCCGTAACAGGCGAAACCGATTCAACTTCAAAGGGCTGAGTCGGAATCGGCTTGAAATAGAGCGTTGCAACCATAGGCATACCGTTTGAAACGCCGCCTTCGATGCCGCCGCATCTGTTTGTCGCCCGCTCGCCGTGCCTTCCGGTGAAAGCGTCGGCCGCGTTGATTCCTCTCAACTTATGAAGTTCTGTATCTCCGAAATAGACCCCTTTCACTGACGGAATTGAAATCAATGCCGCCGCGAGCCGAGAATCCAAGTGATCTGACCACTGAACATTTGAACCAAGCCCTGCAGGAATCCCTGAAACCACGACTTTCAAAACTCCGCCGTAAGTGCCTCCCGCCTTGTCGGCAAGCGCCTTTTCAGCATCGAAGTCGCAGTAAGGAATCCCGCCTATCTCAAGAATTTCGGAAATTACGGAAACATTCATTTCGTTAAGGAACATTCTGCAGAAAGCGCCGGCCGCGACTCTCAAAGCCGTTTCCCGTGCGCTGGAACGTTCCGCCCCGATCGAAATGTTGCCGTATCCGAATTTCCTGAACGTGCTGTAATCCGCATGTCCCGGTCTCGGAAACCCTTTATCAATTACTCCGTTTTCAATGAGCCCGCTTTCCGCCGTGTTTTTCAGCAGGAAAGCTATCGGTGCGCCGGTCGTGACATTGGCTACAACTCCGGAAACGACCATGACATCGTCTTTTTCGACATCAAGCCTCTCCGAGCGGCCAAGCCCTGCCCGGCGTCTTGCCAAATCATTCTCAAAAAGAACCTTGTCAAACCTGACACCCGCCGGAAATCCGCTGAGAACGGCTACAAGCTCCGAACCGTGGGACTCACCGGCAGAAACGAACTGCATTACTCTTCACTTGTTTTCAAAGGAATCGATGATTTTACCTTATTCATGATTCTGGGAGTAAGGAAAATCAACAATTCGCTTCTCTCAACCCTGCTTTCCTGTGACTTGAACAGCCATCCGAGAACAGGAATGCTTCCCAAAAGCGGAACCTGTCTCTTCGTTTTGGAAGTAAGGTTGGTGTAGACACCGCCGATAACGACCGTGTCACCACTCTTTATCAAAATTTCGGTCTTAGCCTCTTTCTTGATGATCGAAGGCTCACCGAGGTAGTTCGAGTTCGACCAGTCGGGTTCGCTCTTGTTGATCTCGATGTTCAAAAGGATCGAACCGTCAGCCGTGATGTGCGGCGTGGTCTTGAGGATAAGGCTGGCATCAACGTATTTTGTCGTTACATCGCCGCCTGTACCTCTTGTCGTGATAGGAATACTGGTACCTTGCTGGATCATAGCCTCTTTGTTGTCGAGAGTCGCAACTTTCGGAGAACTTACGATCTTGATCTTACCATCAGATTCCATGACGTTCAAAGTAAGGTTGAGGTCGTTGATCATGCCAACACTGCCGAACGTGAAACCCATGGTTCCTGTCGGGTCAGCCGGACCGGGAACAGCGACATTCGCGCCGACACCAAGGTTGTACGGGAAAACCGCATTCGTCGGATGACCGTTGGCATCGGTGTAAGTATGGTTCGTTCCCCACTGGATACCGAGACCGAGAGCAGCCGTCGAAGTAGCCTCGACGATTCTTGCTTCGATAAGCACCTGAGGTGTCTGTGTATCCAAATAATCAACCAACTGCTCGGATTTATCAAGGATCTCCTCGACATCCTTTACGATGAGGACATTGGTTCTCTGGTCGTAGCTTACTGTACCTCTGTCAGAAAGAAGCTCTTTGATCTGAGGAACAAGTTTGTCGGCCATTGCATAGTTTACAGGAACAAGTCTGACTTTTACAGGTTCCAGCTTTTTCTGAGCATTCTTCTTTGCAAGTTCTTCCTCTTTTTCTCTCTGCATCGTTCTGATCGTAGCAACTCTGATGATGTTGCCGAATCTCTCTTTGCCGAGCGATTTACTCTTAAGAATAACATCAAGAGCCTCATCCCAAGGAATATCGACAAGTCTTACCGTTACGGTGCCTTTTACATCGTCGCCGGCAATGATGTTGAGCTTGCTGATATCGGACATAAGACGCAGGATATCAAGAATATCGACCTCTTTGAAATCGAGGTTGATCTTTTTACCGGTGTACTGAACCGGTTCGTCTTCCATTTTGACCGCTCCGCCTTTCTCTTCTTCGCCACCTTCTTCCTGAGCAACAGCTGCCTGCGGAAGTCTGACGATCTGAGCTTCGGAGTAACCTGCTACGCCCTGAACTTTTTCGTTTTTGAAATTGAAAACGAAATCGCTGCCCTGAGCCGATTCCTCAATCTTGAGGTCGTGTTTTGCAGATTTCATCTTCGCGATGATTTTTACATTATCTTTTTCATTATAAACCGCGATCTCTGAAACAGGACCGTTAAGCGACGCCGCATCGATAACCTGCTCTTTGTCTTTCGCGATGAAAGCGTTTTTAACAGTGATTTCAATATTCTGGCCAACGGTCTTTTTGCTTATTTCAAGCTTTTTGTCAGCATTAACTTTAAGGATTTCGGGTTCTTCGCCGATAAATGCAAATCCCTGAATCTCTGTTTTGCCGGCAACAGCCTGATTTTCTTTAGTTGTTGCAGCTGCAACAGCTGTGTTTTTCTGTTCAGCCTTGAAAGATGCAAAAAGCTTTTTGCCTTCTGTTCCGAAATTGTAGGAAGAAGAACGGCTGATTGTGAAGTACTGCGGGATCTCCTTCTCTATAACAACACGGTAACCTGCAGGATGATTAGCACTTCTGACACCTTTTGCCGCTTTCATGGAACCTTTGATGCCGATAAAGTCGAAAACTAGTCTGTCCGGACCTTTCAGCGTGAAAAATCTTACTTTTTCAGGCTGTTTGGTAAAGGAAAAACTGATGTTTCCCGATTTCGAGCCCATCGTAACCTTGCTTTCCTGAAGCTCTCTGCTTTCGGAAAGAGAAACAAGACTTTCGAAATCGCCTGTTTTTACCGAAGTCATGCCGTTAGCAAGCGACTCAAACAGGACAGCGCCCTCGTCAGCGTCGACTTTAAGGTGAGCTGCCTTCTTACCTTCGACAGTACCTTTTTCAGCGGTTTCCGCCGCTTCACCTATACCGATAACTTCAACGCTGTCGGAATTGAGTTTAAAGTAAGTTCCGTCAAAATTTTCGGAAACCACGATCTTGTTCCCGTTCTGTTCGACGGATAATGAATCGTTCCTGTTCTGCGCAACAGCGAAAACCGTTACAACTGAAAAAACAAAAACAAGAACAAATGACAACCTGAGACTTTTCATTCCAATCTCCGTTCCGTTAGTTATTCAAATCTTCTTTACTTGTCTCTTTTTCGCCGCCGTTGTTGTACTCAGCAGCATCCTCCGGCTCCTCCGACTCTTTAAGAGGCGATTTTATCGGAAGTTCAAGATAAAGCTTGTTGATTATCTTTCTTCCGAGAGGATCCTTGTATGTTTCGACAATTTCGAGTTTGTCAGGCAGTATCCTGCTGATTTTACCCCAGTTTTTGCCGATAAAGCTTCCGTTTTTAACGATGTAGCTTTTTCCGTCCGGTGCGATTACGACCGCTTTAGGATCGGTTATACCATAAATTATTGCCGAAAGTCTGAGATCAGTGACATCAAAATTCTGAAGCTCGCTGACGATCTTCTTTTCTTTGTTGAGGCTCGCCATGTCGCCGAAATAGTTTCTGAAAGGATCTTTCTTGCCGACTGCAGAGTAGCGGTAATTCGACCTTCTCTGCGCGATATCGGTGATGTCGATCTCTTTGTTTGTTTTGTTTTCAGTCGATTTCGTCTTGCTGACTCTCTCATATTCAGCTTTGTAGTCGTAAGGCTCGATCTGGTATTCGTTAGCGCAGCCGACGAGAACAGAGCCGAGAATCAGGCATGATATCAACAAAACATAATTAATTTTATTTCTTCTTTTTTGCATTCTGACCTCCATTCTGACCTCCACTCATTTCAGCAGACGAAAGGAAACGGTATGTCGTTGCTCTGAAAGTTATGTCAAGAGCTGTTTTGTTAGGCTGGAAACCACCGAAAGAGGTCGTAACTTTACTCTTCTTGTTGTCTTTCTTTCCGCCGCCTTTCTCGTTGATAGCCTTCATCTCGAGATCGCTGACATTGACAATTCTAGCGAGCTTGTTAACGCTGTCGAAGAAACCGAGGACCTCGTGGAAGCTTCCTTTGACCTTCATTGAAACAGGAACTTCGGCATAAAAATCTTTTTTGCGTTCTGCCAACGGCTCAAAATAGTAAACTTCAAGACCGAACTTTTCAGCTTCGTCGGAAAGTTTTTTCAGAAGAGAGGGGATCTCTTTTTTGTCGGGAAGCATGCTTATAGCGACCTTGAGATCTCTGTCCAAAGCCTCGACTTCTTCCATAAACTGTCCTCTGTCGCGAACCAGCACAACCATTTTGGAAAACTCGGCTTTCTTGGAATTGAACTCGCGGTAAAGCGACTCCATTGTGTCGACATGCGGCATATAGACAGTGACATAATAAACCGCGATGATGACAACGAGAACCAGAAGCAGTACTCCGTATCTGTATGCCGGCTTTAATTTTCCGATATTGACTAACAGGGATTTCATATCACTCCTCCACCATTAATTAGCACTCGGTTTAGCCGCCGCATTTCCCGCCGCAGGCTGCTGCTGGCCGTCAGGCTGCTTCGCCTGTTGCGCCGGCTGGGCAGGCTGCTCGTTCCTTCCGGCAAAATGAACATTCGTGTTCAAGCCGTAAGTCAGCACCGAAACACCTTGAACAGCAGCTTTGTCTTTCGTGACTTTCTTCAGGTTTATGTTCGAGAAGAAAAGCGAATTTTCAAGCTGCCTCATAAAATTAGCAACTTCCTGATTTTCCAGTGTTTTTCCGTCAAGCTCAAGCTTATTGCCCTTAATAGTGAGCTTGTCGGCCCAGATTTTGTTCGACGGAAGTTTCAGCGAAAGCTCGTCAAGAACTCTGACAGGACCGATATTCTGTTCCTGCAGTTTGATGATCATGTCCATCTTTTCCTGAAGTTTTGCCTTTTTGTCCTTCAGATTCTTGATTTCGCCCATGATCGATTTAAGTTTTGCGATCTCCTCGTCGGCTTCGGCGATCCTTGCCCTGCTTTCCGCCTCGCGCTCCGAAAGAAGCGAGCTGTTGAAAACGATCAGAACAACCACAACGACGATGGAAATGACGAAAAGAGCGATAAAACCTTTCGCTTCAGCGATAAGTTTGTCTTCCTTTACGGGTAACAGATTGATTTTTATCATTGTTCGTCCATCCTCCGTAATGCCAATCCGAGACTCAATGCTGCGACATGGCTGTAATCTTCAACCTCTTCCCTCGAAAGAACCTGTCCGGGAACTATTATTTCCTTGAACGGATTCATTCTTTCGACAGGAATCGTCAAAGTCGACTGCAAAGCCTGCATGAAGGTGAAACTTTTTGTCGTTCCGCCCGTTACAAAAACTTTGGCTACGCTGTCTTCCGGATTTGTGTTTGTATAATAATCAAAGACCCTCATAATATCCGAAACCATGTTCTTGGCGACATCGGCGATGATCTCCTCGACCTGGTTCGGCAGAATCGAATCACCTGTCGCGTGGGTTCCCGATTTAAGGCTCTCGGCCTGCTGGAAGCTGACTTTCAGGCGTCTCGTGATTTCTTCGGTAATGAAGTTTCCGCCCGTCAGAACATCACGGAAGAACCTTACATTGCCGTTCGACATGACAACGATGTTGGTTTTTGACGCGCCGATGTTAAGAACAGCGACCGTTTTGTCGTTTTCTTCCGGATAGTTGAGCTCAAAAATGTTGGCAAGCGCCGTAGCGTCGATTTCGACCGACATCGGTTTTACGCCGGCATCGCTTACGACCTGAATAAAATCGCCGATAAGATCTTTTCTTGCAGCGATGAGGATGACTCTGTCGCGTCCGTCCTCGACGATGTCTGTTTTGATTCCGTCAAAGTAGATCTCTTTGATGTCATGAGGAATGTGCGTCTCTGCCTCGACTCTGAGCGCATTGTAAAATTCCTGCTGCGAAACTTTGGGAACATTGATGACTCTGTTGATGATTCCGTGACCGGCAACTGCGATCGAGCAGTATTTGTCGCGGAATTTCTCTTTCGCGAGAAGTGTTTTGACTGCATCATTCATCTCATAGGTGTTCATGATGCTGCCGTCGACCATCGTGTTTACGGGAATCGGAATAAATCCGAACTTTTTAAGCTGATACTTCCCTTTCCCTTTTTTCTGGAGCTGCGCAGCTTTGATCAGATAAGACCCGAGGTCAAGTCCCATCAATTGCTTGTTATAAAACATCTCCGCCTCCCTGGCTATTCTTCATCATCTGAAAAAACTTTGTGTTTTTCGTCGAGAGAAAGTCCGAGAGCAAGAAGAATCTTTCTCTTCGTCTCCATGCGGCACTTGCCGTTCTTTTCGATTCTGTCTATCGTAAGGACAGAAACGCCGGCCTTTCTCGCAAGTTCGGACTTGCTCATAAGCAGCCTTTCCCTCATTTTTTTAAGATTGTTTTCCGCCATCGCATACTCCTTAGCAAGTAGAATAAACAACAAAAATCTCTGCGACCTTAGCAGAAAAAAATCGAAAGTCAATATTTTTTGCAAAAAAACATATCATATTTATATAATTATGCAAAATTTCGTAAAAATGTTCAACAATTTTAACCATCTTTACGCTCTATTGATACTCCTATCCCAGCCAATTTATGTTCTATCGACTCATAACCGCGGTCGATCTGACGGATATTGTATATCCTGCTGTGCCCTTTCGCCGCTATTGCCGCCATCAGCATCGCCATTCCGGCACGGATGTCGGGCGAATCGAGGTTAGCGCCGTGCAGCTGCGAAGCGCCCGAAACGACGACGCGGTGCGGATCGCACAGGATTATCTGCGCTCCCATTCCTACGAGCCTGTCAACAAAAAACAGACGGCTCTCGAACATTTTTTCAAAGAAAAGTATCGTTCCGTCCGCCTGAGTCGCCGCGACGATCGCTATGGACATAAGATCAGACGGGAACGAAGGCCAGATCCCGTCGTCGATTTTCGCGATCGCGTTGTTCATCTCTCTGACGACAGACATTTTCTGCGACGGAACAAAAATATCGTTTCCGCGCTTTTCGGTCCTGATCCCGAGTTTGCCGAAAGTATGAAGGACCATCCTCAAAGTATCGTCACGCGCAGAATCCTTGATAGTAAGCTCGCCGCCTGTCATTGCCGCAAGGGCGATGTAGCTTCCGGCCTCGATGTAGTCGAAACCTATCGTGTGCGTGCAGCCGCCGAGCGACGAAACGCCGTCAATGCAAAGCGTACTCGAACCTATGCCGCTGATTTTTGCCCCCATTTTGTTGAGGAAATTGCACAAACCCTGGACATGCGGCTCGGTAGCGGCGTTTCTTATCACGGTCTTTCCTTCCGCCAGAACTGCAGCCATCACGACATTTTCTGTTCCGGTGACGCTCGCCTCGTCGAGAAAAATGTCAGCGCCGACAAGTTTTTCAGCATGGATCTCGTAACCTTCGCCTTCGACTGTGTAGTCTGCACCCAGCTGCTTGAAACCTATGAAGTGTGTGTCAAGTCTTCTGCGACCGATAACATCGCCGCCCGGAGGAGGCAGGATCACTTCGCCGTTTCTTGCAAGAAGCGGACCTGCAAAAAGAACAGATGTCCTCACCTTTCCGCAAAGTTCGCGGTCAAGCGGCTTGTTTTCAAGATGTGCAGCGTTTATTTCTATTTTATTTTTATTGATTCTTCTGACAGAAACGCCCAGATCTTCAGCGATCTCAAGCATTTTTCGAACATCAAGAATATCGGGTACATTGTCAAGGACGACAGTTTCCGAAGAAAGCAGCGATGCGGCTATAACAGGCAGCGCTTCATTTTTATTGCCTGAAGTTATGATTTCGCCGTGAACGGCATCACCGCCCTTTATCTCGAAATATTCCACGCAACTCCCCAAACAAAATGCAGTCGACTTTATACCGAAAAAAAATTTTTTCCATTTTTTTCGTATTGTTTTTTTGTCTGTCTGAAAAAAAATTTGACCATTCCTATTTCTAAATGTTAAAGTGCCGCGCGTTTTTTAAGTTGATTCATGTTTCGGTTTATTTTTTTGATATTCTGGAGGTTATCGTGACAAAGAAAAAAATGATGATTCTCGGCGATGAAGCTATCGCCCAGGCGGCTCTTGATGCCGGTATTTCGGGATTTTACGCTTACCCCGGCACTCCTTCGACAGAGATCA
>Ga0265299_10000195_pt1 | contig 80847 bp, 58 predicted proteins | sample AusTroGonzalo_MG_4_FD_193485 | JGI IMG/M metagenome (GOLD analysis project Ga0265299, IMG submission 193485) | Bovine rumen microbial communities from tropical cattle in Woodstock, Queensland, Australia - Gonzalo_02 | ecosystem: Host-associated > Mammals > Digestive system > Stomach > Rumen ... | reverse complement strand
CACAAGGTTATCATGGTACGTATCGAGACTTCACCTGAGGATCTGGCCGGTATGGCTGCTGCCGAGGGTATCCTGACATGCCGCGGCGGTATGACCAGCCACGCTGCAGTTGTTGCCCGCGGTATGGGTAAGTGCTGCGTATCAGGTGCCGGTGCTCTGAGCGTTGACTACGTAAAGAAGACAGTTAAGATTGAGGACGTTGTCCTGAAGGAAGGTGACTATATTTCAATCAACGGTTCAACAGGTCAGGTATTCGAGGGTCAGATTGAGACCAAGGCTGCCGAGATCAGCGGTGATTTCGCTGAGCTGATGGATCTGTGCAACAAGTATACACGTCTGGTTGTTCGCACCAACGCCGATACTCCTCACGATGCTGAGGTAGCCCGCACATTCGGTGCCGTTGGTATTGGTCTTTGCCGTACCGAGCACATGTTCTTTGAGGGTGAGAAGATCAAGGCTATGCGTGAGATGATCCTGGCTGAGAACAAGGAGGGTCGTGAGAAGGCACTTGCCAAGCTGCTCCCCTACCAGACCAAGGACTTCTACGGAATCCTGAAGGCTATGGACGGACTGCCCGTCAATATCCGTCTGCTCGATCCTCCCTTGCACGAGTTCGTACCTCACGATAAGAAGGGTCAGCAGGAGATGGCCGATGCAATGGGCGTAACTCTGGAGCAGATCAAGGCTCGCGTAGAGTCTCTGTCAGAGAACAACCCGATGCTGGGTCACCGTGGTTGCCGTCTGGGTAACACCTATCCTGAGATCACCGAGATGCAGACCAAGGCTATCATCGGCGCTGCTATCCAGCTCCGCAAGGAGGGTATGAATCCTCAGCCCGAGATCATGGTTCCGCTGGTAGGTAAGCACTACGAGTTCGAGCAGCAGGAGGAGATCATCCGCGCTACCGCAGCTAAGCTGTTTGAGGAGGAGGGTGTCAAGCCGTTCGAGTTCAAGGTTGGTACAATGATCGAGATCCCGCGTGCCGCTCTTACCGCTGATGCAGTTGCAGCCCGCGCCGAGTACTTCTCATTCGGTACCAATGACCTGACTCAGATGACATTCGGTTACTCGCGTGACGATATCGCTTCATTCCTCCCCGTTTATCTGGAGAAGAAGATTCTTAAGGTTGACCCGTTCCAGGTTCTGGACCAGAAGGGTGTAGGCCAGCTCATCAAGATGGCTGTCGAGAAGGGCCGTTCAGTTCGTCCCGACCTGAAGTGCGGTATCTGCGGCGAGCATGGTGGCGAGCCTTCATCAGTCAAGTTCTGCGACAAGGTTGGTCTGAACTACGTGAGCTGCTCACCGTTCCGCGTGCCTATCGCTCGTCTGGCTGCCGCTCAGGGTGCAATTGAAAATTGCTAATCGCAATTATACATAAATGAAGGTGGCGGACCGAATGGCCCGCCACCTCTTTTTTTTACGTTGTCTTATTTTCCGAATTTGTAGAACCAGAAGTAGGATTCGTGGAAGTTGATGAATGTGCTGTTGGCCTGGAATTGAGTCGGTTCACTCTTTACTGATTCCAACTCATTCATGAACGCAACGTAAAGCTCTTTTTCATCCTTGAACTGTTTGGTGAACTTTGCTGCTGCAAGGCTGTCATCGGCAAGTACAAGTGCCTGCATGTAATAAGTCGGCACATAAGGATACTCTTCCAGATGAATGCTGTCCCGGAACGAATCCAGATCACCATCGAGGAGACAAGCTGACAGATATGCCTGGGTGTCATTCATTTTTCTAAGTGATCTGGACAATGACTTAGGATCAGATATGTTATATCTGAACAACAACGCTCCTATCTCGCATCCTTTCGGGAAATCCTTAACCGGATAATCAAGCATGGCTTTAGCGCGAAGCAAATCAATAGAGGGATCGGACTCTTCCTCATATCGGCCATAATCAAACAGATCCTCATACCGACCCTCACTGTACAGCTGTTCCATACGGAGTCGACGGTGAAGATTCTCATCCGTATTGCCCAGATAGCCGGTCAGACAGAAAAGCAGCGACATTATCAGCAGATTACCTGCAAGGGTACGTGGACGGTCGTTGTATTCGGATTTGGGAACCGATGCCACAATCTTGCATATAAGGAACAGCACAAACATAAATACGCCCGATGCAATCCACACGGTAAGGTCCTGTCCGAAAACATACACCCCGTCATATCCGGTAATGACACCAAGAAAAGCAGCCGAGAAAAGGTAGTTACAACCGTAAAGACCTTTCTTGAAACGAAGGACAATCTTGCCCGGTATGGCAAGCAACAATGCTATTGCCGTCAGTGCCACACTGACCAGGAAATGATGGTTGAACATCCATATCCTCAAACCGTTTTCGTCAGAAAACAGAAATCTGTTCTCAGCCTGCAACAGCTCTCTTTGGAAGAAATATAGCCAGCAGAATGCGAAAGCTGCAAAAACTATTCCGCATATCCATCGGACACACTTGTCACAAGACTTTTTTTCCATTGTTCCTTACCTTTTTCAATACCATTGCGGAACGGGCAGGCAGATAAAGTTTAAGCCATTCCTTACGTACCTTTTTATATAATGGATCCACTAGGGTGAAATGTTCAAGTTTGTCATCTATTCTGCCATATCCGCCAAACTCGATCGAGTCACTGTCCAGCACGGTTTTGTATGAACCACGAGGTACAAGGAACCCATAATCAGAGAACGAACGTGTAGGATTGAAATTGAACACGAACACAAGGTCGCCACGTCCGAAAGCCAGCACCTGGTCACCGTCATTGTGCCAATACTCCACAACATCTTTCTTCTGATAATCCTTTACGGATCCGATAAGCTTCATTAGGGCGCGGTCAAAATCACCCAGCCAGGAATATGCCAGTTGCTTGTTATCTATCAGACTCCATTGGCGGCGGGCGTATTTATGGCTCCATCCGTTTCCTTCACGCGGGAAATCAATCCACTCCGGATGACCGAACTCGTTTCCCATGAAGTTCAGATAGCCGCCATTTATGGTAGAGGCCGTAACCAGACGTATCATTTTATGCAGCGCAATACCACGTGAGGTCACATCGTTACCACCATCCTTGGTGAAATGCCAGTACATATCGGCATCTATCAGACGGAAAATGACCGTCTTGTCACCAACAAGAGCCTGATCATGGCTCTCTACGTATGATATGGTCTTCTCATCCTTGCGACGGTTGGTCACCTCCCAGAATATGCCTGCCATAGACCAGTCTTCGTCCTTCTTTTCCTTTATGGTCTTGATCCAATAATCAGGGATATTCATAGCCAGACGGTAATCAAAACCGTAGCCACCGTCGTCAAACGGAGCTGCAAGTCCGGGCATTCCGCTAACCTCCTCGGCAATGGTGATAGCATCGGGATTAAACTGATGTATCACACGGTTGGCAAGCATCAGGTAGCAGATGGCATCATCATCCTGATGGCCGTTAAAGTAATCATCGTAATTACAGAATGCCTCGCCCAATCCATGACTGTAATATAGCATTGACGTGACACCGTCAAAGCGGAAGCCGTCAAAATGGAACTCATCAAGCCAGTACTTGCAGTTGGAGAGCAGATAATGAAGCACCTGATCCTTGCCGTAGTCAAAACAGAGCGAGCCCCATGCAGAATGTTCGTGACGGTCGCCGGGCAGGAAATACTGGTTGGGATCACCGGCCAGATTGCCCAGTCCTTCGTACTCGTTCTTGACCGAATGCGAGTGAACAAGGTCCATTATGACCGATATGCCCATTCCGTGAGCGGTATCTATCAGTTCCTTAAGTTCTTCCGGGGTTCCGAAACGTGATGACGGAGCGAAGAAACTTGATACATGATATCCGAAACTTCCGTAATAAGGATGTTCCTGAATGGCCATAACCTGAATGCAATTGTAACCGGCAGCCTTGACGCGCGGGAGTACATTATCCTTGAATTCAATGTATGTACCCACACCCTCTCGCTCCTGAGCCATACCTACATGGCACTCATAAATCAGCAGAGGATCCTGTTTGGGCTTGAAATCCTTATGCTTGAATGTGTAACTCTTACCGGGATCCCACACCTGGGCCGAAAATATCTTGGACTGGTTGTCCTGCACCACCCTTCGGCACCACGCAGGAATACGATCACCCTGACCGCCTTTCCATTTCACACGCATCTTATAATGCTGACCGTGGCCTATCATTCCCAGCGGAATACGGAGTTCCCAGTCACCCGCATCATTAATGCGCTGCAAACGGAAACGCTCCTGCTCCTCCCAACCGGAGAAATCACCAATCAGGAAAATCTCGGTTGCATTAGGAGCCCACTCCCTGAACACCCAGCCACTTTCCGTGCGCTGAAGTCCGTAATATAGATAGCCTGAGGCGAAATCCTTCAGCGTCATCTTTCCGCCGGTAAGCTGGCTCTCACGCCATAATGCATGGTCGTGCCGGCCTTCAATCGCACCCTTATAGGGTGTCAGCCAAGGGTCATTTTCTATTATCTTCAGCATGACTTACGGATTTTTACTATAAGTTTCAATATTCCGTCCTTTGTGATTGCAGGTGCATGACCTTCACCAGGGAAGAAAACCACAAACATACCCTTCCTTACATTCAGATAAGTATCACACAATCCGGGATAGAAAGTCACATCCCTTTCGGCGCTGTATGGTTTTGAAGGAGCCGGCAGAAACGGGGCCGGCAGAAAACCCATCTCCTCATCCGAAGATATTGGAACCTGAATGTCGATATACTCCCGATGCGCCTCTATCGGAGCCTCATTACGGGTTTGAGCGCCCTGACGGTTTACATTGACAAACAGATCATCTCCCTGCAGATCAATTCTACCCGGTTGCAGAGCCGAAAGGTCAGTATTACTGAAGAATTCAACGACCTTATCCATAAACGGACTGATATATCCGTATTCTTTTAGTCTGTCCAGTGTATCCAGTATCATACGCTCAATATATTATCGTTCTGATTTTTTTGCCTGATTTATCCTTGACTGTGAATGTACCCGTACGAAAACCTTCCTTGAAAAAACCTTCAAGGCGGGTTCCGTCGGCCTCTTCAATCACCCCTTTACCATCTACAATGCCGTTCACGAAACTGCCCTTGAACCTGGTACCGTCAGCAAGACTCATGGAGCCTTCACCCCATGGAAGGTCATTCTGCCATTCACCGTTGTATTTGTCACCGTTAGCCCACTCCATCCGGCCGTTTCCATTACGGCTATTCTCTTTCCATTCTCCGTCATAAACCGATCCGTCGGCCCATCTGAAAATGCCCTTGCCATGCGCCATTCCATTCTTGAATGAACCTTTGTAGGTATCTCCGTTCGCAAATGTATACTCCCCGTTTCCATTTATTGCACCGTCACTGAACTGCCCCTTATATGTATCGCCGTTAGGCATAGTGCAAGTTCCGTTCCCGTTCTCCAGATCATTTTTCCAGTATCCCGTATATGAGTATGATTTGCTTTTGTACTCACCCTGTCCTTCACGCAACCCGTTATTCCAGGCACCACGATACTCCGAACTATCCTTCCAACACATCAAGCCTGTTCCCTGCCGGGTATTGTCATCCCATTCACCCGAATAATAGGAACCATCGGCCCACATATAAACGCCTTTGCCCTGACGTTCGCCATCCATCCAGTTTCCTTTATATACATCGCCCGATGCATATTGGAGTTCTCCCTCACCTGAACGGACATCGTTATCCCAGAAACCCAGATAGAGGTCACCATTGGCGTAATGGCAGATACCCACACCTTTACGCATTCCTTTCTCATAGGCACCCTCATAGACATCTCCGTTTACATGGTCTGTACGCCCCGTACCATTGGGTTTGCGCAGTCTCATCTGACCTGTGTAAACAGAACCGTCATTAAGCACAAGACGGTTTTTACCATCCTGCTGAGCCCATGCCGGACACACGACAACGAGAAGAAGCATCAATATTCCCAGTCTGTATCTCATAAGGAGTGTTCTTTCAGGAAACGTTCGGCAGCCGCCAAATCATCGGGAGTATCTATTCCGATGGTCTCTACATCGGTCACTCCGACCTTAATCCTATACCCTGCCGACAGCCAGCGCAACTGCTCAAGACTTTCAGCTTTCTCAAGTGGCGCCTGGGCCAGCTGAGTAACCTCCTTCAGAACATCTACCTTGAAAGCATACAGTCCGATATGCTTGTAATATGTATGATGTGAGGGCCACTCCTGCTCAGGGATTCCTCTTAGATAAGGAATGACGCTGCGACTGAAATAAAGTGCATTCCAATTGTCATCGACTACTACCTTGGGGCTGTTGGGATTTGCCACCTTTTCAAATGGAGTATCGGGTAAAAAAGGCTTGACAAGCGTTGCGATATCAGTCTCGGGGCTATCGAACAAGCTCTTTATGGTCTGAAGCTGCGAAGGCTGGATAAACGGTTCGTCACCTTGTATGTTCACCACCACATCAGCTTTGACTCCGCATTTACAGAATGCCTCAAAGCAACGGTCCGTTCCACTTTTATGGTCACTGCGAGTCATTATCGGAGTAAAGCCGCCCTCCTTTACTGCATTAAAGATACGTTCATCGTCAGTTGCCACAAATATGTGGTCAAACACCTTGCTTGCCTGCTCACATACACGTATTATTACCGGTTTCCCGCCAAGTATTGCAAGCGGTTTGGCAGGAAAACGAGTCGAAGCGTAACGCGCAGGTATGATTGCCGCAAATTCCATCAGAAAGATTCTATTGAGTAGTTATCTATACTTTCACCTTCAGAGTATGAGTATCCGGCACACGGGTCATAATCTTCCGGCACATCAAATTTTGTACTGGGCAGATAACCCAAGTTGACAGAATCGGCATAAACCTTATCCATGAACATACCGAAAACAGGGAGCGCAGCATGAGCACCCTGACCATGATCCATATCATCAAAGTGTATGTCACGGTCCTCACCTCCAACCCAGCATCCGGCTACGAGATCAGGAGTATAACCCATAAACCATGCATCAGAGTGATTGTCGGTAGTACCTGTCTTGCCGGCGCAATCCACTTTGTAGAATGTAGGGAACAGACGTGAACTACGCAAACGCGTACCTGTTCCTTCATTAACTACGGCACGCATCATATCAATCATCTTGAACGACGTCTCCTCACTGACCACCTCGTTACTGCGTGCCGTAAACTGAGCCAGGACATTTCCCTCGGCATCCTCAATGCGTGTCACATAAAGAGGATTGGTACGGATTCCGTGGTTAACGAAAGCCGTATATGCGCTTACCATCTCCTGAACCGACACGTCACAGGTTCCAAGACAAAGTGAAAGAACCGGTTCAATTGCCTGATTACGGAGTCCGAACTCATGCAGAAGGTTAACGAATGCATACGGACTGAGTTGACTCATAAGCCATGCCGTAACATTATTGTTTGAACGTGACAGTCCCCATTTGAGCGTTACAAGCTGACCCAACATCTGTTTTCCGTCATCCTTGGGCTGCCAAATCTGACCGGATTCAGTCAATATTGTCTGTGTCTCGTTTACGCATTGGTCACAAGGAGAAAAACCGCTTTCCATACCAAGCGTATAGAGATACGGTTTCATTGTGGAACCCACCTGACGACGCCCCATGGTGACCATATCGTACTGGAATGCACGATAATCGGGACCTCCCACATACGCCCTTACGAATCCCGTCCTTGGCTCCATGCACATAAACCCTGTTCGCAGATAGAACTTCATATAACGGATTGAATCCAAAGGCGACAGTACAGTATCAATGTATCCGTCATATGAGAAGACCGACATACGGCACGGAGTATCAAATATCTTACGTATCGAATCCTCCGGAATACCTCTGGCGTTAAGGCCTCTGTAACGATCCGTATCTCTCATAGAGCGATCCATGATACGCTTCACTTCATCGGTCGTGAGCTTATTTGTAAACGGAGCGGTTTTCAATCCCATCTTAGCCTCAAAAAAGTCAGGTTGCAGATAATCCTGCAATTGAGCCGCAACAGCCTCCTCGGCATACTGTTGCATCCTGGAATCTATTGTAACATAAATCTTAAGGCCGTCAGTATAAAGATTGTAGGATCTACCGTCAGCATTTAAATTCTTGTTGCACCAGCCGAACAACGGATCCTGCTCCCAATCTATAGAGTCCTCATAGAACTGTTGCATCTGCCATCCGCGATAGTTACTACGTTCCGGTTTGTTCTTACGCAGTACCGAACGAAGATATTCACGGAAATAAGTAGCCTGACCTACCGCATGGTCAACCTTATGGTAATTGAGAACCAAATCCGTTGCCTGAAGCGAATCGGTCTCTGCTTCTCCCAGGAATCCGGCTTTCTCCATCTGGCTAAGCACCACATTGCGACGCTCTCTGGTCCTCTCTGCCCTACGCAACGGATTGTAAAGGGATGAGTTCTTGCACATACCTACCAACATGGCCGATTCCTCGGCATTCAGTTCCGAAGGAAGTTTACCGAAGTATGTTCGTGATGCGGTATGGATTCCTATGGCATTGTTGCCAAAATCATACTTGTTGAGATAAAGGGTCAATATCTCCTCTTTCGTATAATATCTCTCCAACTTCACAGCTATAACCCATTCCGTAGGTTTCTGCAAAGCTCTCTGGACCGAGCTGCGTGCCACATGCTCGGTATACAACTGTTTGGCAAGCTGCTGGGTAAGAGTACTGCCACCACCTGCACTTCGCTGCTGCAAAATGACGCGCTTTACAATTGCCCTAACCAAAGCCTTAAGGTCTATTCCGGAATGCTCCTGAAAACGCACATCCTCGGTTGCAATAAGGGCTTTGACCAGATATGGAGACAATTCATCAAAATCCACCCATACACGGTTGTCCTCGGTACGGGCAAAAGTACCCAGCACCACTCCGTCAGATGAAATTATCTGGGTGGCAAACTTGTCAATAGGATTCTCCAGGTCCTCAACAGACGGAGTATTTCCTATCCAACCCTTACTGAGTCCGTTGAAAATGAGATATACCGTGAGGATTCCGGCCACAAACAAAAGCCATAATCCCAATAGAATGCGCTTAACTGTCTTATTCATTCCAATTACTCTTTCGACTCTGACTCCGGCTAAAGCCGGAAAGTAGCTTAATCCTACAAATTTAGCATAAAAACGTCGTACGGAAAAACTCATCATACAAAATTTGGCTTTTTATGGAAAGTTATGAACAGACTCTCTTATAGTTGCCAATTTCTTAGTAATTTTGTTCTCCCGAACAAACTATACTTCACATGGATCAAACAGGCAGAAGTCTGATTTCCCTCGAAGGGCTTAACAGAGAAGACATTCTTTGGCTTCTGGGGCACGCGACCAAGTTCGAGGCAAATCCCAACAGTAAAATTCTGGACGGGAAAATTGTGGCAACACTTTTCTTTGAGCCGTCTACCAGGACAAGGCTGAGTTTTGAAACCGCAGTCAACCGATTAGGCGGACGCGTCATAGGTTTCTCCGATGCCGCCACAACAAGTTCATCCAAGGGCGAAACGCTCAAGGACACAATTATGATGGTGAGCAATTACGCCGATCTGATTATCATGCGTCATTATCTAGAAGGAGCTGCCCGATACGCTAGTGAGGTATCACCCGTACCAATCATAAATGCAGGCGACGGAGCCAATCAGCACCCTTCGCAGACCATGCTCGACCTCTACTCCATGCTCAAGACGCAAGGTCGTCTTGACAATCTGCATATCCATCTTGTGGGAGACCTTAAATACGGCCGTACCGTACACTCCATGCTCACGGCCATGAGATTCTTCAACCCCACATTTCATTTCATCTCTCCCGATGAACTGAAAATGCCAGAAGAATACAAGGAGTACTGCCGCAACAACGGCATAAAGTTCGAGGAACATACCCGCTTTGACGAGGAAACAATAGCCGATGCCGACATTCTCTATATGACACGCGTTCAGAGAGAGCGTTTTACGGACCTTATGGAGTATGAGCGCGTCAAGGACATGTTCATCCTTAAGAACGACATGCTCCGCTCGGCCAAGCCTAACCTGAAGATACTGCATCCGCTGCCCAGAGTGAACGAGATAGCCCAAGATGTGGATGCCAATCCGCATGCATATTATTTCCAGCAGGCCAAAAACGGTCTGTATGTTCGCGAGGCTCTTATCTGCAATGCCCTGAACCTACTTAAATGAGCGCTATGGAAAAATCAGGAAAATCAGAACTGCTGGTAGCAGCACTTGAAAACGGTACCGTAATTGACCATATTCCTTCAGACAAGGTATTCGATGTAGTCAATCTTCTTGGTCTGACCGGCATCAACACTCCAATAACCATCGGAGCCAACCTGAACAGCCGCAAAATGGGCAGTAAAGGTATCATCAAGATAGCCGACAAGTATTTTTCGGAAGAAGAATGCAGCAAACTTTCGGTAATAGCACCCAACATAGCATTGAGCATTATCCGCGACTATGAGGTAGTAGAGAAGAAAAAGATATCTATGCCCGACGAAGTTCGGGGAATAGTCAAATGCGGAAACCCCAAGTGCATAACTAACCACGAACCCATGCAGACCGTATTCGACGTGGTTGACAAAAACAACGGCACGTTACGTTGCCGCTATTGCAACAAAGACGTACATAAGGGAGACATAAAGCTTTTGTAATTAATGAAACTGCGTACACTGACAATAGTAGCGGTACTATTTTGCTCAACGGTAGCACACCCGCAAATCCTGAGCCGAAGTTCACTGCCGGCCTTCTCCTCCAACTGGGGAGTCAGGGCAGGTTTTGCAGCATCGGCCACCTATGTCACTGACGCATACATCAACGGGCATGAGCTTTCTGAATACAGGCAAGACACACCGGTAGGTAATTTCGCAGCCTTCTTGTTCAGATTAAACTCCCGAACCATCTTTCTCCAATCCGGACTAGGCTTGAGCTACAACAAGTCATTCTTTTACATGGACCTGAACAGTTGGGACCCCGAAGCGGAATCCTCAAATGATTTATCATGCGCCTATACCTTAAAATCCCTTACTTTGCCATTGCAAGTAGGCTATCATGTAGTCAACCGTCCCCCATATTGCCTGTCGGCTTTTACGGGACCTCGTTTCAGATATACACCCGACAATTTCTATAAGGTAAGTTACACCGGCCTTGATCCATATGAGATTACAGAAACGCCCACAGAACTTATAATGAGTTGGACAATCGGTATGAGCGTACAGATTGGAAGGACATTCCTGGATTTTGAATATGAAGCTACCATAAACACCGTGTCCGGGCCTATGACGGATTTGAGCAATACCATACCCGCCCCTGAATACAGATTGAACAGACGATTGGGTATAATGTCTTTTTCATACGGAATACTATTCTGACAGGATAATAACCAAAACCAACATAAAACAATGAAAAGAGATCAAGAGATTTTTGACATCATCGAGCGCGAGCACCAGCGCCAGGCAAAAGGCATTGAGCTGATTGCCTCAGAAAACTTCGTAAGTGACCAGGTTATGCAGGCCATGGGATCATGCCTGACCAACAAGTACGCCGAGGGTTATCCCGGCAAGCGTTACTATGGCGGTTGCGAGGTAGTTGACGAGGCCGAGAGTTTGGCTATTGCACGCATCAAGAAATTGTTCGGTGCTGAATACGCAAACGTACAGCCCCACTCCGGTGCCCAGGCCAACGCAGCCGTTCTTCAGGCCGTACTTATGCCAGGTGAAACATTCATGGGTCTTAACCTTGCACACGGCGGTCACCTTTCACATGGTTCAGCCGTAAACTCATCAGGTATCCTGTACCATGCTGTAGGTTATGACCTGAATCCCGAAACTGGTCGCGTAGATTACGACAAGATGGAGCAGTTGGCACTTGAGGTTAAGCCCAAGCTTATCATCGGTGGTGGTTCAGCATATTCACGTGAATGGGATTATGCCCGCATGCGCAAGATTGCCGATATGGTAGGCGCTCTACTGATGATTGACATGGCCCACCCCGCAGGACTCATAGCAGCAGGTCTGCTTGAGAATCCTGTAAAGTACGCTCACATCGTCACCTCAACCACCCACAAGACACTGCGCGGTCCCCGCGGCGGTATCATCCTGCTGGGTAAGGATTTTGAGGATCCCCGCGGCCGCAAGACTCCCAAGGGCGAGACCAAGATGATGTCACAGCTCATTGACTCAGCCGTATTCCCCGGCACACAGGGCGGTCCTCTGGAACACGTCATCGCAGCCAAGGCAGTAGCATTCGGCGAGGCACTTCAGCCTGAGTTCAAGGAGTATCAGATCCAGGTTCAGAAAAACGCCAAGAAGCTGGCCGAGGAACTGACCAAGCGCGGTTTCACCATCGTATCAGGCGGCACAGACAACCACAGCATGCTGGTTGACCTGCGCTCAAAATATCCTGACCTGACCGGTAAGGTTGCCGAGAAGGCTCTTGTCGCAGCCGATATCACCGCCAACAAGAACATGGTTCCGTTTGATTCACGCAGCGCCTTCCAGACTTCAGGTCTGCGTTTCGGTACTCCCGCCATCACCACACGTGGAGCCAAGGAGGACCTGATGGTCACCATTGCAGAAATGATTGAGGAAGTTCTCAATGCTCCTGAAGATGAAGCTGTAATCGCAAAGGTTCGCGCTCGCGTAAACAGCATCATGAAGAACTACCCCATGTTCGCCTATTGATTTAGCGATAGTATATATCGCTTTGATTATTAAAGCCCAGCCCCAAGGTTGGGCTTTATTCATTTCGTAAAATTATTTTTTTTACGATTTCGCAATAATTTTTGTAAAATCGTAAAAATGTATTATATTTGCATCGGATCCATATTCAATCAGTATGACAAAAGGAATCATAAAAAGGACTATTATCAGTGCGTTCGCCGTATTATCGATCATTTCGTGCACTACAAACGACGATCTCAATCCGTTTGAAGATTTCGAAAAGCGTAAGGACGTAAGTTTTGACATCACAATCACCAGAGACGGCAATATCAGCACCAGAGGTGGCGGTTATGACAATTTCACCACCGAGCAGGACATGGATGCCAAATTGGATCCTAGCAAGCCCTTTGGACTAATGGGAATAGACGCAAAAACAAATGCCATACTTATCAACAACGAGCGCGTGTTTGAAACATCGGGAATAAGGTCAACAACATTCGACTCACGCAATTGGTACAGCACGGAAAACATACTCCTGAGCGCATACTACCCCCACGTAAGCGAAACAGAGTTCCTTAACGGCAACAGAGCCTATGTCATTCCGTACAGCTCCAAAGAGACACAGGCCGGACCACTGGTATCCCAAACCGTAAACCGAAGCACATCATATCTTGATGTAATTCCGCTTGTTTTTCGTCACATAACCAACGACATTGGATTCAGGGTATGCGACATAACCTATGACCCCAATCTCCAAGGTTACATTCGTCTCAAAAAACTGACAGCTCACAATTTCGCAACCGAAGGTTTTTACATCGACTCCATAGGTATTGACAGGGGACGCTGGGTCCAAAAAACCATTTGCGATGAAATTGAAATATTCCAAGGCGATGCAAGGGTTGGCATCGGAACGGAAAACGAACTGTTCGTAGGTTTGAATCATCTGGTTTCAGACCGCAGACACAGCAGTCGATTTTATGCTATCCCTGAGGATATTAAGATGGGAAAGCAGTATATAGAGGTGGTTTTTGATGTGGATGCCTTTGACTGCAACGGGCAGCATTACAAGGAGTTGAAGAATCAAGTGCAGAAGTTTCCGCTATACGGAGTATTGCCAGGTAACAGCAGTATATGCGGCAAACAATACACATTCCATCTGGGACTGGACCTGGGCACACTCTATCAACCGATTGAATTCAATGCCACGGTAGGCGATTGGGAAAACAGTTACAGCGTTGACATCAACAGCGTATGGGGAGAGAACAAGATATATGAAGATAACGATTTCTTTTGATTTGTAATCCATGTTGATGACAGCGCTTTTGTTCATACCCAGCATGACATGCCTGTTCTGGCTTGCCTTGAATGTACTTGTTCACAAAAAGAACCGGACATCCAAGGCACTTGGATTTTTATTGGCCATAAGCGGAATTGCGCTGTTCGTTGAGGCCGGGCTGACATGTTCGGACGGAAATGTCATGTTGTCATTCCTGTTTGCGAAACAGTTCTTCGCACTGATGATTATTCCGGCAGCATTCAACTACATCAGCTCTTTTTCATCAGACGAAGATAGCCCATCATACATACAGGCATTTCTTGCCGTTCCCGTTTCACTTCTGGCGGCTCAGATCATTCTGCTTATCCTTTCCGGCCCACATGTTTTTATAGAGAGTTTATCAGATACCGCAGAATTTCAGACTGACAAGGTCGCAAAACTCATACACCTATGTTCATTCTGCCTGTTTTACTCCATTCTTGCCGTTGAGGCACTTCTGTTCATAGTATTGACAGCGCTGAAAGCTGCAAAAGGAGAGCATCAGATACATATTACCAACACTTTGGCTGCAGTCATTATCTACGCGGTTCTGGAGTTATCGGTCATTTATGTATTTCCCTTATGGACTAAGGTTATCATATCTGTCGTCCTGTCCTGCATCCTGTTCATGCTCTCCTACTCCGCACTGTTTCACAAAGAAACAAATCACAAACCGAATCCAATTGCCGATCAGGCTCCTGCGTTCATACCTGAAAAAACGATTGACATCCATCAAAGCCTGGCCGAAGAGGATTCATTGAGAATAAGATTCGAGGACCTGATTGTTTCTGAACAGCTCTTCCTTAAACAGGGCATACGCTTGGCAGATATAGCCACTATGCTCGACACCAACAGGACATATGTTTCCAAAATCGTGAACAACACATATAACATGAGCTTTTCAGATTACATCAATACGTTAAGGATTGACTATGCCGAGCAGTACATACTGCACCATCGGGATGCAAAACAATCTGATATAGCCGCTGCCTGCGGATTTCCCAACGCTTCGGCATTCAACAATGTTTTCAAGAAAATCACGGGTGTTACCCCAAAGATATGGCTGGCCACCAAATCATAAATTTCAACATCATGCAGACTACGGATAACAAAAAAGACTATTCCAAGTACACGGTATTGATTGTTGACGACATACCCGTCAACATAATACTCCTTAAAACTATGCTCACAAGAACTAAAGTGAAGGTCCTGACTGCTTCAAACGGACAGGAGGCCATTGACATAGTGCGCAATTCCAAACCGGAGTTGATACTTCTGGACATTCAGATGCCCGTAATGAACGGCTGGGAAGTTCTACAGGCCATAAAGAACGATCCTCAACTCAAGGACACGGCAGTCATCGTAGTTTCTGCATACACATCGCCCGAAGATATTGAACAATCCATGAAACTGGGAGCAGCCGGGTTCATCAAAAAACCAGTAATCATGGATCTTCTTCTGTCAAGTGTAACATCCCAGCTTGACAATATTTGATAATTCCGTTTTGTTGACTATATTTGCCGTAAATAGATAAGGACTAGTTATTATGACACCCACAGACATCAAGAACATCGATTTCTCAAAGCATACAGTACTGGCAGTTGACGACATCCCCATGAACCTGCTGCTTATAAGTAAGATTCTTTCAAGACTCAATATTAGCATCAGCACGGCCGCCAACGGCAGGGAAGCGCTTGATTTTATTGCCAAGCAAAAGCCAAGCCTTGTCCTTCTGGACCTTATGATGCCGGAAATTGACGGTTATGAAGTTCTCAGACGCCTGCGTGAAAATCCCGACACAAAGGATTTGAGAGTGGTAATACTGTCAGCCTTGAATTCAAACGAAGATATTGTCAAAGGATTCAATATGGGTGCCAATGACTTTATTACAAAACCTATAATCCTTGAGAAACTGACCAGCTGCGTAATCACCCAGCTTCAGCTTGTAGATTTGGCATCCAAATAATCAGATGTGGATACCTTTCTCCTTCATCTCGGTATCCGCTCTCTTCTTTTCTTCCATCAACAGCATCAGGAGCCATTCGCTCTGCTCTTTGCTCATGCCCAAATCACGGCATGCCGACTCATATCTGTTTAGCACAGCCTCCTGATAGCGGTGATATGTGACGGATTTTTTTATCTCCTCCTCAATTGTTTCATGCTCTATCTTGTAACTGTCCTCATAATACTCACGGTATGTCTTTTCCGTTACAAGTTTCAGGCAATAGAAAAACATCGCACCGGTAAGAATCACCACCCCGAATACGCCTAAAAGCAAAGGAACTTTCTGGATAATACTCATAAGAGCCAATACCCCACCGATAAGGAAACACAATACTGCAACGACAATATAATGGTTCTTTGCAAGAAATATCTTAATTCCCGATTTCATAACGGCATATTAATTTGACGGTTCTGTAATATATTCGTTTTCATTTCATTCTCAAGTTCCTTGGAATCTATGGCTTTACGGTATGCATTGCGTGCCTCAAGCTCGCGCCGGTTACGTTCCCGCATATGATCCAGATTGCTTTTAAGGTTCCATTGCGAAAACAATATGGCTACTGTCACAAGCATGAACAGGATTATGAACCCGAACATGATTGACATCTCCTGCTGCGACTTAAGGCGCTGTGCCTCTAGCCTTAGGCGGGCATTATTCAATTCCGCATCCAGGATAGCCATATCCTCATTCTGAACGGTAATATAAATAGAATCCTTGGCCTCCATCAAACCGTTCAACTCACGGTATGCATTCAGGTAATCATCATCAAGAGCATATATAAGGTGTTTCTGCCCATAACGCTCCTTATCTGTAGCCAGAGAGTCCGATTTATGCAAAGCCTCCTGAAGCCTGCCACAGGAGCGAAGCCAGCATATTTCTATCATTAGCCTTGTGTCACGGTCGGTCTGAGAGCGGTACAATGGATTTTGTATCAGTTCCTGATACACACGGTTAAAATCATCGGCCTTGCCTTGGGCATCATACAGGTATACTTTAGTCAAAAGGGTCTTAACCCGCAATGAAGGGTAGAAATCCTGAAATTCCTCGGCCAATAAGCAATACTCCTCAACTTCATCAAACCGCCCCAGCTTGATAAGTTCCCTGGCTATCATATTATAAATCACAGGGAGTTCCTGCTCCTCCTTGGCGCGTACGCAGTACTCTGCCGCTTCCTTAAAATTAATAATTGCAAGTTCCGAGTTGGAACGGTACGACTGAATGAGACCTATTACCCTATGGGCATACATCTGCCCCAGATTACTCCCCGAACCGGCCGCCTTTGACGACATCTGTCTGGCTTCAAGCATAGCATCCCGGATACGTCCCGACATTATCAGCATATTGCAATAGTCATACATAGTCAGGAAATAGAACTCTCGTATTACGGAATTATAGCCCGACATGGATTTCAGTTCGCCCACAATATCTGCAACACGGGCCGAATCATTACGTATGAAACGCGGGGGCAATTCAAGCGACAAGGCCAGCATCTTTATCCGGGAATCGTTCTTATACACGCCGTAACGGTATATGGAGTCGGCCAAAAGAATATTTGACTCGTCAAACTGTCTGATTCGACCATTCGCATATTTCAGGTACAATTCATTGCCAACCCCAAGCCGGTTACGGATCTGAGCCGATGCACAGACCGAAACAGCAATCATAAGGAGAGCAACAAGACGTTTCATACCCATAAGTCTTTATATCAGTTTCTAATATATGCCTTGAACGTGGAATGGAAACAGCTGCCCACACCGGGCTTGCTTTCCACGCCGACCTCACCGTCCATCTTCTCTGTAAACATCTTGGCTATGGTCAATCCCAATCCCACTCCGGTCTTGAACATATTGTCTTTCCAGAAAATATTGAAAACCTTACCCAAGCGGCGCTCTTCGATTCCGCACCCCGTATCATCAACCGACAGACGCACCATTCCGTCGGCCAGGCTGTAACTCCAACTCATCCACACCGAACCCTTTTCGGTAAACTTGAACGCATTCTTGATATACTGCCCCATTATAGCTTCCACCCTGGCGGGATCTATCATTGCAAAGATGCCTTCACGTCCGGATTCCAGCCTGAATTTCAAACCGTTAGGCACACTGTCCTTCCAATTGTCAAAAATCCGTCTCATCAGAGGGGCTATTTCAGTTTCAACCGGATTTACATCGACCCTACCGCTTTCAAAACGGGAAAATTGGAGAATATCCTCAATCATTTCACCCAACAGGGCCGAATTCTCACGTATCAGACCAACTATCTCCTCCCTTTCCTTGCTGTCTATCAGTCCGTCATCTGTACTGAGAAACTGAGCGAAACCTAATATTGCATTCAACGGAGTACGTATCTCATGGCTGATATTCATAAGGAATGTCTCCTTGCTGGTTATCTCCTCGGCCACGAGTGCAGCCTCGGTCATATATTCATTGTATAGTACCGAGTCATTGATATCTATCACTATACCCGAAAGCGACTCCAATATATCGGTCTGACGTTCATCCGAATCTGATGACACATTAGGTCTAAACTGCCACCATCTGTATGTCTCACCTCCATCCCTTGAAAGACGGAAATCCTTGGTTGACAACTCCTTTCCCGATGTCAATTTGGTAAGAATCTCGGCAAATGCATCAGAATCTTCGGGATGTAGCATAGGCTGCAGCTCCATAAGTTCATCGGGAGAACCTATAACGATACAATCGGCATTCTGAAGCGCCATATCCAACATGATACGTTCATTCTCCAGGTCCGACAGAGCCGACTGCAATTCGCTGTCCTTTTTACGGAAAAGCAAGTACAGTACGTATAGGAGCAACGCGACAAATGCCAGTACGTCAAAGATGATGAAAAGTACGAACTTAACCGGATGCTGAACGCGCCACGGAGCGTTCACAATCACAAAATCATCACAGTAGTCATCATAGTCCATATCAAGCAACTCCATGGCTCTCCAGGACATATAACCCTTAGCCTCATGCTCCATAATGGGAAGACTGCCGGCCGACTCTCCGTACATGATACGCGCCACATATGCAGCCTGATCTTTTGCCACCGTCTCATATGAGGCAAAATATCCGCATAATGAACGACGTGATCCGTCGGCAAAGCCATCACGTACAGCCGAGAACTGCGGTTTAAGTGTTTTACTGAGCACCTGTTCATTCTCGATATCCCTCTTGACGGTTATGAACGGGGTCATGGTCAGACTGTTCAGAACCCTTATTCTATGGGTATGATAATCGCCGTCACTACGGTAATCATTGAGTTCCGGACAGGCATTTGAGAACACATTTACAAATATGGAATCCTTGAATCTCTCGGAAAGCTGTTCAAGCGAAAGATCCCTGATGTGATAATCCATATTGTTGACATACGGTGGACGGTCCAGTTCGGTACGCAGACGCTCCCTGATACGCCTTTCGTATTCAGTAGTGTCAAGTTCCATGACAACCACATTCTGATACATGGGTAATCCCGGCACCGAAACCAAAGGAGCCATCTTGACAGCTATTTCAATGTTTCGCTGGAAATTGAGCAAGTCCGTACAAACCGCAATATTGGAGCATTGTCTGATCAGGGCCCAGTCCGGACAACGCAAACCGGCCGCCACTACCGGGACGCTGTCAACTGGTGGCAACCATTTGCTATACATACCTTTAAGATAAAGGCTCAATGTACGGTCATCAATACAGCATACTACATCAGGAACCCAGTTCTCATCATACAGTTTCCTGAGCGGAGCTTCAAAAGCATCAGATTGCGCAAGGTCAAGTTGACCGGCCGAGTACACATTCCTTATATCGGCATTGATTCCGTTCTCCTTAAGTGAGGCGGCAAACTGCTTCTCATACTTTCTATAATTCTGGAAAACAGAGTCATAAACAAACAGGCACAGCACATTGCAATCCTTTTCTTTATTACGGAATGACCTGCCTTCACCGCACCCGGCAAGAATCAGTAACGGCAACAATGCAATCAGTATGTAACGTCTAATGCTCATGACTGCTTATCCTTTTGATTGTCACCTATGGGCAGACGGAACCAGAAACGGCTCCCCTGGCCAAGCTTGCTGGTAAATCCGTACTCTCCGTTCTGTTTCTCAATTATAGAGCAGCAGATATCAAGACCAAGTCCTGTTCCCTTGTAATTGCCCTTTACCATTCCAAAGCGTTCCTTTACCAGTTTGCTGTCCTCCTCGCTGATTCCTATGCCGGTATCGGTCACATAAACCTCGACCGATCCGCCATCCTCGGTAACCATCCATCCCAGAGTAACAGAGCCCTGAAGGGTATATTTGAATGCATTACTCAGGAAATTGTTTATAACCTGACTGGTACGAATGGGATCGGCCATTATCATGACATCATCCCCTTGATACGATTCAAAATAGAACTTCAGGTGCGACGGGCATAATATCCGATTGGTATGATAACTGTCCTGAACCAGTTTGGCCGTACTTATTAGACGTATCTTGAAAGACATAGAATCCGTACTGTCTGCCGGTTTGTGAACAGCCTCGTCAATAAGGTCCAGAAGCTGTTCGGTATTATCCTGAATAAGACTTGCAAAAAGCGTTTTATCCTCGGGACTGCACTCATCGGCCAATAGCTGTGCAAAACCGGATATAGCATTGAGCGGGGTACGGATATCGTGAGTTATATTGGCAATGAAATTCTCCTTTGATATCACCTCCTCGGCCCTTATGGCAGAATCCTGAAGAGTATGTTCAAACTCAACAACCTTGTCTATGCTGATTGCCAGACCAATGATCATATCCCCCTTGTCATTCCTGCGGAATGTCACCTCCCACCAGTGCCATACATCATCTATCAGTTTCGCGCGGATTCTCACCTTGGACTTTTCGGACTCGGCAGGTACAATTCCGACACAAATGTCAAACGACCCGTAACTTTCAGGAGCGATATATTTCTGCCGGTACTCATCAATCGGCCACTCATGAGTCACAGTATCACTTTTTGAACTGTGCAGAAAACCTATACGTCCGTCCTTTACCTTGTAAAACATGGAATCGCTGCCCTCCATGACAAGTATACGACGCTGAGTCTCATTCCTAAGTACGCTGATAGCCTGTTCACGCTGGCTGTTTCTCTTTTTAAACCTGACTGATGTCACATATGATATCAATCCTGCCATCAGAATGACAGCCAACGAAACCAACAGAACGAAAAGCACCCTATACTCAACATAAAACGGAACGTTGATTATTATGAACTGCTCCCTGTAATCATTATAATTAAGGGTAGGATCCATTTGAATCATAGCATTCCAGTCCATGTAATAATCCTTCTGGTGAGTCTCAACCGGGATATCCAAAGGTCTTTCGCCTTGCATTATCCTTATGGCCGAATGAACCTGGTCAACTATCTGGGTCTCTACACTGGCGAAATAGCCGCAAAGGAACTTGGGACGCTCATATTCATTGAGTACAGTCTCCATCTCATTTGCTCCCAGCAGATTACTGAAACTGCCGAACTGCTCGCGAATTGCGGTAATCTGCGGTTCGCGCGTCAAATCAATGAGGCTGTTACTAAAAAGATCATATTTTACTTGAATGTGCCCCTGACGCCCTTCGAATGTATAAGATTCTGCCAGATTCGATATTTTCAACCCTTCATTGTACAATTCAGTAGCATTGACTCCATCGTTTTCAGGCCTGTTTTTCTCTGGGTCAGCCATAGTGACAAAACTCACCACAATCTTATCGTTGCGTGCTCCTGATGAAGGATCGTTGTAATGTATCCTGAATTCGGAATTATTGATGAATACAGTAGTATCGGAAATACTACCATATAGCTGCTCTCTCAAATCATCCTGATAACCGCCATAGTCCACTTCCACAACAGGGCTACCCAGAAAACCAAGGTTACGGAAAAGATTACAGTTGGCAGCCAGATCCACCGGGTCACGCCATCCGGTAAGCAGAGGATAATCCTGATGATTGTATGAGACTACGGACACTCCGGCGAAAACCGACGGAAACAGGCTGAACAGCGTATCCTCGTGCTCCATTATGTAATGGAAAGCCAGATCGTCATTTATCAGGAGGACATCGGGACTGTAACTGCAAACGGTATCCACGAAAATATCCTGCCCCGATGAAGTAACAAACGGAGTTTCCTTATGAATCAGATCCAGGTAGATATGGTCCGCATGGACATTCATACCATGACGCCTGAAACAACGGTCCATATAGTTTCTGAAATAGCTGCCCTCCTGCCCCATATCGTTATATGAGTGGAGTACTAGAACAGAATACTCATGTTCTGATTTCTGCCCGCTCCAGCCATTGATATGCGTAGTCCTGTGAAGATGATCATGTCTGCTTACAGGGTCGCATGAAACAGCCAGTAACATCAGGCAAAGCATGCCGGCCAGCAGAGTCAGCTCCTTTTTTATATGGGTTAAAAACATAAAGCGGGTTAGCTTACGGCAAACTTAACAAAATTTCATACAAGCACCAATAAAATGCTACCGTTTATTGGATAAAAAAGCGAACTTTGTGCAATCTGATAAGTGACAGATAAATATGAAGATTGTATGTGATTTACATATACCTTTTCTCAAAGGAGCGTTGGAACAATATGCCGATGTAACATATATGCCCGGCAGCGAAATCACTCATGACAGCATACTTGACGCCGACGCCTTGATTATCCGCACCAGGACACATTGTGACGCTAATCTACTGGAAGGGACAAAAGTACGTTTCATAGCAACCGCGACAATAGGATACGACCATATAGATACTGAATGGTGTGAATCACACGGAATAAGCTGGACCAACGCCCCCGGATGCAATTCATGGTCAGTACAACAGTATATGGGTTCGCTACTGGTCAATCTGTCACGCCATTTCGGTTTTCGCCCTAAAGACAAGACAATAGGCATTATAGGAGTCGGAAATGTAGGAAGTAAAGTGGCACGTCTGGCTTCATTATTGGGATTCAGGGTATTGCTTTGCGACCCTCCCCGTGCAAGGAAAGAGGGTTCCGATGGATTTGTCACCTTAAAGGAGATAATCAGTAACAGCGACATAATCAGCTGCCATGTTCCTTTGACCCGAGACGGAGAGGATGTCACATATCATTTGTTTGACCGTTCTCTTCTCTCTTCACTAAGAAACGACCAGATACTCATCAACACATCCCGTGGCGAGGTTGTGGACAACAGTGCGCTCAAGGAAATACTAGCAGAAAGAAAGATACTGGCAGCGGCCCTTGACGTATGGGAAAATGAGCCGGTCATTGACAGCGGGTTGTTACAGTTGTTATTCTGCGGCACTCCTCACATAGCCGGTTATTCGCTTGACGGAAAAGCCACCGGAACTACAATGTGCGTTCAGGCTCTGGGACAGTTTTTTGAACTGCCATGCCGTAACTGGGAAGTCAGCGAAATACCGGTTCCCGAACAACCGCTGGAGTTCAACATTGATGCAAGCCAAAAGAAGCCGCAAGATGTTCTGGGAGATGCCATTCTCTATACATACAACGTATTGGATGATTTCAACGTATTGAGAGCAGATATTTCCGGATTTGAACGGCAACGTTCCCTTTATCCCGTAAGACGTGAGTTTCCGGCTTTCAGCATCAGACTGATTCATGACGACTCCGGCTGTTCGGCAGCTTTTTTAAGGGAAGCCGGATTCAACGTGCCGGAATAAGATTTATTTTTGTAAACGAGTCAGGTTCAAAATTTTTTATGAAACAACTGGGAAAATACTCTTTCGGCATAGGCGACCGCTTCTCACATGAAGGCAAAGCACAGCTTACGGCCATTATTGAATCATACAGACGATACGGCATGGACTTTGTTCCTGTCTGGAACAAATCCAATCGTGAGCACCAGATAGTTGGAACAGATCCGATGGATACCCGTCGGGAGGCCGATGAAGCAGTAAACACCTTAGGATATGGCAAGCCCTATTTCGTAGATGCCGACCATATCAATATGAACAATGTAGACCGTTTCATTGAAGCATCAGATTTCTTTACAATTGACGTTGCAGACTATATCGGCAAAAACGCCGATATCAAAGCCATTGCAGAATTCACTGAAAGAAACCTCAAATATGTGGGAAGCCTTATCGTTCCCGGTATTGAAGAGCCATTCCATGTTAGCCGCGAACTCATTGAAATGCTGGCAGGAAAATACCTTTATGCCATTCAGGAGGCAGGACGCATTTACCGTCACATTGCGCAATACAAAGGTGCCGACAACTTTGTGACGGAGGTCTCAATGGATGAGGTTGACTCGCCGCAGACTCCTTTGGAAATATTCTTCATATTGAGTGCTTTATCACAAGAGGGCGTACCGGCTCAGACAATAGCCCCCAAGTTTACCGGCAGATTCAATAAAGGTGTGGACTACGTGGGTGATTTAAGACAGTTTGAAAAAGAGTTTCAGGAAGATCTTCTGGTCATTGACTATGCAGTCAAAGAGTTCGGACTCCCCGAAGGTCTCAAGCTGAGCATTCATTCCGGAAGTGACAAATTCTCTATATATCCCATCATGGGCCGTCTGATCCGCAAGTACAACAAAGGCATACATATCAAAACAGCTGGCACCACATGGCTTGAGGAGAATATAGGACTGGCCCTGGCCGATATCCAGGCACTTGAGCTTGCCAAAAAGATTGCCATTTCGGCACTGGGACGGATGGAAGAACTCTGCGCACCTTATGCAACAGTGATTGACATCAACCCGGCCAATCTTCCCACTGCAGAGCAGATAGCAGCCTGGAGTGGTACTGAATATGCCAGAGCCATACGTCACAATCAGGATGATCCGCTCTACAACCCCGACTTCCGCCAGTTGGTTCATGTCAGCTATAAGATAGCTGCAGAACTCGGAGACGAATACTATTCAGCTTTGACCCGAAACAGCGAAGTGATAGCAGGTCAGGTAAGCGAAAACATCATAGACCGGCATGTAGCCCGGCTATTCTAACCCGATTACAACCCGATTACAAACCGTTACAAGTATATGAAACCATTTATTCACGAGAATTTCCTGCTGCAAAATGAGACTGCAGTTCATCTTTTTCACGACCACGCAAAAAAACTCCCGATAATAGACTATCACTGCCACCTGAGCCCTCAGGAGGTAGCCCAGGACCATAAGTTCCGCTCAATCACCGAACTTTGGCTTGGCGGCGACCATTATAAATGGCGTGCGCTACGCACCAATGGAGTGGCCGAGAAATATATCACCGGCGATGCATCAGACTGGGAAAAATTCCAGAAATGGGCCGAAACCATGCCCTATTGCATGCGCAACCCACTGTACCACTGGACACATCTGGAACTCAAGACCTGCTTTGGCATAGACAAGGTCCTGAATCCACAAACTGCAAAAGAGATATATGATGAGTGCAACGAGAAGCTGGCCAGCCCCGAATTCAGCGCCCGTAACCTGATGCTTCACTACAACGTAGAGGCAGTCTGCACCACCGATGATCCCGTAGACTCGCTGGAATACCACAAGCAGGTACGTGAAAGCGGATTCAAGGTAAAGGTCCTGCCTACATGGCGTCCTGATATGGCAATGACAGTTGAAAATCCTGTTGCATACCGAGAGTATATTGACAAACTGGCCAAGGTGAGCGGTGTAAGCATAAGCTGTTTTGACGATATAATAAAGGCACTGCTGATACGCCACAAATACTTTGAGCAGATGGGATGCCGCCTTAGCGATCACGGCATGGAGGAGTTCTATGCCGAGGATTTCACTCCGACCGAACTGGATGCAATATTTAGCAAGGTTTATGGAGGAAAAAATCTTACAGATCTGGAGATACGCAAGTTCAAGAGCGCCATGCTGATTGAATTCGGCAAAATGGATGCTGATACCGGCTGGACACAGCAGTTCCACTACGGCGTAATACGCAATCAGAACACCAAGATGTTCAAGCTGATAGGCAAGGATACCGGATTCGACTCTATGTCACAGGTAATGACAGCCAAGGCCATGAACCGTTATCTGGACCGTCTCAACAGCATGGACAAGCTTACAAAGACCATCATTTACAACCTCAACCCATCTGATTTTGAGATGGTAGGCACTACAATAGGCAATTTCCAGGACGGAAGCGTACCCGGCAAAATTCAGCTTGGAGCCGGCTGGTGGTTCCTTGACCAGAAGAACGGAATGGAACAGCAGATGCAGGTTCTTAGCATGCTTGGACTGCTATCCAGATTCGTAGGAATGTTGACTGACAGCCGTTCGTTTGTGTCATATGCACGCCACGAATATTTCCGTCGTATTCTTTGCAATCTGATAGGAAACGATATTGAAAAAGGCGAGATTCCGGCAAGCGAAATGCCGCGCATTGAGCAGATGATTGAAGACATTTCATACTATAATGCTAAAAAATTCTTTAATTTCTGATTGAACATTTAACTTTGCAGACGACCTGATATACTATTTTATTATAAGTAACCTTTTTTGCACATTATGAGAAAAATCCGTTTAACAGTCCTTTTCACACTATTTACGCTGGTATTAGGCACATTCGCCTTATCAGGATGTTGGGAAGAGCAACATCCCGGAACTTATTACACTTTTACTGGTCAGACCGTAGCATCAGACTTGGCCAGCAAACCCGATTACAGCGATTTCGTAAAAGTATTGCAAAGGTCAGGCATGTGGAACAACCTATTGATTTATGGACACAACACCTGCTTTGCTCCCAACAACGATGCCATAGCCCAATTTCTGAAGGAGCGTGAAGAACGCGCCAGAAAGGAAGGCAAGGATGTGACATACAACACCGTTGATGACCTTCCCAAGGAAGACTGCGACACTCTTGCATGGACTCATCTGCTTGACATCACATGCTTCTTAGGTGACTTGACTCCAGGACTTCTGCCCAAAGTCAATCTTAATGACCGTTTCATGATTCTGACTCTGGACTCAACTCTTGTTGAACAGCTTGGAGACTCTGTCATTGCACTGCAAAGGCATATAAACAATGCTACCATTGTCGCAAAAGATGACTCATGCGAAAACGGCGTAGTACATTTCATTGACTGTTGCATAGACTTTTCTGGAGACTATGTTTATGATCTGGTTGACAATGACCCCAAAACACAACTTTTCAGTGAAGCACTTAGACTTGCCGGCTTCCACAAAATTTTAAACGAATGGTACGATTACGATTACAAGATTGGCGAAGACTCTGTGCTAAAAGGTATTGCACTTACATCTGCCGGTAACAATTACACCGTATTCTATTGGGATAAGAGAAAAACCAACTTTACACTACTCGTGCCAACCGATTCAATCTTCCATAAGAACAACGTTTTCAATATCCAAGACATGTTCGAAATGGCAAATGGAATTTATAATCCCAATAATGAGTTGGATGACTCCATCTTGGCAGACTACACCAATCAATACAACCCATTACATAAGTTCCTGGCATATCATATTCTGCCATTCCTGACAGACCTTTCCAGAATCAATGGTAGAAAAGATATTGTCAAGACATATAATGCAAAAAAAACTGACCCTGAGGATTATTTTGAGACAATGCTCCCCAAAAGCCTGATGAGAATATCAACCAGACTTAAAAACGAGGAATTGGATATAAGCAATATCTATATCAACAGCCGTGGCAGTGAAGGCAACGGAACTGTTGGCTTTAAGGGACCAAAAGTAAGAGGCGTAAAGATCCTTACCGCCGAAGAGATGGGTGTTTCAAAATATAGTGCATTGAATGGAGTTTACCATTATGTAGACGATATATTAAGATACGACTCAAAAGTACGTGAGGATGTGCTGGATCGCCGTATTAGAATTGACTGTACTACACTCTCACCTGATTTCATTACATCAGGTGCCCGCCAGTTCGATGCAAGCAACACTGGAGTAACTAGATACGGAAGCGGGTTTAAAGACCCAAAGAACTTTATATCTTACCATTCGGATTACACACTGTCTGTTCGTTCTCCGACGACCTCTAGCAGTTATGCATATGAAGGTGATGGCATAGACATTGAGGGACAATTTGATATGTATGTAAAGCTTCCGCCCATCCCTCATAATGGAACATGGCAGCTCCGTTTGTCATTCCGTTCAAATAGGCTCTGCGGTATTGTACAGACCTATATTGCCGCTCTGCCTGTTGGACAGCCAGTAGATCGTACCGACTGGAAACCACTAGGTTTGCCTATAGATCTTAGAGTAAACCTAACTGACCCCTCTGTGGGCTGGATAAAAGATTCAGAACTAGAAGATAACGGTGCAATTGAAAGATTGGACAAATCAATGAAGAACCGTGGCTGGCTAAAAGGCTCTGATGCGCAAAAAACTGCCACAGACATTCTTCACCGTGATGTTGATACAATGGGACGTCTTATTCTGGCGACAGAATACATGACAAGTAATACTGATTATTACATCCGTTTCAAACAGCTTCTTGATGACAACAAGGCCGAATTCCTGTTCGACTATATTGAATTAGTACCTAAATCAGTATATGATAACAATGAAGACAAACACTAATTGGTTCTAACTTACATATATAGCTCCGGCATAAAATAAATGTCGGAGCTATTTTTTTTTAAAAAAGTGCACAATTAGTTTTGGAGTACCAGCAAAAAGGAGTACCTTTGCATCGCTTTACGAAAAAAGCAGTTGCGCGATTAGCTCAGTTGGTAGAGCAATTGACTCTTAATCAATGGGTCCAGGGTTCGAATCCCTGATCGCGTACGAAAATAGGAGACCAAACGGTCTCCTATTTTCGTACATATGCGATCGGGATTCGAACCCTGGACCCACCGATTATTTACTTTTTTTTAGTTCGCTCCAATACGCTATACATTTGGGGCGAGCGAGTCCTCGAGCGAGAGCAGCCGGAGGCTGCCCTTTTTGCGTTAGCAAAATAAAAGGAGGTTGTGTACCCCAAGCGAATTATATGTGTTTACTCAAACACATATAATTCGCTTGGGGTGGTGCGTTTGAGCGCGCAGAGACCCACATCTTTGCCAGGGATTACCCCTACTCCACGTAACTCGTATTCTACCGTCTTATAGGCTATTTCAGGATGGTTGTTCTCACCACTCAGGTGGCACAGCCATATATTCTTGAGATCGGGATGTATGTTCTCGGCCAGAAATTTGGCTGTTGTCTTATTGCTAAGATGTCCGCGAGGACTTGTAATGCGATCCTTAAGGAACTGGGGATAGTTTCCCATACGCAGCATATCCTCATCATAATTGGCCTCCATAATGAGATAATTGGCCTGAAGAATATATTTGGATGCTGTTTCGGTTATATGCCCAAGGTCTGTCACAAAACAGAACACCTTGCCGTCCACCTCAACACGATATCCCACATTATCTGTACCATCATGAGGTACTTCAAACGGAGTAATTACGAAATCATGGAAACTGAACGGTACCTCCTTCTCCACATAGTGTACGCTACTGCACAGTTTCTCAGTCATACAGTAGTTGTTGTTTATACCCTCATGTGTCTCACGCGTGGCATACACAGGGATTGCACACTTCTCGCCCAAATGGCCCAGCGCCTTGATATGGTCTGCGTGATCATGCGTCACGAATACGGCCATGATTCTCTCAAAAGGTATACCCACATCCTTGAGGTAACCCTTAATCTGTTTTACCGGTATGCCGGCATCAATCAGGATTGCATGTTCGTCTGTGCCAAGATAGTAGCAGTTTCCGCTGCTTCCACTTGACAAACTCATAAAGTAAATCTTCATTTTTATGTTGTCTTATTTCCTTCTTCATAATCATAATGTGTTTAACGGTTCAGAATGGATAGCCTACAGCCAGATGGAATGCAAAATCCCTGCTGAAGTCAGGATGCACAAGAGGCAGTTTCTTGTACATGGTGCTTTCCGAAGGATTATATGCCTTCATTCCACCATCCAACCTCAGGATCAGGAATCCAAAATCAAACCTGAATCCCAATCCATAAGAAACAGCTATCTGTTTATAGAATGTATCAAATCCGAATTCGCCGCCAGGCTGTTCGGCATAATCACGGATGGTCCATATATTACCGGCATCAACAAATGCGGCTCCATTGACCTTCCAGAACAATTTGGAACGGTATTCGAGGCTTGCGCCAAGTTTTATATCGCCAGACTGTTTTATATAATCAATTGTCTTATCGTCACCTTTGTAGGTTCCGGGGCCCAGCTCACGTACCGACCAACCGCGTACGCTATTGGCGCCACCGGCAAAATAGCGTTTTTCAAAAGGCAAACTGGTAGAATTTCCGTACGGAACAGCAATACCCCACTCCAGATGAGCTACAAAATTGTTCATACGGTCCAATCTCCAGTTGGCTGTGAAAGAGAAATCATGTTTGGCATACTGCGCAAAAGCTACGCCAAAAACCTTGCTCTGACCATCTTCATTCTTTTCAAATCCAAGCGGACCGGCAAGCAGGTTAAACATATTTCCCGATGTTTCTATTCCCACGCGTACCGAGTACTGGAACGGCAGGATAGAGTTAATTCTGGCATTTGAATAGTAGAACGTATATCCCAGTTTGGTTATAAGCAGATCCTCATAATTGAACTTCAGGATTGACCTGGCCGATGTAACCTGATCCAGATACTCCGACCTGAAATAATCCGATATCCAGGGAACAACAAGATAGTTCAGGTCAAGGACATCAAGCTGATGGGCCTTCTGCCATGTATCTCCCCACCTGTAGCTCCATCCTGCCGAGAATATCGTCTTCTGAAACTCAGGACGTTGCTGTGCATTGATCTTTGCGCTGAAGCGAGATGTTGCCTGACTACGGCGCTGAATATCCTGAGACATGAAAGGCATAAGGAATTCAGGAAAATCAAGATTGGCCTCCAAACCGTATTCCAGATATGTATCACCTGTGTAACCCGGAAGATTTGAAATGGATTCATAAGCACCGCGGACTTTCAGGGTCAGCTGCTCCGAACCGCGAAACAGATTCCTGTCGGTAAACGCCACCGATGCCGCCGCACCCAAATCACCTGCGGTATTGGTACCCTCTACCTCAACGGAAAACGAGTGTTTGGGAAGACTCATCAGCAAAACATTCGCACTCAGTTGGTTGTTGCTACCAGGTATTTCATTCAGGCTGATGTTTGAGTATCGGAGCATTCCAAGTCGCGAAAGAGACGTATATGTTTTGGACACCGAATCAGAATTATATGTCATACCTTCCCTCAGGAATGAATGAATATCAATTATCTTAGGCCTCAGCATAGGCTTCTCATTCTCGCCGGGATATGTCAGATGTATCCCTTTGTAACTGGCTGTCGAACTTGACAAGGCTGTCGGCAAGTTTCCGTTCTTGTCAGACAGGACATATTCAATGGACGAAATCGAGAACTGCCTGTGAGGATGAACATTTCCCTCCTCGTCAACGCTTTCGGCTGCAACAATCATTCTTAAACCCACCTTATCACTTCCCTTCGCCGTATCGGCCACAAACGATATGTAATCCCTGTTGAACCTGTAATATCCGTACTTGTGTACCAGATTTACTATTCGGACACGTTCGTCATTCAGGATTTCGGCATCAAGATTGATTCCCGGAGCCAGAAGAGACTCGTCAATATGATCATTTATGATACGGCTTATCGCACTATCCTGCACAGTAATTCTCACGCTGTCAACAACGAACATCTTACCCGGATGCAATCTGTATCGGACAGTAGTTTTAGGACGACGTTTATTTACCGACGAATACGTAACCTGGGCATTCAGATAACCAGAATTCATCAATGAACGCTTCATGTCTGAACATGTAGCCTCGGACAATAAAGGATCATAGATAACAGGCGCCTCACCAGATTTGGTACGTGTTAACGAATAGAATCTGAGAGGGAAACGGAACAATCCGAACCATCGCGAGTTTGGTGTCTGATATGACAAGTTCTTGTATTTGGAAGCATCAGTAACACTCTTGTCATCAGATGACACATCTATTTTGTTCAGCAGATATTGGTCCTCGGGGACATACTTGTACACGGAACAGGATGCAAGCCCAAGAATTAAGGCTATACAGATTACTGTTTTTATTGGAATCCTGTTCATACTTAAGTTTGCCTTTAACTTACAAAATTAAGCAAACTATCCAGCCTTTCAAAGTATGGTTGTAAAAAATAACTATCTTTACACCTATCAAAAAAACACGTATGCTCAGCAAGAATGACATAAAAAACATCAAGAGTCTGGAACAGAAGAAATTCCGCGATGAGAAGAATCTATTTGTGGCAGAGGGACACAAATTGGTTGGCGAATTGCTGGGCATTTTTGACTGCACACTTCTGGTTGCAACCAGCCAATGGGCCGAGACACGCAAGAACCTCCCAGCAAACCGGGTTGAGGTCGTTACTCCCGACGAACTGAAACGCGCCAGCCTGCTTCGTTCTCCACAGGATGTCCTGGCTGTATTCCGAATCCCGCAAAAAGAGGTATCAATGTCATCAGCAACATCAAAGAATCTGGTTCTGGCGCTGGATGACGTACAGGATCCGGGCAACCTGGGCACAATCGTCCGAATTGCGGACTGGTTTGGCATAAAGGATATTTTCTGTTCAAAAGGCACCGCCGACATCTATAATCCCAAGGCCGTACAGGCAACAATGGGAGCAATAGCAAGAGTGTCTCTACATTACACAAATCTGGCAACTGAAATCCGCAAGCTGCCCACATCCGTTCCGGTATATGGAACATATCTTGACGGCGAAACAATCTATAAAACCTCATTGTCAGACAACGGAGTTATAATAATGGGCAATGAAGGAAACGGGATTAGTCCTGAGGTAAGTAAAACTGTAAATCGCAAGCTATACATTCCAAACTGGCCGGCAGGCGCGGCTACATCAGAGTCCTTAAATGTAGCCATTGCAACAGCAATAGTCTGTTCAGAGTTCCGACGGAGATAAATCAGGGTTAACGTGTGCCGCAGTATCTGGCAAAACCACCTCGTGATAACGCATCAGCTGCATACCGGAAAGTACCAGCATGCCGCCGCGGTTGTCTGTTGAATCAATATAATTGATGGATCCGCTAATGTTCAGCATATCCTTGTCCGAATCCAGGACTACCGACAGAGCCACCTTTCCGCTATTATGGAGTATTGTATCGGCTGTGGCCACACTGTCATTGTAATATGCCGAAAGTGACATATATGCATATGCAGGAACGCCCGAGTCTACCGATACGAATGTTCCGTATAGATCAAGGTTTATTGTATCGCCTCTGTGAAATGTGGTGTCCCGGTTTATCCTATATGTCAGTTTGTTCATATAGGCCGAAGTATTGAGCAAAGCAGTGCGGTCGAGATACCACAGATTTATACTGTCACCCGACGGGATGGAGAATGCAGCCTTCTCTATTTGAGCAAGAGACTTGCTCACAGACTTGTACTCAGCTTCAACCCTGTTTGAAAGGTGTTTGTAAATCTTCGTCAGTTCTTTGGGATAACGGGTATACCAGACAAGGGATGTGTTGAATTCTTCCTTGGTTATGCCGTTTTTGGCATATGCCCAGTCAACGTATGCCTGAATAGTGTATCTCTCCTCTTTAGGTAGTTCCTGACCTATAGCCTGTGCCAAATGATAATCATACAGGAACTGCTCCATCTTCTTTGGTGAAAGGACATTGTCGGGGCGTTTCAGGCGACAGCCCGAAAGGGAGACAGTCAGTATGACAACCAACAACAGGCTAACTCTCCTCATCACCATTATTGTAATGCAGACCCATGTTAACCACCTTAGTGTAGAAAAGCAGAAGCGTTATCACACCACAGGTGATACATGAATCGGCAAAATTGAAAACAGGATTAAAGAATATGTCTCCACCCACCAGAGGCATCCATTCCGGCCAGGTCCATAGCGGAAAATAGAACATGTCCACCACTCTTCCGTACAGGAACGGCGCGTAACCGTCTCCAAAAGATGTGAATACGGCCTCATTGAAAGGAGTGCTCTCGGTAAAAATCAATCCGTAGAACATGCAGTCAATCAGATTGCCGGTAGCACCCGCTATAACGAATGATACTGTTACAATATATCCTGTAGGAAACCCCTTATCAAGTATCTTTATGAGATACCAGGTAAAGAAACCTATTGCACCTATACGGAATAAGGATAAAAACAGTTTGCCTATTATTTCCAGCCCGAACGCCATGCCGTTGTTCTCAACAAACAGTATTTTGAACCATGACGTAACTTGGATGCTCTCGCCAAGTGACATACCTGTCTTGACCATAATCTTGATAATCTGGTCAACAACCAGCACTGAAAGTATTATTATCAGCGCAATACGTCCCTGACGGGAACATCTTTTGTTCTCCGGCTGGCAGTTATCCATAGTATGGATCAATGCTTGTTTTGCTTGGCCTCGATGCAAAGGGTTGCATGAGGTACGGCGCGCAGACGCTCCTTAGGTATCAGTTTGCCGGTTTCGCGGCAAATACCGTAGGTCTTATTCTCAATGCGTACCAGAGCGGCCTGCAGCGACTGGATAAACTTCATCTGACGCTGTGCAAGACGTGTTGTCTCCTCTTTTGAGAGGGTGTTTGCTCCCTCCTCAAGCACCTTATATGTAGGCGATGTATCATCAGTGCTGTTGTTGTCAGCGTTCATAAGAGAGGCCTTGAGTGCATCATAGTCCCTCTGCGCAATCTCAAGTTTTTCGTTGATGATCTGACGGAACTCCTCAAGTTCCTCATCTGAATAACGGTTCTTCTCTGCCATAATGTTGGTAAAGTTATAGGTTAAGGTTATTGATTAATTTTTCTCTATCTGAAGTTTGAATGTGTAATCGTCAAACGATATATCCTCACCCTGTTCCATTCCGGGAACCAGTTCGATGCTGTCGGCCAGAACCTGGCTCTTGATCCAATCCTCATACTCACGGACAGCAGCATCGGTCTCGGCATTGGAATTCAAACGCACCTTGATGCGGTCGATTATCTCCAGACCGTTCTGCTTACGTGAATCCTGGATACGTTTCTTAAGCTCACGTGCTATACCCTCGCGCTTGAGTTCATCGGTAAGCTGGATGTCAAGAGCGACAGTCAGTGTACCCTCATTGGCAACCACCCAACCCGGGATATCCTCGCTGAATATCTCAACCTCGGTGGTATCGACAGTTGCGGGAGTGCCGTTAATATCAAAGGTAAAGCTACCATTCTGCTCAAGTTTGGCCACATCCTCCTGACTCATGTTCTGAACTGCGGCGGCAACACCCTTCATAAGCGGGCCGAACTTCTTGCCAAGTATCTTGAAGTTACACTTGACTTTCTTGACCAGAACGCTGGTGGCACCCTCTACGAACTCGATCTCTTTCACGTTAACCTGATCGCGGATAAGCTCCTTGACAGGCTCCAGATGTGAACGGAGTTCTGCGGTAACGGGTATGAGGATCTTCTGCAGCGGCTTGCGCACGTTGATCTTGACGTCATCGCGCTTACGCAGTGCCAAAACCATAGAAGTAAGCTTCTGTGCAAGCTCCATACGGGTTTCAAGTTCCTTGTCAACCAGAGAATCATCACATACCGGATAAAGAGCCAGATGTACTGACTTGGCTGCCTCAGAATCAGCCACAACGGTAAGGTCACGATAGAGACGGTCTGCGTAGAACGGTGCAATAGGTGACATCAGACGTGATACAGTCTCGAGGCATGTATAGAGAGTCTGATATGCAGCCAGCTTATCCTGGCTCATGCTACTGCCCCAGTAACGGTCACGCGTAAGGTGAACATACCAATTGGACAGATAATCATTCACAAAGTTCGTTATCAGACGGCCGGCACGTGTAGGCTCGTAGTCATCAAGACTCTCACGGACATCTTTGGTCAGTGAGTTAAGCTCACTCAGAATCCAGCGGTCCATAACGGGACGCTCTGCTACGGCAATCTGAGCGGCAGAGTTGTCAAAGCCGTCCACATTGGCGTACTGGGCAAAGAACTTGTATGTGTTATGCAGTGTGCCGAAGAACTTGCGAGTAACATCCTTCACGCCCTCCTCGTCAAACTTAAGGTTATCCCAAGGCTGGGCGTTAGTTATCATGTACCAGCGCAGGGCATCACTACCGAACTGCTCAATCTCCTGGAACGGATCAACGGCATTGCCCAAGCGCTTGGACATCTTGTTGCCGTTCTTGTCCAGAACCAAACCGTTTGAAATCACTGTCTTGAATGATACGCTGTTCTTGACCATCGTGGCGATTGCGTGCAGCGTATAGAACCAACCGCGTGTCTGATCCACACCCTCGGCAATGAAATCGGCCGGGAATACGGTACCGTTGTCAATGAGCTCCTTGTTCTCAAACGGATAGTGCATCTGGGCAAACGGCATTGCACCGCTATCAAACCAAACGTCTATAAGGTCAAGCTCACGCTTCATTACACGTCCTGCTTCAGATACCAGCACGATATCATCAACATAAGGACGGTGCAGGTCAATCTTATCGTAATTAGCAGCTGTATAGACACCGGGCTGGAAACCCTTCTCCTTGAACGGATTTGACTTCATTACACCGGCCTTGACAGCCTTCTCAATCTCATTGTAAAGTTCCTCTACCGAGCCTATACACAGCTCATCGCCCTCATCATTACGCCAGATAGGCAGCGGAGTACCCCAGTAGCGGCTACGGCTCAGGTTCCAGTCATTCAGGTTCTCAAGCCACTTGCCGAATCGGCCTGTTCCGGTTGATTCCGGCTTCCACTTGATGGTATCGTTAAGCTCCATCATGCGCTCGCGTGCGGCAGAAGCCTTGATGAACCAGCTGTCAAGAGGATAATAGATGACCGGCTTATCGGTACGCCAGCAGTGAGGATAGTTGTGTACATGCTTCTCAATCTTGAAGGCGGTACCTGCCTGCTTCATGCGGATGCAGATGTATACGTTCAGGTCCTCCTCCTTAGAAGCGGCAGCCTCGTCATACTTGCCGCCAACGTTGAACTTGGGATCATATGCATTCTTTACATAAGCGCCCTGGTACTCATTGTAGAGATCCTTGTCAATGCAGTTCTTTACAAAGTCCGGATCCAGTTCATCCATGAGCCAGTATTTACCGGTAAAGTCAACCATGGGACGGGTCTCCATCTTGCGGTTCACCATAAAGAGCGAAGGGATTCCTGCGGCCTTGGCTACGAATGCGTCATCGGCGCCGAATGTGGGAGCTATATGAACTATGCCGGTACCATCCTCGGTGGTTACATAGTCACCGGGTATTACGCGGAAACCGGCATCTGAAATCTGAATTGAGCCGTCATCAGCCTTAAATACAGGCTTTACCCACGGGAAGAGCTGCTTATAGTGCATGCCCACCAGATCTGCACCCTTATACTCGGCTACAATCTGATAAGGTACAACCTTGTCACCCTGAGTGTATGAGTCAAGTGCAAGTTCTGCGCCCTTGGGATCAAGGTATGCACCGAGACGTTCCTTTGCCATAACGATGGTAACGGGTGCGCCGGTATAGGGATTGTATGTGCGTACTGCTACATATTCTATCTTGTTGCCTACGCAGAGAGCGGTATTTGAAGGCAGAGTCCACGGAGTTGTGGTCCAAGCTACGAAGCAAGGAGTTCCCCACCCCGTCATCTCGGGTTTGGGATCGGTCATCTCAAACTGGGCGGTAACGGTGGTATCCTTGACGTCGCGGTAGCAGCCGGGCTGGTTCAGCTCGTGGCTGGAAAGACCGGTACCTGCTGCGGGTGAATAAGGCTGAATTGTATATCCTTTATAAAGATAACCCTTGCCGTAGAGTTGCTTGAGCAGCCACCACAGAGTCTCAATATAACGGTTATCGTATGTTATGTAAGGATTGTCAAGGTCCACCCAGTAACCTATCTTCTGAGTAAGGTCACTCCAGTGCTCCTTGTATTTCATGACCTCGGTACGGCAGTTCATGTTGTAGTCATCGACCGAGATTTTCTTTCCTATATCCTCCTTCGTTATGCCGAGCTTCTTCTCTACGCCAAGCTCAACCGGAAGTCCGTGGGTATCCCAACCGGCCTTACGGTTAACCTGATAGCCGCACATGGTCTTGTAACGGCAGAATGTGTCCTTGATGGTACGGGCCATTACGTGATGGATTCCAGGCATTCCGTTGGCCGAGGGAGGTCCCTCATAGAATACGAAAGAAGGGCAACCTTCACGCTCCTTTATGCTGCGTGCAAAAAGATCCTCCTTCTGCCAGTCTTCCAACACATCTTTGTTTACCTGTGACAGATCAAGCTGTCCACGCTCAGCAAACTTTTTCATCACAATTATCTGATATATAAGGATTTACATTATAACTACAGGCATCATGCCCGTAATTTGGCGCAAATTTACTACTTTTATTCTTAAGAATAAAGTTATAACATGGTTATCTTTGCAAATATGAAGTTATCTGCGATGATACGAAAGGGACTACTCCTGCTGTATATGATGCCTTGTCTTGTATTTGGACAAAGCACCGTATCGGGCGTTGTAATTGACATACACAGCGGAGAGCCGATGCCGTTTGCGACAGTATACGTAAACGGCACCACAAAAGGTACCATAACTGATAACGACGGCCTGTTTAAACTCAATGGCATAAAGTTTCCGTCAACACTGGTATTCAGTTTCGTGGGCTATAAGACACAAGTTCTTGAACTGAATCATGATCCTGGTATCCTGCGAATAAGACTTCAGACCAATGACGACCTGCCTGAGGTGGTAATCACAGACTATAGTGAGCGCGAAAAATACCTGGAGTACTTCAAGAGCATGTTCCTGGGCGATGACCGATGGGGCCGAAACGCTACCATCCTTAATGAAGACGCCATTATGTTTGACAATTCCGGCACTGATGAGGCAGGCACCCTGTTCAAAGCCTGGGCAGGTGAACCTATCATCATTGACCTTCCGCTATTAGGATATGAGTTGTATGTAGATTTGGCAAACTTTTCGGTCCAACGCATAGGAGGCAATGCCATCTGCGATATACTCGGTTACTTTTTCTACAAGCCTTACAGCACTGAAAACATGCGCCAAAACGCCAAATATGAAAAGAACCGCGCAGCGGCATATTATAACTCCAACCTGCATTTCCTAAGGTCTTTATATCAGAACCGGCTGGCCGAGAACGGATACATACTCTCCATGGCCGATTCGGCAGAGGTAGTGGTTGAGGATGTGACCAAATTCCTGCCTGTCAGTCTGGGACTTTATTCCGGTAAAAAAAGCGACGGCCAGATGCAGATTTACGGTCTGAGCGACAAGAGGCTCAAGATCCAATACTACCACAGAATTGACGGTTCTCCGCTGGATTTGACCATACATAAGCCCGGTATTCACCTATTCTCGGAATCAGGAATCCATCTGATTAAAGACACCTGCACAATCCTCAACAACGGCACCATACCGGACAACAGCATCCGCTTTACCGGCGATATCTCACAAAAAAGGATTGGCGCCTCCCTACCCGAAGATTATTAAAAATTTGTAACTTCGCGGTCTGAAACCGAATACCCGTCCAAATGAACATTGCAATAGTCAAGTACAATGCCGGAAACATTCGCTCGGTAATAGGTGCGCTGAACAGACTTGGCGTCAACCCCGTTTTGACCGATAATGAAGAGCTGCTGCGTAGTGTCGACAAGGTGATATTTCCCGGTGTCGGCGAGGCCAGCACCACCATGGAGTATCTTCGCGCACATGGTTTGGACCGCATAATCAAGAATCTTAAGCAGCCTGTTCTGGGCATATGTCTGGGCCAGCAGCTTATGTGCAGCCACAGCGAAGAGGGAAATACCGACTGTCTGGGTATTTTTGATGTCCCCGTACTCAAATTCCAACCCGAAAAACATGAGGACAAAGTGCCGCATATGGGTTGGAATACCATTGAGACTACAAAAGACGGTCTGTTCAAAGGATTCACCAAACCTGAATACGTATATTTTGTACACAGTTTTTATGTACCGGTTTGTGAGTGGACCGCCGCAAAGACTGATTACATACTCCCATTCAGTGCATCGCTTCACAAGGACAACTTTTACGCAACTCAGTTCCACCCCGAGAAGAGCGGCGCAACAGGAGAGCGTATTCTTAAGAATTTTCTTGACATTTGACAACAATGGAGATAGTTCCCGCAATAGACATAATTGATGGAAAGTGCGTACGCCTGACCAAGGGTGACTACAATGCGCAGAAAACCTACGGCGACAACCCGCTGGACATGGCGCTGCGCTTTCAGGATGCCGGCATACGCAGGTTGCATCTGGTCGATTTGGACGGTGCCCGAAGCAAACATATAGTCAATTATCCCACCCTTGAAGCTATTGCCGGACATACCGATCTTACAGTCGATTTCGGCGGTGGTATCAAATCCACACAGGACCTTGAAACAGCACTGGGATGTGGCGCAGCCATGGTAACCATAGGCAGCACCGCCGTAACCGAGCCGGAGCTTATGGCACAATGGATCGAGGATTTCGGCCAGGAGCATATAATACTTGGGGCCGATGCCCGCGACGGCAAGATATCGGTAAACGGATGGAAAGAAGACAGCGAACTGAAACTCAATGACTTTATCCGCGGTTATATGCAGAAAGGAATCACTCAGGTTCTCTGCACCGACATAAACCGTGACGGCATGCTGCAAGGTCCCTCGGTAGACCTTTATAAATCCCTGCTTAAGGAGTTCCCCGGCATAAAGCTGATTGCGAGCGGAGGCGTAAGCTCCGTCCAGGACCTGATTGATTTAAAGGAGGCCGGACTACCCGCAGCCATAGTGGGCAAAGCCTATTATGAGGGCCGCATTACCCTTGACCAACTTTCCAAACTAAGCCAGGAATAATAAGATGTTAGCAAAGAGAATCATACCCTGCCTTGACATATGCAACGGACGCACCGTAAAGGGCACCAACTTTGTGAACCTGCGTGATGCGGGTGACCCCGTGGAGTTGGGCCGCCTGTACAGTGAGCAGGGAGCCGACGAGCTGGTATTCCTTGACATAACAGCATCATTCGAAGGAAGAAAAACCTTTACAGAATTAGTTGAACGGATAGCGGCGAACATATCTATCCCCTTCACCGTTGGCGGTGGCATTCACGAACTCAAGGATGTGGAGCGTCTGCTGAATGCCGGAGCCGATAAGGTATCGGTCAACTCGGCTGCCATCAAGAACCCGGACCTGATTGATCAGATTGCCTTGAATTTTGGTTCACAGGTGTGCGTGGTGGCAATTGACGCCAAGCAGACACCTGAAGGGTGGCGCTGTTTCCTGAACGGAGGCCGCGTTCCTACCGACCGAATGCTTTTTGAGTGGGCTCATGAAGCGAACCGGCGCGGTGCAGGCGAGATACTGTTTACCAGCATGGATCATGACGGAGTAAAAGAGGGGTATGCAAACGACGCACTACGAAGACTGTCGGACGAGCTTACAATTCCGGTTATTGCATCGGGCGGAGCAGGCAAAAAGGAGCATTTCCGTGACACCTTCATAGAGGGTCACGCCGATGCCGCGCTGGCTGCCAGCGTTTTTCACTTCGGTGAGATACCGATTCCCGAATTAAAACAGTACCTTTGCAACTTGAAAATTCCTATTAGAATATAAGTACCATATAAGATGGATATCAATTTTGAAAAAATGGGCGGTCTTGTACCCGCTATCGTTCAGGACAACGTAACACGTAAGGTCCTGATGCTTGGTTTCATGAACAAGGAAGCCTATGACAAGACCGTCGAGACCGGAAAAGTCACATTCTGGAGCCGCACCAGAAACTGCCTTTGGACCAAAGGCGAAACCAGCGGAAACTTTCTGAACGTAAAGGAGATCCTGCTTGATTGCGATAAGGACACACTTCTTATCAAAGCACGTCCCGACGGTCCTGTTTGCCACACCGGTGCAGATACCTGCTGGAACGAGCAGAACTCGGTCGACCTGAATTTCCTGTCATACCTGCAGGATTTCATTGACCGTCGCTATAAGGAGATGCCCGAGGGATCATATACCACATCGCTGTTCAAGAGCGGAGTGAACCGCATGGCTCAGAAAGTTGGAGAAGAAGCTGTTGAGACCGTAATTGAGGCCACAAACGGCACTGATGACCGTCTGATTTATGAGGCATCGGACTTGATTTACCACCTCATCGTACTGCTCACCTCAAAGGGACACCGCATTGAGGAGTTGGCAGCCGAGCTGGTAAAGCGCCACAAGGAATAATCTTCCAACACAACATAATGGACATAATAGATTACAGAAACGTTGAAATCCGCCAGGAGGATATGTTCGTCCTGGGCGATGTCACATTCACGGTTCAGGAGGGCGATTTTGTCTATCTGATAGGTAAGGTAGGTTCAGGAAAAAGCTCGCTGTTCAAGACACTTTACTGTGAGATTGATGTGCTCTGCCCCATGCCTGACAGCCACGCGATAGTGCTGGGTATGGACCTGATGACCATCAAGAAGCGTCAGATTCCGCGTCTGCGCCGCCAAATGGGCATAGTTTTTCAGGATTTCCAGCTGCTTACTGACCGCAACGTTTTTGATAATCTGAGCTTTGTACTTAAATCCACCGGATGGAAGGACAAGAAACTCATACACCAGAAAATTTTTCAGGTTCTGGGAATGGTGGGTATGGATACCAAGGGGTATAAGATGCCGCATGAGCTCTCCGGCGGAGAGCAGCAGCGTATCTGCATAGCCCGTGCACTGCTGAATGACCCAAAGCTGATTCTGGCCGATGAGCCCACAGGAAATCTGGACCCGGAGACAGGTCGTCAGATCATGGAGATTCTTCATAAAGTTGGAGAAAGCGGCACCACCATCCTGATGATCACCCATAACTTACAGTGGATTGATGAGTTCCCCGGACGCGTATTCAAGTGCCAGGACCGTAAGCTTCTGGTGGATGCCGATGCCAAGGAAACCCAAGAGCAGGAAGAAAAGTAAGAAACAAACAAAAACCATAACATGAAAGTACTGAAATTCGGAGGCACATCAGTAGGAAGCCCCGAGAGAATGAAAGAGGTAAGCCGCCTCATTACTGAAGACGGACAGCAGAAACTGGTAGTCCTGTCAGCAATGTCCGGTACCACGAACTCACTTGTAGAGATAGCCCAATACCTTTACGGCGGTAACAAGGCCGGTGCAGATGATGTAATCAATCGTCTGCGTGCCAAGTATTACGCCCACGTCCCCGAGCTCCTGAGCAAGAAGGAGAACCAGGATGACGTACAGAAATTCCTTGAAGACAAGTTCTCATACCTGCAGTCTTTCCCCAAAGACAACTTTACAGAAAAGGAAGAGAAAATCATACTTGCCCAGGGCGAACTGATTTCCACATACATGGTTACCAGCTACCTTAAAGAGCAGGGCATCAAGGCCGCTCTCCTACCCGCTTTGGATTTCATGAAAACCGACGAAGACGCCGAACCTGACATGAATTTCATTGCCGAGCACGCAGCAAAGGCTCTGAAATCAGTTCCGGGAATGCAGATATACATCACCCAAGGTTTCATTTGCCGTAACGCAAAGGGTGACATTGATAATCTTCAGCGTGGCGGAAGTGATTATACCGCATCCATTCTGGGCGCAGCCATCAAGGCCGATGAAATCCAGATATGGACCGATATTGACGGTATGCACAACAATGATCCGCGCGTAGTTGACAACACCAAGCCAGTTCGTCATCTGCACTTTGAGGAGGCTGCCGAGCTTGCCTACTTCGGAGCCAAGATACTTCACCCCACCTGCATCCAGCCTGCCAAGGCAGCCAACATACCGGTACGCCTGCTCAACACCATGGAGCCCAGCGCTCCCGGAACGTTGATCGACAACCAATCAGAACCGGGACGTATTGCAGCTGTAGCAGCAAAGGAGAATATTACCGCCATCAAGATCAAATCAAGCCGAATGCTTCTGGCACACGGTTTCCTCAAAAAGGTATTCGAGGTGTTTGAGACATACCGCACATCAATCGATATGATCTGCACATCCGAGGTCGGTGTCTCAATGTCAATCGATAACACAAAGAATCTGGAAGACATCGTTGCTGAGCTCAAGAAATACGGTACAGTCACTGTCGATAAGGATATGTGCATTATCTGCGTTGTAGGTGATATGGTCTGGGAGAATCTGGGATTTGAATCACGTGCCTTGGATGCTCTGGCCGATATCCCCGTACGTATGATTTCCTACGGCGGAAGCAACTACAACATCTCATTCCTGGTAAAGGGAACTGATAAGAAAGCTGCTCTGCAGCGCCTTAGTGACGTTCTCTTCAACAACAAGTAAAGATGCGCACACCCTACTACCAATATGACCTGAGGATATTGGAGAATACCCTCAAGTCAATAGAAGAATGCATGGGCGACAACCCCGATTGGCACATGCATTATGCCATCAAGGCAAATGCCAATCCTCTGCTGCTCAAGCACATCAATGAGTACGGTCTGGGCATAGACTGCGTAAGCGGAGGCGAGATTCAGGTTGCCCTTGACAACGGATTTCCGGCATCATCAATAGTATTCGCAGGCGTAGGCAAGGCTGACTGGGAGATTGATCTGGCACTCAATGCCGGCATACTCTGCTTTAATGTAGAGTCTGAAGCTGAGTTGGACGTGATTGCCGAGCGTTGTGCTACCTTGAACAAGACCGCTCACATAGCTCTGCGCGTAAATCCCGATGTCGATGCCCACACCCATGCAAACATAACCACCGGCAAGGCCGAGAACAAGTTCGGTATAGAGATTCCCATGCTGCTGCCCATCATTCGTAAGGCACAGCAGAACCCCTGCTTCAGGTTTGAGGGATTGCATTTCCATATAGGTTCACAGATACTTGACATGGGACCGTTCCATCTGCTCTGCCAAAAGGTGAATGACCTGCAGGATATGCTTGAAAAAGAGGGTGTTAAGCTCAACAGCATCAACGTAGGCGGAGGTCTGGGTGTAGATTATGCCGCCCCTGAAAAGAATCCCATTCCTGATTTCAGGCAGTACTTCGACATATTCCGCAATGAACTGAAGCTACGCAGTGGCCAGCAGCTCCATTTTGAGTTAGGACGTGCCATAGTAGCACAGTGCGGACGACTTGTCACCAAGGTCCTGTATGTAAAACAGGGAACAATCAAGAAGTTCGCCATTGTGGATGCAGGATTCACCGAGCTCATACGACCCGCACTGTACGGAGCGCATCATAAGATCGTGAACCTGACCTCAAACGGTCCGCTTCAGAAGTACGACGTGGTAGGTCCCATCTGCGAATCATCGGACATATTCGGAAAAGACGAAGTGCTACCGGAGGTTCACCGTGGTGACCTGATAGCACTCATGTCTGCCGGAGCATACGGCGAGACTATGGCATCGTGTTATAACTGCCGTCCTCTTCCGCCAGCAGAGGCATCCAAGTTCTGAAATCAGAATTTACAGATTATTCCCAGCGATACCGGAATATCCCAGTATAGCTCGCTATCATGTTCAAGGATTGCAGCGCCTGCACTGAGGTCTATTCCTATGTTCTTGCTGACGAAAATATCGTATACGGCCTGGCAAGTCAGGAAATTCTCTCTATGACGGCTTGTAGCGGGTTTGCCGCGGAATGACAGCGAGAATGCACCCATATCAAGTCCCATACCTACGCTCCACGTAAAACCGGGATCAAACAGATTCTCTTCGAACAAAGAGCCTGTGGTATAACCCAAATCACCAAGTATGGAAATGCCTCCACGGTTACCGAAACGACATTTCATCTGCATCACGTCACGCATGTTTCCAGACTGTGTAAAGAACTGAACTTGCGGCGAGATTGAGAAATACGGGAATCGGTCATCGGGTTCGTTCCAATTCTTGGCTACAGCTACAATCATACCGGCCGATGCAACCGCTACAGCTGCGGCTCCGATGATTAATGCCGCATCATCGACCTTGTCAAGATCCACATCAGGAGCCTTGGAACGGCTGGGAGTCTGATGACTGTTATTGTAACGGCTCGAATTTGAAGGAGTCCAGTTATCATAGTGACGGCCATCATAATAACGGGCCCTGTGGAACGCATCGAACCAGAAAAGGTCATGATAGAAATCAAACAGGTCAACCAGCAGCATAGCCAGAACAGGATCATCGGGATCGCTGGTACTGTATTTCTTACCCTCGGCATCAAGGGTGCTGTAGACAATGTTGTCAATGACGACCTCCTTGACCGGCTTTTCAACCGGCACCGGATCATGTAGTTCGGCCACCGAATCAGGCATGAAAAGGTCATACATTACCGACTTGGTCTTGTCCTTGTATTTGAAATGAAACTGTGCAGTAACTTCGGCCGGACAGTTCTTGTACATGGTCAGATAATCCTGTCCGTCATCGGCAGTAACCACCTCACCCCATACCATAATGTTGGACTTGTCCTTTTTCTTTCCGTATATGGCCGTAAGCGGAAGCATCACCGCCATCATCAAAATCATAAACTTTTTCATAAAGCTTTCAGGTTTAAATCCGATGACAAAGTTATTGAGGATAGTTTACCCGCCGATGGGTATTTTCCCTAAAAGATCAAAGGAAAAACCCTAAATCAGCTCTCCTGCGGCTCCGGTAATTCCGTATCAGAACTCTCCGCGCCTGTATCCTGCAGTTGCGGAATCGGATTCTTGGCGCTTTGCTTGGCACCCAGTTTCTGCAGCTTGGCACAAGTCTGGATTATGCTCTGTCCGCTGGGTTCCAACTTCTTTCCGGCTGCCTCATATGCTTTTCCTGCACTCTCAAGAGCCTTGCCTATAGCTTTGTAACGATCCATAAACTGGCCCACGCGGTCCATCATCTCATTGGCCAGCTCATAGACCAACTCATGATTCTGGGCCTGTGCTATCTGAGTCCAGGTCAGGTTAATGATACGCAGGGCAGCAAAGAGAGTCTGTTCATCGGCTATATATACATTACGTTCCATTGCGTTACGCCACAAGTCGGGCTGAGCCTTTACGGCAGTCCAAAGAGCACCGGTGTTGGGTACGAACATGATTACGTAATCCATCTTGACCTTGGGTGGCTTAACATATGATGAATAGTCCTTCCTGGCTAACTCCTTTACATGTTTCTGTATGCTATCCACATGTGCTTTAAGGAATTTCTGACGGTCAGACTCATTATCGGCGTTAACATAGTCCATAAATGCTGTAAGGGAGACCTTGGAGTCTATTATCACATCACGTTTCTGGTCCAGATGCAGGATAACATCGGGGCGCAGACGACGGTCCTCTTCAGTGTGTACAACATCGCCGCCTGCATCACGGATGGTCGACTGCATATCATAGTGAACCCCCTTGGTCAAGCCCTGTGACTCCAGAAGCTCATCAAGTATTATCTCTCCCCAATCACCCTGTACACGGCCTGCATGGCGGAACACTCGGGTTAGTTCATCGGCACTCTCCTTAGCTGCAGCACTTTGGCGCATCATATTCTCGGCCTGTGTCTTTATCTCGCTGCTTATGGAGGTCTGTTTGATGGTATTCTCCTTCATAGCCTCCTTCATCCTGTCAATGGTCTCCTTAAGGGGATTTACAATCTGACCTATGCTTGTATTGCTGGAATTTGCAAACTCCTCCTGACGACGTTTGAGCATATCCTCGGTTGCAGACTGCATCTGGGCAGTGACTTTAGCTATCGTCTCGTCAAACTTGGCCTGTTGTGCCGCAAATGAATCCTGATAAAGTTTCTCCTGAGCGGCGATCATATCGTCACACGCTTTCTGACGGGCATCGAGCAACTCATCGGTATGAGTCTGCCATTCTTTCTTGGCCTTGCCTGTACCCAGCATGTATCCTGCGAGCAGGCCCACAATTGCACACAATACACCAATTATTACAACCATATGATTCTGGAAAATCTGTCTGTATACCAGCTACGAAGATAATAATTCTTTACGGGAATCTGTTCATAAATGCTTTATTATCTTTAATAGATTATCATATATATTAATTATTTTTGCAGCGGAAAAAAGGATGTCTTGTCGTGATGTCAAGACGGTGCAATAGTCCATTTATAAACTCAATATGTCCCGCGGAATCAATAGGTTCTTAATTATAATTAATCAACAAACAATGAGAGAAAACAAAGACTATCCGAGGCGATGGCTAAAGCTGTTGCCGGTAATTCTGTTGTGCCTGATCCTAGGCAGCGGCAAGCTGTCGGCAAAAGCCAGGCACTTCAACAACACTGAAGACCACTTTGTTGTAAACAATCCTACTATGACAGCTCCCTACATGAGCTTTCAGGTGATGTACTATGACCGTACATCAAGCAACAACTCGTTCTTCCAGAAACGCAGACCAAGCGGAGTACCCAGCAATGCCCCCGAAGGTCCCGCCGTTTTCATTGACGGAGTTTATTTCTGCTCACCCGTGGCCGAAATGGCCTTCCCGGGCGGTTCAAGCGCCACCTCCGGTGACGGAGATGACGGTGCAGCTTCAGATCTTGCATCAAAAGACAATTCCTGGAGCGGCAAAGTATACCGTGGAAAAATCAATGGAAAGAACTACACCTTATTGTTTTATGACCCGCGTCAGAAAGGAGGTGGCAGTCAGGTGTTCATGTACACTTGCTATCTGTTCGTAGACAAAATGCAGGTCGGCGACAAGCATAGCGTTACCATTAAAGGTTGGTGGCGCATGAACAGCGACCAACGAAACGGCAAGGAGGAATCATGGACATGGAATTTCAATGCCCTGGGTTCATTCGGTTTCGGTTCGCCGTCTGCCACCATGTATGGTTTTGACAAAATGAAGATAAGCGGCAAGATCAGCAGTTCATGCGGCCCCACAGTTGTCGGCACATACAACGGAGCCACCAAATCAGGATTGTCTTGGACCGACGGTCTTACCACATCACAGTCTTTCATTATGGGAACCCCGAGTTATACGGATGCAGTAATAGGCTGTGATGACCGCACCGATTATACCGGAACCCATACAAAATATGTTGAATATATCATTCAGTACCCGAAATTCTCAAAACCAAGCGGCTGCAATGAGATCCCCAATGACCGAAGACCGGACATCTCGCTGTATCAATGGTACGTAACCTCTGTTCCCGGTTATGTCAAGCCCGTTCAGGCATCCACTCCTTTTGAATCCTTCATGTGGTCAAAATCCATCAAAATCAACTGGGGTGTAGACGAAAGCGGAACACGCAACAAGAACGGAAAATGGTATGTTTACCGCAACAACCAACTGATTACTCCGAACGGTCTGTCCTATTCAACCCGCAACTACACGGACAACGAAGTTCCGGAATATGATGTGAATTACACATATAAGGTTTCTTTCATACCTGACGGCGCCAATGCAGACAATGACAATGACAAACTTGCCATAACCATCAAAAATGCCATCGTTGAACGTAACTGGGGTTTCTCCAACATAGCATGTACTCTTGTTGATGACGGCGCCCATATCAAACTTACATGGAACAACAATGTCATCAACGATGCATCAGGTACCCATCCGTACACATTATCCATTTACCGTTCAGATAATGATGGAAAGACATGGGGATCACCCATAAAAACCATCAACATCAACAGTTCAAGCACAGCCAAAGGTGAATATGTGGATGAGGACAATCAGCTCCATTCCAACTACACCTACAACTATATGCTGAGCATCAACCTTCTGGAAAAGGATTTCACTGCAATATCAGCCCCAATAACACTTGGAGGTTCACAACTGACAGGTTTCAGGGCTACACGCGGAGATTACAACAACGTTGTAAAACTTTCATGGAATGTCAAGCAGGTGGGCGGTGACGATGCCAATTTCGTGGTTTCACGCCGTCCCTTGGGAACCAAAGGAGAAGATGAAGGATGGGTGAACATACATACCACATCCGGAACTGCTTCCAGCTACAGTTATGAAGACATTACCGCACTGCCCGGCACCTATAACGAATACCGTGTATCAATTACAGGCGTTGACGGTTCAGGAAATGCCAGGACATTCTCATCCATGACCACCGATGGATTCTCATACTCTACCGGTGTCATAAGCGGACGTGTAAAATACGGAACCGGTACCGCAGTTGAGGGTGTCAAGGTTAAACTGATGAAACAGGATAACGAAGGCGACATGGGCAGGGCCAGCATGCACTCACTCCGACTCAGGGATGGAGATGCTGCAATGGTATATGAGACCACGCCAACTGAGATTCAGCAACTCTTTGGCGATGATTTCTCTGTACAGATGTTTGTCAAACCCATGAAGGACGAGATAAACCAGAATGGTGCGGATTATCTGGCTTTTGATGTCTATTGTGTATTCACCATAAGACTCTACTATCACCAGGACAAGAAGGCTTATCAGTTGAGCGCATTCGTAGACGGTGATCAAAAATCCAATGTCTACATACCCGCAGACGAATGGAGTCAGCTCACATTCGTTCACTCACACAAGGATTCGGTCACATACGTTTGGGCAGCCACTAACGACACTGTCATGAGTGACACGATTCTTACGGGAAAAGCGGTCAATTGGAACAGCAATGCATTGAAAGCAAAGAAAATAGCCGTAGGAAATGCCGGAGGAGACGATATCGCGAACAATTTCAAAGGCTTTATCGATGAGTTCCGCCTGTTTACCAAGGCTTTGACGGAAAAAGAGATTCTGCGCAACTACAACCACCCGTTGGTAGGCACCGAGGACGGCCTTGCCATATACTATCCTTTTGATGAAGGACTGACAACACAGACCATCGCCTACGACTACTCAAAGACCAATGGAATCCCCAACGGACGACATGCATTGTCTGAGGTCGCCGCGTACAGCTCGACTGACGTTCCGAGCGAAAATCTGCTGTGTATGATGGCTTATACGGACGTGAACGGTAACTACACCATCCGTGGTGTCCATTTCTCGGATGACGGTACTGCATATAGTGTCATTCCTGAACTTGGAATACATCAGTTCTCACCCACATCACAGTCCAGATTCGTGAGCCAGTCTTCACTCGTACACAGCGCCGTTGACTTTGATGATCAGTCATCATTCCCGGTAAGCGGTACCGTGTATTATGAGAATACCACCTACCCCGTTGAAGGCGTCACCTTCAGGGTTGACGGTGTTACATGCACCAAGGACGGTGATGTGATACAGACCAACGAGAATGGTGAATATACCATCAGCGTACCTATCGGAGACCATTTCATAACCGCCGAGAAGAACGGACACACATTCGTGCTTAACGGCCGCTATCCCGAGGACAGGAACAATGTTGGAACAAAACACACCTTCAACAAGGAGATAAATAACCTGGAGTTCTATGACAACACCCTTGTCAACTTTACCGGTCGTGTAGTTGGCGGAAGCATTGAAGGTAACAAGAAGATGGGATTTGCGCTCAGTAAGAACAACATCGGTATTGCCCAGTTGCAGATTACACCGCTCAACACCAACTTCAGCCTCAACTCTGTCAAGGCATACAACAATGACAGCACCGCATACTGGTATGATGTCAATTCAGCCAAGCGTGAGGCTGAGTCCGCAAGCAATGCCATCAACAGTAATTCATGGTATGGCGCCCAGAAGACATTCTGCAACACCATATATGTCAACACAGACTCCATGACCAGTGAGTTCTCAGTCATGTTGCCGCCGTTGGAGTACTCCATCAACAGCATAACCGTTCTCAAGACCGGTCAGAAGCTACTGGATGCAGGTGTTACTATAGATCTGACAAATACCACCAAGGAGTTAAGTGATACCCTTTACAACGAAGACGGAACATACGAACTCTACAAGTACAATGTCCTTTACAAGAAGGTCTATCACAGCGACGCCACATTCACCGTCCAGCAGGATGGTGCCGATGAGGGCGCATTCGGTATAAAGACCTATGAGTTTGAAGATGATCTTGGAAAGATCAATATCAATGACATCTACACCGTAAACAATGGTGTCGTGACTTATAGGTTCGACTATCCTATCTTCATAAAGGAGGATAACTACACATTCCTTCTGCAAGGATTTGAAGAGTACACCAACTCAGACAACCCCCTGGAGATACTCCATGACAAAGTTCCTTTGAAAGATAACATAATCACCATCAGCAACGCCCTGTCGGCCGATCAGAGTGTTTATGTAGAGGACTATGACCGTGACGGCATAAACGTAAAGGCCGGACAGTTGGTAGAACTCAAAAACAACCAGCTTATGCTGGATTCACTGGGACGCGCAACATACAAATGGAAAGCCGGTCTGCCCAATATCGCGAAGCCGTTTACACGTACCATCTCAATCTATTACGATATTGAGGGAACTTCGAAGGATTGGAGCGGAAACGGTATGGAAGGTGTTATTCTGGGTTCACTGTCCACCGGAAACAACTTCATCACCGCAGGTCCGGACAAACTGCTTATGATCCTGCGTGATCCCCCCGGGACAAACTCATCGGCCGAGTGGAGCACAGGTAGTGTAACCACCAAGTCAACAGTAAGAGGAAACACATTCACCGAGAATGCTCAGGTAACGGCAAAGCATCGTTTCGGACTTCACACCGAGCTCATTGCCGGTACTCCGGGCGTAGGCGACATTACCGTACTTGAATCAAAGGACGACCTTGAGATAGGAGCCAAGATGGAGAGCGAAGGCGAGAGTTCCACAACAATGGAGACAACCACCACAATCACTCAGGCATTCTCGACATCCGGCGATCCCGAATATGTAGGAGCAATGGGTGACGTGTTCATCGGCCAGTCAACCAATATCGTATTCGGCAAGGCCCGTGACGTACGTTTCAAACGTGGCGCCAACGATGAACTCGCTTTGGATCTGGAGGACATCATGACCACAGGACTAAGGTTCGGAACATTGTTCAGTTACACACTGAACTACATTGAGAATGTATTGTTCCCCAACTACAACCTCATGTTGAGGAACCTGCTCACCACCGTCGACCAGAACAGATATGACAACACGACTAAAAGTGAAGAGCCTATCTACCTTACAACCCTGGAACCGGACGATGAGAACTACGGTAGACCCGGTACCTACAAGTTCATTGCACCCGAAAATGGCCAGTCCTACAACGACAGCCTGATCTGGATCAACACCCAGATTGACAACTGGACAAAATACCTGGCCCGCAACGAGCAGGAAAAGGTTGAGGCATTCAACAACCGTACCGACAAAACCCGCAACTACTCATTTGATTCCGGTTCGGATGTGACCTACTCCATCGAGATTGATTCGACCAAGACATCAAGCTGGGACTGGAAGGTTGCAGCAGGAGTCATACTCAACAACTCATTCGGAGTTGAAGTAAAGGGATTCGGCATTGAGATTTCAATGGAAGATGAGACCACCGGTGGAAGACATGAGACAGACGAAACCACCAATGGCACCAGCTCATCATTCTCATTCACTCTTTCCGAGGAGGGTGATGACGACGCCATTTCAGTTGATGTATACGAGTATGGCTCATACAGCCCCATATTCCGCACACGCGGTGGACAGACCTGCAACCCGTATGAGGGCGAGTTTGTAACCAAATACTACAAACCCGGTACCACAATCATGGAAGCAACCATGCAGATTGAAGTTCCGCACATCCAGGTTACAAAGGATGTCATCAGCGATATACCTTCAGGCGGTACCGCAAACTACACCCTGCTGCTGTCCAATGCCTCGGAGATTGACGAGGATGTTTATTATCGCCTGCTTGTGAACGACGAGTCCAACCCCAACGGTGCCAACCTGACTATCGACGGCCGACCCGTTACCGACAGCCGTATCATCAAGATTCCGGCTGGCCAGACCATAACCAAGGCTCTTCAGCTCAAGCAGACCAATCTCAGCATACTTGAATACAAGGACATTGAGATAGTTCTGGCATCACAGACACAGTTTGACCCCACCAGCACATGGGATGTCATAGCTGATACCGTAAAGATTACCGCTCAGTTCGTACCGTCATCATCGGATGTAACAATCAGTCTGGACAACACTCTGATCAACTCCACTACAGGTACTGACCTTAACGTTTCGTTCAAGGATTTTGACCGCAACTATCTGGGCCTGAAAGCCTTCCGTCTGCAGTACAAGAAACAAGGCAGCGCTTTGTGGACACAGTTCAAGGAGTATGTCATCAACAAGAAAGACAATACAGATTCCAATGAAATGCTTCCCGACGGCGGAACCGTAACCTACAAACTGCCTATGTCATCGTTCACGGATGGCGAATATACTTTCCGCGTGCTGTCCGTAAGCACTTACGCCGGCAAAGAGATAACCAAGAGCAGTCAGGAAATAGTTCTTATCAAGGATATGCAGCGTCCGCGCCCGCTTGGCCAGCCTGAGCCCGCCGACGGTATTCTGAACATTGGCGATGACCTGAGCATAACCTTCAATGAGAGATTCATGAACGGCGAACTCACCAAGACCGGCAACTTCATTGTTACAGGTGTGCTCAACGGTGCAGCCATTGACCACGAGACTGCACTTCGCATGTCGGGTGCCCAGACCACAGCCGAGACTGAGTCTGACATCAACCTGGCCGGAAAGGAATTCTCAATGGATATGTGGGTTAAGATTGACGGTGCAGGTACAATCCTGAGTCACGGAAACGGCGCAGCCAAGATGAGTATTGCAATCACATCCGATGACAAGCTCCAGGTTAACATCGCCGACAGCACATTCCGCTCCAATGCAACTATAGCAAAGGGCAAATGGATATTCCTGACCCTGGGTTACAGAAAAGAGAACGGCAATTACCTGCTCAATGCATCTGTTGCCGATGACAGTGGCGTGACAGATCTCCTTACAAACAAAAAGGCCCCCGAATACCTTGGCAACGGATCTATCTCTGTCGGCAAGAATATGAATGGAGCCATCCATGAGCTGTTGCTCTGGGATGCTGCACGTGACATGACGGTTGCCCTGATGGACCGCAGCAAGAGCAAGAATCCTTCAACCCGCCATCTTGCAGGTTACTGGAAGATGAACGAGGGCGAAGGCACCAAGATAACCGATTTTGCCCGTGCTCACCATATGATAATGGAGGATGAGAGCTGGTATCTCAACAATGAGAATCTAGCAGTTCAGTTGGATGGCACAAAGGGACTGATGCTCTACATGGCTGAATCTCCCCACTCTACCGGCGACGATTACATGATTGAGTTCTGGATGCGCACATCACAGAGTGCAGCCAAGGTTCAGCTCATCCAGGCCGGCAAAGTAGGTCTGTGGTTGGAAAACGGACTGCTCAAGCTCACATCCGATGACTCTTCATTCGATGCAGGTTCGGCTCTGTTGAATGACAATACATGGCATCATGTAGCACTCAACGTGCTCCGTATCGGATCGGCTGCCGTTTATGTGGATGGCAACAGAGTCATGACCACCAGCGCACAGAACATTGCAAGCATAGTAACTGACAATATCATTGTAGGCGCTACCCGCACTTACAGCAATGGCAGTTACTCATTCAGCAACTTCTATGCCGGACAGATTGATGAGGTCCGTGTATGGAATGCCACACTTGACGCCAGTCAGATAACCGCCAAGCGCAAGCTTCGTCTTACCGGCACCGAGGAGGGTTTGGTTGCATACTATCCGTTTGAAACCAAGGGTCTGGATAGCGGTAACCAGGTTATCACCATCGGCTCCAACGCTGACCTTACCAAGACCAGCCGTAAGGCTCAACTGACAGCCGACGGTCAGATCAATTATGTATCCGAATCGCCCGCTCTGCGCAACAAGCCCATTGAGACCAATGTAAGCTATGAATACACCGCATCGGACAACAAGATCGTGATTGACATTAATGAGGAGCCTGCCGTTATCGAAGGTTGCTACATCAACCTGACCGTACGCGATCTGCGTGACGTCAACGGCAACTATTCGGAAGCCGTAACATGGACTGTATTCGTAAACCGCAACGAGCTGGCATGGAAGGAAGATAACCTGAACGTGACCACTCACGTCAAAGATGAAGCATCTTTTACCGCAACCATAATCAACAAGAGCGGCACACAGCAGTTGTGGACTCTGAGCGGACTGCCTTCATGGCTTGAGGCGAGCGCCGATTACGGCACAACCAACCCCACTGCTCAGACTCAGATCACCTTCACTGTCAGCGAGGCAACTCCTATAGGACGTTATCACGAGACCGTTTACCTGAAAGGCAACAATGGAATCGAGACTCCTATCACCATCAATGTTACCGTAACCGGTGATGTTCCGTCATGGAGTGTAAGAGCTCAGGATTATGAGAAAGCAATGATCATGATCGGTACTCTCAACATGCCTGGCGTTCCCGATGGCGACAGCAATGATCTGGTAGCTGCGTTCATTGACGGAGTATGCCGAGGCGTTGCTCATCCTGTTTACAACAAACGTTATGACAGCTACTTTGTGACAATGGATATCTACGGCGGCAACGGTGATGCCGGCAAAGATGTAACCTTCCGTGCATACGACGCCTCAACCGGAACCATCTATCCTATAGTGGAGACAACCCAAGCCGTTTCTTACGCCGATCTCAGTCTGATAGGCCGATATGATAACCCCGTAATACTTAAGGCTGTAGATAAGATAGAGCAGTCAACCGAGCTTAAGAAGGGTTGGAACTGGCTGTCTATATTCGTCAAGCCCGATGTGATGAGCGCAATCACGGTATTCAAGGATCTGGCTCAGGATGTCGAAATGGTTAAGGCACAGAGTCAGGATGACGGATTCGTAATAAATGACGACGGCAACTGGTCCGGTTCTCTCAAGAATCTGTCCAACACAAGTATGTACCTGATCAAGATGTCACAGGACCGTACCCTGAGCGTAATAGGACAGCGCATAAGCCCCGAGACTCTTAAGGTATCGGTTGTACGTGGCTGGAACTGGGTTGGATACTACGGAAATCAGGTTATCTCAGTTACCGATGCACTGGCCGGAATGAATCCTAAGAACGGCGATATCATCAAGGGACAGAACGGCGTTGCCTACTATGACAACTTTGAATGGATAGGTTCGCTCAAGAGTCTTGAACCCGGTCAGGGATATATGATTATGAGTACTGTAGACGGCGAGCGTCAGTTCAGTTATCCGCAGGCCGTGACAGTTGCACATCGCGCTCAGATACGCTTCTCAACATCTAACGCTCCCACAACATTCATTCCGGTTGATTATCACAACTTCTCCGGTAATATGACTCTGGTAGCTCAGGTTATGTTCGAAGGCCAGCCGGCCGCCAATGCCGAGATAGGTATATTCGCTGGCAGTGAATGCCGTCAGGCTCAAGTTGCCGATGAGAACGGATTTGTCTACATGACAATCCCAGGTGACAGCCAGACCAGACTCACTGTAAAAGTAGCGATAAACGGAATGGTTTATGATGCCACACCCAGTCTGGATTATTCCGAGAATGCCATTTGCGGCACTCCGTCTGCTCCTATTAAACTCGCCGTCAGCACAACCGGTATCAAAGAAATCAAATTTGATGATGATGAAACCATCTATGATTTGATGGGACGCAAGCTGGAGTTTGAAATCGACAACGGCATAATGATCAAGGGCGGAAAGAAAATCATGAAATAATACCGTCTGACCTTAAATATGACCGGCGTTCCCCTATTTGGGAAACGCCGGTCTATTTTTTAGAGCGACACAGCGGATGTACATTATAAAAAAAATATATATTTGCAAGATATGAGTTGCACTACACTTTTCAAATTAGGAAGGACCATCACACTGACACTCATAGCGTGTCTTATATCTACTGCACTGAAGGCGCAGGACAAGTTCATATTTACACCGCAGTGGACCGCGCAGGCTCAGTTTGCCGGTTATTATGTAGCTCAGGAGATGGGATTCTACTATAAAGCAGGCATTGAAGTTGAAATAGTGCATCCGTCTGTAACGCAATCCGCAATAAGCCGCATACGCAAAAACGAAAGTCAGGCCACCACGCTGCAGCTGGCACAGGCCATGGAGATTGTAAACGACGGCATACCGCTCGTAAACATTCTGCAGACATCAATGAACAACGCCATGGTCATAGTTTCACGGCGGGGCATGAACCCTCTTAAGCAAGTTGGCGACAAGGTGGGTATCTGGAACGCCGGATTCGGACAGATTGCCATGGGGATGAGCATTAAGGAGAATCTGAACTACCATTGGATTCCTTTTGCCAACAGCGTCAACCTTTTTATCTCGGGTGCCATCGACGCCACACTGGCCATGAGCTATAACGAATACTACCAATTGGTTCAGACCGGAATAGAACTGGGTGATGACAATGTATACAGATTCTGTGACCACGGATACAACATTCAGGAAGATGGAGTCTACATGACAAGGGACTATTATGAAAAGCACAAGGATGAGGCACAGAAATTCGCAGAGGCCAGCCGGCAAGGTTGGGAATGGGCCATCCAGAACCCCGAAGAGACCCTTGAAATCGTGATGCAATACGTACAGAGGGATCATATAGCCACAAACAGGACTCTACAGAAACTCATGCTTGATGAGGTACTGCGTCTTCTGAAAGACCGCGAGTCTGAAGAGTACGAATTCCGACTGCGTCCCGATATGGTTGAACAGGCAAGCAACCTGATGTATGAGAACGGCATGCTTGACCGTCAGGTGACTTACAGTGAACTTATTGACGAATAAATCCGGTACCATCATGAAACAGAAGAAACATAAATCACTCTCTACCAGGCTCAGCTTGTGGACTGTATTGTTTGCCGGACTTATTTTCGTAGCCGCACTTGGTATCTTTTTCAATGAGTCAAGGCGAACCGTACGCCAGGAGGCCATAGATCGCGCCACACAGATCCTTACAGGTACGGTACAACACGTTGATAACATATTGACTCAGGTCAAAGTTGCCACAGACAACACCGACTGGCTCATTACCAGACACCTTGACGCGCCCGATTCAATGTTCGTCTATTCACGGCGCATACTGCTGAACAACCCCAATCTGAATGGTTGCTCAATATCATTCGAGCCGTTCTATTTCAAGGAGAAAGGACAGTACTTCTCGGCTTACTCCCTGAACTCCGGTGGTGTGATTCAGACCACGCAGGAGGGTAATGACCATTACCAGTATTTCTCAATGGACTGGTATCAACTGCCTAAACTGCTTGACAAGCCCTGTTGGACAGAACCTTTCGTAGATTACAATCCCGAAGGCTTTTCCTCCAAAGAAATGATAATCTCATACTGCAAACCTATCAAGGATGATAACGGTGAGTTTATCGGAACCATATCGGTTGACCTGTCACTTGAATGGCTGTCTCGGACCATATCGGCAGTCAAGCCATACCCCAACTCATACACCATTATGATTGGAAAAGGTGGTACATTCTTTGTTCACCCCGATACAACAAAACTGTTCTATCAGACCATTTTCACCCAGACCATGCTTGAACCGGACACCGCAATAACGGGTCTTGGTCACGCAATGCAGGCCGGTCAGGAAGGATTCCGCCAACTCGAGATAGGCGGAAAATACTGTTATGTCCTTTACAAGCCTCTTTCCGACACGGGATGGAGCGTAGGTCTGGTATGTCCTGAAAGAGATATCCTAAACGGTTACTACCATCTCATAAATACCATTATCGGAATAGTAATAATAGGTTTGTTCCTTATGCTGATGGTATTCAGTGGCATTATATCCAAGCAGTTGGAGCCCCTTGAGGAACTTGCCTATCAGGCCGAAGCCATAGCCTCGGGACGTCTGGATGAGGAGCTGTCGGATCTTCACCGCGATGATGAGATAGGACAACTGAGCAAGTCCTTCCATCACATGCAGCAGTCTCTTGTCAGGCAGATAGAGGAACTGAAAATTGCCAATGAGCAAAAAGGACGCATTGAAGGTGAGCTCAAGATTGCACGCGACATCCAGATGGCCATGTTGCCCAAGATATTCCCGCCGTTCCCCGAACGCAACGACATAGACGTATTCGGCCGGCTCACCCCGGCCAAGGAGGTTGGTGGCGACCTTTTTGATTTCTACATCCGTGACGAAAAGCTGTTCTTCTGCATTGGTGACGTATCGGGAAAGGGAATTCCCGCATCACTCTATATGGTTGTCACAAAAGCTTTGTTCCGCACCATATCAATACACGAATCCTCACCGGAACGTATCATTTACACTCTTAATGAGGTGATGTCACAGGATAACGATTCAAATATGTTCGTGACATTCTTTATGGGTGTACTGGATCTTCCTACCGGACGTTTACACTACTGTAATGCCGGACACGACGCACCACTTCTGGTAGGTCACACCGGAGCCGGATTGCTGCCTGTGGATTCAAACCTGCCCATAGGCGTAATGTCAGGCTGGAAGTTTACCAAGCAGGAAACTCTGGTGGATCCCGACACCACAATCTTCCTGTATACCGACGGGCTTAACGAGGCCGAGAATATCAGCCATCAACAGTTTGAAATGACACGGGTCACCGAAACAGCACGTAAACTGCAGCAAGATAATAATTTCAAACCCACGATAATTGTGGATGAGATGACGGCAGCAGTCCGCACGTTTGTTGGTGAAGCCGACCAGAGCGATGACCTCACCATGCTGGCTATCCAGTATACAAAGCATCAGCAGAACATAACATACCAGCGATCTCTTACTCTCACCAATGATATAAAGCGTGTCCCCAGACTCAACGCTTTCATAGATGAGGTTTGTGAGGCCAACGGATTTGACATGGCTACCACCATGCAAATCAACCTGGCTATTGAAGAGGCCGTGGTCAATGTAATGAACTACGCCTACCCCAAAGGAATCAAAGGCGACATAACAATCGAGACAAAAGCCAACGACACTCAGATGATATTCATAATAAGCGACACGGGAAAACCGTTCGATCCTACGGCCAAAGCCGAGGTGGATATCACACTGAGCGCCGAGGACCGTGCCATAGGAGGTCTTGGAATACACCTTATTCGCCAGATTATGGACAACATCAACTATGAGCGCGTTGACGGTCATAACATACTGACTCTTATAAAGAAACTGAGCAAATGATACCGTTGTCGATATTCAACATAGATCTTTCATCGGGCAACCTTATATTGCTCGTGTCTTTCCTTATGTTCATAGCCATACTCATGGCAAAAGTGGGTACAAAATTCGGTGTCCCCACCATGCTTCTGTTCCTTATTCTGGGAATGCTTGCTGGAGAGGACGGTTTCGGCATCAAGGTTGATAATCTCAAAGCTGCCGAGTTTCTGGGTCATCTGGCCATGACTATCATCCTGCTTACAGGTGGTCTCGAGACATCAATGCCAGAGACAAAGCCTATCATAAAGAAAGGTATCTCGATATCTATATTGGGCGTATTCATAACCATTCTTGTAACAGGACTGTTCATCTTCTACGCTTTCGGAACAAGGATAGGTGGTGCCGGCGCCTCTATTCTGGGATGTCTGCTGTTGGCTGCCGTCATGTCATCAACCGACTCCGCATCGGTATTCTCAATATTAAGAACCAAGAGGCTCTCGCTGCGTGAGAATCTGGGACCCCTTCTGGAACTTGAGTCGGGAAGTAATGACCCCATGGCCTATGTGCTTACCATACTATTGGTCAACATAATGGAAACGGCACATGACTCGGCGGGAGAGCCCCTCTCATGGAGCATCATCCTGTTTGGCACATGGGTACTGATAAAACAGATTTCAATAGGTTTTGCCATAGCTTTGGCTCTGGGATACGGCGCACGCTGGCTGATCACCAGGATTCGCCTGCAATCCAGCCCACTCTATGCAATCCTGATACTAAGTATAGCCATGTTCGCCAACGGTGCAGCTTCATTCATAGGCGGCAACGGACTACTTGCACTCTATGTCTGCGCCATTATCATAGGTAACACCAAGGATATGCCGGCCAAGAAAGAGGTACTACTATTCTTCGAGGTAATAACATGGCTCTCACAGCTCATGATGTTTCTACTGTTGGGACTGCTGGCCAAACCGTCACAGATGCATACCGTTCTGGTTCCGGCCATCCTTATAGGACTGTTCCTGATGCTGGTAGCCCGTCCGGCAGGAATCATGCTCAGCTTGTTGCCATTCAAAGGCCTCTCATTCAGGGCCAAGCTGCTCACATCATGGGTAGGACTCAAAGGTGCCGGTCCCATACTCTTTGCCCTCTACACCGTAATTGAAGGTGTGGACGGATCAAGCGAGATATTCAATATAGTATTCACCATAACCCTAATGTCACTGCTATTACAGGGTATGACAATTTCTCCGATGGCCCGGCTCCTGAACATGAGCATTGACGATGACCCCGAGATTGAGACATTCGGCATGGAGGTACCTGAAGAGATGGGTATGCTCCGTGACCATATCGTTTCAGAGGAAGATCTGGAACGCGGCGAGACACTGCGTGACCTGCATCTGCCCCACGGTATACGCGTTATGATGGTCCGTCGCGGTGACAAGTATATTGTTCCGCATGGTAGCATGAAGCTTATGGTAGGCGACAGGCTGGTGATTATCATGGGCGACACGGATGACTAATTGAAATTTGAAAATCAAACAAGCATAAATTATGGAAGTAAAAATCAACAACCAAGACGGAATTGCGACCGCACAGCTTATAGGTCGTCTGGACACACCCGCATCACAGGAGATAAGCGGCGATTTTGATACTTTGGCACAGTATGCCGCAGGAACCGTAATCCTGGATTGCACAGAGCTTGAATACATTTCAAGTTCCGGATTGCGCCTGTTCCTTTCACTACGCAAGGCAGCTGCTTCAAAGGGTGGCAAGATCATTGTAAAAGCCATCAACAAAGACATTCGTTCAGTCTTTATGATGACCGGATTCCTCAATCTGTTTGAGATTCAGGACTGACAATCATTTAAACCAACCGATCAATAACGACTAAAATGTCCAAGGTAAGACATCTGGATCCGCACTGTGAGGCAATCCTTCAGGAATACAAGGATAATCTACCCCGTTTCAGGGAAGTAGAGGCACAAGTGCGTGATTCTTTAAAAAGGACTTTTTCGGATGCCGGACTGATTGTGGCAGCTATTGAATCACGTGTCAAGTCGTATGATTCGCTTGCCGGCAAGCTGGAGTTGAAAGGGCACAAGTACAACAGCCTGGCCGACCTGACTGACATTCTGGGACTCAGAGTCATAACATTCTACATAGACGATGTCGATAAGGTGGCATCGGCCGTGGAGAGACTCTTTGAGATTGACTGGGAAAACAGTGTCGATAAGCGCAAGATCCACGAGATAGACAGTTTCGGCTATCTGTCACTGCACTATATATGTTCAGTGCCGGATTTCCCGTACCGTTTTGAGATACAGATGCGAACCCTCTTGCAGCACGCATGGGCCAATATGGACCACGATACAGGTTATAAATCAGGTGTGGAGATTCCCAAACGCTACCTGCGCAACATGAGCCGTCTAGCCGGAATGCTGGAGCTGGTGGATGACGAGTTCAGCAAGATACGCATCGAGCTGACCGATTACCGTCGCCGTGTTCAGGCATTGGTACGCTCGGGGAATCTGGATGAGGTGCCCATTGACGGAGATACCTTCCGCAGTTATCTGGAACTGGAGCCGTTCGGTCAGCTCAACAAGCGCATCGCCGCCATGAACCAGGCCGAGATTCAGGAAGTTCCGCTCATGCCCTATCTGGCAGTATTCAAGGGCATTGGACTCAAAACTTTGGGTGACATATCAAATGTGGTCAAGGAGTATTCCGAGGGAGCTTACCAGATAGCATGCTATCAGATAGGATTGACTGATCTGGATATAATTTCATCGTCCATAGGCCCTCAGGACCTGTGCATTGCATTCATACTCAAGAACGGAGGCGGAAAGGCCGGCATCAAGTATATGTTTGACCTGCTCAACGGAGAGTCAGAGAGCAATGATATGATTGCCGAGATGTTGTTGGAGCAGTCCAAGGACCTGCCTTTCATGAACAAATAAACCGTTTTAAAATGGCAAACAAACCGCTTGACACCACCCTGCTCGACCGCGCCATATTGTTTGCGGTCAAAGCCCACGCCGGCACCGAACGACGCGGAAAAGGTTTTCCATACATTGTACATCCCATGGAAGCCATGGAGATTGTTGCCACCATAACCCCTGATCAGGAGTTGCTGGCCGCAGCTGCACTGCATGATACTGTTGAGGATACTGATGTCACCATTGAGCAGATCCGTGCCGAATTCGGTGACAGGATTGCTTCACTTGTTGGCGCCGAGACCGATGTGGTTATTGACGGACGTTCCGAATCAGACAGCTGGCACGACCGTAAACGCGCTGCCATTGACAGGTTGTCAAAAGCCTCGAAAGATGCAAAAATCGTGGCCATGGGCGACAAACTCTCAAATATGAGGGCCATTGCGCGTGACTACGCCGTACAGGGCGATGCCCTGTGGAATCTGTTCCATGTCAATGATCCCAAAGACCACGAATGGCATTATCGCGGACTTGCCGATGCTCTGCGCGAGCTTCAGGATACATTTGCATTTCAGGAATTCGAGATGCTCATAAACCAGGTTTTCAGTAAAAGATAATGGATGCCATAAAGATTTCACTTGATGACTACACGCTGTTTGGCGGCGGTGCCAACGGTGAAAGTTATGACCATAAGACCGATCCTGACCTTATGCTCAAGCTCTACTTTCCGGGCAAGATCCGACAACCTCTTGACGAGATGATGATGGCCCGCAAAGTGTATGAACTGGGTATCCCCACCCCTGAACCCGGCGATTATGTGGTAACCGATGACGGCCGTTACGGCATAAGGTTCCGTCGCATCAAAGGCAAGAAATCCTATTCCCGTGCCACGGGAGACAATCCCGAACTGGTAGAACAGTACGCCCAGGAGTTTGCCGAAATGTGTCTTAAACTACACTCCGTTCATGTGGACACCTCAAAGTTTGAGTGTGTCAAGGACCGCTACTACCGTCTTCTCACAGAAAACCCGTTTTTTACCACAATACAGAAAGACCGCATTGGCAAGTTCATTGCCGACGCCCCCGACACAGATACCGCCATTCACGGTGACCTGCAGTACAGCAATGCCATCTTTGTGGATTCGGAACGTTATTTCATTGACTTGGGAGATTTCTGCTACGGATATAATATGTTTGATTTGGGAATGGTCTATTTGTGCTGTTGTCTCAGTGAGGAGCAGTTCATCAGGGAAACTTTCCATATGCCCAAATCACTGGCCATAAAATTCTGGCAGAATTTTGCACCAGCATATTTCGGACATGACCGTCCGCTAAAGGACATCGAAGAAGAAATACGCCCCTACGCCGGACTCAAGACTCTGATAGTGGAACGGGACACAAAACGTCCCATGCCGGAGTTACGGGCAGGTATGGCATCACTCTTATAAACGGATTCGAGAGATTACTGAAACAAAAAAGATATTTATGAAAAAGGCTGTTATCCTATGTTTGGCTATTGCCAATCTGTTTTTAAACGTCGCATGCGATAATGACGACAAGCCAGGTTCAGACAACACTGAAACCAAAACCTATCTTGACTATGTTTTGGAAGACTACCAGACATTGGTCAATGAATTCCCGGATGCAAAAGACCATTTTGTGGAAGCCCGCTTTACACTTGACCGTGATATTGCCTCATCAAAGGCCCAAGATATCAAGGTCAAAACCATGGAAGTTTGGTGTTACCTGTGGCAGGAAAGAGGTGGATACAGCGATATTTTTGTACTTAGACACGATTTCATTACAGGACAGAAGGATACTATAAACTATGTAGCCGATTCGCCCTATACCGGAGACATGCAGATTCCGGAGTCTGAGCTCAAATCACTCAAGACTTCTCTGGAACAGGCTCTGGCTACTGCCAAAAATGTAGCAGACACCATTAAAGGCGGAACCGACGGTCTCAACACCACAAATGTTACGCTCCGTAAACCGGTTTACCCGTTCTGGGACAATCCGCAATATGTATTCGGAGGCTATGCCGGACGCCTTGATCACTTCTTTGTTGATGCCGCCAACGGCAATGCGACAGTTAAGCAATCTGAACTTCCCGAGGGCAGTTCCCAGGCTTTCCTTCTTGAAGACCTCAGCATGATAGCCGATGAGTACGACGGCAATCAGAGATTGGGATTTGATCTGGACGTTAAATGGAATCTGGTAGAGATACAGTATACCCTCAACGGCGCCGTCAATTCCGCCCAGGCATCAATGCTCTATCCGGAAAAGGCCATCTATCTTTACTACGTTCCGGCAGATGCATCACATCCTGCATATCTTTTACGCGGAATCCGCAACTCATTCCAGTTAGGCACGCAACTTGAATATAATGAGGAGGAGCTTACCACCCCATGGACCGGCGGACAGTATATCCATCCTGACTATATTGACAAATTCTTTGGACTGGAGGAGGCAATCAATGTGGTGAAACTGGGTAATGTTACCGATACCGATACTCCTGATGTGACATTCTGTTTCCCCAAGGAGGGCTTTGAATCACCTGTACTGGAGTTTAAGGGTAAAAATACGCCATCAGTTTATATTGATGCCGTATCGGGAGAAATCTTAAAATAGGAACAACACATAACTGATATGAACAGAACAGCCTGTTTATTTATAGCATGCTGCCTCGCTGCAGTAGGTTGCTCAACAAAGACCGCTCAGGACAAAGAGTTTGAAAAGGCATTCGTGACAGTTACCGATGCAGTACCCGATGCAATACTTGAAATACGTTATTACGGGACCTACAACTTTGTGGGCGAGCGCATAGACGGCTACATGCAGCCCACCGCGTTGCTTACAAGGGAGGCTGCTGCCGCACTTAAGGCCGTCAGTGACGATGTAATAGCTCAAGGCTACCGCCTGAAGATTTACGATGCATATCGGCCACAGTGTGGAGTAGACCATTTTGTACGATGGGCCGCAGACTTGCAGGATAAAAAGATGAAGCAATACTTCTATCCCGACCTGGACAAGAGCGTCCTGTTTGAACAGGAGTATATCATGGCCAAGAGCGGACATACGCGGGGATCAACGGTTGATCTGACCCTGTTTGACATGAACACTGAGAAAGAAGTTGATATGGGCGGCACGTTTGATTGGTTCGGACCTGAGAGTCATCCCGATTTCTGCGGCAACCCCGAAACCGGTCAATATACAGGAGACAACAGCAAGAGCCCTTCAGGCCGTTCAATTACCCCGGAGCAGTTCCGTAACCGCATGATACTGCGTGAGGCCATGCTTCGTCACGGATTCAAGCCTTTGGACAGTGAATGGTGGCATTTTACGCTTAAGGACGAGCCCTATACGGACACCTACTTCAACCATCCTGTAAGCCAGCTCTGACTGTTGGATACATAATGGATAAAAAAGGCTATACATTGAACAAAATCCTAAACCTGACGTCATTGATCCTGAGTGTAGGTTTCATCCTTCTTACATCGTCATGTGAGAAGGATGACGTTCATGTTGCGCCTACAGACAGCAATCAGATTGTACGAAAGATTGCCATAGTTGCCCCTATTGGAGATATTGCCACCAGAACTCGTTTGGAACGCACGGCAGAATGGTTTACCCAAAACTTCAATGAGGCTCTCAGTTATGACACCTTGAATATACGTTTGGAACTGGAATGGTATGACGAACTGAACTCTGATCTTGAGTCCCTTGGCGGGGAGTTGGCAGCAAGGGAAGATATGATAGCCATAATCGGACCGTTCGGAAATGAAGGCATGGCACAGTTTGCCAAAACCTGCCAGAAGACACACAAACCCCTCATAGCCCCTACCGTTACCAGTGAGGAGATAATGCGCCGCTATGCCGTATCAACAGCCGGCAACAAGGAAACGGCAAACAAGGAGTCATTTTTCTGGCCTCTATGCGAAAGTGATGTGGTTCTTACAGAGACTATGTTGAAGCACTATGCTGCACAAGCCGGACAAAAAGAGACAAGCAAAGAGCTGAAGTGCGCCGTATTCTCTCCGGCCGATAAGTTCGGACAGACATTTTATGAATGGGCGCCTTTCCACACCCGCAACCTGAAAGTGAACCTGGAAACAAACAAGCAATATTCCACTACCGGGGAGTTGTTGGACTGCGTAAAAGAATACCTGAACCGGATTGACGGTACCGACAGCTTGGCCACCAGTTTCTGCGTAACTGAGACAACGCAACAACTGTTTGAAATTGCAAGCATAATTGAGCCTTCCCGAACATATTTTGTCTTTCCGTCAATAAGCGAGGAAGGGATTGCATCACTTACGACAGATAACTCCGTTGCAATTCAGGATTTTCAGGGTTTCTCACCCTATGCAGATCCCACCACGGGATTCGAGCAGGAATACGTTCAACTTTTCGGAGTTAATCCCACGTTCGCTGAGTGTAAGCTCTACGATGGTCTGCTGTTGGCCGGGCTTGCCACCGTCTTATATGAACACTTTGCCGTATATTTCACAAGCGCCGAGTATAACCCTGATATGAACGAGTTGATAAACTCTATGATTATCATGATGTGTAATGAATACGAATACGGAGAAAGTGAAACGGAATCCAAGACACAGTCAATATGGCGCGCCAATGGTATCCACGAGTATATTGAATCACTTTTAAACGCTGAATCCAAGCCTTTGTCAGGAGCATCGGGAGTAATTATGTTTGACAGTGAGACCCGTATGCAGATAGCCCGTACCACATACGTAAACTGGCAGATAGATAATAACAGAATCATTCACAGGACGTATTACGGCCCTAATGGCAAACTGGTGACTGACAGCGAGAACGTATTTGATGAAGAATCGGCTCTAAAAGATTTCGCCGATATGGCAACAGATCAGGATCAGGTCATAACCTATCCTGCGCTTACCGGTCAATATGCCGTACTTGTGCAAGGCAGCAACGGCATGAACAACTACCGTCATCAGGCCGATGTACTGTCCGTATATCAGATGCTTCGCCAGAAAGGTTTTGACGATGACCATATCATACTGATAATAGACGGAGCACTGGCATATGACCCCAACAATAACGAGCCGGGCGTGATACGTAACTACATACTGGGACATGACCTGTTGGGAGGCAATGATTCCGTAACCAACCGGGAGTGGGCCGAACAGTTTGAAGGATATTCCTTCTTTGATGTCGAATATCCGGCAGCCATCGTAGATTATGATACGGACAGTCTTGACGCCGCAGACATATCAGACATACTGACAGGGAAAGAATCCTCTCATCTGCCTATCGTATTGCCGCAGGATGAAGGGATTAACGTCCTGCTTTACTGGAGCGGTCACGGACGCAACGTGAATCACGGCGGAACTGACGAACTGGTTTGGAGAGAGTCTGTAGCGGGCAGCGGCATGACAGCCTCACTGCTTCGCCGGACAGTAGAACAGATGAACTACCGCAAAATCCTGGCAATAGTGGAACCATGTTACAGTGAAGGCGTAATAAAACCGCTTCAGGGCCTGACGGGTGTTCTGGCTATGGCCGGTGCCAGCGGCGACGAACAGTCATGGGCCGAGAACTGGAATGCCGTGCTGGGGCGCTACGGAACATGGATGTATGACCGTTTTACCCGAAACGTGGTAAACTTCCTGACTGACAAACCCAAGGCTTCATATCGTGATTTCTATCTTTATTGCATGCAGAATACGATAGGATCACATGTAAGACTTGTCAATGCCGAATTTTTTGGCAATCTTTACAGCACGACTCCGGAGGAATTCGTTGTATACAGAAAAAACTAAATAAAAGAATATGAAAAAAGGACTTTTGAGTTGGTATGTATTGAGCATACTGTTGGCAGGAGCGGGAATCGCCTTTTTCTCCTCATGCTCAAATGAAGAAGAATCCGCGAACGATGAAATCAGCCCCGAAGAGGCCGAGCGCAATGAGTACTTCAAGTATGACCCATCCCAGGTTGAGGTGGTTGAAGAAACCACATTCAACCTTCTCGACGAGATGAGCAAGCGCATAGCAAACAACTCGGATGCAAACAGTGAAGAGGAAGTAGCAATGCTTGAGTACTATAAAGCCCAATATGACCGTATTCAGGCATTCGCAGAACGTACGGCCGACTCCATTGCTGCCGCAGAACCCGGCAACAGTCTGGAAGCCATAGCCGGACAGATCCTGGAGATGGGACGTGCAGTAATCAGTTATAATGATATAGGTGCTGACGGCAAGACTAAGAGAATGTCCATGCTAGTGATCTATCCCACCCGCTTCTTCGTAGACATTGATGCCAAGAACATTATCCTGGGTTGTCACTATACGATTACAGATAACAATGAAAGACCAACCGCCACAGGTTTTCAGGGACTCAGCGACGCCTGCCTTTTAGGCGCAGAGTGGGCCACGACTGAAAACTATCTGGTGGTAATGCCCGACTATGAAGGATTCGGATCTTCAGTAGACTCCAAACAACCCTACCTGATACGCGAAGTGCAGGCCCGTCAGTGTATAAAGGCACTCAATGTGGCAATAAACTGGTTCAAAAATGATCATGGCGAGGAATTCAGTGAAGGAAAGGTTGTAGTGGAAGGCTTTTCTCAGGGAGGAGCCGTTGCTGCCGCCACTTACAGATATTGGCTGGAACATATCAACGACAATTGGGCCAGAACCATGGCTAACCCCATTGTAGGAGCTGTATGCGCCGATGGTCCGTATGATCCTCTTTCCACCTTGAAATACTACTGTGAAAAAGACTGGCTATCCATGCCTGTGGCACCGGCACTGATGTTGTTGGGTCTGTGTGAGACAGATAAGGATGCAATAAAAGCCGGACTTGAGCCGGACGATTTCTTCTCGGACGATTTCTGCAAATCAGGAATATTTGAGCGTATCAATGAAAAGACACATCCTACCACTCACTGTGAATATGCCCTTGGTGACAAACCCGGATCGATGAAAGTTACGGACCATACCAAGGTTAGCGCTTCGGACGCTTTCAAAAAAGAGGTATTCGAGTATTTCCGTGATGGCAAGCAACCCACAGACAATCCGGAATTGCTCAATAAATTGAATGTACTCAAGAACTGTCTGATGAAAAACAGACTGTTTGACAACTTCGACTTGAAACCAAGCTATGTTTTAACAGCCAAATTAGGACCTTTTACCGGCACCTATAATTTTGCCCCGCAATTCACATTCTTCCACGGACTATGGGACACAGTGGTTCCGTATGACAATATTATATCAGTGGGAAATACTTGGGGATTTGACAGAATTAAAGTAGTACAATTCCAAAACTACTTTGATCATGGGGATGTGGGTAGGTCTTTCTTCCTTGAGATACATGACAAATTGGTTCATGAAATCCTGGATAACAAATGGAGTCCGGGAGTATCTCAGTACCAATCCAGTCTTTTCTAATCTTTGATTATTTGATTAATTAATTAATTGATTGATTTAAAAATGATTATAAGAAAAATCAGCTCTTACATTCTTGCCACCATATTTTCTTTGTCAGGTATCACAATAGCATTTTCATCGTGTCTTGATGAATTACTTGACGATGGAGAAGAAGAAAGTGTAAATGTCAACGCAGGAACACTGCAACGCACCTACTCTCTTGACTGGGAGATAAAGAATCCGGACCGCCAGAAAACCGTTCTGGCAGACCTGGCAGGAGGATCATTCCTGTCAGAATGCGACCAGATCATCTTTGAGTACAACAGCGTCGGTCCCGACCTAAAGACTCCCGTACGCCTTACGGGAAGCATCAGCATGCCGCGTGCCGTATTCAATAAGGAGAAGGACGCAAGACATCTGCTAATTGTCACACAATGGACTCACGCCTCCAGGAACGAGCGTCTCACGCTAAACACCCAGTCAGAATTGGAGTTTTTCCTGAACAAGTCACAGAACACCATAGCCATATCATCGGACCTGTACGGATGGACTCTCACCGCAGATAAGCCTCAGGCTTACTGCTGCCCTGAAATAACCGCAGTAGAGACACTTGACTGCTGGGATGCCGCAATGGAGATTCTGGATTCACTGAAGTTCAAGACTGACAGTATTCCCGTATCAAATGTAGGTTATTCCAGTGCCGGAATGCAGGCCATCGGCATACAGAGGTTTATTGACGAGAACCGTCCTGACATTGATATTGCATTGACGGCTGTAGGAGCCTCACCGTTTGATATAAACATAGTATGGCAGGACTATGTAAACAAGAACACAACCAGTTTCGTATGTGCACTGCCGCTCATTATGGTAGCCTACAATGAGACGTACAATCTGGGATTCAAGTACGATGAAATATTCATGCCGCCACTATGTGACAGCATTCAGGAGTGGATTCTTGACAAGAGATACAATACTGACGGCATAAACGAAAGGATAGGAATGGACAAGACGGTTGACCAAATCCTTACCCCTGCCGCGCGTGACTGGACACAGGGTGTAGGTCTTGCCATGTACCACAAGTTCCGCGAGAACTCACTTTGTGACTCCACTGTCCAATGGAAGCCAAACACGCAGACACAGTTCTTCGTAATGCACAGTCCGGGTGACACCTATATGACTTGGCAGGCAAGCGTACGGATGGCCGATTTCCTCAAAAAGAGGAGCGCCAAGGTAGTTACGGATTTCAATGACAGCGGTGACCATGTATTCAATGCAGCATACGTATTCCTGCTGGAGAGTTGCCTGATGATGGAAAACAGCAGTAATCAGGAAGACAGTCAGAAGGTGATTGACAACATACGATACATGTATGAATCCATAAAGGAAGATCCGGATAAGTACGGAAACCTATTCAACAAATGAATAACAACTGAACAATCATTAAACATAACACAAAATGAAAAGATTATTTTATTGCTTGGCATTTATGCTCATTCCCATGATGATGTCTGCACAAAAGGATATCCCTGCAGGCATGCGTATGGAGATTGCAGAATTGGAGTTGGATGACAACGAGTATTCAGTTTTCCAGTACAAGGATCCTGACGGTACTACAGCTTATTACCTGAGTCTGGGCAACGTTTTCCACATACTCGGATTCTTCCGCGATGATATTACGGACATGGCCATCGATCATTTTGATGAGGCTTGCCTTGTTATGGGAAAAACCCAGGAGGAGGCAGTTGCATTCATGGATGAACTGCTTGAGTTTCTTAACGAGAAGATTGGTACTAAGAAGGAATTCCAATACAGGAAGACCAATGGAGCAGATTTACTGACCGATACAGACATATCAACATGCACCGTGACCAAACGGTTCCTGCAGAGCAAAAGGCTTTCTTTCCAGTTCGTAAGCGGAAAGCGTACGGTTGAGACTGACCTCAAGAAATCAACTATCAAGAATCTGCGTCTGAATATCAAGATCAACAAGAAGCTGCATCCGGACAAGGATGATGATTAAACCTTTCGAACCGTTTTTACTCAAAACGGATTGACTTGGAAGGTAATATACGGGAGATGACGGCACTCGGGATCAGCATCATGAGCATAGACAGTATGAACATGACTACGTTCAGCACGACAAGCCACCCCACCCCGACCTGCATGGGAACACTGTCAAGATAGTAGTTGGCCGGATCAAGCGGCAGCAGATGGAACCACTGCTGCACAAGGCATATCACTATTGCCGCAACATTTCCTATGGCCATACCCTTGAGTATGATATATGAAGCCAGACGCAGGAATATTTTTCTTACAGTCCTGTTGGACGCACCCATAGATTTGAGCGTACCTATCGTTGCGGTACGCTCAAATATTATTATGAGCAGTCCCGATATCATTGTAAATCCGGCTATACCCATCATCAATGCCAGGATAATCCAAACATTAAGGTCCAGCACATCAAGCCAGGCAAAAAGCCCCGAATGGGTATCATACATTGTCTGAACAAGGAAATCTTCACCTGTTGCTTTTTCCAGTTCATTGATTACGTCACGCACCTGACCGTATCCTTCATCAATCCTACCGGCATCACTGAGCCCTATCTCCAGGCCACTGTACTCATATTGAGTCCATTCATTAAGCCGTTGCAACAGCTGGAGTTCCGATATACCGAACAGGCGGTCATACTCCAGGAAACCAGTCTCATAGATACCCGTTACCGTGAGACGGCGTATCCGCACCTGGCTCTGCATGAAATATACATCGGCTTTGGATCCCACATCCAATCCCAGCATATCAGCAATTGGACGTGACAGGATTATCCAGTTGTTGCCGAGTGAATCCTGCGGTTCCGGAAAACCGCCACGAAGCATATAATGGTTTAAGAAAGTACGGTCATAATCAGCGTTGATTCCCTTTAGCATAAATCCGTGGAAAGCCTCATCGGTCCTGATTATGCAAGGCTTGTTCACGTATGGCTGAACCCTTACAATCAGTTCCTGATCCAACAGTGCGTTAAAAGTGGAATCAGTGCATGCAATAGGGTCCTCAACAACTCCCATACCCACATAAGCGTTTGTAACGGTGATATGTTGCGAGAATCCCATCACCTTGTCACGTATCTGACTCTTGAATCCGCGGGTTACGGCCATTGTGATTATCATTACCGCCAAACCTACCGCGATACCTGCAGTGGCAATGATAATGGCCGGACGAGAGCCGCCTTTAACGCCCTCGTCCCTACCGTACAGTCTTCTGGCCAGAAATCTCTCCATATCCGAACGCGAAGATACAGATTTTATACCGAAACAAAAAACATGCACAAACTATATCAAAGTGTGCATATGAGGATAAATAATGGCAAATAAAAAGACAGCGGTGAACGTCACTACGTAACTTTGCAACGCTTTCAGCCGTTATGGACATAAAAGAGAATCTGAACAGAATCAAAGCTACACTCCCCGCCGGTGTAAGGCTTGTTGCGGTATCCAAGACACATCCAGCCGAGATGCTACTTGAGGCATACAATGCCGGACAGCGCATTTTCGGTGAGAATAAGGTTCAGGAGATGACAGCCAAGAGTCAGGTTCTGCCCTCGGATATTGAGTGGCATTTCATAGGCCATGTCCAGAGCAACAAGATCAAGATGATGGCTCCGTTCGTATCGGTCGTACAGGGAGTTGACACCTTTGACAAACTTGTTGAGATTGACCGTCAGGCTGCCCGTTTTAACCGTCACATCACATGCTATCTGCAACTGCATATTGCCAGTGAGGAGACCAAGTTCGGATTCAGTCCTGAGGAGTGCACCGAAATGCTTGAAGAAGGCAAATGGAAATCGTTGCAGAACATCACCATAGGAGGTGTAATGGGAATGGCCACCAATACCGATAATGAGGCCCAGGTACGCCGTGAATTCGGTCTGCTTAAGGAAATCTTTGATTCTTATAAGCTGAAATATTTTGCCGATAATGCTGATTTCAACACGATATCGGCGGGTATGAGCGGTGATTATGAGTTGGCAATTGAGGCTGGAAGCAATATGGTACGCATAGGAAGTGCTATATTTGGAGAAAGAAACTACAATTTGACATAATAAAAACGATTATATGATTGATCACTACGACAGATCCGACAATGTCTTCACCGAGAAGAATCTGAACGCTTACATCAGCAATTCCATCATTAAGAACTGGGACCTGGAAGCGTTCACCGACTATAAAGGTGCCACTTTGCTCTACCGCGATGTAGCACGCCGTGTTGCAAAGCTACACATACTGTTTGAGGAAGCCGGTCTGAAACCGGGTGACCGCATTGCACTATGCGGAAAGAACAGCTCCAACTGGGGTACTGCATGTATTGCTGCACTTACATACGGTGCCGTGGTTGTTCCTATCCTGCATGAGTTCAAAGCAGATAACATTCATCATATCATCAATCACTCCGAAACCAAGCTGTTCTTTGCAGGTGACCAGATTTGGGAGAATCTGAACGAGGCATCAATGCCCAACGTTGAAGGCATCATCACTCTTGATGAATACCAGCTGGTCATATCACGCAACGAAAAACTCACATATGCCCGCGAGCACCTGAACGAGCTGTTCGGACGCAAATATCCCAAGGAGTTCACCCAAAAGGATGTCAAATACTTCGAGACCGCATTTGATGATATGGCCATGATAAACTACACATCGGGCTCAACAGGATTCTCAAAGGGTGTAATGCTGCCTTACAGGTCACTCATAAGCAACCATCTGTTTGCCAGCAAGGCTCTGTACGTAATGAAATCAGGAGACAGGATCATATCCATGCTCCCAATGGCACACATGTACGGCTTCGCATTCGAATTCTTCCATGAGTTCCTTGAGGGCTGCCACATATTCTTCCTTACCCGTCTGCCCAGTCCCAAGATCATATTCCAGGCTCTGGGTGAGATTAACCCCACCCTGATCGTATCAGTACCTCTGGTAATTGAGAAGATTATCAAGAAGAACATACTGCCCAAGCTGGAGACTCCTTCAATGAAGCTCCTGCTCAAAGTACCCATCGTTAATGACCAGATCAAGAAGAAGGTCTGCGAAGAGATGATTAAGGGATTCGGTGGTAACTTCTATGAAGTAATTCTGGGTGGCGCTCCCTTCAATCAGGAAGTCGAAAGATTCATATCATCCATCAAGTTCCCCTACACCGTTGGTTACGGCGCAACCGAGTGCGGTCCTATAATAGCATATGATGACAAGACTACATTTGCTCAGGGTTCATGCGGCAAGCCAGTGCCCAATATGGAAGTAAAAATCCTGAGTAATGATCCAGAGAATGTACCCGGTGAGATTATCTGCCGCGGTCCCAACGTGATGCTGGGTTACTACAAGAACGAGAAACTGACCGAGGAGACCATTGACAAAGATGGCTGGATGTATACCGGCGACCTTGGCATAATGGATAAGGACGGCAACATATTCATCAAAGGCCGCAGCAAGAGCATGATCCTGGGTCCCTCAGGCCAGAACATCTACCCCGAGGAGATAGAGGATCACCTTAACAACATGAACCTGGTAAACGAGTCAGTAGTGATTTCCGAGAGCGACAAACTGGTTGCTCTGGTTTATCCCGACTTCGACGAGGCAATGAAGGCCGGTATGACCGATGAGCAGATTGCCGAGGTCATGGAGCAGAACCGCCAGGAACTCAACAACATCCTGCCCGCCTACGAGAAGATTTCTCAGATACGCATCTACCATGAGGAGTTTGAGAAGACTCCCAAGAAGAGTATCAAACGATTCCTCTACCAGAAAGAGTAATAAAAAACCTCGAGATTGAATCTCGAGGTTTTTTATTTAATCTAGCTTTAGGACTGCCAGGAAGGCTTTCTGGGGAACTTCCACGTTGCCGATCTGCTTCATGCGCTTCTTGCCCTTCTTCTGCTTTTCCAGAAGTTTGCGCTTACGCGATACGTCACCGCCGTAACACTTGGCGGTCACATCCTTACGGACCTGCTTAATCGTCTCGCGGGCAATTATCTTGGAGCCGATGGCTGCCTGGATTGCAATATCAAACTGCTGGCGCGGTATGAGTTCCTTGAGCTTCTCGCACATGCGGCGCCCCAGGTCATAGGCGTTGTCCACGTGGGTAAGGGTCGAAAGTGCATCCACAGGCTCACCGTTAAGCAGTATATCCAGCTTTATAAGCTTTGACGGACGGTATCCTGCGGGATGGTAGTCAAATGATGCGTAACCCTTTGATATGCTCTTGAGCTTGTCATAGAAGTCAATCACTATCTCACCCAACGGCAGTTTGAAATATATCTCTACACGATTACCCGCTATGAACTGCTGCTTCACCAGCTCTCCGCGCTTATCCAGACACAGAGTCATGATGGGGCCGATGTAATCGGTCGTGGTAATGATTGATGCGTCAATATAAGGTTCTTCAATATGGTCAATCAGTGTAAGGTCCGGCATGCCGCTAGGATTGTGCACCTCGGTAGCATTACCCTGCTTGTCATAGACCATATATGATACGTTAGGCACGGTGGTAATCACACTCATGTCAAACTCGCGATCCAGACGCTCCTGAACTATCTCCATGTGGAGCAGTCCCAGAAATCCGCAGCGGAATCCGAATCCGAGCGCTGCCGATGATTCAGGGAAGAAACTGAGCGAAGCATCGTTCAGCTGCAGTTTTTCAAGTGATGCGCGCAGGTCCTCAAACTCATCGGCCTCAATAGGATATACACCGGCGAACACCATCGGCTTGGACTCCTCGAATCCGGCAATAGCGCTGCTGCACGGGCGAGCCACATGAGTAATGGTATCACCCACTTTGACTTCGGTCGATGTCTTTATGCCCGATATGATATAACCCACATCACCTGTGGTCATCACGTCACGCGGCACCATATCCATTCGGAGCACGCCAACTTCATCGGCATCATACTCCTTGCCGGTGTTGAAGAACTTTACCTTGTCACCCTTGCGGATAGAACCGTTCTCAATCTTGAAATAAGCTATTATTCCGCGGAAAGAATTGAATACCGAGTCAAAAATCAGGGCCTGTAGCGGGGCATCAGGATCACCAACCGGATGCGGTATACGCTCCACGATTGCGTTAAGAATCTCCTCCACTCCCATTCCCGTACGGGCCGATGCGCGGATAATCTCCTCACGCTTGCAACCCAGCAGCTCAATGATCTCATCCTCAACCTCATCGGGCATGGCGCTCTGCATATCACACTTGTTTATGACCGGAATTATCTCCAGGTCGTGGTCAATGGCCATGTAAAGGTTACTGATGGTCTGCGCCTGAACACCCTGAGTGGCATCAACCACCAGGATTGCGCCCTCGCAAGCAGCGATTGAACGGCTTACCTCATATGAGAAATCCACGTGTCCCGGAGTGTCAATAAGGTTCAGGATATACTTTTGTCCTTGGTACTCATACTCCATCTGAATGGCGTGGCTCTTGATTGTGATGCCGCGTTCCTTCTCCAGATCCATGTCATCAAGCATCTGGCCCTCTGTGATATTGATGGTATGAGTGTACTCCAGCAAGCGGTCAGCCAACGTTGACTTACCGTGATCGATATGAGCAATTATGCAAAAGTTGCGGATGTTCTCCATAGGGGGTGTTTTTACCCCGCAAAATTAATAAAAAGGTGCAAACAACGCAATTACAATTGGACTACTGTGGCAGTGGGAACCTGGAGCAGGATATCAGCCTTCTGTTCATCAGTCAGTGGAGCCTTGATGGTCACGCTCTCTATGTGATTATTGCGGCACCACTCGCCCAGATCTTCAGGAACATCAACCGCCTTGAGCGTAATCATCTTATAGCTTTTGCACTTTCCATCCACCTCCTTGTAGCATTCTGACATAGGGACTAGTGGAAACTGGCAGGCTACAAGCGTTTTTACATCATTCTTTGAATATCTATATTCAGGATACGGAGTCTTTCGTCTACGGTCAAGTGCTCCATCCTGACCAAAGTGTTTGAGCAATGTAATATCTTCAGGGTCCAGTTTCTCCAAAGCACTGTCCTTGGCGCTCTTTTCGCGCATCAGCCAGCTGATGGCAGGTTTCAGGGTGTAGATATCCCAATCCATCTCCATGCCGATGAATCCCGCCCAAAGTTCCAGATAGTGAACCTCCTCAATCTGAGTTATCGGATCTATCCAGGTGTATTTCACATCGACCTTCTTAATCTCAGGGCAAACCTTTGTATTGTGAGTGACAATCTTTGGCGTGCGTTCAATACGGCTTGTACCGTTATAAACGTCATCTTTTGTGAACGGGAAAAAGACAGTGAACCAACCGTTATACTCCGCCGGGGTTATACCGTCCCATCCACAGAACGCCATTGACCTTTTTTCGGGAGCATACTGATCCACCATATCGAGCCAGAACTTACGGTTCACATTACCTTGGGATGCATTCACGAACTCATCAATTACAGGCTCCAGTTCCTCTCGCCACCAACCCAGATCCAGGTCATCAAGTCTTGAAAGGCGCGAACGTATGTTTTTCCAGTCATCGGGAGTACCCAGAACCGTTATGTCGGGAATGCCGCAACCCGAGCCCATGACCTCATATTTGAAGAACTTCTTTACGCTCTCCATCATGGTAATCTGTGATGAAATACGTTCAACCATACCGGTTGTGGTAAAATTGCAGACCATAAGGTCCGAGAACTGTGCTTTCATATTCTTGTCAATGGAATCACTGAAAGCCGGTATTATCCATTCCCAGTAATCGTCACGATTCATCAGATCTTCACCAATATATCTGATGGTAATTGTTTTCTGACCGTCAAAATCGACCAGACGGTCACGCAGTTGCTCCGCGTTCTCATTGATGTGTGTGGCTATACCCTGACTTATAAGCAGCCAGATTATGTCGGGCGAAAGAACCAGCGAATAGTGCTTGTCATACGCTGTAAGGAAACCTTCAAAACAGGCGTTACGTTTAAAGCATACCAGTTCCTTGTCACCGGCGCTATGGGTCTTTACATTCTGGTCCGGCACACTTATACCTGATTCATAAAGAATCTTTTCCCAGCAATCGGCGGCCGATTTCTGAGCCAACGGTTTAACAGGTCTCTCTTTCTCCTCAAGATGGAACCGCACTCCACCCTCAACCTGTTCCGTCTTAACCTTCTTTGCAGACGCTACACTCACACAAATCAGTGAGATTAGAATAATAACCAGCTTTTTCATATCGTTGTCGGTTTTATTTGTTCTGCCGACAAAGTTAGATTGCCTCTCAACCCATAACAAGAAAAGAGCGTTGCATTACCGTTGCATTTAATCTGTCTTTCCCTAAAAAAAGTTGACTCGCAAAATCGAGTTAACAATGAAGAGTAATCGAACTGTTTTGAAAGATCAGTATTACAAGAAGGTTATTGATCTTTACACAAAAGAACACCTATCGATGTGGCAAATCTCAAAGATTATTCCCCTAGACAGGTCAACAATCTGGAGATGGATTTCTACCTTTGCGGCATATGATCAAGAATCATGTGTTATGGAGAAGAAAGAAATCGAAACTCCTGATTCCTTAGCGCAGCCGGACGACGCCGAACCCATGC